>Ga0209958_1000586_pt1 | contig 55473 bp, 48 predicted proteins | sample ThiBio_inoc_plan_FD_183942 | JGI IMG/M metagenome (GOLD analysis project Ga0209958, IMG submission 183942) | Wastewater bioreactor microbial communities from Cape Town, South Africa - Thiocy_inoc_plan (SPAdes) | ecosystem: Engineered > Bioremediation > Thiocyanate > Unclassified | place: South...
GCTTGATCAGCCCCGCCACGCCGGCCGCGGCCATGGGATGGCCGATGTTGGCCTTGACCGAGCCGATGCCGCAGTACGGCGCGCCGGTCGGCTCGCCGAAGACGTTGGTGAGCGCGTGCACCTCGATCGCGTCGCCGACCGGCGTGCCGGTGCCATGGGCCTCAACGTAACCGATCTGCGAGGGGTGAAGGCCGGCCTGGGCCAGGGCCTGCCGCAGCATCGCTTCCTGCCCTTCCAGCGTGGGCGCCATGAGGCCGATGGAGTGGCCGTCGTTGGTGACGGCGGTGGCCGAGATCACCGCGTCGATGCGGTCGCCGTCGGCCAGCGCCTGGTCGAGCCGCTTGAGCACCACCAGGCCCAGGCCCTCGCTGGCCACCATGCCGCTGGCGGCCTCGTCGAACACGCGGCAGACGCCTTCGTCCGACAGGGTGCCGGTCTGGCCGAGCAGTTGCATCATGCTCAGCGTGGACAGCAGGCTCACACCGCCGGCCAGCGCGATCTCGCTCTGGCTCGACCGCAGGTCGGTGCAGGCGCAGTGCAGCGCCACCAGCGAGGACGCGCAGGCCGTGTCGATGTGCAGCGCGGGGCCTTTGAGGTCGAGCCGCTGTGACAGGCGCGCGGCGATGATGCTCAACAGGTTGCCCGGCAGCAGCTGCGGGTGCTGCGCGGCAGGGAAGTCGCCCCGGCGGCGCAGTTCGATGAGCGACTCCAGGTAGGCGTTGTGTGTCGCGCCGACGTAGACACCGACCTGGCGCTGCGCCGGCATGCGCGTGCCGGTGTAGCCGGCGTCGTCGAGTGCTTCATAGCCCACCTCGAGCATCAGGCGCTGCTGCGGGTCCATGAGCCGAGCCTCTTCGTCGTCCAGGCCGAAGAAGTCGGCCGCGAACAGTTCGATGCCATCGATGCGCCCCATGTGCAGGCGCTGGCCTTCGGGCATCCAGGGGGGCGCCGGCACTTCGCGGATCGACGACACGCCGTCGCGCAGCTGGCCCCAGAACTGTGCCGGCGAGGCCGCGCCGGGGAAGCGGCAGGCCATGCCGATGACGGCGATGGCCGGCGATGGGGCGGCGGGCGCTTGCGCTGGCGCGCAGGCGCCCGCAGAGGCGGAGACGGAGACGGAGACGGCGGTATCTGCAGAGGCGGCACATGTGGCCTCTGGCGCCAGGTGGCGCTCCAGGCAGGCCACGGTGTCGCGCACTGTTCGACCATCGATCAGCAGCCCCGTGCCGAGGCGGCGGCCCAGGCTTCTTTCGAGCAGTGCCAATGCCTGGATCGCCTGCACCGAGCCGCCGCCCAGGGCGGTGAACGGGGTGTCCAGGCCGATGTCGCCGGGACGCAGGCGCAGGGCCTCGGACCAGGCCTGCACCACCTGGCGCACCAGGCCGTCGTTGGCCGGCGCCGGGGCCGGCGCCTGGGGCGCGTGGGCGTGGAAGGCCTGGAGCAGCTCGGCGAAGGCGCCCAACTGCCATTGCCGCGCGAGCGGGTGGCGCTGCGGCTTGCCGCTGGAGGTGTGCGGGATGCGGCGCACCGGCAAGGCGCCGACCACCGGGTGCGCCAGGTAGGCCTCGGCGGCGGCGCGCAGGCGGTGCAGCAGGCGCCAGCCGTCGTCGTGCGCGCGCGCCACCACGAACAGCACCACGGCCTCGCTGCCATCGGCCTGCGGCACGCCGCAGGCGGCGATGCGCCCGGTCTTGAGCCCGAACAGCTGGCCCAGGTGCTGCTCCACGTCAACCGCCATCACCTGGCGGCCGTGGATGGCGATCACGTCCTTGAGTCGGCCAGTGATGGTGAGGCGGCCGCCGCGCAGGAAGCCGAGGTCGCCGGTGCGCAGCCAGCCCTCGGCGTCGAAGCATTCGCGCGCGGCGCCCTCGGCGCGGGTCTCGTAGCCGCTGGTGACGCTGGCGCCTCGGACCTGGACCTCGCCCAGGCGCTGTTCGCCGAGGTCGCTGCCGTCTTCGCCGACAACGCGCACCTGCGTGGAGGCAAGGGGCAGGCCGACATCGGCGTACTCGATCGCCTCGACGCCCTCGGCGGCGTCCCGCACCAGGCCGTCGCGCAACAGCGCCTGGCGGTCGAGCCGGTGCGTCAGCGCGCGCGTGCCCCGCGGGGAGAGCGACACGACCACCGTGGCCTCGGCCAGGCCGTAGGCCGGCGCCATGGCGTCGGGGCGCAGGCCGGCCGCGGCCATGCGGGACACGAACGCGCGCATCGTCGGCACCCAGATCGGCTCGGCGCCGTTGAACCACAGGCGCACGCAGGACAGGTCCACGCCCTGGGGCGGGCCGCCGTCGAGCTTGTCGAGCACGTGGCGCAGGCCGAAGTTGGGGCCACCCACCACGGCCGAGCGGTGCTGGTGGATTTTGGTGAGCCACAGCAGCGGATCGGCCACGAAGTCGGCGGCATCGAGCTTGACCTGGCCCGCCCCGAGGTAGGCGGGCAGCAGGTGGAACATCACCAGGCCCATGTCGTGGTAGTAAGGCATCCAGTTCAGGAAACCGTGCGCCGGCAGCAGCCCCTGGGCCTGCGCCATGTCGCGCAGGTTGGCGAGCATGTTGGCGTGCGTGAGCCGCACGCCCTTGGGCATGCCGGTGGAGCCGGACGACAGTTGCAGGTAGGCCAGATCGCCGGGCTGGGCCCGGTGCTCGCGCGCCCGCGTGGCGTCGGCCTCGCCGGGGTCGCAGAGCCAGCGCATGCCGCGGGGGAGGGCCGCCGCGCCCGCGGCGTGGTCGGCCCGCTGGTCATCGTCGATCAGCAGCGTGGTGCTGGGCCCGAGCAGCGAGCACACGGCGCGCAGCCGGCGGGAGGCTTCGCTCTCGCGCCGCCAGCTGGCGACCTTGGGCAGCAGCACGGGCACCAGGCCCCCGAGCACGCAGGCCCAGAAGACCTCGAGCTGGCGGGCGCTGGCGCCGACCTGCGACAACACGGCCTGGCCCGGCGACAGGCCCTGCGCCTGCAGCGCGGCCAGCAGGCCCCGCGCGCGGGCCAGCAGGCCGGGGTAGCTCAAAGGGGTCTCGCTGCCGTCGCGGTGCACGGTGACGAGGGCGTGGGGGGAGGGAAGGCTGGCGGCGTTGAGCAAGACGTCGGCCAGCGTCGCGGGTGGCGGGCTGTGCATGGTGGACTCCCTGGTTTGAGCGGGGCACCATGCTGGGCGAACTGGCCGCAGCCGGCGCCGATGCGGCGCAAGCGTGATGCTTTGGTTGGCACTGTTGCGTCGATGGGGCGCGCCCGCCGCCGCGGCGACAAAGAAAAACCCGCTCACCGAACGGTGGCGGGTTGCCGATGGGAAAAGCCCGGGCCTACATCTGGGACGGCAGCCAGTTCACCAGTCCGGGGAACCAGTAGAGCAGCAGCACGGCGAACACCATGATGAGGAAGTAGGGCAGGCAGGCCGTCGCGATCCAGGTGATCTCGCGCCGCGTCATGCCTTGCAGCACGAAGAGGTTGAAGCCCACGGGCGGGGTGATCTGGGCCATCTCCACCACGATGACGATGAAGATGCCGAACCAGATCAGGTCGATGCCGGCGGCCTGCACGGTCGGCAGGATCACGCCCATGGTGAGCACGATCATGGAGATGCCGTCGAGGAAGCAGCCGAGCACGATGTAGAACACGGCCAGCGCGATCAGCAGCATGCCGGGCGTGAGGCCCAGGCCGCCGACCCATTCGGCCAGGTGCCGCGGCAGGCCGATGTAGCCCATGGACAGCGTGAGGAAGGCCGCGCCCGCCAGGATCAAGGCGATCATGCAGTACAGCCGCGTGGCGCCCAGCAGCGAGTCGCGAAAGCTCACCCAGTTGAGCGAGCCCTGCGAGGCCGAGAGGATGAGCGAGCCCACCACGCCGATGGCCGCCGCCTCGGTGGCGGTGGCGATGCCGCTGTAGATGGCGCCGATGACGCTGCCGATGAGCAGCACCACAGGGATCAGGTGGCGCGCCTCATGCAGCTTCTCGGCGAAGCTCAGCCGCGTGTCGGCGCTGGGCACCTTGTCGGGGTTGAGCAGGGCCCAGACCACGATGGCGCCGCTGAACAGGGCCGCCAGCACGATGCCGGGGATGACGCCGGCGACGAAGAGCTTGGCGATGGAGACCTCGGCCGCCACGCCGTACACGATCATGATGATCGAGGGCGGGATCAGCAGGCCCAGCGTGCTGGCGCCGCCAAGCGAGCCCACGATTTTTTCGGGCGGATAGCCGCGCCGCGTGAGTTCGGGGATGGTCATCTTGCCGATGGTGGCGCAGGTGGCCGCCGACGAGCCCGACACCGCCGCGAAGATGGTGCTGCCCAGGATGTTGGTGTGCAGCAGGCGCCCGGGCAGGGCGTTCACCCAGGGCGCCAGGCCTTTGAACATGCTCTCCGACAGCTTGGTGCGGAACAGGATCTCGCCCATCCACACGAACAGCGGCAGCGCGGTCAGTGTCCAGCTGCTGGCCGAGCCCCAGATGGTGAGCGCCATGGCGTCGCCCGCGGGGCGCGAGGAGAACAGCTCCATGCCGATCCAGGCCACGCCGGCGAGCGTGAGGCCGATCCACACGCCGCTGCCCAGCAGCAGGAACAGCGAGAGGATGAGCAGGCTGGTGACGACGAACTCATTCATGGCGCGTGTCCCCCTCGGCGCGCGAGCGCTGGCCGCGCCATTCGAGCACCCAGTCGTCCAGCAGCGCGATGAACAGCACCGTGCATCCCAGGCCCATGAGCACCTGGGGAATCCACAGCGGCGTGGCGTCGGCGGCGGTGGAGATGTCGTGGAAGGTGTTGGACTGCCACACCAGACGCCACGAGTACCAGGCCAGCGCGCCGCTCATGAGCACCGCCACCGACAGCGCCCAGAGCTCCAGGCCGCGCCGCGCGCCGCCGCGCAGCTTGCCGATGATCAGCGTGACGCGGATGTGCTCGTGGCTCTTGAGCGTGTGCGCCAGCGCCAGGAAGCCGGCGCCGGCCATGGCGTAGCCCGCGTAGGCGTCGGTGCCCGGCACGTAGAAGCCGGCGACTCGGCTCACGATGGACAGCAGCACCATCACCAGCACACCGATCATGAAGAGGGCGGCCAGCCAGCCGGCGCCCAGGTAGAGAGAGTCAAGCAGTTTGCGCATGAGGAACGGTGGTGGCGCCGCGAAGCCAGACCCAGGGCACCGAGGATCCGGCCGCGCCGGTCCTCAGGTGCCGCCCCCTCGAGGGGGTCGCGCGAAGCGCGGCGGGGGTGTTACTTCCTGTACGCGTCGATCAGTTGCTGGCCTTCGGGGCCGGCCTTCGACAGCCATTCCTGCAGCATGGTGGCGCCCACCTTCTGCAGGTCGGCCTTGAGCGCGGCCGAGGGCGGCTCCACCGCCATGCCATTGGCCTTGAGGGTGGCGAGCGTGTCGGTGTTGACCTTCTCGGAGGCCGCCCAGCCGCGCGCCTCGGCGTCGGCCGCCGCCTTCATGAGACCGTCGCGCGTGGCCTTGTCGAGCGCGTCGAAGGCCTTCTTGTTGGCGATGACGGCGTTCTTCGGCAACCAGGCCTGCACGTCGTAGTAGTACTTGAGGTGCTCGTAGAGCTTGCTGTCCACGCCGGTGGCGCCCGAGGTCATGTTGTTCTCGACCACGCCGGTGGCCAGGGCCTGCGACAGCTCGGCGGCCTGCACGGTGACGGGCTGCGCGCCCACCAGTTCGGCGATGCGCGAGGTGGCCGGGCTGTAGGCGCGCCACTTGCTGCCCTTGAGGTCGGCCGCGCTGGCCACGGGCTTCTTGCTGTACAGGCCCTGCGGCGGCCAGGCCACGGCATACAGCAGCACCATGCCCTGTTCGGCGAGCTTCTTCTCCAGGATGGGCTTCTGCGCGGCGTAGAGCTTCTTCGAATCGGCGTAGCTGGTGGCCAGGAAGGGGATGCCGTCCACGCCGAAAACCTGCCACTCGTTCTGGAAGGCCGTGAGCAAAATCTCGCCCGCCTGCGCCTGGCCGCCCTGCACGGCGCGCTTGATCTCCGGTGCCTTGAACAGCGAGGCGCCGGGGTGCACGGTGATCTTGAGCTTGCCGCCGGTGGCCTTGTCGACGTCGCTGGCGAAGCTGGCAAGATTGACCGAGTGGAAGTTGGTCGCCGGGTAGGCGGCGGGCAGGTCCCAGGCGGTCTGTGCCTGAGCGCTGGCGCTCAGTGCGAAGGCCGCGCCGGCCAGGGCAAGCTTGAAGTTCATGGTCGCTCCAGAAAGTTGAACGGATGACGAAGACGGGCAGCATAGTTGCAAAAGCCGGGCCAGGCCCGTCCGTATTTCCCCGGAGAAAACCATGAATCTGCGCTTCGTCGAGGCCTTCTATTGGGTGGCCACACTCAAGAGCGTGACGCGCGCGGCCGAGAAGCTTTTCCTGACGCAATCGGCCATGTCCAGCCGAATCGCCGCGCTGGAGGAGGAGCTGGGCGTGCTGCTGCTGGATCGGCGAGACAAGCAGTTCCGGCTGACCATGGCCGGCACGCGCTTCCTGGTCTACGCGCAGCGCTTGCTGGAGCTGCAACGCGAGGCCAAGGCCGAGATGGGCTCGGGCGATGCGTTGGCGGTGTCGCTGCGCATCGGCGCCATCGAGTCCGTGCTGCATGCCTGGCTGATCCCGTGGATGGAGCAGCTGCGCACCGAGAACCCGGCGCTGGAGCTGGAGTTGTCGGTCGAGACCACGCCGGTGCTGATCGAGCAGATGCGCCGCGGCACGCAGGACCTGGTGTTCACGGCGCTGCCGGCCACCACCGATGGCGTGCGCTCGCGCGCGCTGCCGTCGATGGAGATGGTGTTCGTGGGCAGCGCCAGCTTGCACCGGCGGCGCCGCTACTCGCTGCAGGAGCTGGCCGAGCTGGAACTGCTCACTTTCCAGCGCGGCTCGTTGCCGCACGTGGCCCTGCTGGAACTCTTTCGCGCGGCGCGCGTGGAGCCGCGGCGCGTGCACACCATCTCGTCCGTGTCGGCCATGCTGCAGATGGCGCAGGGTGGCTTCGGTGTGGCCACGCTGCCGCGCGAGGCGGTGCGGCACTTGTTCGTGGTGGCCGACCTGCGCGAGCTGCCCTGCGACGCGCGCCTGCAGCCGCTGCCTATCCATGCGAGCTACCGCAGCGACCCGTCCGCGCAAGCGGTGGAGACGGTGATGCGCTCGGCGCAGGCCTTCGTCGATGCCTGGAGCGGGTCGAACGACGGCACCGCATTGGGGCGGCCGCGCACAAAGACGCCGCAGAAAACGCCCCAGTCGAAGGCATCGAAAAAATCGATGAGATAAGCAAGAAAATTTTCGTTTGTGGAGGCCTCTGCCTCTGACCACAATCCGGCCCCAATGTGACGGGCTCGTCACGAACACAAAGGACCGGAGGCAAACGCAGTGGGATTCCTGGACGACCTGGCGACGCGGCGAATCGATGCCGATGCGCAAGCCTTGGCCCGCCGCGTGCGCGGCGCCATTCGCCGCGGCGAATGGACGAACCACACCAGCGGCCTGGCCGACGAACTCGTGCAGGGCAACGTGGTGATCCTGCCGCAGGCGCTGGCGGACGATTTCCTGCTCTTCTGCCAACGCAACCCCAAGCCCTGCCCGCTGCTGGCGGTGGGGCGGCCGGGCGATCCTTCCCTGCCCGGTTTGGGGGAGGGCATCGACATCCGCAGCGACATGCCGCGCTACCGCGTCTGGCGCGACGGCGAACTGGTCGACGAGCCAACAGACATCGCCGACGTCTGGCGGGACGATCTCGTGACTTTCGTGATCGGGTGTTCGTTCTCGTTCGAGCAGGCGCTGATGAACGCTGGCATGCGGCTGCGCCATGTGGACGAAGGCCGCAACGTGGCCATGTACCGAAGCCGTCTGGCCACCGCGCCGGCCGGGCCGTTCGCGGGCCCCATGGTGGTGAGCATGCGCCCGTTCAAGGTGGCCGACGCGGCGCGCGCGGTGGAGATCACCTCGCGCTTTCCCGACGTGCACGGCGCGCCGGTGCATGTGGGCGACCCCGCGGCCATCGGCATCCAGGACCTTTCGCGGCCCGACTACGGCGAGGCCGTGGCGGTGCTGCCCGACGAGGTGCCCGTGTTCTGGGCCTGCGGGGTCACGCCCCAAGCGGCGATCGCCCAGGCCCGCCTCCCGTTCTGCATCACGCACGCCCCGGGCGCGATGCTGATCACCGACCTTCTCAACCAGCAACTCGCGAGCGAACAAGGAGAACGACCATGATCAAGACAACCATCGGCCTGTGCGCCCTGGCCCTGGCTGGCGCGGCGCATGCGCAAACCCGGTGGGATCTGCCCAGCGGCTACGGCGCCAACACCTTCCAGGTGCAGAACCTGCAGCAGTTCGCCAACGACGTGGACAAGGCCACGGGGGGCAAGCTCAAGATCACCCTGCACGCGGGCGGATCGCTCTACAAGGCCAACGAGATCAAACGCGCGGTGCAGACCGCGCAGACGCCGATCGGCGAGTTCATCCTCTCCGGCGCGGCCAACGAGAACCCGCTGTTCGGGGTGGACTCGGTGCCCTTTCTGGCCACGGGCTACGAGCAATCGCGCCGCCTGTACCAGGCGGCCAAAGGCGCTCAGGAGAAGCTGCTGGCCCAGCAGGGCCTGAAGGTGCTGTTCTCGGTGCCTTGGCCCGGCCAGTCGCTGTACTCGATCAAGCCCGTGAACTACGCGTCCGACCTAGAGGGCACCAAGATGCGCGCCTACAACCCGGCCACCACGCGCATCGCCCAGCTGCTCAAGGCGCAGCCCGTGACGATCCAGCTCGCCGAGCTGCCGCAGGCCCTGGCCACGGGCGCGGTGCAGAACTTCCTCACCTCCAGCGCCAGCGGCGTGGAGAGCAAGCTTCACGAGCAGGTGAAGCACTTCTACCCGGTGTCGGCCTGGCTGCCGCGCAATGTGACGGTGGTGAACCTCAAGGACTTCAACGCGCTGGACAAGGCCACGCAGAACGCGCTGACCACGGCGGCGGCGCAGGCGGAGGCGCGCGGCTGGGCCCTGAGCGAGAAGCTCGACAGCGAATACATCGGTCAGTTGAAGGCCGCCGGCATGTCGATCAGCCAGCCGAGCGATGACATGAAGAAGGCGCTGGCGTCGATCGGCGAGACCATGACCGCCGAGTGGATCAAGGCCGCGGGTCCCGAGGGGCAGGCCATCGTCGACGCGTACCGCAAACAGCCCTGAGCCGATTCGCGCACGGCGGGGCCCGGCCCGCGCAGGCCGCCTCGTCCCGCCGACGGCGCTTTCTTCCTTCCTTTCTTTGAACCGATGCCGGAGGGCTCGATGGATGCGTTCGTCCGTACTGTTCATCGCTGGCTGCTTGCGCTCTCGTGTGTGGGCATGCTCGCGGCTTTCGTCTCCGTCTCGCTGGGCATCCTGGCGCGCCTCTTGCGCTGGGACATCGCCGGGCTGGACGCCTACGCGGGCTACGCGATCGCCGCTTCGCTGTTCCTGGCCCTGCCGGCCACGCTGCTGCGCGGCGAGCACATCCGCGTGACGCTGGTGTTGGAGCGTCTGCCCGCCCGGGGGCGCGCCGCCCTGGAGTGGTGGTGCCTGCTCGCGGGCACGGCGCTGTCGCTCTACCTGAGCTGGTACGCGGCGCGCCTGGTGTGGGTCTCTCGCGTGACGCACGACGTCTCGCCTGGCGCCGACGTGACGCCGCTGTGGATCCCGCAGATCGCCATGGCCGTGGGCTGCGTGGGCCTGGCACTGGCGTTCCTGCAGGTGCTGCTGCACCGCTGGCGGGGCGCCGATCTGCTGGCGTCGGGCGCGGCCGCCCGCACCGAATGAATCCACCAAAGGAGCCACTGTCATGGAAGCCGTGATCGCATTGACCCTCATCGTGCTGTTGTTCGCCGTGCTCGGGTCGGGCCTGTGGATCGGCCTGTCGCTGTTGGGCGTGGCCCTGGTGGGCATGGAGCTGTTCACCCAACGCCCGGTGGGCGACAGCATGGCGCTCACCGTGTGGGGTTCCACCTCGAGTTGGACGCTGACCGCCTTGCCGCTGTTTCTGTGGATGGGCGAGATTCTGTTTCGCAGCAAGCTGTCCAACGACATGTTCAAGGGCCTGGCGCCCTGGCTCAACTGGCTGCCCGGCCGCCTGCTGCACACCAATGTGGTGGGGTGCGCGATCTTCGCGGCCATTTCAGGCTCGTCGGCCGCTACCTGCGCCACCATCGGCAAGATCACACTGCCCGAACTGAAGAAGCGAGGCTACCCGGACGCTCAAGCCATTGGCACCCTGGCGGGCGCGGGAACGCTGGGCTTGTTGATCCCGCCCTCGATCATCATGATCGTCTACGGTGTGGCGGCGAACGTGTCGATCGCCAAGCTGTTCCTGGCGGGCGTGGTGCCGGGTGTGGTGCTGGCCCTGCTGTTCAGCGGCTACATCGTGGTCTGGTCTTTGCTCAACCGCGAGCGCCTGCCCGGCAAGGAACCGGCAACCTCTCTGCGGCACAAGCTTCACGCCTCCCGCCATCTGATTCCGGTGGTCACGCTGATCGCGCTGGTGCTGGGCGGCATCTACAGCGGCATCGCCACCGCCACCGAAGCGGCAGCGCTTGGCGTGGCGGGCTCTCTGGTGCTCTCGCGCCTGGAGGGCTCGCTGAACTGGGAGAGCTTTCGCGAAGGCCTGGTGGCGGCCTGCCGCACGTACTGCATGATCGGTTTGATTCTGGCGGGCGCGGCCTTTCTCACGCTGGCCATGGGCTTCATCGGCCTGCCGCGCCAGGTGGCCGAGTTCATTGGCGGCCTGCAGCTGTCTCCCTTCGCGCTGATGCTGCTGCTGGTGCTGTTCTTCATCGTGCTGGGCTGCTTTCTCGATGGCATCTCGATGGTGGTCCTGACCATCGCCGTGCTGCTGCCCACGGTGCAGGCGGCGGGCTTCGACCTCATCTGGTTCGGCATCTTCATCGTGCTGGTGGTGGAGATGGCGCAGATCACACCACCGGTGGGCTTCAACCTCTTCGTTCTGCAGGGGCTGACGCAGCGCGAGGTGACCTGGATCGCGCGCACGGCGCTGCCGCTGTTCACGCTGATGATGGCCGCCGTTCTGCTGACCTACGTGCTGCCCGAGCTGGCGCTCTGGCTGCCCTCGCGCATGCAAGGCTGAGACCCGGCCTGGCACGCGACTCGCTACGATCCGCGGGATGGCTTCCCGCGTGGACGCGGCTTTCCTCCCTGTTTCCCTTTCACGGCGCACGCGCCCCACCGACATGACCTCAACGCAAGACCCCCGCTGGCAGTTCTGGATCGACCGCGGCGGCACCTTCACCGACATCGTGGCCAAGCGGCCCGACGGCACGCTCACCACGCACAAGCTGCTGTCCGAAAACCCCGAGCAATACCGCGACGCGGCGGTCGCGGGCATCCGCCACCTGCTGAACCTCAAGCCCGGCGAGCCGGTGACGCCCCGTCAGGTGGCCTGCGTGAAGATGGGCACGACCGTGGCCACCAACGCGCTGCTGGAGCGCAAGGGCGAGCCCACGCTGCTGGTCACCACGCGCGGCTTCCGCGACGCGCTGCGCATTGCCTACCAGAACCGCCCGCGCCTGTTCGACCGCCACATCGTCCTGCCTGAGCTGCTCTACAGCCGCGTGATCGAGGCACAGGAGCGCGTCGGGGCGCACGGCGAGCTGATCGAGGCGCTGGACGAGGCGCACCTGCGCGAGCGCCTGTGGGCCGCCTTTGATGCCGGCCTGCGCAGCGTGGCCATCGTCTTCATGCACGGCTACCGCTACACCGCCCACGAGGCCGCGGCCGCGCGGCTGGCCAGGGAGATCGGCTTCACGCAGGTCAGCACCTCGCACGAAACCAGCCCGATGATGAAGTTCGTGAGCCGGGGCGACACCACGGTGGTGGACGCCTACCTCTCGCCCATCCTGCGCCGCTACGTGGACCAGGTGGCGAGCGAGATGCCCGGCGTGCCGCTGTTCTTCATGCAGAGCAGCGGCGGCCTGACCGACGCGCACCGCTTCCAGGGCAAGGACGCCATCCTCTCGGGCCCGGCGGGCGGCATCGTGGGCATGGCCCGCACAGCCACCCTGGCTGGACACGACAAGGTGATCGGCTTCGACATGGGCGGTACCTCCACCGACGTGTCGCACTACGCGGGTGCCTTCGAGCGCGAGTTCGAGACCCAGGTGGCTGGCGTGCGCATGCGCGCGCCCATGATGAGCATCCACACCGTGGCGGCCGGCGGTGGCTCCATCCTCAGCTTCGACGGCTCGCGCTTTCGCGTCGGCCCCGAGAGCGCAGGCGCCAACCCCGGCCCCGCGAGCTACCGCCGCGGCGGTCCGCTGGCCGTGACGGACGCCAACGTGATGCTCGGCAAGATCCAGCCCGCCCACTTTCCGAAGGTCTTCGGTCCGCAGGCCAACGAGGCCCTGAGCGCCGAGGCCGTGCGCGAGAAGTTCGACGCGCTCGCGCGCGACACCGGCCGCACGGCCGAGGACGTGGCCGAGGGTTTCATCCGCATCGCCGTGCAGCAGATGGCCAACGCGATCAAGAAGATCTCGGTGGCGCGCGGCTACGACGTGACGCGCTACACCCTGCAGTGCTTCGGTGGCGCGGGCGGCCAGCACGCCTGCCTGGTGGCCGACGCGCTCGGCATGGGCCGCGTGTTCGTGCACCCGCTGGCGGGCGTGCTGAGCGCCTATGGCATGGGCCTGGCCGATCAGAACGTGATCAAGGAGCAGGCGGTGGAGCGCGTGCTGGAGGCCGGCGCGCTCGACGCCATCGCCGGGCAGCTCGAGGCGCTGGCCCAGGCGGCGGGCGAGGAGCTGCGCGCCCAGCAGGTGAGCCAGGGCGAGGTGCAAATGCACCGCCGCGTGCACGTGCGCTACGAGGGCAGCGACGCCGCGCTCATCGTGCCCTTCGGCGAGCTGGCCGCCATCGAGTCGGCCTTCGAGGCGGCCTACCGCCAGCGCTTCGCCTTCCTCATGCCGGGCAAGCGCCTGATCGCCGAGGCGGTGTCGGTGGAGGCCGTGGTGGCGGGCGACGCGCCCGCCGAGCCGCGCCACGCCCTGCACGAGCCGCGCGAGGTGCCGCGCCGCGACACGGTCAGGCTGTACGCCGAGGGCCAGTGGCAGGACGCCGCCCTGGTGGTGCGCGAGGACCTGCGCCCGGGCGACGTCATCCCCGGCCCGGCCATCATCGCCGAGAAGAACGCCACCACCGTGGTGGAGCCGGGCTGGGAGGCCCAGCTCACCGCGCTGGACCACCTCGTGCTGGAGCGGCGCGTGCCGCGCGCGGCGCGCCACGCCGTGGGCACCACGGTAGACCCGGTGCTGCTGGAGGTATTCAACAACCTGTTCATGAACATCGCCGAGCAGATGGGTCTGCAGCTGCAGAACACCGCCTACTCGGTGAACATCAAGGAGCGGCTGGACTTCTCCTGCGCGCTGTTCGACGCCGAGGGCAACCTGATCGCCAACGCGCCGCACATGCCGGTGCACCTGGGCTCGATGGGTGAGAGCATCAAGACCGTGATCCGAAAGAACGCGGGCCGCATGCAACCGGGTGACGTGTACGTGCTCAACGACCCGTACCACGGCGGCACCCACCTGCCCGACGTGACGGTGATCACGCCGGTCTACATCGGCGGCGCCGACCAGCCGACCTTCTATGTGGGCTCGCGCGGCCACCACGCCGACATCGGCGGCACCACGCCGGGCTCCATGCCGCCGTTCTCCACGCGCATCGAGGAAGAGGGCGTGCAGATCGACAACGTGAAGCTGGTGGAGGGCGGGCGCCTGCGCGAGGCCGAGATGGTCGCGCTGCTGCAGAGCGGCGAGTACCCCAGCCGCAACCCGCAGCAGAATATGGCGGACCTGAAGGCGCAGATCGCCGCCAACGAGAAGGGCGTGCAGGAGCTGCGCAAGATGGTCGAGCAGTTCGGCCTGGACGTGGTGCAGGCCTACATGCGCCACGTGCAGGACAACGCCGAGGAATCGGTGCGCCGCGTGATCACGCGCCTGAAGAACGGCCAGTTCACCCTGCCGCTGGACAACGGCGCGCAGATCCAGGTGGCGGTGCGCGTGAACGCGGCGCAGCGCAGCGCGTGCATCGACTTCACCGGCACCAGCCCGCAGCAGACCAACAACTTCAACGCGCCCACGGCGGTGTGCATGGCGGCGGTGCTGTACGTGTTCCGCACGCTGGTGGACGACGACATTCCGCTCAACGCGGGCTGCCTCAAGCCCCTTGAAGTCATCATCCCGCCGGGTTGCATGCTCAACCCAAACCCCCCAGCCTCGGTGGTGGCCGGCAACGTAGAGACCTCCACCTGCATCACCAACGCGCTGTACGGCGCGCTGGGGGCGATGGCGGCGAGCCAGTGCACGATGAACAACTTCACCTTCGGCAATGCGCGCCACCAGTACTACGAGACGATCTCCGGCGGCAGCGGCGCGGGCGGCGTGACGGACGAAGCGGGCCGGCTGGTGGATGGGTTCAACGGCACGTCGGTGGTGCAGACGCACATGACCAACTCGCGCATGACGGACCCCGAGGTGCTGGAGTTCCGCTTCCCGGTGCGGCTGGAGAGCTACCAGATCCGCCAGGGCTCGGGTGGTGCGGGGCGCTGGCATGGCGGCGACGGGGGCGTGCGCCGCGTGCGCTTCCTGGAGCCCATGACGGCGAGCATCCTGTCCAACGGGCGCGTTCACCCCTCGTTCGGCATGGCCGGTGGCCAGCCGGGGGCGCTGGGCATCAACCGCGTGGTGCGCGCCGACGGGCGCACGGAAGAGCTCAAGCACATCGGCCAGGCCGAGATGGCCGCGGGCGACATCTTCGAGATCCACACGCCGGGTGGCGGCGGGTACGGGCAGGCCTAGAGCTCTTCCACGCGGCGCGCCGGGTAGCTGTCCCAGGCCTGGCAGCCCGGGCACTGCCAGAAGTGCTGGCGCGCCTCGAAGCCGCAGGCCGCGCAGCGGTAGCGCCGCAGCGGGCCGCTGGCGTGCTCCAGCGCGCGCTGCACGCTGGACTGGGCCTGCGGGTTGGAGAGGGTCTCGCCCGCCAGCCACTGGCTGGCGATCACGAGCGAGGGCTCGGCTTCCAGGTGGCGCAGGTACATGCCGCGCGCGCCCTCGGGCTGCGGCGCCAAGCGGGCCAGGGCCTCGGTCACATCGATGGAGGGCGCGCGCGCCTGGGCGTTGCCCAGGGCGCGCAGCACGGGGTCGGTGCGGCCGGTCTGCTGGGCCAGCTCGGCCATGGCGCGCGCGGCCAGCGGCAGGGCGGCGGGCGCCTGCTCGGCCAGGGCCAGCAGGTCGTCCAGGGCGCCGGCCGCGTCGCCCTGCTGGCTGCGCAGGGCCGAGCGCGCCATCCAGCCGCGCGCCAGCGTGGGCGCGCGCCGCACGGCCTCATCGAGCAGGGCACGCACGCGCTCGGCCTGGCCCTCGCGGTGCGCGAGCTCGGCCAGTTCGCACAGGTAGTGCGCCACGCGCGTGGTGAAGGCGCCGTGCTCCGCCGAGTCGAGCTTTTCGGCAATGGCGCGGGCCTGCGCCCAGTCGCGCGAGCGTTCGTAGATGCCCAGCAGCGCCAGGCGCGCCTCGTTCTCGAAGGCCGTGCCTTCCAGTTTGCTCAGCGCCGACTCGGCGCGGTCGAGCAGGCCGGCCTTGAGGAAATCGAGCGCCAGCGCGTGCTGGGCGCGGTCGCGCTCCTTGCGGTTGAGGTCGGCCCGCGAGAGCAGGTGTTCGTGCACGCGCACGGCGCGGTCGTAGTCGCCGCGGCGGCGGAACAGGTTGCCCAGGGCGAAGTGCAGCTCGGTGGTGTCGGGGTCGCCCTGCACGGCCTCGATGAAGGCGTCGATGGCCTGGTCCTGCTGTTCGTTGAGCAGGTGGTTCAGGCCGCGGAAATAGGCCTTGGGCGCCTGCCGGCCTTCGATGCGCCACTGGCGCAGGTCCAGGCGCGAGGCCACCCAGCCCAGCGCGAAAGCCACCGGCAGGCCCCAGAGCAGCCAGGTCAGGTCAAAGTCCATGCCGGCGATCGACGGGGTCTTGTGGCATCAGCGTGGTTTCGCTGCCGAACAGGGTGGTGTTGCCGCGCTGGCGGTGCCGGCGGGCGCGCAGCCACAGCGGCAGCATCACGATGACACCGAGGAACACGCCGATGAGCAGCACCAGCAGCAGCACCAGCACCAGCGGTGCCTCCCAGCTGTGGCCGAAGAACAGCTTGAGCGTGACGCTGTCCTGGTTGTTCAGCGCGAAGGCGAAGAGGACAAAAAAAATGGCCGCGTTGAGCAGCCACATGAGGTACTTCAAAACATCCCCTCAAGTGGTGGGGGACGATTGTAGCGAGGGGGTATCAGCCGGTGCGTCGCTGGTCCTCGTGCTGCTGCATGAGGGCGGTGCGTTCGTCGACCTGCTCGCGCAAGGCCTTGCCGGGCTTGAAGTGGGGCACGCGCTTCTCGGGAATCATCACGCTCTCGCCCGAACGCGGGTTGCGTCCGATGCGAGGCGAGCGGCGATTGACCGAGAAACTGCCGAAGCCCCGGATCTCGATGCGGTGGCCCTTCACCAGGGCATCGCCCATGGCGTCGAGGATCGCCTTGACGGCGAACTCGGCATCGCGGTGGGTGAGCTGGCCGAACCGGGCGGCCAGGGCTTCGACAAGATCGCTGCGGGTCATTGGACGCGGATCAGCGGCCGTTGCTGCTGTTGTCCAGCTTGGCGCGCAGCAGGGCGCCCAGGCTGGTGGTGCCGGCATTGCCCGCGCTCTGGCTCAGGTTGGCCATGGCTTCCTGCGCGTCGGCGTTGTCCTTGGCTTTGATCGACAGCTGGATGTTGCGCGTCTTGCGGTCGACGTTGACCACCACGGCCGAGACCTCGTCGCCTTCCTTGAGCACGTTGCGGGCGTCTTCCACGCGGTCGCGGCTGATTTCCGAGGCACGCAGGTAGCCGAGCACGTCTTCGCCGAGGTCGATTTCGGCGCCCTTGGCGTCCACGGTCTTGACCTTGCCGGTCACGACGGAGCCCTTGTCGTTCACCGATACGAAGGTGGTGAACGGGTCGCCGTCGAGCTGCTTGATGCCCAGGCTGATGCGCTCGCGCTCGACGTCGATGGCGAGCACCACGGCCTCGACTTCCTGGCCCTTCTTGTAGTTGCGCACGGCTTGTTCGCCGGCTTCGTTCCAGGACAGGTCGGACAGGTGCACCAGGCCGTCGATGCCGGCGGCCAGGCCGACGAACACGCCGAAGTCGGTGATCGACTTGATCGGGCCCTTGACGCGGTCGCCGCGCTTGGTCTGCTCGGCGAATTCGTGCCAGGGGTTGGCGCGGCACTGCTTCATGCCCAGGGAGATGCGGCGCTTGTCTTCGTCGATGTCGAGGACCATGACCTCGACCTCGTCACCCAGCGACACCAGCTTGGACGGGGCCACGTTCTTGTTGGTCCAGTCCATTTCGGAGACGTGCACCAGGCCTTCGATGCCCGGCTCGAGTTCCACGAACGCGCCGTAGTCGGCGATGTTCGTGACCTTGCCGAACATGCGGGTGCCCTGCGGGTAGCGGCGGCTCACGCCCAGCCAGGGGTCGTCGCCCATCTGCTTGAGGCCCAGCGAGACGCGCTGCTTCTCGGTGTCGAACTTGAGGATCTTGGCCGTGATTTCCTGGCCGGCCTGCACCACCTCGCTGGGGTGGCGCACGCGGCGCCAGGCCATGTCGGTGATGTGCAGCAGGCCGTCGATGCCGCCGAGGTCGACGAACGCACCGTACTCGGTGATGTTCTTGACCACGCCGTGCACGATGGCGCCTTCCTTCAGGGTTTCCATCAGCTTGGCGCGCTCTTCGCCCATGGAGGCTTCCACCACGGCGCGGCGGCTCAGCACCACGTTGTTGCGCTTGCGGTCGAGCTTGATGACCTTGAATTCCAGGGTCTTGTTCTCGTAGGGGGTGAGGTCCTTGGTGGGACGGCTGTCGACCAGCGAGCCCGGCAGGAAGGCGCTGATGCCGTTGACCATGACCTTGAGGCCGCCCTTGACCTTGCTGGTGGTGGTGCCGGTGACGAATTCGCCCGACTCCAGGGCCTTTTCCAGGGCCATCCACGAGGCCAGGCGCTTGGCCTTGTCGCGCGACAGCAGGGTGTCGCCGAAGCCGTTCTCGACGGAGTCGATGGCGACGGACACGAAGTCGCCGACCTGCACTTCGAGTTCGCCTTGGTCGTTCTTGAATTCGGACAGCGGGACGTAGGCTTCCGACTTCAGACCGGCGTTGACCACCACGTGGTTGTGTTCGATGCGAACGACCTCGGCGGTGATGACTTCGCCCGCGCGCATTTCGGCGCGCTTGAGGGACTCTTCAAAGAGGGCGGCAAAAGATTCAGACATTGGGTTTTCCTGAAACCGCTTGGTGTCGGCGCACGGAGGCCCGCAGGGGGCGGCGCGGGTGACGACGGGTGGGCGGTGTAGCGTTGTGCCGTGTGGAACACGGCGGGTTGGTTGACGATCCCTGGGACCTGCGGACGGGGAACATCCGGCGGGGTCTTCGGGGCCTGGGGGTGGCTTGCTCAGCGGACCGGGAAAGCCTGTTGGCCGTGCCAGCGTTTCAACACGAATTGCACCGATTGCTCGATGTCCAGTTCGGAGTTGTCCAGCAGCACCGCGTCTTCGGCCGGCTTCAGGGGAGCGTGCGCGCGGTTCATGTCGCGAGCGTCGCGCGCCTTGAGGTCGGCCAGAAGGTCGTCGAGTATAGCCGGTATTCCCTTTGAAATCAATTGCTTATGGCGGCGCTGGGCGCGCTGCTCGGCGCTGGCCGTGAGGTAGATCTTCAGCGGGGCGCCGGGGAAGATGACGGTGCCCATGTCGCGGCCGTCGGCCACCAGGCCGGGCAGGTGGCGCATCTGCAGTTGCAGGTCGACCAGGGCGGCGCGCACCTGGGGCACGGCCGAGACGCGCGAGGCCGCCATGCCGGCGGGTTCGGCGCGCAGGGCTTCGGTGACGTCCTCGCCTTCCAGCCAGGTCTTGCCGGGGGTGAAGCGCACGTCCAGGCCGGCGGCCAGGCGGCCCAGGCGCTCGGCATGGGCGGGCTCGCGCAGGTCGGCTTCGGTGGTGGACAGGCCCTCGCGCTCGGCCGCCAGGCCCACCAGGCGGTACAGGGCGCCGGAGTCGAGCAGGTGGTAGCCCAGGCGCGAGGCCAGCTCGGCCGCCAGCGTGCCCTTGCCGGAGGCGGTGGGGCCGTCGATGCAGATGACGGGGATGCGCTCGGCCGGCGTGTGGCAGACGCCGAACAGGGTTTCGAAGTAGTCGGGGAAGGTCTTGCCCACGCACTTGGGGTCTTCGATGCGCACCGGCAGGCCGGCCGGGTTGAAGGCCGCGAGCGAGAAGCACATGGCGACGCGGTGGTCGTCGTAGGTGTGGATGCTGGCCCGCCGCCATCCGTAGGCCCCCACGCTCCCCACTGCGTGTGGTTCGCTACCCTCCGAGGGCGCTGCCCCGCCTTGGGGCGTCCCGGCGGCGGGGCCCGCGGGCGGCGTGACGCGAATGAAGTCCGCGCCTTCTTCGATGGTGGCGCCGAGCTTGCGGCCTTCGATGGCCATGGCGGCGATGCGGTCGGTTTCCTTCACGCGCCAGCTGGCGATGTTGCGCAGCGTGGTGGTGCCGTCGGCGTAGAGCGCCATCACGGCCAGGGTCATGGCCGCGTCGGGGATGTGGTTGCAGTCGAGGTCGATGGCCTTGAGCGGCCAGGCGCCGCGGCGCACGCGCAGGCGGTTGCCGTCGCCCTCGACCTCGGCGCCCATGAGCCGCGCGGCCTCGATGAAGCGGATGTCGCCCTGGATGGAGTCCGTGCCCACGCCTTCGATCACGACGCCGTCGGTCCCCGGTGTGGCAGGCGCGATCGCGCCCAGCGCGATGAAGTAGCTGGCCGAGGAGGCGTCGGCCTCGACGGCGATGCGCCCCGGCGAGGCGTAGCGGCTGCCGCGCGGGATGGTGAAACGTTGCCAGCCCTCGCGCCGCACATCCACGCCGAAGCGCTGCAGCAGCTTGAGCGTGATCTCGATGTAGGGCTTGGAAATGAGCTCGGTGGTGACCTCGATCACCGCGTCGCGCTCCTGCGCCACCAGCGGCAGCGCGAGCAGCAGGGCGGTGAGGAACTGGCTGGAGACGTCGCCGCGCACGCGGATGGGCCCGTCCAGGCGCAGCGGGTGCGTGCTGCCGTCGCCCAGGCGCAGCGGTGGGTAGCCTTCGTTCTGCAGGCAGGCCACCGGGCAGCCGAGTTGGCGCAGGGCGTCGACCAGGTCGCCGATGGGGCGCTCGTGCATGCGCGGCACGCCGGACAGCTCGAAGCGTGCGCCCTGGGCCGTGGCCAGGAGCGACAGCGCGGCCGTCAGCGGGCGCATGGCGGTCCCGGCGTTGCCCAGGAAGAGGGCGGCCTCGCGCACCGGCAGCCGCCCGCCCAGGCCCTGCACGCGCACGCTGGCCGGGCCGGTCTCTTCGATGGCGCAGCCCAGCTGGCGCAGGGCCGCGAGCATCACGCGCGTGTCGTCGGAGTCGAGCAGGTCCTCGACCAGGGTGGGGCCTTCGCTGAGCGCGGCCAGCAGCAGCACGCGGTTGGAGATGCTCTTGGAGCCCGGCAGGCGCACGCGGCCGCCGGCGCTGGTGAGGGAAGGGAGGTCGAGGCTGGGGATGTCGAACATGCGCGGTCGGCGGCTCAGCCCTGGGGCTTGACGGCCGTCATGCGCCAGCCGGCGCGCGCCTCGCTGGCCTGGTCGATCAAGGTTTCGAGCGCGTCGGGGTCGTTGTTCTTGATCGCCGCCTCCAGCTCTTGCAGGGCGCGCAGGAAATGGCGCGACTGCGAGACCAGCTCTTCCTTGTTGGACAGCAGGATGTCGCGCCAGACGGCGGCGTCGCTGGCCGCGATGCGGGTGAAATCGCGGAAGCCGGGACCCGCCAGGGCCAGGAAGTCCTTGCCCTCGTCCTGCTTCTGGATGGCGTTCATGAGCGCGAAGGCCAGCAGGTGCGGCAGGTGGCTGATGGCCGCGTAGGCGGCGTCGTGCCCCTCGGGCGTCATGCGCTTGACCTGGCAGCCCAGCGCGCGCCAGACCTTCTCGGCCTTGTCCAGGTGCGCGGGCAGGGTGCGCTCGATGGGCGTGAGGATGACCTGGCGGCCGGTGTAGAGGTCGGGGTCGGCGTGGTCCACGCCGGCCAGCTCCTTGCCGGCGATGGGGTGGGCTGGCACGAACACGCCCACCTGCTCGCGCAGCACGCGGCGCGCGGCGTCGATGACCTCGCGCTTGGTGGAGCCCACGTCCATGATGAGCACGTCGTTGCGCACCAGGTGGCGGATGGCCTTGAAGGTGGCCTCGGTGGCGGACACCGGCACGGCCAGCAGCACCAGGTCGGCGCCCGAGACGGCGAGCAGCGCGGACGGCGCTTCCACGTCGATCACGCCGAGCTGGCGCGCGCGTTCGGTGGTGGACGGCGACTTGCTGTAGCCCACCACGCGCTTGACCAGCCCGGCGCGCTTGAGCGCGAGCGCGAAGGAGCCGCCCATGAGGCCGCAGCCGATCAGTCCGAGTTGCTCAAACATCATTCCGTCACCGGGTAGGCGCCCAGCACCTTGTAGAAGGCGCACAGGCGTTGCAGTTCTTCGAGCGCGGCCGCGACGTGCGGCTGCGAGGGGTGGCCGGCGAGATCGATGTAGAAGTAGTACTCCCATTGACCGGACTTGGCGGGGCGCGATTCGAAGCGCGTCATGGATACGCCGTGCTGCTTGAGCGGTACCAGCAGGTCGTGCACGGCGCCGGGGCGGTTGGGCACCGACACCACGAGGCTGGTGCAGTCGCGCCCGCTGGCGGGCGGCATGGCCAGGGTCTGCGGCAGGCAGATGATGGCGAAGCGCGTGCGGTTGTAGGCCTCGTCCTGTACCGCGTGCGCGACGATGTGCAGGCCGAACTGCGCGGCGGCGCGCTCGCTGGCCAGGGCGGCGAAGCGCGGGTCCTCGGCGGCCAGGCGCGCGCCCTCGGCGTTGCTGGAGACGGCGCGGCGCTCGGCGTTCGGCAGGTGCTGCGACAGCCAGCCCTGGCACTGCGCGAGCGCCTGGGGGTGGGCCATCACAACCTCGATGCCCTCGAGCGAGGCCTCGCGGCACAGCAGGTTGTGGCGCACCAGCAGGCTCACCTCGCCCACCACGTGCACGGGCGAGCGCAGGAACAGGTCGAGCGAGCGCGCGACCACGCCTTCGGTGGTGTTCTCGACGCCGACCACGCCGAACTGGGCCGTGCCGGCGGCGGTGGCGTGGAAGACCTCGTCGAAGCTGGCGCAGTGGATCAGGTTGGCGGCGCTGCCGAAGAACTCGATGGCCGCCTGCTCGCAGAAGGTGCCCTGCGGCCCCAGCACGGCCACGCGCTGCGGCGTCTCCAGCGCGAGGCAGGCCGACATGATCTCGCGCCAGATGGCGCCCACGTGCTGGTTGAGCAGCGGGCCGGGGTTGGCGGTCTGGATCTTCTCGATGACCTGGGCCACGCGGTCCGGGCGGAAGAAGGGCGAGCCTTCCTGGCGTTTGAGCTCGCCGACCTTCTCGGCCACCAGCGCGCGCTGGTTCAGCAGTGTCAGCAGTTGCTGGTCGATCGCGTCGATCTGAACGCGCAGTTCGCCCAGGGCTTCGGATTGTTGCGGTGAAGCTGCCATCGGATCAGGCCATTTCCTTTTCGAAGTCGCGCAGGTAGTCCACCAGGGCCTGGACGCCTTCGATGGGGATCGCGTTGTAGATGCTGGCGCGCATGCCGCCGACCGATTTGTGCCCCTTGAGCTGCAGCAAGCCGCGCGCCTGTGCGCCGGCCAGGAAGGCCTCGTTGCGCGACTCGTCCTTCAGGAAGAAGGGCACGTTCATGCGCGAGCGGCAGTCGGGCGCAACGCGGTTTTCGTAGAAGGGCGACTGGTCGAGGAAGTCGTACAGCAGCTTGGCCTTGGCGATGTTGCGCGCCTCCATGGCCGCCACGCCGCCCTGGCGCTTGAGCCATTGGAAGGTCAGGCCCGCGATGTAGATCGCGTAGGTGGGCGGCGTGTTGTACATCGAGGCGTTGTCCGCCACGGTCTTGTAGTTGAAGGCGCTGGGGCAGATGGGCAGGGCGTGGCCGAGCAGGTCCTCGCGCACCACCACCAGCGTGAGACCGGCCGGCCCCAGGTTCTTCTGCGCACCGCCAAAGGCCAGGCCGACGCGCGTCCAGTCCACGGGGCGCGAGGCCACATGCGAAGAGAAGTCGACCACCAGCGGGGCATGGCTGCCCAGGGCCTTGAGGTCGGGCAGCGCCTGGAACTCCACCCCATGGATGGTTTCGTTGCTGCAGATGTGCACGTACTGCGCGTCGGGAGAGAGTTGCCAGCTGGCCGGGTCGGGCAGGGTGGTGTGGCGGCTGTCGGCGTTGCTCGCGGCCAGATGGGTCCGCGCGTAGCGCCCGGCCTCTTTCAGCGAGTTCTGGCTCCAGCCGCCCGTGACCACGAAGTCGACCACGCCGCCGTGCGACAGGTTCATCGGCACGATGGCGTTTTCGGCCAGGCCGCCGCCTTGCATGAACAGGATCTTGAAGTGCGAGGGCACGGCCAGCAGTTCGCGCAGGTCGGCCTCGGCTTGGGCGGCGATCTCGCCGAAGGCCTTGCCGCGGTGGCTCATTTCCATCACGCCCATGCCGGTGCCGTGCCAGTCGAGCATCTCGCGCGCGGCGATCTCCAGCACCTCGGCCGGCATCGCGGCCGGACCGGCGGAGAAGTTGTAGGGCCGCGCCATCACGCGGCCGGCGCGGCGTCGCCGCTGTCGGGTTCACCACCCTCGGGAACGTTGGCGTCGTTTTCGACGATGCGCTGCAGGCCGGAGAGTTCGTCGCCATCGTCCAGCGAGATCAGCGTCACGCCCTGCGTGGCGCGGCCCATTTCGCGGATCTCGGCGACGCGGGTGCGCACCAGCACGCCCTTGTCGGTGATCAGCATGATCTGGTCGTCGGTGTGCACCAGCGTGGCGGCCACGACCTTGCCGTTGCGCTCGCTCTGCTGGATGGCGATCATGCCTTTGGTGCCTCGGCCATGGCGCGTGTACTCGCCGATCGGGGTGCGTTTGCCGTAGCCGTTGACGGTGGCGGTGAGCACGCTCTGCGTCTCGTCCTCGGCCACCAGCATGGCGATCACGCTCTGGCCGTCCTCCAGCATCATGCCGCGCACGCCGCGCGCGTTGCGGCCCATGGGGCGCACGTCGTTCTCGTCGAAGCGCACGGCCTTGCCGCCGTCGGAGAACAGCATCACGTCGTGACGGCCGTCGGTGAGCGCGGCGCCGATGAGGTAGTCGCCTTCGTCCAGGTCGACGGCGATGATGCCGGCCTTGCGCGGGTTGCTGAATTCGTCGAGCGCGGTCTTCTTGACCGTGCCGCCCGCCGTGGCCATGAACACGTAGTGGTCGGCGGGGAAGCTGCGGAACTCCCCGGTGAGCGCCAGCACCACGTTGATCTTCTCGCCCTCGGCCAGCGGGAACATGTTCACGATGGGCTTGCCGCGCGAGCCGCGCGAGCCGCTGGGCACCTCCCAGACCTTGAGCCAGTACAGGCGGCCGCGGTTGGAGAAGCACAGGATCCAGTCGTGCGTATTGGCGATGAAGAGCTGGTCGACCCAGTCGTCTTCCTTGGTGGCCGTGGCCTGCTTGCCGCGCCCGCCGCGCTTTTGCGAGCGGTATTCGTTGAGCGGCTGGCTCTTGATGTAGCCCGAGTGGCTCAGCGTGACGACCATGTCGGTCGGCGTGATCAGGTCCTCGGTGGCCAGGTCCTGGGCGTTGTGCTCGATCTCGCTGCGGCGCGCGCCCAGCTTGGTCTGGCCGAACTCCTGCTTCACCGCGACCAGTTCTTCGCTGATGATGATCGAAACGCGCTCGGGCTTGGCCAGGATGTCGAGCAGGTCGTCGATCTCGGCCATCACGTCCTTGTACTCGGCGACGATCTTGTCCTGCTCCAGGCCGGTCAGGCGCTGCAGGCGCATTTGCAGGATTTCCTGGGCCTGCGTGTCCGACAGGCGATACAGGCCGTCGCCCTGCATGCCGTAGCCGCGGTCCAGGCCCTCGGGTCGGTAGTCGTCGGCGTTGATCGTGCCGCCGTCGGCCTTGGCGCGCGTGAGCATCTCGCGCACCAGCTGGCTGTCCCAACTGCGGGTCATCAGCTCGGCCTTGGCCACCGGCGGCGTGGGCGATTCTCGGATGATGCGGATGAACTCGTCGATGTTGGCCAGGGCCACGGCCAGGCCTTCGAGCACGTGGCCGCGCTCGCGCGCCTTGCGTAGGTTGAAGATGGTGCGCCGCGTCACCACCTCGCGGCGGTGTTCCAGGAAGACCGTGACCAGGTCCTTCAGGTTGCACAGTCGCGGCTGGCCATCCACCAGCGCGACCATGTTGATGCCGAAGGTGTCCTGCAGCTGCGTCTGCTTGTAGAGGTTGTTCAGAACAACCTCGGGCACCTCGCCGCGCTTGAGCTCGATCACCAGGCGCATGCCGGACTTGTCCGACTCGTCCTGGATGTGGCTGATGCCCTCGATCTTTTTCTCGTGCACCAGCTCGGCCATGCGCTCCTGCAGCGTCTTCTTGTTGACCTGGTAGGGCAGCTCGTCAACGATGATGGCCTGGCGCTGGCCGCGGTCGATGTCCTCGAAGTGGCACTTGGCGCGCATCACCACGCGGCCGCGGCCGGTGCGGTAGCCGTCCTTCACGCCCTGCACGCCATAGATGATCCCGGCGGTGGGGAAGTCGGGCGCCGGGATCATCTCCATGAGTTCGTCGATGGAGGCCTCGGGGTTCTTCAGCAGGTGCAGGCAGGCGTCCACCACCTCGTTGAGGTTGTGCGGCGGGATGTTGGTGGCCATGCCCACGGCAATGCCCGCGCTGCCGTTGACCAGCAGGTTGGGCAGGCGCGTCGGCAGCACCAGCGGCTCCTTCTCGCTGCCGTCGTAGTTGGGGCCATAGTCGACCGTCTCCTTGTCGATGTCGGCCAGCATCTCGTGGGCGATCTTCGACAGGCGGATCTCGGTGTATCGCATGGCCGCAGCGTTGTCGCCATCGACCGAGCCGAAGTTGCCCTGACCGTCCACCAGCATGTGCCGCAGGGAAAAGTCCTGGGCCATGCGCACGATGGTGTCGTACACCGCCGAGTCGCCGTGCGGGTGGTACTTACCGATCACATCGCCGACGATACGGGCCGATTTTTTGTAGGGCCGGTTCCAGTCGTTGTTGAGCTCGTGCATCGCATAGAGCACGCGCCGGTGCACCGGCTTGAGACCGTCGCGGGCGTCTGGCAGGGCGCGGCCCACGATCACGCTCATGGCGTAATCGAGGTAGCTCCTGCGCATCTCCTCTTCCAGACTGATGGGCAGTGTTTCTTTGGCGAATGAGGTCATGGAAGAAGGGCGCGTGATGGGTCTCTGCAAGGCAACGGAAGATTTTAATCGGCGCCAATCGGGCGCTTGCCTGGGCGGTCATGTTGTACCTGGGCAACGGATGTCGCGTCAGGCCCGTAGGCGTTGTCTGATCTTGGCGCCCCGGGATTGGCGCGATGATCCTTGTGGCACAATGACTTGAGCGTTTTGGAGTGCTCACATCCAGGCGCCTCTATATCTAAATACGTCACGCAGGTCGTCTGCGGCTTACCTAGAGGAAAACCATGAAGAAACTCAACCGAGTGGCAATGCTGTTTGCAACCGCCGCCATGGCAACGGCTGCTGGCGCCCAGACCATCGACAACTGGCGCAATGGCACCAGCGAGCTGGTGTGGAAAAACGGCACCAACGAACTCTGCTGGCGTGACGCCTCCTGGACCCCCGCGACCGCTGCCAAGGGCTGCGACGGCGCCATCGTGCCGGCGGCCGCTCCGGCCCCCGCACCGGCCCCGGCTCCGGCACCCGCCGCCGCTCCGGCCCCGAAGCCCGCGCCTGCCGCCGCCCCCGTGGCCCCCGCCGCCACCAAGGTGACCTACGCCGCCGACGCCTTCTTCGATTTCGACAAGGCCGTGCTCAAGCCCGAAGGCAAAGCCAAGCTGGACGACCTGGCTGGCAAGGTTAAAGGCATCAACCTCGAGGTGGTGATCGCCGTGGGCCACACCGACTCGACCGGTAAGGCCGCCTACAACCAGACCCTGTCGGTTCGTCGCGCCGAAGCCGTCAAGGCCTACCTGGTGAGCAAGGGCATCGAAAGCAACCGCATCTACACCGAGGGCAAGGGCCTGACCCAGCCGGTGGCCGACAACGCCACCCGCGAAGGCCGCGCCAAGAACCGCCGCGTGGAAGTCGAAGTGGTCGGTACCCGCAAGAACTGATCGATTCGATCGTTCTCAAAGAACCGCGCCTCGGCGCGGTTTTTTGTTGTCTTCTCGATAATTGCCCAATGACTGCGCAAACGAATGCCGATCCGGCCGAACTGGCCAAATTTTCCGACCTCGCCCACCGCTGGTGGGATCCCGATGGTGAATTCAGGCCCTTGCACCAGATCAATCCGTTGCGCATGGCGTGGATTGATGGCATTGCGCCCTTGAAGGGCCAACGGGTGCTTGATGTGGGGTGCGGCGGAGGCATCTTGTCCGATGGCATGGCGCGGCTGGGTGCGGACGTGCTCGGCATCGACCTGGCGTCCAAGGCCTTGCGCGTGGCCCAGCTCCATGCCCTGGAGGCGGGTACGTCCGGCGTGCGCTACCAGGAGATCAGCGTCGAGGAACTGGCGCGCGAGCGGCCGGAGAGTTTCGATGTGGTGACGTGCATGGAGATGCTGGAGCACGTGCCCGATCCATCCTCCGTGGTCCGCGCCTGCGCCGCGCTGGTGAAGCCGGGTGGGCACGTGTTTTTCTCCACGCTCAACCGCAACCCCAAGGCCTTCCTGTTCGCGATCCTGGGGGCCGAGTACGTGCTGGGCCTGCTGCCGCGGGGCACGCATGAGTACGCGCGCTTCATTCGGCCGAGTGAGCTCGCGGCCCATTGCCGCGGCGCCGGCCTGGCGCTGGAGCACACGCGCGGCATGGAATACAACCCGCTCACGCGGCGCTATTGGCTCAGCGGTGACACCAGCGTGAATTACCTGTTCGGCACGCGCAAGGTCTGAGCGATGGGTCAGCGCTTCAATGGCCTGCAGGCCGTGCTGTTCGATCTGGACGGCACGCTGCTCGACAGCGCGCCCGATCTCGGCGGTGCGGCCGATAGCCTGCGCGAGGCGCGCGGCTTGCCAGCGCTGCCGATCGGCTCGTACCGCGCCCATGCCGGCGCGGGCGCGCGTGGCATGTTGCGCGTGGCGTTCGACATGGCGCCCGATCACCCAGAGTACGCCGCCCTGCGTTTGGCCTTCCTCGACGCCTATGAGGCGCGCATGCTGCAACTCACGAGGCCCTTCGACGGCGTGCCAACGCTGCTGGAGGCCTTGAGTGGCGCGGACATGCGCTGGGGCGTGGTGACAAACAAGGCCGAGCGGCTCACCCACCCCATTGCCCGGTCGCTGCGGCTGTTCGACGCGGCGGGGGCCATCGTCTGCGGCGACACCACGCCGCACGCCAAGCCCCACCCCGCACCGCTGCTGGAGGCGGCCCGGCGCCTGGGGGTCGACCCAGGGCGCTGCGTCTACGTGGGCGACGACGAACGCGACATCCAAGCGGGGCGTGCCGCCGGCATGCGCACGGTGGCCGCGCGCTACGGTTACCTGGGTCCTGGCGCGGACGTCGCGGCCTGGGGCGCCGATGCGCAGATCGATGCGCCACTCGAGGTCTTGAATCTGATCGAACTGCCCTAAAATCCCATTCTCCTGGGGCTGCACCGGTTTCGACGTGGGTTCGGACGCGCAGCAGGGCATGCCGAGGTTCTGTCACCTCGTAAAACCGCAGAAACAAACCAACTGCCAATACTGAAGCAGCAAACGACAAAGCTTTCGCCCTCCAGGCCTAAGTAGAGTCGTTCGGGGCTTAACCTCCCCGATCCTCGCAACAGCTCGTCGATGGGCTGCGCCGAGGGCCGCAAGGCCTGAAGCCGCGAGGTCATTCACATCGACTGGTTCCGCGCCGGGCAGCTTGGCGCGGGATGAGATCCAAGGCTGCTGGTTGACCGGGTAGCGTGCCACTGCGCGATCCGGCCGGCGAGACCCAAAACAGACGGCTACGCATGTAGAACTGCTCGAAGAAGGCTTGCGGACGGGGGTTCAATTCCCCCCAGCTCCACCACCTTTTCCGCCCGTGGGTCGCTGGCCCGCGGGCTCGCGCTGTTTCAGGCGCCGACGCCTGTCCCAGCGCACGCGCAAGCGCCACGCCGCATGCGCGATGGCGTACGCCACCAGGCCGCAAGCGACGGCCAGGACCGCCAATCCCACGAACAGCGGTTTGCCGACCTGGCCGATCTGCGCCAGCCAGCGCTTGAGCCGGTCGACCAGGCCCAGCCGCTCGGCCTCTGGGTCGGGCGCGGCGGTGAGTTCTTCCACCAGGCGCTCTTCGCTCATGGCCGGCGGCTGAACGGCTTCATCCTCGCCCAGCATGGCCTTGCCGAGCCGGTAGGCCACGTAGTACACGGGCCCGAAAGTGACGGGGTTGGTGACGAACGTGCTGGCCATGGCCACCGGCACGTTGGCGCGCAGCACCACGGCCAGGGTGGCCGCCACGGGCATCTGGGCGATCGGGATCAGCAGGCCGAAGAAAACGCCCAGCGCCACGCCCAGGGCCACGCCCTTGCGGCTCAGGTGCCACAGACGCGGATGGGCCATGAACGGTGCCAGCCAGCGCAGCCAGCGGTTGCCAAGGATGGTCTCGGGCGTGGGCAGCCAGGCCTTGAGTTTTTGTGAAAAACGGGATGTCACGGGGAAAGGCGGCAGATGGGGTGGCGGCGGTCTCTCACCGATCCGGCCGGGCGCAGCGAGTTCGCGCGGAGCGCTTGGCGCCATTGTCGCGGCCTGCCGCCTCAGTAGACTCGCGGCCCATGAAACGCTTGGAAGAACTGCTTTTCTCCCAGGGCTTCGGCACCCGCCGCGTGTGCCGTGGCCTGGTGCAGCAGGGTCGCGTGCGCGTCGGTTCGCCGCCGCAGCCTTGCCTGGACCCCGACGCGCTGTTCGAGCCGCAGGGCTTCGTGTTCGAGGTGGAAGGGGTGCCCTGGACCTGGCACGAGCGCGCCTACCTGGCGCTGCACAAGCCCGCTGGCTTCGAGTGTTCCCAGCGTCCCGGCGCGCACCCCAGCATCTACACCCTGCTCCCCGCGCCGCTGCGCCAGCGCGGCGGTGGCGCGGCCGCCGGGGTGCAGGCCGTCGGCCGGCTCGACCACGACACGACGGGGCTGCTGCTGCTGTCCGACGACGGCGCGTTCATCCACCGCCTCACTTCGCCCCGCCACCACGTGCCCAAGGTGTACGAGGTCAGCTTGCGCCACGCCATGGACGGTCTCGCCTGTCAGCGGCTGCTCGATGGGGTGGTGCTCGACGACGATCCCCGGCCGGTGCGGGCGGCTGGCGCGACCTTGGTGGACGCTCACCACCTGCGGTTGGTGCTCACCGAGGGCAAATACCACCAGGTCAAGCGCATGGTGGCCGCGGTGGGCAACCGCGTGGACGCGTTGCACCGTTCGGCCATTGGCGCCTTGAGCCTGCCGCCGGATATGGCCCCGGGCCATTGGCGCTGGCTCACGCCAGAGGAAGTGCAGGGTTTGCGCGGGCGCTGAGCGGCGCACCGCGCGGGCCGTTCAGAGCAGGTCGCCCTTGCGGCTGTCCAGCGGCATCAGGAAGGAATTGTTGTCCTGCCACTGCGAGTGGTAGTCGCTGCTGCGCGCGTCGGGCACGCTGTTGGGCCAGCTGGACAAGGGGTTGAAGTCGCTGTGCGAGCGCGTGCTCCGCTGGCGGTTGAGCGCGCTGCGCAGGTTGGTCTGGGCCGCGATGATGGCGCGCTCTTCCATCTCGCGTTCGCGCATGGCGCGGTTGAGTTCGGACTCGCCCAGGAACTCGGCGCGGATCTCGGCCACCGTGGGCAGGCTGTTGGAGCGCACCACCCAGTACGGCAGGCCGATCTGGCTCAGCAGGGAGTGCTTGAGCGCGCGCGTGCTGCGCGGAATGCCCGCGGGACCCGGCACGTCCAGGCAGCCGATGACGCGGCCATCGGACTTGCAGACGGTGAAGGTGCAGTACACACCGCCCAGAAGCCGGTACCACTCCATGCCTTCCTCGCGCTGGCGAGGCAGGGTGAAGCGCGTCACCGGCAGCTTGATCATGACGTGGTGGTCGTAGAAGGCCCGCGCCAGCCAATGCCAGACGCGGGCTTCCTCGCTGTTGGCCAGCGGGCGCCCGGTCAGCGGCCAATGCTTGGGCAGGCGGCGCTTCTGCCGCGCCTGGCGCTCCGCCCAGGCCCGATGCGCCAGCGCGCCCACCGCCAGCAGGGCGGGTACGAGGGCGGCGATCAGCCAGGGGTGGGTCCAGATGCTCATGCGTTGGGGTCAGGGGCGACCAAGATGTATCAAAGTGTATAGAGGTGCCGGACGCACCGGGTATTCGCCTTGGGGCAAAGCCGGGCCGCTCGTGATTTGTTTGGTGATTTGGCGGCCAGGCTGTGGTCTGCAGGCTGCGGGGCGGGGGTGGGAACGGGGCGCGCGAGGCGATTGTGGGGTGGGATGGGGCGCACTCCGTCCCTCAGGGAAGGGAATCCCCGCTCAGGCCGTGATGGAAGACCGGAACCAGTGTTCAAGTGCCTCGGTGAGTTCGTGTGGTTTGTCACGGTGCGGGCTGTGTCCGCAATCCTGCAGGGTCAGGACGTCGGCGTGGCGCGCTTGTTCCCGCACGCGATGTAACTGTTGCAGCGTGCCGTATTCGTCCTGCTCGCCCTGCACCAGGAGCAGCGGGGCGCGGATGTCCGCGCAGGCGCCCAGGATGTCGAAGTCGCGAAAGGCCGGGCTGAGCCAGATGTCGTTCCACTGCCAGAAGGCGTTGTCCACGTCGCGGTGGTAACGGGCCAGGCGCTGGCGCAGGCCGCGCGGGTCGTCGTGCGTGGCCAGGTACTGGTCGCGCGCCTGGGCGATGGAACGAATGGACACGTCCTCGACGAAGGCGTGCGGCGCGATGGCGATGCAGCCCGCCACCGGGTGCCGGCTGGCGTGCAGCAGGGCGATGGTGGCCCCGTCGGAATGGCCCACGAGCACCGGTTCGCGCAGGCCCAGGCGGGACAGCAGCAAGGGCAGCACCTCGAAGGCCTCGCGGTGCATGTAGTCGGGCTCGTGGCGGCCGACATGCCAGAAGCCGTCCTGGCGCGGCGTGCCGCGCACGTCGGCCACCGGGTCCGACTGGCCGTAGCCGCGACGCGAGAACAGCCAGCCGGCGCGCCCGCTGGCGCGGCACAGCGCCTCGGGCCAGAACAGGTTGCGCTGGGTCCACATGGCGACGCTGCCCAGGCCTTCGTGCAGGAACACCAGGGGGGCGGGGCCGGACGGACCGGGAATGTGGGCGGCCTCCAGCCGCACGCCGTGAATGTCGATGCGATCCATGGGCGACATCCTAGCGGCCGGTTTGTCGGCGCTTGCGGGTATTCTTCGCGCCATGCGAGCGATGTTCGATGCCTTCTGGCGGGCGGTGGCCTACTGCCTGCACCCGCGCGTGATCGCGCTGTCCTTCCTGCCTCTGGTGCTCATGGTGGCCTTGTCGTTCGCCCTGGGCTATTTCTTCTGGGATGGGGCGGTGGCCTCCGTCATGGCCTGGTTCGAAGCCTTCGACCTGGTGCAAGCCTTCCTGGGCTGGCTGGAGCGCATGGGCATGGGGTCGCTGCGCGCGGTGTTCGCGCCGCTCATCGTGCTGGTGCTGGCCACGCCGGTGATCGTGCTGCTGTGCCTGCTGCTGGTGGCGGTGTTCATGACGCCCGCGATGGTCGATCTCGTGGGGCAGCGCCGCTTCCCCCAGCTCGAGAAGCGGCGCGGCGGCTCGTTCATCGTGAGCGTGTTCTGGTCGCTGGGCTCCACGCTGCTGGCGGTGGTGGTGCTGGTGCTGTCCATGCCGCTGTGGCTGGTGCCGCCCCTGGTGCTGATCCTGCCGCCGCTGATCTGGGGCTGGCTCACCTACCGCGTGTTCGCGTTCGATGCCCTGGCCACGCACGCCAGTGGCGACGAGCGCCGGCGCATCATGCGCGAGCACCGCGGCACACTGCTGTTGATGGGGGTGCTCTGCGGCTACCTGGGCGCCGCGCCCAGCCTGCTGTGGGCCTCGGGTGCCATGTTCATCGCCCTGGCGCCGCTGCTGGTGCCGGTGGCGATCTGGGTCTACACGCTGGTGTTCGCGTTCGCGTCGCTGTGGTTCGCGCACTATGCGCTGGCCGTGCTGGAGCACCTGCGCGCCGTGGTACCGGTCGAGGTGGTACCGGTCGAGCCCACGCTGGAGCCCCCAGCGCCGCCGCCCAGCCCCGATCCGCTGCCCCTGCCGCCCACCGCACCCGCGCCATGAGCACCGGTTTCGGTCTGATCATCGTCGGCGACGAGATCCTGTCGGGCAAGCGGCAGGACAAGCACCTGCCCAAGGTGGCCGAATTGCTCGCCGAGCGCGGGCTGGCGCTGTCCTGGGCGCAGGTGGTGGGCGACGAGCGCGCGCGCATCACCGACGTGCTGCGGGCGGCCTTCGAGGGCCGCGAGCCGGTCTTCTGCTGCGGCGGCATCGGTGCCACGCCCGACGACCACACCCGCCAATGCGCGGCCGCGGCTCTGGGCGTGGAGCTCGCTCTGCACCCCGAGGCGGCGCGGCTGATCGAAGAGCGCATGCGCGACGTGGCGGCAGAGCAGGGCGTGCCCTTCGAACCCGAGCGGCCGGACAACGTGCACCGCTACAACATGGGCGTGTTCCCGGTGGGCGCCAGCCTCATTCCCAACCCGTACAACAAGATCCCCGGCTTCAGCTGCCGCGGCCCTGGCGGCGCCGACGTGCACTTCGTGCCCGGCTTCCCGGTGATGGCCTGGCCCATGCTGGCCTGGGTACTCGACCAGCGCTACAGCCACCTGCACCGACAAGGCGCTTGGCGCGAGCGCTCGGTGATCGTCATGGGGGCCATGGAAGCGGCGCTGACCCCGCTGATGGAACAGATCGAAGCCGCGCACGCCGTCAAGGTGTTCAGCCTGCCCAGCGTGGACCATCCCACCTACGGCCGCCACATCGAGCTGGGCGTCAAGGGCGCCGCGCCCGACGTCGAACCCGCCTTTGCCGAGCTGCTGGCCGGCCTGCGCGCGTGCAAGGCCGAAATGGGCCCCGAGTTGGTGCGTCCTTAAAAATCTCCAAATCAGTGCATGAGTGCACCAATACGGTGACAAATAGGCCGGCCAGGCGGTCCCAAGGCGGTGCGCGTGCACCCGAGGGCGCCGTTGCATGGCATGGAAACTGCATGTCACGCCCCCGTAGTCGCTTTTCAACCCACCCTTCCAGATACAGGAGCAATTGATGGCCAAGACCGTCGCAGACGTGATGCAGATGGTGAAGGACAACGAAGTCAAGTTCGTCGACTTCCGCTTCACCGACACCCGCGGCAAGGAGCAGCACGTCACCGTGCCGATTTCGGCTTTCGACGAGGACAAGTTCACCTCGGGCCACGCCTTCGACGGCTCGTCCATCGCCGGCTGGAAGGGCATCGAGGCCTCGGACATGCAGCTCATGCCCGACCCGAACACCGCCAACATCGACCCCTTTTTCGAAGAGACGACCCTGTTCCTGCAGTGCGACGTGGTCGAGCCCAGCGACGGCAAGGCCTATGACCGCGACCCGCGCTCCATCGCCCGCCGCGCCGAGGCCTACCTGAAGGCCTCCGGCCTGGGCGACACCGCCTTCTTCGGGCCGGAACCCGAGTTCTTCATCTTCGACGGCGTGCGCTGGAGCAACGAGCCCGGCCGCGTGATGTTCGAGATCGAAGAGTACGAAGCGCCTTGGAACAGCGGCGCCAAGCTGGAAGGCGGCAACCGCGGCCACCGCCCCACCGTCAAGGGCGGCTACTTCCCGGTGCCCCCGGTCGACAGCACGCAGGACATGCGCGCCGAGATGTCCCTGATCCTCGAATCGCTGGGCATTCCTGTCGAGGTGTTCCACCACGAGGTGGCGGGTGCTGGCCAGAACGAGATCGGCACCAAGTTCAGCACGCTGGTCGAGCGCGCCGACTGGACCCAGGTGCTGAAGTACGTGGTCTGGAACGTGGCCAACGCCTATGGCAAGACCGCGACCTTCATGCCCAAGCCCTATGCCGGTGACAACGGCTCGGGCATGCACGTGCACCAGTCCATCTGGAAGGACGGCAAGAACCTGTTCGCTGGCGACGGCTATGCCGGCCTGAGCGACTTCGCGCTGTACTACATCGGCGGCATCATCAAGCACGCCCGCGCGCTCAACGCCATCACGAACCCCGGCACCAACAGCTACAAGCGCCTGGTGCCTGGCTTCGAAGCCCCGGTGAAGCTGGCCTACAGCTCGCGCAACCGCTCGGCCTCCATCCGCATCCCGCATGTGGCGAATCCCAAGGGCCGCCGTATCGAGGCGCGTTTCCCCGATCCTTCGGCCAACCCCTATCTGTGCTTCTCGGCACTGATGATGGCCGGCCTGGACGGCGTGGAGAACAAGATCCACCCGGGAGAGGCCGCCACCAAGGACCTGTACCACCTGCCGCCCGAGGAGGACAAGCTGGTCCCCACCGTGTGCCACAGCCTGGACCAGGCCCTGGACTACCTCGACAAGGACCGCGCCTTCCTGACCAAGGGTGGCGTGTTCACCGACTCCATGCTGGACGCCTACATCGAGCTCAAGATGGCCGAGGTGACGCGCTTTCGCATGGCGCCTCACCCGGTCGAGTACGACATGTACTACAGCCTGTGATGGCCGGCCCGCGCGAGCGGGCCCGCATCCGCAGAAGGGACGGCTCCGGCCGTCCCTTTTTCTTGGGCGCACGTCGCTGCGGGTTCGCCCCCGGCACTTTCGCCGGGCAATTGCGTCATACTGCCCCGCGCTCACCCTTGCTGGAGGTTCCGTGTCCGTTGTCCCGTCCCGTCCGATGCCCCGCCTGCCGCTGGTCCTGGCGGCCTTGCTGGCCACGCCGGCCATGGCGCAGGACACCATCTACCGCTGTGGCAACGAATACACCAACAACGCCGCCGTGGCCAAGCAGCGTGGTTGCACGCCGCTGCAAGGGGGCAATGTCACTGTTATCGAAGGCACGCGCCCCAGCCCGGCCGCCGCGCCGCGCAATCCCAGCGCCAGTGGCGGCAGCGGCAGCGCGCCGCGTGTGGACAACGCCGCGCAGCGCGCCCGCGACGCAGACGCTCGCGCCATTCTCGAGACCGAGCTGCGGCGGGCCGAAGAACGGCTCGCCGAGGCGCAGAAGGCCTATGCCAACGGGGAGCCCGAGAAGCAGGGCATCGAGAGCCGGAACTACCAGCGCTACCTTGACCGGGTGGCCGAACTGAAGGCCGCCGTCGCGCGCGCCGAGAGCGACGTGGCCGGCCTGCGGCGCGAACTGCAGCGCCTGGGACCCGCCGCCAACTGAGCCCTGCCGGCAGGGCGCTGGCGCCGCGGCTTCTGCCGCACAATGGGTGGCTTGAAAACGCCTGACGCCACTTCCCTCATCCACCTCGTCGCGCGGCGCGGCGCGGCGCCCAAGGAGCCCGCCGCCCATCCGCGCTTCCAGGCGCTCGATCTGCTGGCCACCCTCGTGGCGGTGGTGGACCACCAGGGCCGCGTGCTCTTCGCCAATGCCGTGCTGGAAGACGCGCTGGGCCTGTCCCGGCGCAGCATCACCGGTGCCCAGCTGCAAGACTGCTTCACCGAACCCGTGTTGCTCGACAACGCCCTGAAGGGCGCGCGCGACAACGAGTTCGCGGCCCTGCGCTACGACGCCCACCTGCGCCGCCTCAACCACGACTCGCTGTCCGTGCACGTCGTCGTGGCCCAGACCGAGGGCACGGGCGAGGTGGTGGTGGAGATGCTGCCCCTGGAGCAGCAGACGCGGCAGGAGCGCGAGGCGCGCCTGCTCGACCAGGCCCAGGCCAACAAGGAGCTCATCCGCAACCTGGCGCACGAGATCAAGAACCCGCTGGGCGGCATCCGCGGCGCGGCGCAGCTGTTGCAGATGGAGCTGCAGGCCAAGGAGCTGATCGAGTACACCCAGGTCATCGTTCACGAGGCCGACCGCCTGCAATCGCTGGTCGATCGGCTGCTGGCGCCGCACCGCCGCCCGCACGTGGTGGGCGACGTCAACATCCACGAGGTCTGCGAGCGCGTGCGCGCGCTCATCCTGGCCGAGTTTCCCAAGGGCTTGCGGGTGGTGCGCGACTACGACACCTCCATCCCCGAGTTCCGCGGCGACCGCGAGCAGTTGATACAGGCGGTGCTCAACATCGCGCACAACGCGGCCCAGGCGCTGGCCGAGCGCATCGAGGCGGGCGATGCGCGCATCACCTTCCGCACCCGCGTGGGCCGCCAGCTCACCTTTGGCAAGCAGCGCTACCGGCTGGCACTGGAATTGCATGTCATCGACAACGGGCCCGGTGTGCCGGACTCGATCAAGGACCGCATCTTTTTCCCGCTGGTGTCGGGACGCGAGGGCGGCTCCGGCCTCGGGCTGACGCTGGCGCAGACATTCGTGCAGCAGCACCATGGGCTGATCGAGTGCGAGAGCGCGCCGGGGGAGACGGATTTCAAGATCCTGATCCCTTTGCCCTGACCGATTCGACACGCACGCACTTGCGCGACTGAAGGGACGACCGATACATGAAGCCGATCTGGATAGTGGATGACGACCAGTCCATCCGCTTCGTTCTCGAGAAGGCTTTGCTCCGCGAGAACCTGCCCACCCGCAGTTTCACGAGCGCGCCAGAAGTGCTCAAGGCCCTGAGCGACCCGGGCGACACCGACGGCCCGCAGATCCTGGTGAGCGACATCCGCATGCCGGGGGGCTCCGGCCTGGACCTGCTGGAGAAGGTCAAGGCGCGTTTCCCTCTGCTGCCCGTCATCATCATGACGGCCTTCTCCGACCTCGACAGCGCGGTCGCGGCCTTCCAGGGCGGCGCCTTCGAGTACCTGCCCAAACCCTTCGATCTGACCAAGGCGGTCGAATTGATCCGCCGCGCCGTCGACGAAAGCCTGCGCGAGGAGGTGTCCGAGGAGCGACTGAGCGCGGCACCCGAGATGCTGGGCCAGGCCCCGGCCATGCAGGACGTCTTCCGCGCCATCGGCCGCCTCAGCCAGAGCCAGGTCACGGTGCTGATCACGGGTGAGTCGGGCTCGGGCAAGGAGCTGGTGGCGCGCGCGCTGCACAAGCACTCGCCGCGCGCCAACGGCCCCTTCGTTGCGATCAACACCGCCGCCATTCCCAAGGATCTGCTGGAGAGCGAGCTGTTCGGCCACGAGCGCGGCGCCTTCACCGGCGCGCAGACCATGCGCCGCGGCCGCTTCGAGCAGGCCGACGGTGGCACGCTGTTCCTCGACGAGATCGGCGACATGCCCTTCGATCTGCAGACGCGCCTGCTGCGCGTGCTGTCCGACGGGCACTTCTACCGTGTGGGGGGGCACAGCGCGGTGCGCGCCAACGTGCGGGTCATCGCCGCCACGCACCAGAACCTCGAGCAGCGGGTGAAGGAGGGCGTGTTCCGCGAGGACCTGTTCCACCGCCTCAATGTCATCCGCCTGCGCCTGCCCGCGCTGCGCGAGCGGCGGGAAGACATCCCGATGCTCACGCGCTTCTTCCTGCAGCAAAGCGCCAAACAGCTCGGCGTGGAGCCCAAGCGCATCGCCGAGCCGGCGCTCAAGCTGCTCAGCGGTTTCGATTTCCCGGGCAACGTGCGCCAACTCGAGAACGTCTGCCACTGGCTGACCGTGATGGCGCCGGCCCAGGTGATCGAGGTCAAGGACCTGCCGCCCGAGGTGCTCCATGCCGTCGGTGCGACCGACGTGTCGGGTGGGGTGGTCAGCGCGCCGGTGCCGGTCACGCGGCCGGCGGAAGCGGTGGCCGTGAACGGGCCCGCGATGGTGGCGCCTGGGGCGCCGGCGCCTCAGGCCACCCCCGCCCCCGTGGACGCGCCGCCAGCGGAGAGCGCGCCGGCCGCCTGGGAGGCCGGCCTTCAGGCCGAGGCCCTGGCCTTGCTGGAAAACGGCCGCACCGATGTGTGGGACGTGCTCACGCGGCGCTTCGAAACCCGGCTGATCCAGACCGCGCTCGCGAACACGCGCGGGCGGCGCATCGAGGCCGCCCACAAGCTGGGCATCGGCCGCAACACCATCACGCGAAAGATCCAGGAACTGGGGATGGAGTGATCCATCCCTTGGGGCTCAACCGAGCGTGAGCACCACCGGGGCGTGGTCGCTGGGCTGCGGGTTTTTCCGCGGCAGCCGGTCGATCTGGCAGGCCGTCACGCGGCCGCGCAGGGTCTCGCTCACCAGGATGTGGTCGATGCGCAGCCCCCGGTTCTTCTGGAAGCCGAGCATGCGGTAGTCCCACCACGAATAGCTCTTCTCGGGCTGTTCGAACAGGCGGAAGGCGTCCGTCAACCCCAGTTGGAGCAAGGCCTGGAAGTGCTGGCGCTCTTCCACCGTGTGGTGGATCGTGTCCTTCAGGCCCACGGGGTCGTAGGAGTCGCGGTCTTCGGGCGCGACATTGAAGTCGCCGAGCAGCACCAGGCGGGGGTGCACCTTCAACTCCTCCTGCAGCCAGCGGTGCAGGGCCTCCAGCCAGCGCATCTTGTAGGCGAACTTTTCGGTGCCAGGCGCCTGGCCGTTGACGAAGTAGCAGTTGACCAGGCGCAGGGGCCCGTCAGGTGTGTCCAGGGTCCCCGCGATCACGCGCGACTGGTCGTCGGTGTGCTGGGGGATGTTGCGCACCACATCCGTGATCGGCGTGCGGCTCAGGATCGCCACCCCGTTGTACGTCTTCTGGCCGAAGGCCGCGGCGTGGTAGCCAGCCTCCTTCAAGGCGTTGAACGGAAACTTCTCGTCCACCAGCTTGAGCTCTTGCAGGCCGAGCGCGTCAACGGGGTTGGCGGCGAGCCAGTCCAGCACCTGGGGCAGGCGCACGGCGAGGGAGTTGATGTTCCAGGTGGCGAGCTTCATGGTTCTTGCCTTTGCGTATCGGGTCGAGCGACCGCACGGTCGTGGCAGACGAAGGCGAAGGGCAGGCCATTCGCGGCGGTGTGGGCCTCACGCGCCGTTTCGCGCCACTCGGGGCCCAGCGCGGGCATGAAGGCGTCGCCCTCGAAGTCGCGCGCGATCTCGGTCACCACCACGCGCTGCGCGCGCGGCAGGGCCTGGCGGTAGACCTCGGCGCCGCCGATCACCCAGACCTCGGGCGCGTCGGCGCACAGGGCCAGCGCTTCGTCGATCGAGCCCACCCGCAGGGCGCCCTCGGCCCACCACGACGGATCGCGCGTGAGCACGAGATTGCGGCGCCCCGGCAGCGGCCGAAAGCGCGGCGGCAGCGAGTCCCACGTCTTGCGGCCCATGAGCACCGGGTGGCCCAGGGTCTGGCGCTTGAAGTGCGCCATGTCCTCGGGCAGGTGCCAGGGCAGGGCGTTGTCCTTGCCGATCACGCCGTTCGCGGCGCGGGCATAGATCAGGTGGAGGCGCGGCATGGCGCTCAGACCGCGACGGGTGCCTTGATGGCCGCGTGGTGCTGGTAGTCCAGGATCTCGAAGTCCTCGAGCGTGTAGTCGAAGATCGAATCGGGGCGGCGCTTGATGCGCAGCGTGGGGTAGGGGTAAGGCGCGCGCGAAAGTTGTTCCTGCACCTGCTCGCGGTGGTTGCTGTAGATGTGGCAGTCGCCGCCCGTCCAGATGAACTCGCCCACCTCCAGATCGCACTGCTGCGCGAGCATGTGCGTGAGCAGGGCGTAGCTGGCGATGTTGAACGGCACGCCGAGGAAGATGTCGGCGCTGCGCTGGTAGAGCTGGCAGCTCAGCCGGCCGTCGGCCACGTAGAACTGGAAGAAGGCGTGGCAGGGCATCAGCGCCATCTTGTTCAGGTCGGCCACGTTCCAGGCGCTGACGATGATGCGGCGCGAGTCGGGGTTGGTCTTGAGCTGCTTGACCACCTCGGCGATCTGGTCGATGTGGCCGCCGTCGGGCGTGGGCCAGCTGCGCCACTGCACGCCGTACACCGGGCCGAGGTCGCCGTCTTCGCGCGCCCATTCGTCCCAGATGGTGCAGCCGCGCTCCTGCAGCCACTTCACGTTGCTGTCGCCGCGCAGGAACCACAGCAGCTCCACGATGATGGCCTTGGTGAAGACCTTCTTGGTGGTGACCAGGGGGAAGCCTTCCTTCAGGTCGAAGCGCATCTGGTGCCCGAACACGCTGACGGTGCCCGTGCCGGTGCGGTCGGTCTTGGGCACGCCCGTGGTGAACACGTGGCGCATGAAGTCTTCGTATTGGGAGCGGGCGGGGCGGGGGGCGGTCATGGGGGTGGCGCGGGAGAGGTGGCGCGGGTCGCCGGCATTGTGCACCGGCCCGCGCCGCTGCCGTCAGCGCTGCGCGGATACCGGCTGCAGCAGCAGGGGCGAAGGCGCCGTCAAGCGGGCGTCGAAGGGGTGCTCGGTGAGCGCGAAGAAGCGCTGGATGCGGCGCACGTAGTCGCGCGTTTCGGCGAAGGGCGGCACGCCGCCGTACTTGTCGACCGCGCCCTCGCCCGCGTTGTAGGCGGCCACGGCCAGCGGCACCTGGCCTCGGAAGTAGGACAGCAGCCAGCGCAGGTAGGCCATGCCGCCGCGGATGTTCTGCTCGGCGTCGAAGGGCTTGCTGACCGCGAAGCGCGCCGCGGTCTCGGGGATCAGCTGCATCAGCCCCTGGGCGTTCTTGTCGGAAAGGGCGTTGACGTTGAAGTTGGATTCGGCGCGGATGACCGCGTAGACCAGCCCGGGCTCCAGGCCGTAGCGCGGCGCGAGCTTGTAGACGATCTTCATGATGCGCTGCTGCTCGGCCGTGTCCACGTGGGCGCGGTAGGCGGTGGACAGGGCCTGCTTCTCCTCGGCCTGGCGCTGCTGCTCGGCCTGGTCGGCGGCGAGGCGGGACTCGCGCGCCTCGGCCTCGCGCACACAGTCGGGCTTGTCGGCGGGCACTCCAAGGCGCTGGAACATGGCCTCGGCCTTGTCGTCGCCCAACAGGGCGGCGCGCGCGAACCAGTGGGCGGCCAGGCCGTCGTTGCGCGGCACGCCACGGCCGTTGGCGTGGATCCAGCCGAGGTTCCAGGCCGATGGCGCGTCGCCGGCCAGCGCGGCCTGGCAGTACAGGCGCATGGCCGCCGCCATGTCGCGCGCCACGCCTTCGCCGTGCTCCAGCGCCACGGCCTGTTCGCGCCAGGCCTGGCGTTCGCTGGCGTCGGCCGCCGCCTGCGCGGGGCCCGCGAGCAGGCCCAGGGCGAGCGCGCCCAGGGCGAGCCGCGAGGCGCCCCGGGGCCGGTCGGGCCGGCCCGCGGGCACCGCTCCCTCGAGGGGGGCGCGCGACGCGTGGCGAAGGTGTGTCACTGGATCACTCGGCCGGGGTTGAGGCGGTTGTGGGGGTCGATGGCCTGCTTGATGCGGCGCATCAGCGCGAGCGCGACCGGGTCCTTGAAGTGCGCCAGGTGCTCCACCTTGAGGCTGCCCACGCCGTGCTCGGCGCTGATCGAACCATCGTAGCGAGCCACCGCGTCGAACACCAGTTGGTTGACCCGCGTTTCCTCCTGTTGGAGGAACTTTTTGGCATCTACGCCGGCCGGCGCCTGCACGTTGTAGTGAAGGTTGCCGTCGCCCAGGTGGCCGAAGTTGACCAGGCGCACACCCGGGATCTCGCGCGCCAGCCGGGCGTCGGTCTCGTCGCAGAAGGCGGGGATGCGCGACACCGGCAGGCTGATGTCGTGCTTGATGTTCAGGCCTTCCTGCGCCTGCGCGAGCGGGATGCTCTCGCGGATGTGCCACAGGCCATGCGCCTGGGCGATGGACTCGGCCACCACGGCGTCGCTCACCAGGCCCCGCTCGATGGCGGCCTCCAGCAGGCCTTCGAACTGGGTGCGGGCGTGGTCCTCGCCCTCGCTGTCGCTGTTTTCCAGCAGCACGCAGTACGGCGACTCCCGCCACAGGGGCACGCGCAATGGAGGCATGTGCCGGTCGACCAGTGAGAGCGCGAACTGGCCCATCACCTCGAAGCCGGTGAGCCCGGCGGCCAGGCGCTGCTGCGCCAGGCCCAGCAGATCGACGGCGGACTGCAGCGTGGGCACGGCCGCCCAGGCCGTGAGCCTGGCCGCGGGCGGCGGAAAGAGCTTGAGCGTGGCCGCGGTGATGACGCCCAGCGTGCCCTCGCTGCCCACGAACAGGTCGCGCAGGTCGTAGCCGGTGTTGTCCTTGCGCAGGCCAGTGAGGCCATGCCAGACCTCGCCATCGGGCGTCACCACCTCCAGCCCCAGGCACAGATCGCGCGCGTTGCCGTAGCGCAGCACCTGGGTCCCGCCGGCGTTGGTGGCCAGGTTGCCGCCGATGGTGCAACTGCCCTCGGCCGCCAGGCTCAGCGGGAACAGCAGGCCCTCGGCCTCGGCCGCCTGCTGCACGGACTGCAGCACGCAGCCGGCCTCCACCGTCAGTGTGAGATTGGCCCGGTCGATGGCGCGCACGGCGTTCATGCGCTGCAGGCTCAGCACCACCTGGGTGCCGCTGCCGTCGGGCACCGAGCCCACCACCAGGCCGGTGTTGCCGCCCTGGGGCACCAGGCTGGCGCCGTGCGCGGCGCAGGCGCGGACCACGGCGGTCACCTCGGCGGTGGCGCCGGGGCGCACCACCGCCAGCGCGTGGCCGTGCGCGCGCTGGCGCCAGTCGCGCTCGTAGGCGCTCAGGTCGTGGGTGTCGCGCGTGAGCACGTGGGTGGCGCCCACGGCCTCGCGCAGGGCGGCCAGCAAGGCGCCGCTCATGGCTGGCCGGCCGCGCGCTCGGCGGCCTCGTTGGCGGCGGCCACGTCGGCCGCCACGGCCTCGGGGCCGGCGGCGCGCAGGCGGATGCGTACGTGCAGCGCGCAGGCCACGAAGAGCAGCAGGCACAGCAGGGTCTGCCCGGCGGCCAGGGCGGTGGACAGGGCGCTTTCGCCGCTGGTGGCGCGCACCACGCCCTCGGTGAAGTACAGCCAGACCAGCAGGCTGAGCCAGCGGTAGGTGTACATGCGGTTCTTGAGCAGGCCGGCCAGCGGCAGGGTCAGCGGCAGCACCTTCAGCGCCCACCAGGAGCCGCCTTCGCGCAGCGGCGCCAGCCACAGTTCCCAGGCCAGGCCCAGCACGATCAGGCCGACGAGGCAGGCCACCGCGAGGCGGCGGGTGAAGGCCACGCGCGAAGCCGTGGTGGAGTCGATGGAAGGCATGCGGGCGGGGCGAAAAATGAGGCTGGCATGATACCGGCATGACCCTGTCCGAGCGCCTCGACACCCTGCGCGAACTGGCGCGCGACGCCTGGCACGGCGCGCTGCGTTTTCCCTGGCGCACCACGGCCATCACCCTGCGCGAGCGCTTCCGCGAGGACCGGCTGGGCATCACCGCCAGCAGCCTGACCTTCACCACCACCATCTCGCTGGTGCCGCTGTTCACGGTGGCGCTGGCCATTTTCAGCGCCTTTCCCATGTTCGATCGCCTGCAGCGCAACCTGCAGCGCAACCTGGTCGAAAGCCTGGTGCCCGAGAGCATCGCCCGCCCGGTGCTGATGTACCTGAACCAGTTCGCGGCCAAGGCCACGCAGATGGGCGGCGCGGGCGCGCTGGCGCTGCTGGTGACGGCGCTGGCGCTGATCCTCACCATCGACCGCAAGCTCAACGACATCTGGCGCGTGCGCCAGCCGCGCCCGGTGACGCAGCGCATCCTGGTGTACTGGGCCGTGTTAACGCTGGGGCCGCTGCTGCTGACGGCCAGCACGGCGGCGACCACCTACGCCATCGGCAGTGCGCGCCACGCGGCGGCGCTGCCCGCCCCGCTGGGCTTCCTGCTCGACTCGCTGCAGCTGCTGCTGGTGACCGGCGGCCTGGCGGCCCTGTACCGCTACGTGCCGAACACGCGCGTGCGCTGGAGCCATGCGCTGGCGGGCGGCTTCTTCGCCGCGGTGGCGCTGGAACTGGCGAAGGAGCTGCTGGCCTGGTACCTGAAGCAGGTGCCGACCTTTTCGGTGCTGTACGGCACCTTCGCCACGGCGCCCATCCTGCTGGTGTGGATCTACCTGGCCTGGGTGATCGTGCTGCTGGGCGCGGTGATCGCGGCCTACCTGCCGAGCCTGCTGCGGGGCGTGGCGCGGCGCGGCGATTCGCCGGGCTGGAACTTCCAGCTCGCGCTGGAGGTGCTGGCGCAGCTCGGCGCCGCGCGCGCCGAGGCGCCGCGCGGCCAAAGCCTGGAGGCGCTGGCCGCCTCCCTGCGCGTGGAGGCCCTGCAGCTGGAGGAGCCCGTGGCGGCGCTGGTCGCGCTCGACTGGCTGGGCCGGCTGGACGAGGAGGGCGAGCGCTACGTGCTGCTCATCGACCCCGACCACACGGCGCTGGGCCCCTTGATGGAGCGCCTGCTGCTGGCGCGCCAGGGCCCCACGGCGCGCCTGTGGGAGCAAAGCCGCTGGGCGGGGATGACCGTGGCCGAGGCCCTGCCGGAGGCGATGGCGCTGCGCTGAGGCTCGGCGCGCCTCAGCCCGCCGCGAACGGTGCCGCCAGAAACCCCCGGAAGCGCGCCCGCCCGCCGCGCGTGGGCGCGGCCGTGAGCCGGTAGTTCGGGAAGCGGTGCAGGAAGCGCCCGATGGCGATGCGGCCCTCCAGCCGCGCCAGGCTCAGGCCGGCGCACTGGTGGATGCCAAAGCCGAAGGCCAGGTGCTTGTTGGGCTCGCGCGCGATGTCCAGCGCCTCGGGGTCGGCGAACTGCGCCGGGTCGCGGTTGGCCGCGCCGATGCACAGCGTGACCAGCGTGCCCGCGGGCAGGTCCACGCCGCCGATGCTCACGTCCTTCACCGCGCGGCGGTTGCCGAGCTGGTTGGACGATTCGTAGCGCAGGAACTCGTCCACCGCGCGGTCCAGCACGGCCACCTCGTCCTCGCCGCCCAGGCGCTGCAGCAGCCGCTCGCGCACCGCGGGGTGCTCCTGCAGCGCCACCAGGGCGTTGCCGATCAGGTTGGTGGTGGTCTCGTGGCCGGCGTTGAGCAGGAAGATGCAGTTCTGCAGCAGCTCCACCTCGCTGAGCTGCTCGCCGTCCGCCTCGCCCTGGATCAGGCGCGTGAGCACGTCGCGCTCCGGGTCGCCCGGGGCCTGGCGGCGCGCGGCCACCAGGATGCGCAGGTAGTCGCACATCTCGGTCACGGCGCGGTGACCGCGCTCGGCATGGGCGGGGGTGATGGTGGGCTCCAGCGCCCCCAGGATGGCCAGCGACCAGTCGCGCAGCGGCCCGCGCTCGGCGTGCGGCACGCCCAGCAGGTTGCCGATGATCTCCACCGGAATGGCGGACGCGAAATCCTCGATCAGGTCGCCGCCCTCGTGCACGGCGATGCCGTCGAGCAGGCGGTCCACCAGTTCGATCAGACCGGCTTCCATGTCGGCGATGGCGCGGCGCGTGAGCGCGCCCATGATCAGGCGGCGCACGCGCGTGTGCAGCGGCGGGTCGTTGAACACCAGGCTGGTGGTGTGGTGCTCGAACAGCGGCGTGCCCAGGCCGTACTTGGGCGCGAACTCCACGTGCTTGTCGGAGCTGAACGAGGCCGCATCGCGGTAGACGGCGGCCAGGTCGGCCCAGCGCGTGAGGAAGACCGAGCCGTCCGGCATGCGGCGCACCGGGTCCTGCTCGCGCAGCGCGCGGTACACCGGGTAGGGGTTGGTGAAGAAGTCGGGCGGCAGGGCGCGCAGGTCGAAGGCCTGCGCGATGGCCTGCGCGCGCGCGTCGCCCATCGGCGGGGTGATGTGGTCGGCGGTGATCGTCATGCCTGGAGGAAGTCGCGGATCGCGAACAGCGTGGCGTCGGGGGTCTCGGTCATCTGGTGGTGTCCCACGGGCAGGGTGACCACCTTCACGGTTTTGCCGGCCGCCTGGGCGGCGTCGATCAGTGGCTTCGCGGCCTTGGCCTGGGTCATCTGATCCTGCGCGCCGAGCAGGAACAGCACGGGGCAGGTGAGGGCCTTCACCGCGGCCTCGCCGTGGGCATAGGTGTCGCAGGCCACGAAGCCGCGGTGGAACACGTTCACCTTCGGGTTGCTGCGCAGCACGCGCCGGCCCAGGGCCATGCTGGCGCCGTACACCCAGGTGCCCGGCCCCAGCGCCGAGGGCGGCGCGGCCAGGGTGCTGCGGCTGAAGACGTTGATCATGGCCAGCGCCTTCTCGGGCTGGTTCAGCGAGGCCTCGATCAGCGCCGGCGAGACCTTCATCGGGTAGGCCGTGCCGACCAGCACGGCGTGCGTGATGCGCTCCTTCAGCCGGCCCGCGGCCTCCAGCGCGATCAGCGAGCCCCAGCTGTGGCCCACCAGCGCGGCCTTCTGCACGCCGGCGGCGTCCAGCAGCGCGGCGACGAAATCGGCCGCCGCCTCCACGCTGGCCGGCGCCTCGCCCTGGCTGCGCGCGTGGCCCGGCAGGTCCACGGCGAGCACGTTGAAACCATGGTGGGCGAGGTAGCGGCTCTGCAGGATCCAGACGCTGTGGTCGTTCAGCACGCCGTGGATGAAGACCACGGTGGGCTGGGCGGCGTCGAAGGGCTTGCCGCCGGTGTAGCAGTAGGTTTTGGCGCCGTTGACGGTGAGTTCCATGTCAGGCCTTCCGCAGGGCCGCCCCAAGGGGGGGCTGTACCCCCTCGGGGGGCAGTGAATACACGAAGTGATGAACGTGGGGGCACATGCTCAGGCCCCCGTTTTTTCAGCGGCCTTGAGCGCGCGCTTGAGGTCGTCGATCAGGTCGTCGGCGTCTTCCAGGCCGATGGACAGGCGGATGGTGCCCGGGCCGATGCCCGCGCCCGCCAGGGCCTCGTCGCTCATGCGGAAGTGCGTGGTGCTGGCCGGGTGGATCACCAGGGAGCGGCAGTCGCCCACGTTGGCCAGGTGGCTGAACAGCTTGAGCGCCTCGATGAAGGCGCGCCCTTGGGCGCGCGAGCCTTTGATGTCGAAGCTGAACACCGAACCCGCGCCACGCGCGCCGAAGCGCAGCAGCCGGTTGGCCAGCGCGTGGCTGGGGTGCGACTCGATCAGCGGGTGGCCCACGCGGCCCACCAGCGGGTGGCTGGCCAGGAACTGCACCACCTTCTCGGTGTTGCCCAGGTGGCGCTCCATGCGCAGCGACAGGGTCTCGATGCCTTGCAGGATCAGCCAGGCCGTGTGCGGGCTCATGCAGGCGCCGAAGTCGCGCAGGCCCTCGCGGCGCGCGCGCAGCAGGAAGGCGCCCACCGTGGATTCCTCGGTGAACACCATGTTGTGGAAGCCGTCGTAGGGCGCACTGAACTCGGGGAAGTGGCCGGCGGCGTCCCAGTCGAAGCCACCGCCGTCGATCAGCACCCCGCCGATGACGGTGCCATGGCCGCTGAGGAACTTGGTGGCCGAGTGGTAGACCAGGTCGGCGCCCAGCTCCAGCGGCTTGACCAGGTAAGGGGTTGTCAGGGTGGAATCCACCAGCAAGGGCACGCGCGCCTCGTGGGCGATCTGCGCCACGGTGGGCATGTCCAGCACGTCCAGGCCCGGGTTGCCCACGGTTTCGCCGAAGAGCAGGCGGGTGTTGGGCCGGATGGCGGCGCGCCAGCCATCGATGTCGCCGGGCTTGACGAAGGTGGTGTCGATGCCGAAGCGGCGCATGGTGTAGTGCAGCAGGTTCTGGCTGCCGCCGTACAGCGCCGTGCTGGCCACGATGTGCGAGCCCGCGCCCATGAGCGTGGCCACCGCCAGGTGCAGCGCGGCCTGGCCGCTGGCGGTGGCGATGGCGCCGATGCCGCCTTCCAGCGCGGCCATGCGCTGCTCGAACACCGCGTTGGTGGGGTTGCTCAGGCGGCTGTAGACGTGGCCCGCGCGTTCCAGGTTGAACAGGGCGGCGGCGTGGTCGCTCGACTCGAAAACGAACGAGGTGGTGAGGTGGATGGGCACGGCGCGCGCGCCGGTGGCGGGGTCGGGCGCGGCGCCCGCGTGCAGCGCGAGCGTGTCGAAGCCGGGGTCGGCGTGGCCTGCCATGGGGTGTTGTCTCCAGAAGAACCTGTCAGTGAAAACCGATACGCCGCCGGGCCGCCCCAAGGCGGATCAGCCCCCTCTGGGGGCAGCGACCCGCGCAGCGGCGGAGCGTGGGGGCACGATGATTGTGGGCTATATTGACCCACCCGCTCAGAGCGGAAGCGACACCCCCAGAGGAGACCCACCATGAAAGTCAGCGACATCCTGCGCGTCAAGGGCGGCACGCTCTACACCGTCTCGCCCGACGAACGACTCGACGTGGCCGTGCAAACCATGGCGCAGTTCGACATCGGTTCGCTGGCCGTGATGGAGCACGGCGAGCTGGTGGGCATGCTGACCTTCCGCGAACTGATCGAGACGCTGGCGGCCAACGGCGGCCAGCTGGGCGGCAAGATCGTGCGCAGCGTCATGGACGACCACCCCATGACCTGCACGCCCGAGACCGAGCTGGAAGCCGTGCGGCCCATGATGCTGGAGAAGCACACGCGCTACATGCCGGTGATGGAGGCCCGCATGCTCATGGGCGTCATCAGCTTCTACGACGTGGCCAAGGCCGTGGTGGACAGCCAGAACTTCGAGAACAAGATGCTCAAGGCCTACATCCGCGACTGGCCCGAGGAAGAGACGCCCGCGGACCCGCCGCCGCAGCTGCGCGTCGCGCGCTGATCGCCCACCGCACCCGTTCCGAGACACGACGGAGCCGGCCTCGCCCGGCCGGTGGTGTGGTCGTGCGTCATCGCCTGCGAAGTGGCGCGGGACCCGGTGTGCGTGGCGCAGCGCGCAGCCCGGGTGGGCGGGCTGAGGGCTGGGGCTGCGACGCTGGGGGCTTCGACGCGCAGCCCTTCGCTGCGCGAAGGGTCCCCTGCGGTGCTCGGCTGCGCGCAGGCGCCCCCATCGTCGCAGCCCCAGCCCTCAGCCATAGGCCGATGAGCGAGCGGAGAAGCCCCGACGCGGTCGGTGCGTCGCTGCCCCAGGGACGGACCGCTTTGCGTCGAAATGGATGGCGGCACACGACCGGGAGCGGTCGTGCATGAGCCGACAATCGGCTCATGCACGACAACTTCTTTGACAGTCCCTTCAAGGGCAAGCTCCTCTCGGAGCAGGTGGCCAACCCGAACATCGAAGTCGGCCGCTACAGCTATTACTCAGGCTACTACCACGGCAGATCGTTCGACGACTGCGCCCGCTATCTCTCGCCCGAGCCCGGTGGCGCGGCCGATCGCCTGCGCATCGGCAGCTTCTGCTCGATCGGCACCGGCGTGTCGTTCGTGATGGCGGGCAACCAGGGACACCGGTACGACTGGGTCTCCTCGTTTCCTTTCTTCTACATGAAGGAAGAGCCGGCCTTCGCCCGGGCGCTGGACGCGTGGCAGCCCGCGGGGGACACCGTGGTAGGCAACGATGTTTGGATGGGCGCCGAGGCGATCGTGATGGCTGGCGTGACCATCGGCGACGGTGCGGTGATCGCCAGCCGCGCCGTGGTGACGCGGGACGTCGAGCCTTACGCCATCGTCGGCGGCAACCCCGCGCGCACGATCCGCAAGCGCTTCAGCGACGAACGCATCGCGTTGCTGCTGGAGATGCGCTGGTGGGACTGGCCCATCGAGCGCATCCGCGACGCGATGCCGATGCTGTGCTCCGGCGATATCGAGGCGCTGCATGGATGGTGGCTGGCCGGCGCCGACTGACAGGTACGCGGGCGCGTCGTTTCCCTTACCCTGCGTGGGCTGGGCGATGCCCAGGACATGCTGCCGTGCCGCGGGGAACATCCCGGCCAGCGCCCCGGAAAAGGCCCGGCGAAGGCCTCGCCGATAATCGGCGGCCTATGAGCGGCAACACCCTTGGCACCCTGTTCCGGGTCACGAACTTCGGCGAATCCCACGGCCCGGCCATCGGCTGCGTCATCGACGGCTGCCCGCCCGGCATGGACCTGTCCGAGACCGACATCCAGGGCGACCTGGACCGCCGCCGCCCCGGCACCAGCAAGTTCGTCACCCAGCGCAACGAGCCCGACGCGGTGGAAATCCTCAGCGGCGTGTACGAGGGCAAGACCACCGGCACCCCCATCTGCCTGCTCATCCGCAACACCGACCAGCGCAGCAAGGACTACAGCGAGATCGCCCGCACCTTCCGCCCGGGCCACGCCGACTACACCTACTGGCAGAAATTCGGCGTCCGCGACCCGCGCGGCGGCGGCCGTTCTTCGGCCCGCCTCACCGCCCCCACCGTGGCCGCCGGCGCCGTGGCCAAGAAGTGGCTGGCGCAGAAATTCGGCACCCGCTTCCGCGGCTGCATGGTGCAGGTGGGCGAGTTCGTGATTCCCTTCGAGGGCTGGGAGCACGTGCCCCACAACCCCTTCTTCGCGCCCATGGCCGACGTCTCGGCCATCGAGGACTACATGAACGCCCTGCGCAAGCGCGGCGACTCCTGCGGCGCGCGCCTGCGGGTCACGGCCACCGGCATGCCCGTGGGCCTGGGCGAGCCGCTGTACGACCGGCTCGACGCCGACATCGCGCACGCCCTGATGGGCCTGAACGCGGTCAAGGGCGTGGAGATCGGCGCCGGCTTCGCCAGCGTGGCCGACTTCGGCAGCACGCACGGCGACAGCCTCACGCCCGAGGGCTTCGCGGCCAACAAGGCCGGCGGCGTGCTCGGCGGCATCAGCACCGGGCAGGACCTGGAGGTGCAGATCGCCATCAAGCCCACCAGCTCCATCCTGGTGCCGCGCGAGAGCATCGACATCGAGGGCAAGAGCACCGAGCTCATCACCAAGGGCCGCCACGACCCCTGCGTGGGCATCCGCGCCACCCCCATCGCCGAGGCCCTGCTGGCCCTGGTCGTCATGGACCACGCGCTGCTGCACCGCGCGCAGTGCGGCGACGTGCGCACGGACACACCGGACATCGCCGCGCGCGCCCGTGGCTGAGCGCGGCCGGCTCTTTGCCTTCTGCGCGCTGTCGGGCAGTTACTTCGCGCACATCGGTTTCTTCAATCCTTACCTGCCGCTCTGGCTCAAGGACCTGGGCTTCGGCCTGCTGGCCATCAGCGTGCTCACCTCGGTGCAGGCGGCCACGCGCCTGTTCGCGCCCTATGGCTGGGGCTGGCTGAGCGACCACACCGGCGAGCGCGTGCGCCTGCTGCGGGTGGGCGCCGGCGTGGCGCTGCTGTGCTCGCTGGGCCTGTGGTTCGAACTGAGCGGCCCGCTGCTGTTCGTGGTGCTGCTGCTGATGTTCACCCACACCAGCGGCATGATGCCCATGAGCGAGGCCGTGCTGGCCCAGCAGGTGAGCCGCGATGGCCGGCTGGACGTGCGCCGCTACGGCCGCGTGCGGGTCTGGGGCTCGCTGGGCTTCCTGGTCACGGTGCTGGCGGCCGGCGCCTGGTTCCAGGCCTTCGGCATGGGCAGCTTCGCGGCCTGGACCTCGCTCAGCCTGGCCGCCGTGGCGCTGAGCACCTGGCTGCTGCCCGACGCGCGCGAGCCCGCCGCGCACCAGGCCAGGGCCGAGCCGATCGGGCCCGTGCTGCGCCAGCCGCGCATGCGCTGGTTCTTCGCGGCCGTGTTCTTTCACGTGCTGGCGCACGTGTTCATCTACGTCTTCTTCTCGCTGCACCTGGACGCGCTGGGCTACCCCAAGTCGGCCATCGGCGCGTTCTGGGCCGCCTCGGTGCTGGTGGAGATCGGCTGGTTCCTCACCCAGGGGCGCTGGATGCCCGCCCTGTCTTTGCCGGGCTGGCTGGCGCTGGGCGGCGCGCTCACCGCGCTGCGCATGGCGGTCACGGCCGGGCTGCCGTCGGTGTGGCCGCTGCTGGCGCTGGCGCAGCTGGCGCACGCCATCACCTTCGCGGCGCACCACACGGTCTGCATCGCCTGGATCAGCGAGCACTTTCCGGGCCGCCTGCGCGGGCGCGGGCAGGCGCTGTACGCGGTGCTGGGCTACGGCCTGTCGGGCGTCACCGGCGGCCTGCTGGGCGGCCTGGTGTCCAGCCGCTTCGGCCTGGCCAGCGTGTTCTGGCTGGGCGCGCTCTGCGGGCTGGTGGCCGCCGCTTGCGCGCTCAGGGTGCGGGCGTTGACGCGAGCCAGCGGCGGAACGGGTTGAAGCCCGTCACCAGGCCCGTGGCCACCAGCACCAGCGCGCCGCCGATGAACAGGCCGCTGGAGAGCTCCTCGCCCAGGAACAGGTGTCCCCAGGTGACGCCGAAGATCGGGATCATGAAGGCCGGGCTGATGGCCGCCACCGGCGAAACGTGGCGCAGGATGCGCAGGTGGACCCAGTAGGCGGTGCCCGAGGTGACGATGCCCAGCACGCCCACCGCCATGAGCGCGGCCGGCGTGAACGTGGCCTGCGGCCAGGCCCAGGCCGCGCCGGGCAGCAGGAACACCAGGGCGCCGGCGTGCAGGCCGGCCGCGATGGCCAGCGGCTCCATGCGCGTGGTGGCGCGCTTCATCAGCGGCGTGGAGGCCCCGTAGCCGGCCGAGGCGGCGATGCAGGCCAGCACGGCCAGGATGGTCGGGCCATCGAGCCGCACCGGGCCCAGTTGCACGATGAGCCCCACGCCCACGAAACCCAGGGCGCAGCCGATGAGCTTGTGGCGCGTCAGCGTGTCTTCCTTCAGCCAGGCGGCGGCCAGGGTGCCGAACAGCACGGCCGTGGTGTTGAGCAGGGCGCTGTAGCCGGCCGGCAGGTACAGCGCGGCCCAGGCGTAGAGCAGGAAGGGCAGAACCACGGTGAGCGTGCCCAGCCCCAGCAGCTCGCGCCAGTGCTTCCAGGGCCAGCGCTGGCCCAGCGCGCGCATGACGATGGTGAGCACCACCAGCGCCAGCGCCACGCGGATGCCGGCCAGCGGCAGCGGCGTGAGCGCCGGCGTGGCGATGCGCAGGAACAGGAAGGAGGCCCCCCAGAGCGCCGACAGCCCAACGAGCTGGGCGAAGTGGCGGGTTTTCACCGGGCGGCGGCCTTGCGGACCAGCCCTTCGATCGCGAGTTCGTAGCCCGCGACGCCGAAACCGACCACGATGCCCGCCGCCACCGGCGACACGTAGGAGTGGTGGCGGAAGGCCTCGCGCGCGTGCACGTTGGAGATGTGCACCTCCATCACCGGCAGCGGCGCGACGCCGGCGATGGCGTCGTGCAGCGCGATGGAGGTGTGGGTGTAGGCGCCGGGGTTCATCACCACGCCCAGCAGCTCGCCGGCCTTGAAGCGCCGGCCGGCGGCGTGGATGGCGTCGATCAGCGCGCCCTCGTGGTTGCTCTGCAGCGCCTCCAGCGTGTGGCCCAGGCGCTCGGCGGTGGCGCGGCAGCTGGCCTCCACGTCGGCCAGGGTGGCCGCGCCGTAGGTGGCGGGCTCGCGCGTGCCGAGCAGGTTCAGGTTGGGGCCGTTGAGCAGCAGGATGGCGGGCATGGACGGGCTTTCCTTGTGATCCGACCGACTTTAAACCAGCGGCACCGACAGCCGTGCGATCACCTCGCGCGTGCCCGGGCGCACGCCGCGCCACCAGGCGAAGGCCTCGGCCGCCTGTTCCACCAGCATGCCCACGCCGTCGGCCAGCGCGTGCACCCCGGCCTCGCGCGCCTGCCGCAGGAACGGGGTCAGGCCCTTGCCGTAGACCATGTCGTAGGCGAGGGCGCCGGGCGCGAACAGGCCGCCGGGCAGGGGCAGGGCCTCGCCGGACAGGCCGGCCGAGGTGGCGTTGATCACCACGTCGAAGCGCTCGCCCGCGAGGTCCGCGTAGCCGCCGCTCTGCAGCGTGGCGTGGGCGGCGAAATCGGCGCGCAGCGCGTGCGCCTTGTCGGCCGTGCGGTTGGCCACGGCCAGCGCGGCCGGGCCCTGTTGCGCCAGGGGCAGCAGCGCGCCGCGCGTGGCGCCGCCCGCGCCCAGCAGCAGCACGCGCCGGCCCTTGAGCGCGTGGCCCAGGTTGCGCTGGATGTCATTGACCAGGCCGACGCCGTCGAAATTCTCGGCGCGGATGCGATCGCCCGGCTCGAAGCGCAGGGCGTTGGCCGCACCGGCCAGGCGCGCGGCCTCGCTCGGGTCGGTGGCCAGTTCGCAGGCCTGCAGCTTGAAGGGCAGGGTGACGTTGGCACCGCGCCCGCCCTGTTCGCGAAAGGCCCGCAGCGTGGCCGCGAAGCCGTCCAGCGGCGCCTCGATGGCGGTGTAGTCGATGTCCTGCCCGGTGGCCTGGGCGAAGGCGGCGTGGATCTGCGGGGACTTGCTGTGCGAGATCGGGTGGCCGATGACGGCGTAGCGGTCGGTCATGGGTGGGGCCTCGGGGCTAACACGCCCTGCGGACAGGGTCTTTGCGGGGAACCCGGCATTGTCTCGCAGCGCCGGGCGAGACAATTCGGCCCATGAACACCCCACGCCTCAAGATCGATTTCGTCTCCGACGTCTCCTGCCCCTGGTGCATCATCGGCCTGAAGGGCCTGGAAGAAGCCCTGGCCCGGACCGGTGACCTGGTCGCCGCGCAAATCCGGTTCCAGCCGTTCGAGCTC
>Ga0209958_1000587_pt1 | contig 55327 bp, 63 predicted proteins | sample ThiBio_inoc_plan_FD_183942 | JGI IMG/M metagenome (GOLD analysis project Ga0209958, IMG submission 183942) | Wastewater bioreactor microbial communities from Cape Town, South Africa - Thiocy_inoc_plan (SPAdes) | ecosystem: Engineered > Bioremediation > Thiocyanate > Unclassified | place: South...
CCGCGCACCCTGTGTCAGCTTTAATGGCAAAAATGTCGGATTTAAAGGCAAGATACCATATTTAATGGCAAAACCACACCATTGATTTTGTTGACTTTCGTATACCGCATTTAAGGGCTACGCGACAACCGTGATGGTGGTGCCGCGGACGGAAGAATTGACTGAATATTCTTGCCCTTTGCCATCGGCGCGGAAGATCGTCGGCATCGACGCGCCGGGTGGGATCACGAATGTGGTCTTACGCCCATCGTCTGAGATCGAGACAGGTGCGAAAACTGGCAGGGCGCGGCCCTTTTTCATGATTTTGTACGTCATGGGCGGGGAGGGTGGGATGTCAGTGCCGGTTGCGGCTGCACGCGTGCTGCCCGGCACGGTGAACTTCACCGAATAGTTCGGTTCTCCACGGCCACCTTCGGTGACCTGCAAAAAGTAGATGTTGCGCTGCGTCTCGACCGTCAGGTTGGTCGTGGCCCCGGCGACGACGGGCTTGATGATGAAGAGGTTGGCCCGCTCCAGCTTGTCGATCTTGAAGCTTTCCAGATCGCCGATGGCAATGGACTGAATCTTCTCGCCCTCACCCAGCTCGACGAGGGTCACGTTCCTGAGCCGGGTGTTGATCCGGTAGACTTGGCCCTCATGATAGGTGGCATAGGTCACGCGGGCATCATGGCTGCCGGGCTTGGGCGCAGTCTCTGCCAAGACGGGCTGGGCGGTCATACCCGCGATCAGGCCGAGGGCAAAAACAAGTTTGTTGCGATTGGTCATGTCAGCCCTCTTGCGGGGTCAAGGTTTCGGCAGTGATGCGGTAGTCGGTCACCAGAAATCCGGTCGGGTTTTGCCAGACGAGATCGAGCGCCGTCTGTTTGGAGGGCTCGAAGCGGTAGGTGACCGTGGCGGTGAACTTTCCCTCCCGGTCCGGGATCCCCTCGCCGTCCGACACCCAGGTTTTGGTGAAGCGCACTTGGGCCGTCGTATCGGTCACCGGGGTGATGGACAGCACATCGATGACAACTCGGGAGTTTTCGCCATAGAGCTTGGGCGGATAGTTCGCGTTGCCTTCCGTCCAGAGGCTCACCAGCCCTTGACGGGCATTGCCTTCGGACCAGGTGTAGGCGCGCAGGATGCGGCTCTCATTGTCGTGCTGGTCATAGGTTTCGCGGTCGGTGACATAGGCGAAAAGCAGGCTCTGCCGGATCGCCTCGGCCTGTTCGATCCCGGCCTTTTCCACAGCGACCACCCTTTCAGCGACGCCCGTGTCCTTGTCGACGATGGCGAGGAAGGCCTCGGTCTGTTTCAGGGGCAAGAGGGTGACGACGGCCACCATGCCCATCAGGCCGATGGCGAGCCCGCTGCCGGCGACCAGATAGGCGATGCGCTCGCGTTTCTTGACGCCGTAGAACATCTCGGCCTCGAGAAAACTTCTCAATTCAGGGGGTGAACCTGTCATCGTCTTGCTCCGAAAAATGGGAAAATGCGCGCCTGAGGAGCGCTATGTCAGGTGTCGCGGATAAATTGGCCTATGCGCTGACGCGCCGCCTGACCACGTTCTGCGTCAGAACGGGCTTGATCGCGCAGATGGTGGTGCTCGGTCTTGCCGTGCATAAAGCCGGAGCGGAATTCGTTCATCCGCCGCGCCGAATAGTCAGAGGCCTTTTCCAGCGGCTTGCCCGCGATCCGCAACGCTTGCGGCGCAAAACTCGCAAGACTGATCTGGCCGGTGATGTGCGTCACGGCATTCGGAATCGCCATCAGGGCGAAGATGCCGACAAAGACGATGACAAAGAAGCCGAGGATGGAGCCGAGGTCGGTCACATCCTTTGTCTCGCGGAACACATCATGCGCGACGGTGACGACCGCCACGATGACCCCGGCGGAGGCGACCGGATACATCAGATAACCGATCATTGCCGAGAGCCAGGCCTCGAACATGCCCTTGGTCTTCTCAAAGATTGTGGCGCCGATGGCGATCGGAGCGACCCCGAGAAGGAATGCGATCATCAGCTTCGAGAAGCCGACGATGAAAACATAGACTGCCATCAACACGCCGAGGACAACGTAAAGGACGGCGGCCACAAAGCCGCGCATGATCGAGGACATCGCGGAAGACACGGAATCCACGTTTCCGGCCATCATGTTCGCCATTTCATCCATCGCTGCAGTGGCAGAGGCACCGACACCGCCACCCCCGAGCCGAAAGTATTCCAGGGCAAGAGCACTGAGCCCGTTGCTGGCGGCGTCATAGATCTGGGTGAAGTTGGACCAGGTCAGACCGAACATCAGGACCATGACGATCCGGAACGACAGTTGAACCGCGTCGCGCATGGAAATCCGGTAGACATTCAAGGCCGCGTTGATCCCGACCATGACGAGCAGGAGGGCAAGCAGGGTCGTGTAGATCGGCCCAACAGCACCGGCAGTCGCCTCAAAATACTGCCGCCCGGCTGAGGTGATTGCCGCATCCAGCGTTGTCAGGATGGCCGAGACACTGTCCATCAGAAGCTGCCGCCACACATGGTTTCTGCGACAGCCGTAAGAGATGTGGCCTCCGCCGCAATCGCCTTTGTTTGCTGCCAGGTGAGCTTCTCAACGCCAGACTGATCACGAAGTGCTGCGGCGACGGCTTCAACGTCTTCCCAGTTCGCCACTTTGCCTGCGCAACCGCAGTCCTGCGTTTCAAGCACGTTCCGCACGCGGACCAGGCCATAGATGTCGCGCAGGGCCCGCGCTTCGGGACCGGACCGCGCCGACGCATAGCCTGCGGGCCAGAAGGCTTCACAGTTCCGGAATTCTTCGTTCACCGCTCCCGGGATCGGTTGGACGTTTTCAGGAACATCGACCTTCGGTAGGACATCGAGATAGGCGTCCTCCATTGCGGGAACGGTTGGGGCAGGGGTCTCGGCCCTGCCTGGTGATGACAAGACTGCCATAAGCCCAATGGCCCCAAAAAAGTACTTCGCTTTGAAGGCTTTGGTCATAGTCATTCTCCCCCAAGGACTTTGATGAACTTCTGCTCTTCGGCGGCAGTAGCTGCATCAATGACGCCCGCTTCGCCCATGCCCATCAGCTGGGCGGATTCCATGTTCCAGATGTTCGCGAGCGCAATCGACAGCTCCGCCGTTACACGGGTGTTGAGGTCGATGGCCTCCTTAAGCCCTTCGGTGTCAGGAATTTCCTGCACGAGATCATGCACGCGCTCGAGGCTTTCTGACGCCTTGACCGAAGATGTCTCAGCCGCAGCCGACAAGAAAGCGGCGGTGTTGGCTTGGGTGCCGATCCGAGCGGCCCCGGCGTCTTCACTGTTCGCCAGAGTATCGACGGTGGCCACATCAAGCCCGGCCGAGGCGAAGAACTCCGAGACATATTGCGCGGCAGGCTTGTCGCCGACCTTGCCCGAGGTCGTCATCAGGGAATAACTGCCGTCTTTGGCCGCGATCAACCCGCCGGTAAGGTCAGCCACATCCGGCAAGATGTCATCGAAGAAGGTGTCGGGGTCCGGTATGCCCAATGCCTCCAGCGTCAACCCGTTGCGCAAAGCGTCGAGCTGCGCCTTCAAGGTGGCGATCTGTTCGATCTGCTTCAGGATCTGCTCATCGAGCTTCAGGTTGGAGGCGATCATCTCCTTCACCTGCAGCTTGGCCTCGGTCAGCACTTCGCCAATCTTGGCGATGCTGGTCAGGTCAACTGTCGGCACGCCCTGTGCGAAGAGGGGGGCAGCGGAGAGCATAGCGGCAGAAATCAGAAGAGGGCCAAGACCCCGGACAAGATTGCGGATCATTCGGAACCACCCTTCACTTTGATGAATGTTGCGTCGACGGCATAGGCCTGCAGCCGGAGGGCGTAGCGAGCCTGGTCGACCTTTACGCGGGCTGCCTTGACCCGCTCGACCATCAGCCCAATCCGGACGGCTTCCGCCCGAGCATAGCTGTTGAGATCGAGGGCCTCTTTGGCCGATTTGGTCGTCGGAATGCGCTCGATGATGGAGCGCAGCCGTTTCAACGATGCCTCGATCTCGAGCGATGCCGCCATCCCATAGTGCAGGCCAGCGTCAGCCGTGTTGCTGGCCTCGGCAATGGCCATGTCGCGTGGATCAAATGTGCCAACCTGGTCGACGCCAGTGATCTTGCCCGCATAGGCGTTGAAGAACCCGGTGATGCGGACGACGTAATTCTGCGTTTCCTTGAAGGGCGGGATGCCGCCATACTTCGTGACATTGCCGGGGCCAGCATTATAGGCGGCAAGAGCCAGTGGCACCGAACCGAACGTGTTCAACTGCGTCAGGAAGTACCGCGCGCCGCCATCCAGCTGCAGCATCGGGTCGTCATAGTAGGCGGGATAGATGCCGAGGCCCTTGGCGGTGTCCGGCATCACCTGGGTCAGGCCGAAGGCCCCGACCGGGCTGCGCGCCCCGATGGAAAACCCGGATTCCTGCTTCACAAGACTTTGGAACCAGATGCGGAACTCAACCGGGTTCAGCCCGGCGCGGGCAAGGCCGGGGTGGCCCGCGTATTTCTGGGCGGTGGCGACGATCATCTCTTCAATGCTGGTCTTGGCGTCGCCGAAGAGTCGGTCTGCATAGGGATTGTTGTCCTCCACCGCATAGAGCACTTCCGCTTCAGCGCCGGGAATGACTTCGAGATCGCCGATCCATGGTGTCTGACCCGTCATCATGGCCAGCGTGGCGTCGAGTGCCTCAAGCTGATCCTGATGCAATGCATCGATGCGGCGCTTCTTGTCGGCTTCAAGCTCGCGCCCGCCGGTCAGATAGGACATCTGCGCGATCTCGAGGCCGTGCTGGATGATCGACTTCGGGTCGACAATGGGAACGCCCTGCGCCGCCGCCATGAAGGGCAGCGCCGCTGTGGCCAGTGCGAGAAACCTGGCCGAGCGTTGAAGGTTACTGGCAGGGAATGACATCTGGGCTCGACGTGTTATTGCGTGAGACCAGCCCCACATCCGGGCTTGCACCCATGGTTGAAGTGGTCACAGTGGAACCGGCAGTGGCCCAGCAATTGGTCTTGGCGATGGGGACCCCGGCGCAAGCGGCGAGGCTGAGGGATGCCCCCATCATGACAGCCCAAAACCGGACTCGCATAATCATTCTTATGTAATATATTGATTTCATTTGGAAATTATTCCTTCCAGAAGTTCGGGCGCTTGGCATAGTCCGCGCCGAAGGCATTTAGACCGGCCTGTCCACCGCCGAGGGCTGTCAGCAAAGGCCCGAGGGGTTTGAGATCAACGTTGAGAACCGTGGAGCCGCGCGGGTTGCGCGACAGCAAAAGCCTCTGGCCCGGGATTGGGTTCAGCACGAAGTCCAACTCGCCATCGGTCAGACGGAAACTGTCGTAGTCGACCGATGACGCTTCACCGTTCGGAAACAAGAGCTGGTTCGGCAGCGCTTCCAAGATCGAGCGCGCCTTTGAGCCGCGGATCTGGCTCGGAAACTGGGTCATCATGACGACGACCACGTTCTTCTTCCGCGCAGTCACCAGCCATTCGGCGAGCTTCTTCGCGAAGTATTCGTCATCGAGCACCTTCCAGGCCTCGTCGATCAAGATCAGCGTCGGGCGCTTTTCCTCAATCAGCATCTCGATACGGCGAAAGAGCGTGCCAAGAATGGCGGTGCGCTCGGTGCCAAGGTCGAGGATTTCTGTGAGATCGACGGCCGTGACGTCGTGGCTGGCAAAATCCACCACCGGCTCAGACGCCTCGCCGAACACCCAGCCATAACGACCGTCCGGGCCCCATTCGCGCAAGCGCTGCGCGAGATCGAGGCCATCGCCGACATCGCCAAAGAGCTCCTGAAACGCCCGGAAGTTCCGCAAGCCGATCCGCGCCTTGCCGTTCTGGGCAATGGCGGATTTGAGAGCTTCGGATTGCAGCGGCGACATTAGTCCAGAGCGGCTCTCCAAAAGCGCCACCAACCAGTCGAGAAGCCAGGCCTCACCGCGCTCGCCGGATTCCGTCGCAAGCGGGTTCAGGCCCGTGGGGCGCCCCGCACGGATTTCGGCATAGCGGCCACCAAGGGCGTGCACGGCCATTTTGAGACCGGCTTCCTTGTCGAAGATGATGGTCCGGCCCCCGGCGCGCTGTGCTTGGGCTGCAAGGAAGGCGACCGTCGTCGTCTTGCCGCCGCCGGATTTACCCAAGACAAGCGTATGACCATTGGTCGGCTCCGCTGTCGGATCGCCCGGTTCATGGAAGCTGAAGCGGTGCAGCGAGCCTTGCAGTGTCTGAAACACCGTGATCGGCGTTTGCCAAGGCAGCCGCGCCCGTTCGGTGCCGGTATCCGCCACGTGGAAGGCCGCCATGTCGGCGAAATTGACCGAAGACACCGTCATATCACGCGCCCGGTAATCCATATTGCCGGGGTGCATGGCAAAGAAGGCGGCCTCGAGGGCGGTGACTTCGCGGACCAGCCGCATGCCGTTCTGATGCGCGATGCCGCGGATGCGGGCGACATGCGCGTCGAGGGCCGCCTCGGTCTCAGCGTAGACGGTGATCGTCATCTGGTGCACGCCAAAGCCGAGGGTGCCGCTTTCGGCCTTGTCGGCGGCCTCGAAGAGCTGCGCCTCGATGGTGGACGCCATGTCTTCCGAGGCGCGCATTTGCGCCACGCGCCGTTTGACGCGCTCGGTGATGCTGCCCCGCTCAATCGGCGTGTAGCTGTGGGTGATGATGGTATCTTGCGACGCCCCGAGTGCGTCGAGCATGCCGGGCCAGGTCGCGGCGGCGTAGGATTTGACATAGAGGACGGCGGCGCAGCGGGACGTCGATGCCCCTTCTTCAATCGCGATGACGCCTTTGCCAAAGCGCACGGTTGCCCCGGCGGCGTCTTCCGCGAGAAGGCAGAACGTGCTGCGCGGTTGCGTGCGGAGTTCGCCCGTCAAAAGGGATGTGAAAAATCCAACCAGACTGCCATCGCTGATCTTCAGCCGCCGAGTCTTGATGCCAAGTCCAGTCTCGAGGATCGAGATGACCTCGCGCAGCTCTTCAAGTCTGCGGCCGGTGTCTTCGCCGAAGACCTTGGCGGCGGCCTTGCCAAAGAGCGGTACCGCCAGCGGGGCCACCTGCCGCCGCACGACCGTCAGGATCATCACGGATTCCTGCAAGTTCCGTCGCGCAAGGTCCCTGCCCCAGGCCCGGTCGATATCACCGGAAAAGCTTGACCCATGGATTGGCACCAGGCCGGTCGCTGCGGGCCGCATCATCCGGTGCAGATAGAAGGTGAACCGCTCATCCAGCGTATCGAGGAGATGGGCAAACCCGGACCGAAGCGCGGAAACTGTTGCCGCGCCGGATGTAACGCCGTCGATACCCGTCACCTCGAGCGAAAGCATCAGCCCGTTGTCGCGCGTGCGCACCACCTCATCATCGAGCTCGATGACGTAAGGCAGATGCGCATAAAGCTTCGGGTCCGCCGGGATCAGGGACCGCGCCCTGCCCCGATCGACATCGCGCTCAAGAAACATGACGCCGCCCCTTCTTGAGGATGGCGAGTGGCGTCACCTGCATCATGACGGCAAAGACATGATGACCGTTCGGGTTCAGCTTGGTGGCCACACGGGCGAGCCCGTACCAGATCGGAGCGGTCAGAAACCACCAGATCGGCTTGAAGAGAATGAAGGGCAGCACGGTCATTGCTCCCACTGCCATGGCGTAGGGCATCGGCAGGCCGAGGAACTTGGCTTGCCGCGAGAGCCCGAGGATGACCGCGCTTTTCTCCATGATAAGTGGTCTTCCTCAGCTGAAAGATGAACGCAGGTTGGCGACGATGGCGGGACCTGCGAACACAAGGAACGCTCCAACCACGACGAGGGCGACCCAGGCCCAGGAAATCCGGTTGAAGGCCGCGAGGAAGCCGGTCACCACGAAAGCGATGCCAAAGAAGGCGGTCGCGAGCGTGCCCCGGAACGAGGCCAGAACGCCGGTTGCGACGGTTTCGGCCTTGGTGAAGACCACCTGCGCCAGAGCAGGCTCAGACTGCGCCAGAAAAAGGGTGCAAAGGGTCAGGCCCAGAAGAGCCACGTTTTGGTTACGCATAGGGGGGATTGTCCTTCTTGGGTCAGAGTTCGGTGAGAATGCGGTCATAAACCGCCATCACCTTTACGATGTGGGATTGGGTCTCGGCATAGGGTGGTACGCCGTCATATTTGCGCACGGCCTCGGGGCCGGCGTTGTAGGCGGCAAGGGCCAACTCGAGGCTGCCGAACGCGGCCATCTGTTCGAGGAGATAGCGCGCGCCGCCGTCCAGGTTTTCGATGGGGTCGGCAGGATCGACGTTGAGGTAGTCAGCCGTCCCGGGCATCAACTGTGCAAGGCCAAGAGCCCCGGCATGGCTGACAGCCCCTTGCGTGTAATTGCTCTCGACCTTGATCATTGCCTGAAAGAAAGCGGACCATTCGGCAGGCGAGAGATCAAGCCGCGCCAAAGCCGGGTGGTCCTGATAGCGGGTGGCAATCAGCCGGATTGAGGGCAGGACATCCCTTGGGGCTGCAACGCCCTTGGTACTGTAGGAAACATCAGCCGCCGCTCGTGCCCCCTCCCTTTCTTGGGCGTCTTCTTCAATCGGTTCAGGGCGAACGGGAACGATCAACTGCCCCTGACCGTCATAGCGCAAGACGGATGTGTCCAGAGATGCAAGCTGAACGTCACCGCCCTGCCCTTCCGGTTCATTCCACCGGATCACTTCCGCCTGGGCGGCTCCGCATGCCAGTACAGACAGCGCCAGCGACAGCAGGCACGTCGAGATGGTCGAGGTTGAGCTTGCCGAAGGCGAGACCGAACATGCCGATCGGCGAATTGACGATCCGTTCCCGCGCCAGCGCCGTGACCAAGAGGAAGCGCTCACCGGCAGGGCTGACAACGTAGAACAGCCATTCCCCCGAAAACCGCTCGTCGGGGTTGGGCGCACTGACACACTCGATCTCAACAGTCGCTCCTTCGGATGCGGCCAGCTTGCGGAAATCGCGTTCCAGCAAGACAGGCAATGCGCGCCGTTTCGTATTCATGGGGTCCCCTCGGATCATCTGTTGGGAACGTTGTATCGCAGATTTCTTTGTGAAGCGATGCCTAACAGAAAGTATGGCGCATTCAATACAAAAATGACAAACACGATAAAATAAGGATACACCGTCGAACCTGAGGTTGAACAGGCGGGCATATCTTGAAGGCAGCTGAACCTGTCGGTCGTGGTGAAATTGGAGCCAAGTTGTGAGACGCAGACGTTGAGAAAAGACCAAGAAATATTGGCGGTTTTGCGGAGTGTCCGAGCGGTTCCTTCGGCCGGACTAGCACATCCGAGACGCAGACGGGCGCTGCGTATGCCCGTGCTGGTCGGGATGATCTTCGCGAGCTCCGCAGCTCTCGCACAACCAGAGGTGATTCGCTGTCTGCCGCCGGAAATCCCGATCACAGATCTGCCCGAAGAAGTTCTTGTCGAGTACCGCGCCGAGATCGGAGCCGAGTTCGAAGCATACTTCATGGCCGTCAGCGACCATATCACCTGCCTCGACGAAGAGCGGACCCGTGCGATGGACGAGGCCCGCGCTGCGACTGAGGCCTACACCCACCTCATCAACACCATCCCTGAAAAAAAGGACCTTCCGTGAAACGTCACTTCAATGCCCTGCTCGTTGGTATCGGGCTTTCGGCCGCCGTCGTCGCACCGGCCGCGGCCTATCCGGTCGACTGCGCAATCCTGCTCTGTCTCGCAGGGGGCTGGCCAGCGTCGGCCGAATGCGCCCAGGCGCGTGCTGTCTTCATCCGTCGCATCACGCCTTGGCCGATCGAGCCGCCACTGCAAATCTGGAACTGTCCGATGCGGGTGAGCTTCCGTGGTGAGGCGAAACCGATCGAGCGCCTGTTCGACATCGCTGTGCGCGGTGAGACTGCGCCGCTCATCTCTATTCCGGAAACGCCTCTGGCGCTTCAGCTTGTCCAGGATCAGGCAGATGTCGATATCTCCGATGCGGCGTTTGACTTCGTCCGGTCAATCCGCGTGTTCGAGATCACCTACCAACAGCGGCGCAGCTCTGATGGCGACTGCAACAGCTGGGGTGCCGTATACATGGGCGGCTACGGCGCCCAAGGCGAGTACAGCCGTCGTCGGAGCAGCGTTTCTGCGGTGCCGAGCGCCTCAGACCTCGCAGTGCCGGCCGACTGTCGCAGCTATTGGCACCGGTCGGTCTTCGTCGAGTGGCGCGACTATGAAGGCAGCTACGGACACGAAGAAGTTCATTACTGAGCCTGAACGACCGCCCTCCACCCAAACGATCGAAAGACGCAATCCCCAGAAACAGAAACGACGCCAGACCATAGGCCCGGCGCCGCACTGAAATTCCCTCGTGGTAGTGGGAATCTAGCGCGAGCTTTGGACCCGTTCAACCGGCAAATGCCTTTGCCGGAACGAAAACTTGTATGCCTCACGGTCTGGTGTCGTCCCAACGCGGAACGACACATCATGGAACTCACCACGGGCGCTATCCTGCGCCGCATTACTGAAACCCCGCTCTCCACGGCGGCGCACAAGCTCGCGACGATCATCCTCGACAGGATTGCCTGGAAAGATGGGTACAACGGGCTCGAACGTGGGACGGCCGCGTTCACGCTGGCGCATCTCGCCGAGAAGATGGACGTATCGCGGCAGCACTTGACGGCGCTCTTGGCCGAGCTCGCCGCGTCAGGATTGGCGCTGGTCCGTTGGAAGCCAAATGGCAAGTTCGCGCCCTGGCTCTTCAGGTTCGGGGGGCAAGAGGAAGCCGACGCGCCGGCAGATGTCGTGTCAGCCTCAGGCGACACATCACTATCTAGAGATTCTAAGAACAAAACTATATTCGCAGGGCGAATTGAGATTGGTGCAGGAACCAACGTCTATCGCACACCCTGGGCGGAGCTGATCAACGCCGCGAAGGCGTCGCTCGCATGTTGGAACGTCGATACGCAGGTCATCTGGGAGCGTTTCTTGGCCTTCAACCAGACACGCGGGAATGCGGCAGTGCCAGCTGGGTTTCTGCTAGGTTTTATGCGCAAGTGGCGTCGACCTGCTTCGAGCTTAACATCAGATCTGAAAGTTGAGCGCCAAACCGGTTCCATCGATCACGATCCAGTCATGGTCTTGGCGCTCCCCGCTCCAATTCAAAACAGGCATTTTCACCAGTCAGACCTTGAACGTCTGATCGGGCGTCATGGCTACGAAAAGAGGGTGCAAGACATGCAATCGCGTTTCAAGACCAACCGGTTCGCCGCCTGCCTCGCCGTGCATGGGACAGCCGTCAGTGTTGGTGAAATCCTCGCTTGACTATTCCTTTGAGCAATCGGACTTGGCGCCGGGAAGAATGAACTCGCAATGGGTCTTTCTGTCATCATGATGATCGTTCAGGAATTGCCGATCGGCGAAGAATGCCGTGAAGAAAGCGAAGCCCATCCCTTAAAAGTTCCAAGCCATGCCGAAAAGGGCGGGGTGCTGGGGTCGGACCCTTCAAGCAACAAGCGGCGGAAGGGTATCCTTCGTCATACGGTCGCCGGACAGTATGACAGAATTTCATAGTTTGCCCGATTTCTTTGCTGAGTGCGAGATTGATTGGCGGCACATTGCGAGGCTTTTCGAACAACCTCAAACCAGTGCGAATTTGTGTCTTCACGCCGCGCAACGATTATTCTTCCGTGAAAAGCAAAGCCGCTACCCTCGCGCATGACGCAGCATTTGCCGCCAGTGGTTCACCATCGGCATGCGCGGTTCGTTGATGTCAGGGCAGGCTGCGGCGAATCTTGGGTATGGCGAAGCGGCGGTCTTCGTGAAAGTCGATGATCGAGGTGAAAAGGCCGTCTGCATCGAACAAGAACACGCCTGCCGTGTGGTTCATGGTGTAGTCTCCATCGCGCGGCAGCTTTTCAAACTTTGCCCGGAAACCGGAGGCGGCCTTTTCGATCTCGGGCAGCGCGCCAGTCAGCCCGACTATGCGTGGATCGAAGTTGGACAGGTAATCGGCCAGCGCAGCCGGTGAGTCGCGTTCCGGATCAACCGAGATCAGCGCCACATTCAGGCGATCCGCATCGGGACCAAGCTCCGCCAACCAGTCCGAAATGTCGAACAGCGTGGTGGGGCAGATGTCGGGGCAAAAGGTGAAACCGAAGAAGGCCATCGTCGGACGGCCAAGCCACTGCGCGGGCGCAAAAGACCTTCCGCGATGGTCCGTCAGGGTAAAGTCCATGTCGGAGATGGGGACAGGAAGCAGATCGCGTCCGTTTCGTGGCTGGCTGCGCCACCAACCCAAGGCAAGCATGGATCCCGCAGCTGCCACTGCGGCTGCAGCCGTTGTCAAAACCGTTCGCCGGTTCACGATTTCAGTGACCACATTCGGGTCCGGTGGCACCGAGAGCCAGCACATCAACCGTCACGGTGACCTCGCCAGCGCTCTGGAACGTCAGGGTCAGCGGAAAGCTGTCGCCCTTCTCCAAGGCTTGCGTCAGGCCCATCAGCATGCCGTGATACCCGCCAGGGGCCAGTTCCACGGTCTGCCCGGCAGGCACCGGCACCGACATTGCGTGCGGCATCGAGGCGACGCCATCGTTCACGACCGTTTCGTGGATCATCGGCATTCCGGCAATCGGGGTCGCCACGCCGATCAGGGCATCGTCTGCGCTGCCGGTGTTGCGGATGCTGAGATAGACGACGCCGGGACGGTCGGCCCAGATTGTCGCACGCGACCAGGCGTGTTCAATCTCAATATCGCCGACCGTGAACACCTCGCAGGCCAGAGCGGGGGTGGTGACGAAGAAGGCGAGGCTGGCAATCATCAATCGTTTCATTTGCGGCTCACAATCTGGATTGAAGGTCGGCAAGGATTTCGGAGGCAGGTGTTCCATAGCTGAATTGACGGAGCCAGTCGCCTTCGGGACCAACCAAGTAAAGCGCCGGGCTGTGCGACATGGTGTAGCCGTCTGGCGCATTCGGATCCGATTCGCGTTCGTAGAAGATCTTAAAGCTGTCGGCCGCCGCACGGGTTGCCACATCATCACCCGCCAGACCGAGGATCGAAGGGTGGAAGGCTTGGGTGAATGCGGCGATGCCAAGGCGGCGGTCACGCTCGGGGTCGACCGAGATGAAGATCGGTTGAACTCGGGACGCATCTTCACCCAGATCATCCATCACCTGCGCCACCTCCGACAATGTGGTCGGGCAGACATCGGGGCAGTTCGTGAAGCCGAAGAAGACCAGAAGATGCTTGCCCGCAAATTCGGCATTCGTCCGGGTCTGACCATCGGCATCAGCCAAAGCGAATTCCGGCCGAAACGCGGCTTGATCCGTTACAGGAGCGCCTTGGTCAAGCAACCGCAAGGCTGCGACTCCAAGAAGCGCGAGCACAACAGCCCCCCACAATCCGCTTTGCAATTTGGTCAGGCGCATCCACAATTTCCGAGTTGTTACAATTCTTTGCCTAAAGGCTCTAGCGGCTTGAGGTTCAAGTGAAAACCGTTGCCTTCACGCAAGGGTGACGGATCAGCCCAACAGAACTGTGGACAACAGATTGACGTTCAACACGATGATGACGGCCGCAATCAGCCAACAGAGCCCGGTCAGCCAACGCGGGGCCACCAGTTCGCCCATCTTGGCGCGGCTGGCGGTGAACATCACCAAAGGCACGATGGCGAAGGGCAGCTGGAACGACAGCACCACCTGGCTGAGGATCAAGAGCTGCCCCACGCCCTCACTGCCATAGAGCAAGATCACAGCAATCGCGGGCACGATGGCAAGGCAACGGGTGATCAGCCGACGCGCCCAGGGTGGCAGGCGCAGGTTGATGAAACCTTCCATCACGATCTGTCCGGCCATTGTGGCGGTCACAGTGGAATTCAGACCGGCACAGAGCAGCGCCACCCCGAACAGGATCGGCGCCAGGGAGGATCCCAAAAGCGGCTCCAGCAGCAGATGCGCCTTGTCAATCTCGGCCACGTCCGTTTCGCCGACCGTATAGAACGCGGCCGCGGCAAGGATCAGGATCGACGCATTGATCGTCAGCGCAAACATCAGGGCGATGGAGCTGTCCCAGGTTGCCAGCCGCAACGCCTCGCGTTTTGCGGGCATATCAAGGCCATAGGCGCGGGTCTGCACGATCCCGGAATGCAGATACAGGTTGTGGGGCATCACGGTCGCGCCGATGATCCCGAGTGCCAGATACAGCATCGTCGGATTGCCCAAAATCTCGCGGCTGGGCGCGAAGCCTGCGATGACCTCACCCCAGACCGGATCGGCTTGCGCGATCAACACGACAAAGCAGGCGGCAATCAGCGCCATCAGCGATATGATCAGCGCCTCGATCCAGCGGAATCCCTTGTTCTGCAACCAAAGGATCAGAAACACATCAGCGGCGGTGATGAAGATACCAATTTCCAACGGGATACCGAACAACAGGTTCAGACCGATGGCGGTGCCGATGACTTCGGCCAGATCGGTGGCGATGATCGCCCCTTCGGCCAGCAGCCACAGGGGAACGGACATCCATTTCGGGAACGCATCGCGGCACGCCTGCGCCAGATCGCGCCCCGAGGCGACCGCCAGCCGGGCACAGAGCGATTGCAGCAGGATCGCCATGATGTTCGACAAAAGAGCGACGAACAAAAGCGTGTAGCCGAACGCCGCACCGCCCGCGAGCGATGTCGCCCAGTTGCCTGGGTCCATGTAACCCACGGCGACCAGATAGCCGGGGCCGATGAACGCCAGAAACCTACGGAACCGGCTGGTCCCCGAATTGCCAACCGCAACGCTGCGGAAAACCTCAGACAGGGATGGCGTCTCGCGCTCTTGGCGCCAGGCGTTGGTGGGCATGGGATGCTGCTTTCTGTCGTGGCGCGACCAGTCCATAGGCTTTGCGCATAAAGTTAGACAGTGCTAACAATTCATCCTGCACCTTTACCTGTCAATCCATCTCGTGCAGATTGCGGCAATGACAGAGAACGGCGCACCCACAGCAACCCCAGACCTTCGCCCCGCGGACGCCCGGACGGAGGCGTTCCAAGGCGTGCGCGAGGCCCGTAGCCGCGAGCTGGCCGAAGACTATGTCGAGTTGATCGCGGAACTGATCCACGCGCACGGTGAGGCCCGGCCGGTGGATATCGCCACGCGCTTGGGCGTGACGGCCCCGACGGTCGCCAAGACGCTGGACCGGCTGGCGCGGGATGGGCTGATCACCCGTGCGAAATACCGATCTGTGTTTCTGACCGAAGCGGGCCGCGCGCTGGCCACCGAATGCCGCCGCCGCCATGAGATTGTCTTGCAGTTCCTGCTGCGCCTTGGCCTCGACCCAGAGACGGCAGAGCGCGACGCCGAAGGGATCGAGCATCACGTCAGCGAACGGACGCTCGATCTCTTCCGGGCCTTCGTCGGCCGGCAATAGGCGCGCCGTTCAGGGCGCGCCGGTCACGGCCACCCGCACATCCGTCATCAGGCTTTCCAGGCTGAGATTGTCGAGACGCCTGCCGTCGAGGAAGAAGGTCGGTGTTTGCTGGATCTGCAGGGCCGCCACATCGGCGGCGTCCTGATTGAGCACACCCGTCGTTCCTGGAAACAGACGGTCCTGTTGCCCGCGCTCGATGTCCATGCCAGCCGATTCTGCGATTTCCCACGCGACATCCATTGCGGGTGCACCGTGAACGGCCCAGCCGGGCTGCTCCTCCAGTAGCGCATCCAGGACCGGTTCGAACAGGTCCTGGCGCCGCGCCGCTTCGAGAATGCGCACGGCCTCGTCCGATCCTTCGTGGAACACGGTGTAGCGCATGACGATGCGCACGTCGTTCGGAAAGGTCTCGCGGATCTGTTTCAGCACCGGATGAAAGGCGCGGCAGGCTTCGCAGGACGGATCGAAGAACTCGACCAGGGTCACCTTTGCGTCCGCCGGTCCCAGCACCGGCGAATGCGGACGGATCAGCAGGGCCTGGTCGATTGCTGGTGCCGCAGAGGCCTCGGCAGCGGCGGCTTCCGCCTCGGCGTCACGCTGGCGGTTGACGTAGAAGGTGCCCCCGGCAAAGGCGGCAACACCAAGCGCTGATGCGCCGATCAACAGGGTCCGGCGGTTCATGCGCGGTTTCCTTTCATCTGAGAGAGACAGGCAAGAATGACGGCAAAGGCCGCCAGTGACAGATAGGGCAACGGCAGGCCCATGACAGTTTGGGCGGCGGCATCGGTGCAGGACGGGCCATCCTTGGTGCAGGGCACGATCGTCTGCGGGATGATCCCGGCGTAGAGGCCGGAGTGCCATACGGCGAGGCCAAGCCCGGCACTAGCCAGCAGGGCCGCTGGCAGGGGGATCGTCAGATCATAGCGCCAGACCGCGACCCCTAGAATGACCACCAGCGGAAACATCGCGATGCGCTGATACCAGCAGAGGGTGCATGGCATTTTGCCCAGCACTTCACCGATGAAGAGCGCGCCAAGCGTGGCGGCAAGCGCGGTCAGGAACGCCAGCAGCAAAGCGGTCTGAGATCGGGACTGGGGTGCGTCACGCATGTTGATCGGTATTTCGAAGGGCCGGGAGGGCAGAGATCAGCACGAGGCCAGCACCGATGAAGATCGCTGCATCCGCAATGTTGAATGCGGGCCAGTGCCAGTCGCGCCAGTAGAAGTCCAGGAAGTCGGTGACCGCGCCTTGCCGCAGGCGGTCGACGATGTTGCCAAGACTGCCGCCTACCACCAACGCAAACCCGGCGGCCTCCCATTGGTTGCGGGCGCGCAGCGCCAGCACGGCCAGACCCAGCGTTATTGCACCCGTCAGCACCACCATGGCCCATGGCTTGCCCGCCATAGCACCCGATAGCATCCCGAAACTCGCCCCCTCGTTGAAGCCGAGCGTCAGGTTGAAGCCGGGAAAGACCGCAACAGGCACCGCTTGCACGAGCTGCACAAGGGCAGCCGATTTCGTCGTCTGATCAACAGCAAATGCGAGAACGCCCAGAACAGCAAGTTTCCACGGGTTCATAGCGTCCCCCTTCCGGGTATCCCGATCCAGCGGGGAACGCGCGTCTGAAAGGCGCGATAGTCATCCCCGTTGCTGGCCGCGAGCGCAGCCTCCTCTGACCGGATCTGAACCGAGGCTGACCAGAAGAACAGCGCGACTCCTGCGAGGGTCGGAAATGCCGGAATGGCAAGCGCCACGCCCACGAGCATGAGAAGCTGACCCAAGAAGGTTGGATTGCGGCTGAACCGGAAGAGGCCACCCTGCACCAGTGCGCCGGTTTCGCCTGCCTTCACCCCCACGCGCCAGGAGGCACCCATCGACATCTGCGCCGCAAAGGCCACCATCGCGCCAACGGCACTCAGAACGACGCCCAAGAGACCCGGCAACGGGAACCCGCCTTCGGTCCAAAGGGGGTCGGCCTTGTGCAGAAAAGGCAGGATCAGCCAGATCAGCGGCCCGGCAAAAGACATTGCGAAAGCCGCGCGAAACCCGAACGCGGCCCAGCGATACTTGCCCGTGGCCGCGCCGAAGAGCCAAACGCTGCGCCCCGCTGACCGGGCGGCAAGCACACCACCCCAGAAAAACAAGCCAAGATAGACGCCGAGGATGATCAGCGCCGCCCAACCGAAGGCGTGCAGCATGTTCAGACCTCTTTTTCCGGATCGTAGGCCAGCAGGCGCAGGGCGTTCAGCGTCACCAGAACGGTTGCCCCCGTGTCGGCCAGAATGGCGATCCACAGCCCGGTAAGCCCGAACACGGTCGTCACCAGAAACACCGCCTTCAGGCCAAGCGCGATGGTCACGTTCTGCCGGATGTTGCCCATCGTGGTGCGGGCGAGCCGGATGATCGTCGGAATGTCGGTCACCCGGTCGCGCAGGATGGCGGCGTCAGCGGTTTCCAGCGCCACATCGGTGCCCGACCCCATGGCGACACCGACGCTGGCCTGTTTCAGCGCAGGTGCGTCGTTGATGCCGTCGCCGACCATCATCACGCCGCTCGTCGCCGCCATGTCGCGGATTGCCGCCAGTTTGTCCTCGGGCAGCATTTCCGCGCGGAACTCTGTGCCGAGGCCTTCGGCGATGGCGGCGGCGGTGCGGGGGTTGTCGCCGGTAAGGATCGTTGGTGTGATGCCCATGGCGCGGAGCTGGCGCACAGCGTCGATTGCGTCAGTGCGGGGTTCATCGCGCAAGGCGATGAGGCCAATAGCAGAGCTGCCTTCAAACAGCACGGCAACCGTCTTGCCCTCTGCTTCCAGCCCGGTGGCGCGGCGAATCCAGTCGCCCTGCAAAGCGCCCTGCTCGGCAGCAAAGCGCGGGCTTGCGACCGTCAGGCTGCGCCCCTCGACCGTGGCCGAAACCCCCTTGCCCATGATCGCTCGGGCGTCGGTCGCTGGTGGCAGATCAACGTCATCTGCCCGCCGCAGGATCGCCTGAGCTAACGGATGGCTCGACCCCGCCTCAACCGCAGCAGCCAGCCTGATGACCTCGGCCTCGGTCGCTGCACCGGTTGGGACCACATCCGTGACCTGCGGCTTGCCATGCGTCAGGGTGCCGGTCTTGTCGAAGGCCACGCCCCGCACCTTGGACGCCGCCTCGATCACTGCGCCACCCTTCATCAGCAGGCCACGCTTTGCGCCCGCCGACAGGGCCGAGGCGATGGACGCGGGCACTGAGATGACCAGCGCGCAAGGACACCCGATCAGCAGCAGCGTCAGGCCTCGATAGATCCACGTCTCCCACGGCGCGCCCATGGTCAGCGGGGGGACCACAATCACCAGAGCCGACAGCGCCACGATCAGCGGCATGTACCAGCGGCTGAAACGGTCGATGAATCGCTCCGTGGGCGCGCGCGCCTCCTCTGCCTCCTCCACCAGCCGGATGATGCGGGAGATGGTGTTGTCTTGCGCGGCCTTGGTCACGCGGATGCGCAGGGCGGCTTCGGTGTTGATCGAGCCTGCAAAGACCGGATCGCCGGGGCCCTTGGTCACGGGCATGCTTTCGCCGGTCACCGGGCTGTCATCGACACCGCTCGTGCCGTCCACGATCTCGCCATCGGCCGGAATGCGGTCGCCGGGGCGGGCGAGGACCAGACTGCCGACGCTCAGCGTTTCGGCGGCAACCTCGCGGGTCTTGTCCCCGTCAACCAGCAGGGCAGTTTTCGGCACCAGATTGGCCAGCGCTCGAATACCGTCACGGGCCTTGTTCGCGGCAACGCCTTCCAGCACTTCGCCCACGGCGAACAGGAACACGACCAGCGCCGCTTCTTCTGCCGCGCCAATGAACAACGCACCGATGGCTGCGATGGTCATCAGGCTTTCAATGGTGAAAAACTGCCCCATGCGGGCAGCGGCAAACGCGCGCCGTGCGACAGGGGCCACGCCGATCACGCAAGCTGCGACAAATGCCCAATAACCTATTGGGCCGGGGAACAGGAATTCGACTGCCCAGGCAGCTCCCAGCAGGATGCCGGTGAAGATCACCAGCTTGCCTTTGCCGGTCTGATACCACCGCTTGCCCCGATCCGCCGGGTCGTCGTGGACATGGCCGGGGCCGCCATGGCCGGAGTCGTGGCGCTTGCCGGCAGCTTTGGGCTTGTAAGCATGGCCCGCATAGTCGTGCCCGGAATGGTCATCATCCGGATGACCGTCATCGTGGACATGGGCATCGGTTTCGGCCTGGTCCGACAGGTTTGCCGCATCTCCCGGCATGACAAACGCCTTTTTCGCTGGCGCTGCGGCTGTCACACCTGTGATGCGAGGCGTAATTCCGAAGCCGAGGGATTTGACTGCCGCCTCAATCTTCGCCTTCGGTGTCGTGTCGGGGACGAGCGTGAGCGTCAGCTTTTCCGCCATCAGGGCCACCGAGACATCGCTGATACCCGGCATCCGCTCAACCGCCCGCGTCACCTTGGTCACGCAGGACGCGCAGTCCATGCCGCTGACGTTCCATTCGATCCGCTCTGCTTGCGCCATTTCAGGCCTGCCTTTCCGTTGATTTCTTGTCCGCCAGCTTCCATCAGGATTCGGCTGGAATTTTCCCCGGTGCGTTGACCTCGACCGTAACGTGGTCGATCCGGTGCCTGTCCTTCAGTCGCTGCGCCACGAAGCGCGGCAAAGCCAGTGGATCCGTCCCCGAGGTTGGGGTCACATGAACTGTGGCCACGGTCCGGTTGTCTGTCAGGGTCCAGGCGTGCATGTGGGCCGCCTCGGCGATGCCAGGCAGACTAGAAATCTCGGCAAGCAGCGCTTTCGGGTCGAGATTGCGCGGCGTGGCCTGCAACAGTACGAAAATTGACTCTGTCACAAGCGACCAGGCCGATCGAACGACCAGCACTGCAACCAGCACCGACAGGATCGGATCCAGAACGGTATAGCCAGTCAGCATGATGCCGATGGCTGCAGCAATCGCCCCTACAGATCCGAGAAGATCCCCCATGACATGCAGCAACGCCCCGCGCATGTTTGCGTCTCCAGTATCGCCGCCGCGCAAGATCAGCGCACCTGTGATGTTCACGCACAGGCCGATAATCGCGACGACGAGCATTGGCCCTGCCAGAACCTCAACCGGATCGCGAAACCGGGCGATGGCCTCAAACGTGATCCATGCCACCAAGATTAGCAGTGACGCGCCATTCGCCAGCGCCGCCAGCACCCGGACCCGATGATAGCCATAGCTGACCTCGTCTGTGGCTGCGCGCCGTGCCACGCGATAGGCGATGAGCGCCAGAAGCAGCGCCGCCGCGTCCGAAATCATGTGTCCCGAATCCGCAATCAGCGCCAGCGACCCGGACAGCCAACCACCGATCGCCTGGAGCACCGCATAGCCTGCCGTAGTGGCAAAGACGATGCGCATGCGGCGCTCGTTCCCGGCCGTCACGTCGATGCCGTGATCATGACCATCATGATTTCCATCGGCAGTGGTTTCGTCGGCAGACATCGTCATTCCATCTTGCGAGAAGTGATTCGTCATTCTACCTACTGTCTCTAGCAACTATAGGTTCAAGAGGTTTCTAATGCTGACGATCGGAAAACTCGGGGCATCAGCCGGTGTGAAGGTGCCAACCATTCGCTACTACGAGCAGATCGGCCTCCTGCCCGACCCTGACCGCAGTGCTGGCAACCAGCGCCTGTACCCGAAGACGACGATGGACCGCCTGGCCTTCATCCGGCACGCCCGCGAACTCGGTTTTCCGTTGGAGGCGATCCGCGATCTGCTCAGCCTGTCGGACCGGCCTGATCAAAGCTGTGCTGCCGCTGATGCGATTGCAAAGGCGCAACTGCAAGCAACCCGTGCTCGGATCGCACGTCTGCGTGCGTTGGAAGCGGAGTTGGAGCGGATGGTCAGCCAATGCGCCTGCGGAACGATTTCGGATTGCCGGGTGATCGAGGTGCTGGGGGACCATGCCCATTGCGCGCATGATCATCAGGTTGCGGACTCCATGGGAGATTAAGCAGACACGTCGGCATCCCCACCCGAAAATGAATTGCAGTCATCACACCACAGCACCCTCGATACTGGTCCTAAAGCCCAATCGACTGCTGCGAAATCGATAGAAAAGAGAGAGATATGAATCAAACGCGTGATGCGCTGGACAATTCGACAAGAACATCTGCACGGGTTGATCGTCTGAGATCCCGTAGATCTGAAACTGTTCATCGGGTGGCATTTGCAAGTGCATTGCTTGCTCTTGGTGCCTGCACTGTTCCAACCAATCAGGTTGATAAATCAGCCGGCTTCATCAAGGAACTGCCGGAGTCGGTGGCTACTATCGCCGCTCCTTATCAGAACTTGCGCGAAGTGACCTTGAAACCCGAAGACGGCTGCTATTGGTATCGTCATGTCGGGCCGGTCGAGACCACAATGTTGCCGCTCAGAACAAATGAAGGGCGACCGATTTGCACTGATGCTGGTTCTAAACCGGCACAAACCGGCTGAGACCATCATCGAAGGTTTATGCAACCGCAAGGCAGAGCCTTCGTCGGCATTGCCTCAACCGAAAGTCGCGACGCTACCCTCCTCAGCGGGGTAGAGGTGCGCGGTCACCCCGGTTTCGACCTGATCGAACAGATCGTTGATGTGGGGCATCACCATGCGCACACAGCCAGAACTTGCACGACTGCCGATCGAACGTGGCAGAGGTGTGCCGTGGATGCGCAGATAGGTGTCCCGATCACCGACAAAAAGATACAGAGCGCGTGACCCAAGTGCGTTTGCAGGGCCGGGATCCATCCCCTCCGCATACTTGGCGTAAATCTCTGGCTCCCGCTCGATCATCGAAGGTGTCGGCGTCCAGCTTGGCCATTTCGCCTTGCGTCTGATCGTGTAGACACCCGGCTCGTAGGGGCCGTCTCGCCCAATGGCGACGCCGTAGCGCATGGCGGTTCCGTTGGACTGAATGTGGTAGAGATACCTCGCGATGGCATCGACATGGATGTCGCCAGGCACCAGCCCTGCCCGTGCCTCCACAACGGTGGGAAGAAGCCGGGGATGTAGCCCCCACGGATTGGTCGTCGCCGCATCATAGCCCGCCGGCGTGACTTGCGCGTCCCATGCAGCGCATTGACCTTGAAGATGCGAGGACGCGAAGGACGGCGAGGCTATGGGTGAAGAAAACAGCGCGGCTGCGGTCACGATGAAATTGCGGCGTGTGACCATTGGCGTCACCTTTCAGGTTTGTTTGAGGCGCGGGTCGCAAAGAGCACTAGCATCTTTGTCGCAACGGGACGGACGAGATCGAGGATGTCCAGTCAAGTCTGCGTGACTTCCTCTTCAGATGTGCCGATGTCTGTTCCAGCCACGCAAGCTGCCGTGCCCTGATCTGACAACCGCGTGAAGCGCGTCTCGCGGCCCTTGCTCCTCTAGTTGCTAGAGCAATTAAAAGTCCCAAAAATTCAGGGCATTTCAGATTGATGACTGCGACACGGCATTTGGCGCTCGACGGGGCGACACCGAGACGTATGGCCCAACTGGGACTAGCCATCCTTGCTGGAGCTGGCTTCGTGCTCGCGCTGCCGCCATTCTCCTTCCTGCCACTCGCGCTCGCCTCCTTTGCAATACTGGCAGTGCTGTTGCGCCATGCTTCCCCTATCCTGGCACTTGGTCTTGGGTATCTGTTCGGCCTCGGTCAGTTCGTGCCCGGCCTTTTCTGGATCACGGAAAGCTTCCAGGTCGACGCTGACCGGTTTGGCTGGATAGCACTTCCGGCGGTCGTCGGTCTTGCAGGGGGGCTTTCGGTTTTCCCGGCCTTTGCCTGTTGGTTCGCCGCGCGCGCCACCCGGTATCGCCTGCCGCCCGCCGTCTCACTGGCGTCGTCATGGGCCGTATCTGAATGGTTGCGGGGTCATGTCCTCACTGGTTTTCCTTGGAACCTTGCGGCCTACGCCCTGGCCGACTGGTCCACGCCCGCTCAAGCCGCTTCCCTGGTCGGAAGCTACGGGCTCGGCTTCCTGCTTGTCCTTGGCGCATCGCTGGCGGGGCTCAGCTTCGTTTTTGAAGATCGGCACCTTGCCCGCCATCGCATCGTTGGCGCGGCCACGATCCTCATCGTAGTGGCTGGCTTCGGTGCGGCACGACTCGCCTTATCAGATGTGCCCGCAGAGCGCGGAACTCAGATCCGGGTCATCCAGCCAAACATCGCGCAAAGTGCCAAATGGGACGACGATGCCAGAAACACCAATATCCTTCGACTTCTGCTGTTGTCTGCTAGGTCTGGACCTTTCGATCTCCTCCTTTGGCCCGAGACCGCCTGGCCGGGATTTTTAGAAGAAGACCAGGCAGCGCGGGCCGTCATGAGTTGGCTTCTCCCCGAGACCGGCGTTCTGCTGACGGGCAGTCCGGAACGACAAACTGCTGATGATTGGGTCTACCGCAACAGCGTTCTGGCCATCGGACCGGACGGAACCGTCCTGACGCGCTACGCGAAGCATCATCTGGTGCCGTTCGGTGAATATGTCCCTTGGCGCAGCATCCTGCCCTTTCCGCGGCTGGTCGAGTCCCTTGGGGACTTCACCCCCGGACCCGGCCCGCGCACCTTGGCAATCGGGCCGCATCCCTATGTCGGGGTGGCGATCTGCTATGAGGCGATTTTCCCGGGTCATGTGGTCGATGATGCGATCCGGCCGGACTGGATCTTCAACGCGACGAATGATGCCTGGTTTGGTAATTCAATCGGCCCCTGGCAGCACCTCGCTTCCGCGCGGATGCGGGCCGTGGAAGAAGGCCTTCCGCTCGTTCGCGCCGCAAATACCGGCATTTCCGCGGTGATCGATTCCTACGGCCGTACACGAGCCTTGCTGGATCTCGGGACAGTCGGGATCATCGACGCCCGGCTGCCGCGCCCGCTGGCACCCACGCTCTACGCCCGCATCGGTGACTGGAGCGCTCTTGTGCTCATTCTCTTGGCATGGGTAGTCGCCGGCATTCGACGGCGCACCCCTCATCTTGGGCCTTTCGGAAGGACATCAGAATGATTGGACCCATCTTCGGACTGATCGGCTTTCTCTGGGGCTACCTGCTCGCCAGATCTCGTGGCGGCAGGCAACTTGACAAGTTGCAGTACGGGGCGGGCTTTGCAATTGCGTTTGGCCTCCTTGGAACCCTGCTCGGCATCGCCTTGGGTCGATATCTTGGGGTGCACTGATCGGCGGAACATCGCCTGTGATGAAACCTCACGGCAATGTCGCTTGAACCTCTAGCCCCTCAAGGTTCTAGGCAAGCCATCACGGTGATCGACTTTACTGCCTGTCTCCCATGATCTGATCAACTTCTTGCTGAAAGTCCATCCTGCCAGATGATCCGACACGCCTCACTCCTGTCTCTCGCCCTCGTGCTTTCGGTTCCAACCGGAGTGTTCGCGGATCCACCGAAGCTGCACATGATCTCACAATCGTCAGCGGTGATCGAGCCAGGCGACACTTTGGACAGCCTTCTTGGCCGCGCGGGTCTGCCTCCCACGCAGCGGGCGGAAGTGGCGTTGGCACTTTCCGGTGTCTACGACGTTACCGACCTGCGCCCAGGCTATCGGCTTGAGTGGACCGCAGACCCATCCGATGTGACACGGCTCTTGAGCCTTTCGTTGATCATCGAAGACGGTGCAGAAATTGCCTTGTCTTTTGATGGCCCAGTGAAGGCCGAGCGCCTCGATCCCCCTATCCTCGAGGTAGATCGGCGGGAGACGCTGAAGCTGCAGGGATCGCTCTTTGATGCTTTGGTGGCACGCAATGCGCCCGAGCGGTTCGCAGTGGATCTGACAGCCATTCTAGCCGGACAGATCGACTTTCGCCGGGACATCAAAGGTGGTGAGACCTTCGCGCTTGTCTGGCAGGAAGACCAACTCCCGAATGGAAGCATAGCCGGTGAGCCTCGCCTGAAATACGCAAGACTGGAACTTGCTGGAGGCGTGCTGGAGTTGGTCGCGTCCGACGCCGCTGGTCCGGTCATCGTTTTTGAAGATGGTGAGGCCGTCCAGCGCTCTTCTCCGCCAATTCTTGGCGCGCGCCTCTCCTCGGTGTTTGGACGCCGGAACCATCCGGTTCTGGGAGGCGTACGGATGCACACTGGGATCGACTACGCGGCACCCATTGGCACAGAAGTGTCGGCCACCGGCGCCGGGCGGATCGTATTTGCGGGGACGATCCGCGGGTACGGGCTGACGGTGGACATCGACCACGGCGGTGGTGTGGTCACGCGCTATGCGCATCTGTCAGAGATCGAGGATACCTTGCGGCATGGTGTGAGGGTCAAGGCCGGCGACCAGATCGGTGCCGTTGGTGCGACGGGGCTCGTGAGTGGTCCGAACCTTCACTACGAAGTCCGCCTGGACGGTCAGCCTGTCGATCCCAGAGAGGCCGAGGTTGTTCCGGAGCAGGACCTCGCGTCGGCTGCCGACATGAACCTGCTTGGAAGTTGGCGGCGACTGACCGGCTTTTCACCGCAAAACGAAGATCAGAAGGGATAAGAATGACACAGATCAATCGTCGGAAAATGATGCTTTCGGCTGCTACATTTGTGGCCCTGTCACCCACAGTCGGAAAGGCCGAAGAGGAGCCACCTATCCATGTGGTCAAGGGCCGCGGCTGCGAATGCTGCGAGGCCTGGGTCGGCTATCTGCGCGAGCAGGGCTTTACGGTGACGGACGAAATCTCGATGGGTACACTGCTGATCCGGTACAAGATGGATCTGGGCCTTCCGGCCAAGGTTTTCTCTTGCCACACCGGCACTATTGATGGCTATGCCCTCGAAGGTCATGTTCCTGCAGCAGATATCCGGCGTTTGATCGAAGAGAGGCCAGACGCCGTAGGCCTCGCTGTGCCCGGTATGCCCTACGGATCACCCGGCATGGGCTCTGAGGACAGCCGCGAGGCCTACGATGTGTTGCTTGTTCAGCGCGACGGCAGTTTCAGCGTTTACGCCAGTTATCCGGCGGCGTGATGCGCCGGATAACCGCCTCGCTGCGGCGCGCTATTCTGCTGCCCGCGCGGCTGTGACTGCCTCGACCAATTCGGCCTTCTCAACGAAGCCGGGAACCAGCTGATCACCGATAACGAAAGACGGCGTTCCGTTGAAGTTGAGGGCTTCCGCCAGACGCATTGACGTCGCCAGATGCTCTTCAACTTCGGGCGCCTTCATGTCGGCCTGAAGTTTTTCGACATCCAACCCAAGTTCGCCCGCGACCCGCAGAACAGTGTCAGCCTCAAGTTTGCCCCGCATCTTCATAAGTGCATCGTGCATTTCGGCATATTTGCCCTGTGCCCGTGCCGCAAGTGCCGCGCGCGCAGCGAAAGCTGACCCTTCGCTCAGGATCGGCCATTCGCGAAGCACGATCCGCACGTTCGGATCTTCAGACAGAAGCGCTTCGATCTCGGGCATGGCACGTTTGCAGTAGGGGCAGTTGTAGTCGAAGAACTCCACAATCGTGACGTCACCATCAGGGTTTCCGATCACTGGTGCGTTCGGATCGCGGTCGAGCGTTTCCCGGTCTGCCATCAGCGCGGCTGCGGCAGCTGCCGCCTGTTCTTCGGCCTGGCGCTGCTCAAGAGCCTGAAGAGCCTCGAGCACCAGTTCGGGGTTTTCGCGAAGTACTTCGGCGACCAGTTCCTTGACCCGGTCTTCGGTCAGCTCCTGAGCCGCGGCCTCCGTCACATGGAAACCGAAAAGCAGGATCGTCGAGAGGCAGAGCGCACGCATCATTGATGTAATTCCTTAACCGCCTTTGTATCCAGTGCGCCTACAGCCTCTAGCAACTAGAGGTTCAAGCGGAAAATGACCGCTTAGCCGTATGAAAGGGCAGATGATGATCGGGCGCGGGCGCCAGCGGAGCACGGCCTCATATCTCGCCATAGGCGATCAAAAAAATGTGCTCCGCAGGCCCCATTCGCCATTAAAACTTCGCGATCACTGCGTTGTGACTACGAAACAGGCCGGGCGGCCCTGCTATACCTGAAGCATGAGATTTTTGCATCTACTCGCATCGCTCTTCCTGATCTTTGCTACCGCTCCGAGCGTTGCAGATCACAATTGGCCGTCTCAGCAATCCGAAGCTCAGGTACAAATTGTGCAGGACTATCCCCAGGTGCATTGTGGAGAAAGTTCCAGCCATGGAATCTGCCACTGGCACATGACGGAGTCACTGGCAGAAGCCATTCCAAATTCCAGAGATGGACACGACCCATTTGCTATCGTCCCTGTGAGGGCAACAGGTATGGCCTATGCCCCCAACCCTCCGCCTCCACGGCCGCTGATCTGAACGAACAATCTCCCACCCGGTTCGATTTTCGGAGACAGCATGATCACTCGTCGTTTCGCCATCGGCGGTGCAACAGCCGCATTCCTGACCATACCCACCATCCTGCGCGCGCACACCAAAGAACCTTTCGTGCTTGCCGAGGAATTCCAACCACGTGAGGTTCGCGTTCGGGAACAGCATGCCCCGGGACAGATCCTGGTGATGCCGAGGCAGTTCTTCCTCTACCATATCATCGAAAGAGAACGCGCCATCCGATACGGTGTCGGCGTTGGTCGGGCAGGCCTTGAATTCACAGGGTCAGCAATCATTGAGCGTAAGGCCGAATGGCCGTCGTGGCGGCCCACCAACGCGATGATAAAGCGTGATCCCGACCGATATGCGAAGTTTGCCGACGGGGTACCGGGTGGGCCAAACAATCCTTTGGGTGCCCGCGCGCTCTACCTCTACAAGGACGGGGTCGACACCTATTTCCGCATTCACGGCACGACTGAGCCATGGACGATCGGCAGTTCCGTTTCAAACGGGTGTATTCGCATGGTGAACGACCACGTCATTCAGCTCTATGAGCAGGTTGCGGTCGGCACATTGGTGACCGTCGTATAAAGGCTGCAGGGCGACGACATCAAGGTTCAGACTTGTGAAAGTTCAGCTTGTCGGGACCCCGAAATTTTGGAGATGATCCATGACCGCCCTATCGACCCTGGTGATCTATGCAGTCGCGGCGCTTGCAGAAATTGCCGGGTGCTTTGCAGTCTGGGCATGGTGGCGGCTCGGGGCTTCGCCTCTCTGGCTGGTGCCTGGCATCGTGGCGCTTGCCATTTTTGCGTGGGCCTTGACTCTGGCTCCATCGGATTTCGCAGGACGCGCCTATGCAGCTTATGGGGGTGTCTACGTCGCTGCTTCGCTGGTCTGGCTTTGGGCGGTCGAGGGAGCACGCCCTGACCGCTGGGACGTGGTTGGCGGTGTGGTCGTACTGATTGGCGCGAGCCTCATTCTTTTTGCACCGCGAGGCGTCTGAGCGTGGGCAAACTCAAGTCATCTGTCCTGCGGGCAGAAGCACAGCACAGGTCACTGGCAGACAGCGCGCCTTTCTACAAAAACCCCAAAGACAAGGGCAGGTCAATCAAATGAGGCTTTTTCGCGCGTTGACTATCGCCGTTTTGGCACTGGGTCTTGCTGCCTGTGGTGACCCCAAATTCCGGCGCTACAATGGCCCAGAAGTCACCCAGGTTCAGGTTCATAAGGCTGATCGGAAACTGTACCTGATTAGCGAGGATCGTGTGCTCAAGACGTACGATATCGCACTCGGCTTTGCACCTGTGGGACACAAGCAGTTCGAGGGTGACGGAAAGACCCCCGAAGGGCCCTATGTGATCAACTACAAGAACCCGAAGTCGCGATACCATCTGTCGCTTGCCATCTCGTACCCGAACGAGGCCGACATCGCCTTTGCCGAAGCGCAAGGAAAGAGTCCGGGGGGTGAGATCGTTATTCACGGCGGCCCTACAGGCCCGATCACCCGACGTGATTGGACTTGGGGATGCATTGCGGTGACCGACCGCGAGATGGAAGTGATCTACTCGATGGTTGAGACCGGAACGCCGATCTACCTGATGCCGTGACAGGCAGTGCCTGTGAATAGTGGGCTGCGGTCAGCGAGCGCTGGCGGTCCAGGCCCTTTGAGAGCAACCCGCATCCTTGTGGCGGAAGCGCGCCCAATCCGCTGCAACTAACGCCAGTTTGATTTGTCCCGCACTGCAGAAAACGATAGCCACCTGAAAACACGGCCATTAAGCGGAGTTCCCATGTCTAGCGATCTGATCAATCGGCGAGCTCTGATGAGTGGCGCGATCGGAGCGGCTACAGCGGTCGCACTGCCAGCATTCGCACAAGAGGGCAGCACCGTATTTCAGGAGCCCATTTCCGGGAGTGTACGCAACAACATTTCCAGCTTCCGGATGCTGCAATGGCAAGACTACTTCGAGAACACGCGGGGTGGGGTAATTCTTGTCGACATCACCTCACGCGCATTACATTTCTGGTCTGAAGACCAGACGACTTATAGACTGTATCCCTCGTCCGTCCCGCTGTCAGAGGAACTGACACGCCGCGGCCGGACCGAAATTGTTCGCAAGGCTGTCAATCCGCCATGGCGCCCGACCCCCTCGATGCTTGAACGCAACCCTGAGTGGCCGAAAATGGTTGAGGGTGGCGCCAAGGACAACCCGCTTGGCGTGCGCGGGATGTATCTTTCGTGGCCAGCCTATTTGATCCACGGGACTCATGACACGCGCAAGATCGGACGCATGTCATCAAATGGCTGTATCGGCCTTTACAACGAACATGTGGTTGAACTCTACGACATGGCAAAAGTCGGAACTCAAGTTCTACTGATCTGAATATGCCTCGTCCAAGCAGTCGTGTTAATTTGCGTCGTTTTGCAAGAGTTCCGTTCAGGCGACCTTTGGCCATCGACGATGCAAATCATCGATGACCAAGGCGTGAAGGTGCGGCCCGTGACCCGTCAGATGCGGATGGTCCGGCGGCAAATCGGGATGATCGTGAATGAGAATCTCCGGGTCAACGGCGGGCCAAAGACATAGGACAGCCGCCAGACCTAGAGCACCGATGACCGCAAGCGTCATAGCCGCAGCTGAAAGCCCAGCACCGGCGCCGATCCAGCCCGCCAGCGGATAGGTCACCAGCCAGCAGGCATGCGACAGCGCGAACTGCGCGGCAAAGACCGCGCCCCGGTCGGCCTCGCGCGCCGAGCGGTTGATGATCCGCCCGATGGGTGTCTGCGTCAGCGAGAAGCCAAAGCCGATCACCGCCCATAGCGCGATCAGCGCGGCCAAGCTGCCCACCAGCGGCACCAGCGCCACGCCCGCCACCATCAGGGCGGCACCCCCGATCATCACAGGTCGATCTTCCAACCGGTCGAGGATGCGGGGCAGCAGGAAGGCCGCGAGCATCGACCCCGCGCCGAAGCCCGCGAAGGCGAGCGCCACGGATTCTTCGCCCAGACCAAGGCGTGCCTGTACCAGGACGACCGTGTTGACATAGACCATCGCGCCGGCAGCGGCGACTGAGGCCTCCATTACCATCAGCCCGCGCAAGCGGGGGGTGCGGGTGTAGATGCGGATGCCCTTGGTCACGTCGGCCCAGAAATGGTTGTTCTCTGTCTGCACCCGATCCGGCAGGCGGGCCGTCACAACAAGCAGGGCAGAGGCAACAAAGCCCACGACAGTGCCGGCAAACAGGACCGGAAAGCTGACAACCGTCAGCAGGAGAGCCGCAATCATAGGCGAGGCAAGCTGCTCCAGATCTTCGGTCAACCGGAGCAGGGACAAGGCGTTGGTGTAATCATCCTCGTCCTTCAGGACATCAGGGATCACCGCTTGAAAGGCCGGGGTGAACCCGGCTGACGCCGCCTGCAGAAAGAAGATCAGTACGTAAACCTGCCAGACCTCGGTCACAAACGGCAGAAAGGCGATGACACCAGCGCGGATCAGGTCGAGCGCGACCAGAAAAGCGCGGCGTGGCAGGCGTTCAGCAACTGCTGCCGCAATTGGGGCCAGCGAAACATAGGCCACCATTTTGATCGCCAGTGCGGTTCCAAGGACCGCCCCGGCGTTGTCCCCCGCGAGTTGCCAGGCCAAAAGCCCAAGTGCCACTGTGGCGAGACCAGTACCTATGAGTGCCACGAGTTGGGCTGTGAACAGGTGGCGAAAGGTCGGGTTGGATAAAACGCTGAGCATTGATCATTTACCAGGTCGCATCAGTGCGCGCCGTGGACCTCCGGTTCTGTCATACGGAATGGCAGGTCGAGTGACTTGCCATTGGCTTGCAGGACGAGGCGGGCGTCGAACTCATGCGGTTCGTCCGGGGCAACCAGACTTTGCAATCGATGATGATCGCCTGCGTCAGGCGCCAGAAACAGGGTCTCGAGTCCATTCGGACGGTCGATAACGACCATGGCGGTCAACCCTTCGGCATGCCGGTCAATTGTGAGCCGCATCCGCTCGCCCTCCGGCGTATTCACGATTTCCAGCAATCCATCTGCAAGATCGCAGGTCACAACGACGGGGTCCGGTGCATGGTGGTGGCCATCGGCATCGCTTTCGTCGCCGTGTTGTGTCGAAGGCGGGTGGGAATGGCCGTGGTGCCCATGATGCGGATTGTCATGTCGGTGCGGCCTGCTCGCAGTTGCCGAAGTGGCAGGTGCTTCGATCCGGATGCTGACCTGCGCAAGAACCGGAAGGTGGGCAAAAAGCTCGGCTTTCATTGCCGACACGATTTCCTGAGCCTCAGCGACGGTCGCTGACTCGTCCAGATGGACCGAAAGCTCGGCATAGAGCTTGTGCCCCAGCCAACGTGCCTGCACCCCATGCACGCCGATCACGCCGGATACATGTTCGGCAGCATGATCGATCTCTTCCAGAATGCCAGGTTCAACCCCGTCGAGCATGCGCGTCAGCACGGCGCGGGCAGATTGCCAGACGATCCCGAAAATGGCGGCCGTGATCAGCAGACCGACGATCGGATCAGCGAGCGGGAAGCCTGCCCAGACGCCAGCCGCCCCAAGAACGACGGCAAGGCTCGTGAAACCGTCGGTGCGGGCGTGGTAGCCATCGGCAATTAGGGCCGCACTACTGATCTCTCGCCCGACGCGGATACGGAACACCGCTACCACTTCGTTTCCGACGAAGCCAATCAGCCCCGCGACGAACACCCATCCGAGATGGGAAATGGGTTCTGGATTGATCAGGCGGTTGATCGATTGGTAGCCCGCAACCAGCGCGGAGAACAGGATGATGGCGACGATGAACAGGCCTGCAATATCCTCTACCCGCCCGAGGCCATAGGTAAAGGTGCGTGATGGTTTGCGGCGTGCAAGCAGGAACGCGACCCAGAGCGGGATGGCAGTGACAGCATCCCCGACGTTGTGAATCGTGTCTGCGAGGAGTGCCACGCTTCCCGAGAGAAACACGATCACAAGCTGCGCTGCCGCCGTGAGGGCGAGCAACACAAAGGACCATTTGATCGCCCAAATCCCGCGCGATGTCGTGGCGATCATTGGGTCGATCACACCATGTGTGTGACCATGCCCACCCTCTCCGTGGTCATGCCCATGACTGCCATGGCTGTGACCATGCCCGGCAAAGCTCTGCGCGCCTGTGCCGAAGCCAAACCAGTCAAGAACTTTCTCGCGCATTTCCGCCTCACAAATACTTGGTAATAAGCTTGAATTCTTCGACCTGTGCCCGCTGATCGCGCGGCAGCGGACCGGTGATATCTTCCAGACAATGATCGATGTGGTCATGGATCAGCGATTTCTTGGCCTGCGCAACCGCTTTCTCCACGGCCTGCAGTTGCTGCGCCACGGCAAAGCAAGGCTTCCCCGCCTCCAGCATCTCGATGATCGAACGCAGGTGACCATCCGCTCTTTTCAGGCGGTTGATGATGTCAGGGTGCGAGGTATGCGCTGATGTCTCCGTCATGTTTTTGTCCTATCCTCCTGGAGGGGATACGGTCAAGCGGATTTTTTGCGCTCAACGATGGGCCTTTGCAACCGGCGCAGGCATGTTCTAGCTCTTCTTTAGTGTGGCGGCTTGCGTCTGGCACATCAGTTGAGGTAATTATCCCAAAAGAAATACTTCGTTATGAAGAGATTGCCTTGCCAGTGCGCAGAGACACCGGATGGCGAAGAGGCGGCGGGTGATGATCAGAAACTGGATCTTTTGCGTGATGCGGCGGGCTTCGGCCTTCGCCGTCGTCTGCGCGCTGATCCTTGCGCCGGTTATCATTGCTGCCACACATGGGCCCGGCTCGCCTGCAGATAGTGCGCTGTCGGCCGAGGCTCTCTCGCACGGGCATTCGCACGACATCCCAGATCCTGGGCAGTCCAGCGTCGCTCATGACGCAACTGACCATGAACACCAAACGCAAATGGTGCTTCCACAGTCCAGCGATTCCGTATTTCAGTTCAGCGCTATGCGTCTTGGTACCTCCGACTTGACAGAAAGCGGTGTGCTGGCCTCAGGCTTGAGGCGACCCCCGAAGACAATCTCGCTCTGAGCGGGTTGCCCGCCTGAACGGGTGCCTTACACAGCGCCCCAACCTGACATTCTCAATCGGAAATCAACATGATCTATCCACCACCTCCAAAGCGGGGGACCGGCGGCAATGCGCTGTTCGGGCGTTTTTCCATCGCAGCACTCTTGCTGTTGCTGACCGCCCAAAGCGCGCTGGCCCATGCCGTAACTCTTGGCGACAAAGGCTATATCCAGGAAGTCACCGGGGTTAACATCATCCCGTTTCTCTACCTCGGTGCCAAACACATGGTGACGGGCTACGACCACATCCTGTTCCTGTTCGGCGTGATCTTCTTTCTGTACGGGATGAAGCAGATCGGCACCTATGTGACGCTATTTGCCATCGGTCATTCGACCACGATGCTGGCTGGTGTCTGGTTCAACTTCGGCATCAACCCGTTTGTCATCGACGCCATCATCGGCTTCTCGGTGGTCTACAAGGCGCTCGACAACCTTGGGGCTTTTCGTGCCTGGTTCGGCGTGCAGCCGGATACAAAGATGGCCACGCTGATCTTCGGGCTCCTGCACGGCTTTGGCCTCGCATCCAAGATCATCGATTACAACATCTCGCCTGACGGCCTTCTGCCAAACCTCATTGCCTTCAACGTCGGTGTCGAAATCGGCCAGCTGATCGCTCTCGCCGCGATCCTTCTGGTGATGAACCGGTGGCGGGCGACCCCATCCTTCGCGCGGCAAGCCTATACCGCAAATGTTCTGATGATGACCGCAGGTTTCGCGCTGATGGGCTTCCAGCTCGTCGGCTTGGCCGTGGCATGACCCGAGGAAAAAGACATGCAAGCACAACGATTCGATATCCAGAAAGCCCCTGTGCCGCCACTTCGGGCAGAGGCGCGTCCCACTCCTCTCGCACCGCCGCACGGGATTGAGGCATCACCCGGCGGTTTGATCCGTAGCACACTTCTGGCAGGCGGAGCGGCAGTGGCAATCCTGACTTTCTTTTGGGTGCCCGCTGAATACGGCATCGACCCGACCGGCGTCGGCGGCATGCTTGGCTTGACCGAGATGGGCGAGATCAAGCAGCAGCTTTACGCCGAAGCTGCGGCAGACGATGCCGCAGCAGCCGCTGCTTCTTCGCCAACCGCGCCAGTCGTAGCGAGCGCAGGGGGTGTCCTCGAACGGCTGACTGCAATTGAAACCCAGATTGCGGCCATCGCGGATGTCGTAGGGGCCATTCCATCGGTGGAGCCTGCGGCGGCCGTTGCCGAACCGGTTTCCGTCGCTCCTTCCGAGCCTCCGCCAGTTGTTGACGCCCCGGCAGTTGCAGCACTTGCACCGGAACCTGTACCCGCGCCCGCAGTCGATGAGGCTATCGCCGAGGCTCTTGCCACGCCGCCTGCTGCAGCCGCAGGCTGGCGTGACGAAGTCAGTTACACGCTTGCGCCCGGGGAAGGGATCGAGGTCAAGCTGGCCATGGAGGAAGGTCAGATCGCGACCTTCGAATGGACCGCAAATGGCGGGGTGCTGAACCACGCCACCCACGGCGACGGTAGCGGACAGGAGATCAGCTATGAAGACGGTCGCGCAGTGCCTGAACAGACGGGAGAACTAACGGCCGCCTTTACCGGCAACCATGGCTGGTTCTGGCGCAACCGGACCGATGCACCGGTGACAGTCACCCTGCGGACTGGCGGCGAATATGCTGAGCTGAAGGCACCGTGACTTGCTAACAGTGTCGGGGCCGCCCGTGACAGGGCGGCCCCGATCCTGGTCCGCTCTATCCCGCTTGCGGTCCGAAACGGGCGGTCAGATCAAATGCGTCACCACGAAACATCTGGCGGGCGATGGTGATGGTCTCTTCCCCCCTCCAGGTGCGCCGCTCGACGAGAAGGCATGGCGCGCCAAGACTGACTTCCAGTGCGCGTGCCGTCATTGCATCGGCGGGAACGGCGGCAATCCGGTGCTCGGCTTCCGTCCAGACCACATGCCCCAGAAGCCATGGCCCCGGCGGCTCTGACCGGAAATCCGCCGCCATCGCCTCAGTCACCGCATCCAGAAAGATGTGCCGGTCCTCCAGGAGGACGGGTAAGTCATCCGCCAGATGCAAGGATCGGATAAACCGGCTTTGCCCCAAATGATGCCCTTCTGCCCCCAGATGAACGCAGCAGGGCGGCCGGACTTCGTCCATAAGAGAGCGATAGCCATAGGTTTCACCACGGGCCTCGATCTCGGCGCGGATGTCGGGAATGTTCAAGATTGCCGAATGCATCCGCGGGCGCGCAACGGTCGTCCCCGCGCGTCGGTTTCGCATCACCAGACCTGACGCGGCGAGCGAGGCCATGGCCTTGTTCACCGTCATGCGCGAACAGCCATATTGGGCCATCAGCACGGTTTCGGTCGGCAGGCGAAAGCCAGGTTTCCAGTCACCGGAGAGGATTCGTGCCTCAACTTCCGCGCGAATGCGGGCGTGTAGCGTCGTGGGGCGGTCGTCAGGGGCGTGGTCATGCATGATCAGATCATGGCATGGACGCTTGCACCCGCCAAGTGACAGGCCGCAGCACCACCGTGCGCGACACCGCGCAATACGGGCTCTGCCGCGCGGCACTGCGGTTCGACAACCGGGCAGCGGGTGGAAAACCGGCAGCCCGGCGGCGGGTTACGCGGGCTGGGCGGATCACCCTGCAACAGGATCCGGGCGCGCGTTGCCTCGGTCCGCGGGTCGGGCGACGGCACCGCAGACAGGAGCGCCTGAGAATAGGGATGCGCAGGATCGGCGAACAGGGGCTTGGCAGCACCTTCTTCGGCCACGCGCCCAAGATACATGACGGTCACCGCTGAACAAACTTCACGGACGATGGCCAGATCATGGGCGACGATGACTATGGTCAGTCCCAGTTGCGCCTGCAGCCGTGCGAACAGGTTCACAATCTGCGCGCGGACCGAGACATCCAGCGCCGACAGAGGCTCATCGCAGATCAAAAGCTGTGGCGAGAGCGCCAGCGCACGGGCGATGGCGACCCGCTGCCGCTGCCCGCCCGACAGCGAACGTGGCAGACGATCCAGAACCGTCGCGGGCAGTGCGACAAGGTCTAGCAATTCCTGCACCCGGGCACGGCGGGCGGTGCGGTCACCAAGCCCGTGGATCTGGAGTGGTTCTTCCAGAGTCTGGCCGACCGTTTGACGGCGGCTCATGCTGCCCAGAGGGTCCTGAAAGATGAACTGCACGGCGCGGGCAAAACCCTTGCGGTCGGCCTTTGCCCAATCAGCGCGATCCCTGCCAAAAATCGACACCTGCCCCTCGGTCGCAGTTTGCAGCCCGATCAGCGCGCGGGCGAGAGTGGTCTTGCCACAACCCGACTCGCCGACGATCCCGTGAAAAGCCCCGCGCTGAACACTCAGGTCCACGCCATCAACGGCCCGCACCAGCCCCGCAGCAGTTTGGAAGTGGACCTTCAGGCCTTTAGCAGTGATGGCATCAGTCATGGGTCACGATCCCTTCGGCAGCAATGACCACGGGGCATGCGACACGGTGCGGCAAGGCTCCGGTGCCGACCGTCTGCAATCGCGGGCGGCGCCTGTGGCATTGGGGTTGAACCTGGTCGCACCGGTCGGCAAATCGACACCCGGGCACAAGCTGCGCTTGATTGGGCGGAATGCCAGGGATTTCCTTGGTGCCGCTCGCCGTTTCCGACCGAAAATCGGGCACGGACGCGAGCAGCCCACGCGTGTAGGGGTGCACCGGTGCGGTCAGCACGTCCATGGCGCTCCCCTCTTCGGCCACTTGTCCTGCATAAAGCACGGCGACCCTGTCGGCCAACACCGACACCGCACCGATGTCATGCGTGATCAGGATGACCGCGATGCCGTCCTCCTTCTGGATCTGCCGGATCAGGGCCAGAATTTGCGCCTGCACGGTGGCATCAAGCGCGGTTGTCGGCTCATCGGCGATCAGCACGCGGGGCCGCGCCGCAAGTGCCAAGGCGATCATCGCGCGTTGCAGCATCCCGCCGGACAATTCATGGGGATAGCGGTCATAGCGGTCCTCAGGGTCGGGGATACCGGACCGCGCCAGCAGCGACACAGCCTCGCGCTTGGCGGCCTCAGCCGACAGACCAGCATAGACCTGGGCTTGCCGCGCCAGTTGCGGGCCGATCTTGAGCATCGGATTGAGCGCCGACATCGGATCCTGAAAGATCACGCCAAAGAACCCACCGCGCAGACGGCTCAGATCGGCGGGGGTCATCGCAAGAATGTCTTTGCCATCCGCCCGGGCTGTGCCGCGCAAATCCACGGCCACGCCTTCGGGCAACAGGCCCAACGGTCCCAAGGTCATGACGGTTTTGCCTGACCCGCTTTCGCCCACAATCGCCAAGGTCTCACCGGGTGCTACGTGAAAGCCCGCGCCATCCACAGCACGGACGGACACAGTGGGGGTGTAAAGGTCGATCACCAGCCCCTGCACCTCGTATATGGCGTTCATGCCTCCACCTCATTCCGGGCGGTTTCCTCTGCGGCACGCGCTGCCTTCTTGCGGGCAAGGAAGCGGCCCCGGACGGCACGGGGCACTTTCTGCAGCGCAAACGCTTCGCCCAAAAGGTTGAAGCTGACAACGACGGCGGTCAGCGCCAGGCCGGGGATAATCACCAGCGCGGTGTTTTCCTCGATATAGGACATGCCGTCGACGAGCATCTGGCCCCATTCGGGGGTCGGGGGTGCCACACCGAGGCCGAGGAACGACAATGTCGCAATCGCCAGCACCAGCGCACCCGCATCGGCGCTGGCATAGACGACGACCAGCCCCAGCACATGCGGCAGGATGTGGCGCGTGAAGATCCAAATGTGTGAGGCCCCCATCACCCGTGCCGCTTCGATGTAGGGTTGCTGCAACTCGGCCACCACGACGGCGCGGCTCATCCGCGCATAATTCGCCCACCAGGCCAATGTCAGAGCGACGATCATCTTCCAGTAGTCGCTCATCCAGTCGAAGTTCGCGCCGGAAAACACACCCATCAAAGCCAGTGCGATCACAAGCGACGGCAACGCCAGCGCAATGTCGATCATCGAAATCAGCACCAGTTCCGTCTTGCCGCCCACATAGCCCGCGAAGGACCCGATCACGACGCCGATCGCCAGCGCGGCCACCAGCACGAAGACCATGGCGACAAGTGAGGTCCGCGCGCCACCAATGATGCGGCTGAACATGTCGCGGCCCAGGTAATCGGTCCCCAGCCAATGCGACCAGCTCGGCCCTTCCAAGAGGGCAGCATAGTCCTGTGCCGCAGGATTATGGGTCATGAGCCAGGGTGAGAAGATGCCGATCAGCACGAAAATCGTTGCGGGGGCAAGGATCGCCCAGGGCCAGTTTTTCATGGGCAATTCCTCACGCTTTTCTGGGCCTCCGCAGACGCGGGTCCGCCAGCATCGCCAGCAGATCAACAGTCAGGTTGACCGACACAAAGAACACCACGAACAAGGTCAGCGTCGCCTGCATGCCGATGAAATCGCGGAACCGGATCGCCTCGATGAAAAACGCCCCGACGCCGTTCAAGCCAAAGACACGCTCGACCACGATGGCGCCGATGATCATCAAGGTGAATTGCGCACCGAAGGTCGTCATGTAGGGAATGGCGATGTTCGGCAATGCTTCGCGGAACAGAACCGCCCGGCGGGTCAGGCCCTTTGCAAAGCCTGTGGTAGCAAAGGGCCGCGACATAGTGTCTTGCAAGTTCACCCTGACGACGCGGGCGAGGACCGATGCCGGAAAGAGGGCAATGGTAACCCAAGGCAACAGCCATGAGGTCAGACCCGAGACGCCAAAACTTGGCAGAACGCCGAGCCAGACCGAGAACACGATGACCAGCAAAGCCGCGACGAAGAAATTTGGCGTCGATGCTCCGACCAATGCCAGACCGTGCAGGACCCGATCCACCACCCCGCCATTCGACGCAGCGCCGGCAATGCCCATTGCCAGTGAAATGACCAGTGCCAGTATCCCGCCCCCGACGAGTAAGGCCAGTGTCATCGGAATGCGTTCAGCGAATTCCTCTGCCATCGGTTTGCCGGTTCGCAGCGATACCCCGAAATCCCCGGTCAACGCATCCCCGAGCCAGCGTGCATAACGCACCGGCAAGGGATCGTTCAGGCCCAAGTCATCGGCGATTCTGGCGATCATCTCACCATCCGCACCCGACCCTGCCGCCCGCTCAGCAATCAGGGCCGCGACATTTCCGGGTGCGGCAGTGACCAGCCAGAACGTCAGCGCCGTCGCTGCCAGCATCAAAAGGAGGGCAAGCCCTACCCGTCGCATGAACATGCGTTGCATCTGTTTTGCCCTCCAGTCGCGTTCAGCCCAGCGTGATGCCCTTGAACGGGAGGTCATAGTCGGTGGCCGGAAGGGCAAAGCCCTCGACCCGAGGATGCACGGCCCACAGGCGCTGCGTCACCACCAACGGACAGGCCGCCGTATTGTCGCGCAGCCAGTCATAGACGGCCTGCATCGCGCCGGTCCGCGCATCGCCGCCAGTTTCAAGTGCCGTGGCAACCAGCGTGTCCAGATCTGGATGGACATAGATCTTGCCATCCGGGCCGGTGTCCGACGCGGTGACGAAGGACGCACCCAATGATCCATGCGGATCATAGGGCGCGCCGTAGGTGCCGAAGAAAGTCAGGTCGTAGTCGAATTTCGGGCGGCGGTCGTGCATGGTTGCGTTGTCCACCGTCTCGATGTTGGTCTTGATGCCGACCTCCATCAACATGCCCTGAATCATCTCGGCGATGCGGCGTGAACCGGGGAAGGATTCTTCCGACACAAGGAACGCAATCTCCAGCGCTGCCCCATCCTTGCTCCAGCCAGCCCCGTCGCCCGCCCAACCGCCTGCGGTCAGCGCGGCTTGGGCTGCGGCCACATCACGCGCGGGAACGGGCGTGCGACTACCGGCGGTCGGCACGGTCGCGGGGAAGATATCGACGGTCGGGTCGGCAAAGCCTTCGAACAGCACCGTCGCCACCGCCGCCCGATCGATGCCAAGGAAGATCGCATCACGCACGGCTTTGTCTTGCATCATCGGCGACTGCGGGGAAAAACCGAGGATCGTCGTCGCGGTGCCGGGCTCAGCCACGACGGTCATCCCCTCGCTGGCCAGCGCCTGAGCACGGCGGGGCGACAAGGCCGCCACCCAATCGCCGCCGATCACGTCCAGCTCACCTGCGCGCAGAGCATTGGCCCGGGCAAGCTCGTCCGGCACCACCTTCAACTCCATGCGGGCGAATGCGGGCTTCTCACCCCAATAGGCATCGTTGCGCACGAGAACCGTTTCGGTCGAGGAATAGCTTTCCACGATCCACGGCCCAGTTCCGATGGGCTGACCCGCAGCCGCCCTAGGCGACAGGAAGCGCACGGGACGCACAATTGTCAGCTCAAGCAGTGCCGCCGGCACCGGGCGCTTCAGCTTGACCGTGATCTTGTTCGGGGTGTCGATGACGATGCTGTCGTAGGCGTCTGCGATCCCGATCCACGAAAAGTCAGCGACGCCCATCCAACGCTTCAAGTTCCATTCCGCAGCTGTCGCGTCGAAAGGCGTGCCGTCCGAAAAGCTGACGCCTTCACGCAGATCAAAACTGATCGACAGACCGTCCTCGGCCACGGACCATGCCGTGGCCAGCCCGGGCTCCAGTGTGCCGCCGGGGCCGTAGTGGATCAGCGCATCAAAAACCGCAGAGTACGACGACAGGGTCGACACGTTCTGCAACAGGTCCAGATCGCCGGTTTCGCCCGCGATCGCGACGCGCAAGGTGTCGGAGTGGCCGTCAGCATGGGCGATCCGGGGCAAGATGGAGAGGAACGACAGTCCTGCAGTTGACGCAAGAAAAGAGCGGCGATCAAGTTTCAGCATGGCTTACCCCCTGGTGATTGACTTTGGGGAAAGCCTAGCAGCGCGTTCAATAATGTATAGATGAAAACTTTTCCGGCGTGGCATACATCGCAAAACGTCGGTGAGAGTGCCGGTATATCCAGCACTAAGGAGCCAACGGCTGCTCTTTACAGACAGTCATGGGGTAGCGCACCACATTCTGAATCGTCCTTGATCTGTCATTTCTCGCAGCAACCCCTTGGCTTCCATCCACGAGATATTGCGCTGCACCGCCGCGCGGCTCGCCTTGGCCAAGCTGGCGGCCATGGGCACAGAAACAAAGGGCCATTCAACAAAAGTTCTCCTCAACGCGGGCGGGGTGCGCCCGGACATATGTGACATCGCTGCTTCTGCCCGCGCCGACCAGGCCTCGACATCGTCGAGATACCGGGTTGCGGTAACCAGTGCACTTTCCATGCCGTTGAGCCAACGGACGAGGCGGTCACTCGGTCGGCCTCCGGCGCGCAGCCCCCCTGCCCCGCCCATTGCCAGCGGCGCAAAAACCGCGCCGTTACCCTCACTGGCCGCGATTCGAGCGGCCGTGACCGCCGCTTCCATCCGGTCGCCGTATTGCCCGAGACCGGCTAGGCCCCAGAGGTGGAAGCCAAGACACGCGCGGGTGATCGGGTGCAGATCGGCGGCTTGTGCCATCAAGTCCAGCCAACCGCCCGCACGATCCGCGAAGGGCTCAGCATCATCACCGAGGTTCCCGGGGTCGCGGCGGTCCAGGAAGGCGGAAAGGTCCACTTCCGGACCAGGCCCGCCCGTCAGGCGTCGCACTGCCCACCCGACACGCGCCAGCGGCCCTGTGTCGCAATGGAGGCTCGATAGGCGCAGGGAGATCCAGAGCGCGATCCGATCCGCGCCGACACGGTCCCCAACGAACCAGCTCAGGTCGGCTGCTTCCATCAGAGCGAGTCTATGCTGCCAACCCTCCGGCCCACGCCGCAATCGATCATCCAGCGCACCAAGCCGACCTGCGACGCGGGCGAGACGTGCGGCATTGCCCGCTTCAGCCCTCCGCCACTCGTCGAGAACTGCAGTCTCGCGTGGTTCTGCCCTTGGCCCGGGCGGGAGATAGTCGGGCTCCTCTTCAATCGGGCCAGGCAGGAACCACAGATCGTCGTCTGAAGTCTCCTTGACCGCATCGACACCTGCGGGAGGATCGTCAAAATTGTCTGATAAGACAGATCGCTGAGCTTTCATATGCGCAAAATACTACGCTTATGCACTTTACCCAAGGGTTTTCTCGGGGTGCCTCTGAGCCACTGTATATAGAATGCGCGCCTGATGGCCTGCGAGAGTTCTCAGATTGCGCTCAGCCTCAGGAAACCAACGGTGTTCCGCTCAACAGCACCACAGAAAGCACCCTTGCATCCGTTTACAATCGGTCGTTTACTCCTGACATCCGAAATTGCAAAAGAGGCCCCCTGCCCCGTGCCACTCATCGGATACGCGCGTATTTCCACCGAAGATCAAACCGCCCTGCCCCAAGTTCTGGAGTTGCGCTCCGCAGGCTGCGTGGAAATTGTCGAAGAGCAAGCCTCGGGCGGCAGTCGCACCCGGCCTGTTCTGGCGCGTGTGCTGGATCAACTGCGCGTTGGCGATACACTTGTCGTGGTTCGGATCGACCGCCTTGCCCGCTCGCTTTCTCACCTCTTGGAAATCATCGAGCGGCTGGAGGCAAGAGGTGCGCATTTCCGGTCCTTGCAGGATCCGATCGACACGGCGTCGCCGCAGGGCAAGTTTACCCTGCAGGTCCTGGGCGCAGCCGCCGAGTTTGAACGGGCACTGATACGCGAGCGCACCAAGGCCGGGCTGCGATCTGCGAAGGCGGCAGGGCGGGTTGGCGGCAACCCAGGGCTAAAGGCGGGCGATCCCGTGGCAATCCGCAAGGCAAGAGCCGCGCGAGTGGAAAGCCATTTCCAGAAGCTTAATGCCAGTGCTGAACAGTGGGTGCCGGAAGTGCGCCGTCTGAGACCGGGCCTGCCTTGGGAAGACGTGCTGCGCATCGTCAATTCAGGTCTGCCGAGCGAGGCGCAGCCTTGGTCCCTGCCGCGCCTGATCCGTGCTGCCAAAACCTTCGTCCGCGAAGGCCTGCTGCCGGACACCATCCTTTCCCGCGCCTCCGCGTCCGACAAGGATGATCGCCTGCCCGCCATCGTCGCGGGCATCAAAGGCGCAGATCCCAAGATGACTCTTCAAGCCATCTGCGACCGGCTAGAGACCATGCGCGAACGGACACCTAGGGGCCGCAGCAAGTGGGAGCCGTCATCGGTCAAGATGATCTTGGAGCGGGCGAAGAAGTTGGGACTGTTGTAATAGGTAACGCTTTTCGGTGCCCATGAGGCCAAAAGGCATTCTACCGACGGGCTCAGACGAAGAATCGCTTGCGATGCTCACGCGAACACGATTGCCGTGGTCAGGTCTGCTACAGCGTTACTGAGCCTGGTCAGAGATTTTCCAAGCATCACGCGTGGGTTCAAGGGCGTCGGGCCCTGTGGATAAGTCTCGCGACATTTTCTGTAATCTTTACAATATCCTACACCCAACTTTTAACAGGTCACTTTAGCCTTTTCGCATCATATGGTGCCATGAACGGCAGAAAGCACAAGATAGCTGCACAAGATTTGCCTTGAGTTTCTTCCCGACGGGCGTCATATCTGTAACGCGAAAACTAAGAAAACGACGTCCACTGCGTTCCTGCTGGCACCGATCGACTGCAGATCACGGGTAACGCTTAAGAGATGTCTCGAGACAGGCGAATGATGATGCACCAAGTGTTGCATGACAAGCTCAAGGCAGACGCAGAGCGGCTTTCTGAAGCCCTTGAACATATGTCGAAGCTTTTTCTGGCACCGAAGGAAGAAAAGACACTCCGCGCCTTCACAAGCGCAGAGGTCGGAGAGTTGTTGCGGGTGAGCGACGGCTATCTACGCAAGGCACATTTCGACGGCAGAATTCCAGAAGTCGAACAGGGACCGGGTAACAAGCGCCTTTATTCCGCCGAGAACATTCTCCAGATCCGCAACATTCTGGCTCAGAATGCAAAGGATCCGTTTCAGTTCCTTCCCGGTCGGCGACAAGGTGACAAGCTTCAGATCTGGTCAACCGTCAACTTCAAGGGCGGATCCAGCAAAACTACGACCACCGTGACTCTCGGGATGAGGCTCGCCCTGCGTGGATACCGTGTGTGTTTGGTCGATGCAGACCCTCAGGCCTCACTGACGACCTTCTTTGGATACCAGCCAGAGATCGACTTCCGTCACGGCGGCACGCTGTATGATGCAATTCGCTACAACGATGGCGAAACGTCCCGGGTGCCTATCGTGGACGTTTTGCGCAAGACCTACTTCCCGAACCTGGATCTAGTGCCCGGCGGGATCATGCTCTCGGAATTCGAAACCGAAACTCCAACCGCGCTGAGCCGTGGCGAACAACCCGTCTTCTTCAATCGGATCCGCGACTCGCTACGACAGGTTGAAGACGATTATGACATCGTTTTAATCGACTGCCCGCCTCAGCTTGGCTATCTGACGATGGCGGCGGTCTGTGCTTCGACGTCGCTTCTCATGACCATCATCCCTGAGCGTGTCGACCTGGCCTCGGCCAGCCAGTTCCTGACGATGGCGTCGGGCGTGTTGGAAGTCCTGTACTCGAACGGTGGCATCGGCGCGTATGACAATTTCGCCTACCTCCTGACGCGCTTCGACACCGCTATCAGCACGCAGCAGGACTTGTCTGAATGGCTCAGGCAATTGCTAGGCGACAGTGTGATCAAGACGCCCTTCGTGAAGTCTTCGGCGGTTAGCGAGGCCGGCCTTTCGCAGAAGACAATCTTCGAAGTGGACCTCGCTACGACCAAGAACCGAAAGACTTATGAGCGAGCCCTAGAGTCGGTGATGAGCTTTTCAAATGACATTGAAAAGATGATCCAGTCAGCATGGGGTCGAGGGGGCACAAATGAAGCGTGATCTTCTTGCCAAGAGCCTAGCACAAATGGGCTCAAAGCCTTTGGTTGCTGCCGAGGCCGGGTCGAAGGTGGACGAAAGCTCGCCTCGTTCCCTGAAGAGCATGTCAGACGTCCTTTCTCAGGTCTCGGCACAAGCGGCCCAGGACGTGGATGTCAATGAGATCGGCGATTCTGAAATCGCGGATCGTTTTGACGTATCCGAAGGGCTTGATGATCTGATCGAGTCCATCAGGACATCAGGACAACAGCTCCCTGCACTGCTCCGCTATCGCCGTGGCCCTGGCCCTCGCTATGAGGTGGTTTACGGACGCCGCAGAATTGCCGCGTGCCGCGTGCTTGGGATCAAGGTCAAGGCTTATGTCAAGGAAATGGACCACCGTGAGGCGCTTGTCTCACAGGCCCTGGAAAACTCTGCGCGCCTAGAACGCAGCTTCATCGAACAAGCCATTTTCGCCACCAAGCTAGAGGACCAGGGCTTCACCCGGGCCGAGATCGGCGATGTGCTAGCTGTCGACAAGGGAACGCTAAGCAAACTGATTGGCGTTGCCCGAGACGTGCCCGACGCAGTGATCTACAAAATTGGCGCCGCGCATGAAGCAGGCCGTCGCCCATGGCTGGAACTGCGTCGTCTGGTCAAAACCGAAAACGCCCCTTCAGACAGTTCTGTCCTCTTGCTTGTTCCTGAAGAAGGCACTGCGGCAGAGAAGCTCAGCGCTGTCATCGATGCGCTGCAGAAGGTTGCGGATGCACAGCAGAACGCAGCGGAATCTGCCGCCAAGGGCCCCTCCCCTGCCCCGCTCAACAAGATGCCCGCAACTTCGGTGGCTTTCAGGTCCAAAGGCCAACGTCTTTTGATCGAGGTTTCCGACAAAAAGGAGCGCGGGTTCATCAACTTCGTGGAGACGCAGCTTGAGCGCCTCTACAAGGAGTGGAAAGAAAAATCATGACGCCGAAACGGTTAAGTGATTGATCTTTATAGGGTTGGCCATGGTCAACCCTAATCAAACAGGCAAGAAACAATCAAAAAGGAGGCAGACGTAGCGCAAAAAGAAACCCCCCGAAGGCGGTGAAGCACTCCAGAGGGTCCCGATTTACTCGCAATCTATTGGTACCCAAAAATTCGAATCACTGCAACACCGATTTCGGTGACCGGTATCCTTTTGCTGTCTGAAAACAGATGGAACAAGAAGCAGTCACGACCATCGAGGTCGAGGCACAGTTGAGTTGTGCGCCTTCAATCTTCGATTCTTTCGCCGGTATTGGCACGATCGAACACCAGCCACACTTCGTACCTGTAACGCGGCGCGCGCTTATGGCGGCGGTCAACACCACAAGTCGCGCACTAGGCCTGCGGCAGCCTTCAGTCGTTGTGCTTGACGCACTCTTGAGCTGCCTTCCCTGCAACGATCCGAAAACAGGGAATGACAGCCCAATCACGCCACTCACCCTGCTGACCGTGTTCGCTTGCAACGACACTTTATGTTTCCGCGCGAAAGGCATAACGGACAGGCAACTTCGGCGACACCTTGAGAAACTTGAAGCCGCGAATCTAATCCAACGGCGTGACAGCGCCAACGGCAAACGATTCCCAATTATGCGCAACGGTAAAGTCATAGGCGCGTTTGGCATCGACCTGTCGCCCCTGCTCGTACGGTCTGGCGAAATCCTTGCACTGTCTCAGAAACATCGTCAGGAAGCCGACGAACTTCGAGGCATGAAAGCCTACATCCAAAAACTGCGCGGTGAATGCCTCTCCCTTTGCCTGAAAGGCGAGGCCTTAGAGTTCGTCGAAGCTGCCCGCAACTTTATGCGTCGAACCGGAGTAACTGTACTTCAGGCAAGCAGCGTCATCAGCAGACTTAAATGCATCCTGGAGAGTAACGTAGTCACTCCAAGCGTACCGCATTTGGAAGAGTTGGCCACGGCCAACGATCCGGAACACGAACAACGCCAAGAACAAGCACCGTCTTCTAACTCGAACAAAACGACCGCCTCAGACGGACAAAATGTCCGGCACAAAGAGACTCAAAAATCATATACAAAAAAAACCTTACCGCGCTCGATGACAGAGCTATGGGCTTGCTTGACCGAAATCCCGGCCTTTTATCCAGACCACCCCACCACAGAACACGGCCTTCTACAGCTGCTATTTGAATTTGGTAAGATGCTGAGAATAGACAGCGCTCTGTTGAGTAGGGCGGTGTCTTTGCTTGGCCTGGCAGAAGCGATTCAGGTGGCAGATCAAATGGCGTGCAAGATCGACCAAGTCAAAAGCCCTGATAGCTACCTATCGAGGATCTTAGCCGGTTGCACCAAGACAAGAGTTGGCCATGGCCAACTTTGCGTTGGTACATAAATTACCAACCTAAAACGCGCCGCCCTGCCGGTCTGGCGCGCTGTCGTTGCCACCTATGTCCAGTACGAAAGTGAGAGAATGGTTGGTTTGAGGGTGGCGGGAAGTGAGATCGGGAGAGTGGCTCCCGGCGCCCGTCGTGGAGAAGACCTGATGGCCCAAGCTGCCCAGAAGATCACCCTGTCGTCCTCACGGGACATCCCCTTTGACAAGCTGGTGCTGAGCCAGTCCAACGTCCGGCGCATCAAAGCCGGTGTGTCGGTTGAAGAGTTGGCCGAGGACATCGCCCGCCGCGGTTTGTTGCAAGGCCTGAGCGTGAGGCCTGTGTTGGATGCCAATGGCATTGAGACCGGCAAGTTTGAGATCCCTGCTGGCGGTCGACGCTTTCAGGCGCTGGCACTGCTGGTGAAGCAGAAACGATTGGCGAAGACGGCGCCTGTGCCTTGTGTGTTGCGTGATGTGACATCAGATATTCTGGCCGAGGACGACTCGTTGGCTGAGAACATGCAGCGCGTTGCCTTGCACCCGCTCGATCAGTTCCGCGCTTTTGTTGCTTTGAAGGAGAAGGGTCAGGGTGAGGAGGCTATCGCGGCGGCCTTCTTCGTGACGCCGCAGATCGTGAAGCAGCGGCTGAAGCTCGCATCCGTGGCCCCTGCCCTACTCGAGGTCTATGCCGAGGATGGCATGACGCTGGAACAGCTGATGGCCTTCACGGTGAACCCGGATCACGCGCGTCAGGTGCAGGTCTGGGACGCTGTGAAGGCTTCGTGGAACAAGGAGCCTTATTCGATCCGTCGCATGTTGACGGAAACCTCTGTGCGGGCTTCGGATCGACGCGCGGTCTTTGTCGGTGTTGATGCCTATGAGGCAGCGGGTGGAGTCGTCCTGCGCGACCTCTTCCAAGGTGATGATGGCGGCTGGCTGGAGGACCCTGCCCTGCTCGACCGTTTGGTCGCGGACAAGCTGCAAGCCGAGGCGCAGGCAATTGCTGCTGACGGTTGGAAGTGGATCGAGGTATCCACTGACCTGCCCTATGGCTACAGCCACGGTCTGCGGCGTCTGGTTGGAGAACCGATGTCGCTCAGCGCGGATGAAGCTGCAGAGCACGCAAAGCTGCTTTCGGAGTATCGCGCACTGGAAGAGGAATACTCTGGCCAGGACGAATACCCTGAGGAGATCGACACCCGGCTTGGCGAGTTGGAAGCTGCCATGGAAGCCTTTGAGCAGCGTCCACTGATCTTTGATGCGGCAGAGGTTGGTCGCGCCGGCGTATTCGTGACGCTGGATCGGGACGGCAACTTTGCTGTCTATCGCGGCTATGTCCGGCCGGAGGACGAGCTTCGCGAAGAGACCGTGGCCAACTTCGGCGATGAGCTGGGTGGGGCAGGGCAGGGGGTTGATGTCGGTGTCTCCGGCTATCAGCTTCCCTCTGGTCCGTCTGCGGCCACCATCATCACTTCCGGGGGCCAGCCGTTCAGTGCCGGACTGCCAGACGATGAGGACGATGGCGCGTTGAAGCCTTTGCCAGAGCGTCTGGTCATGGAGTTGACCGCACATCGCACCCTCGCCTTGCGCGAGGCAATTGGGCGTTCTCCCGACGTCGCCCTGACGCTGCTGCTCATGAAGCTGGTCAATGATACCTTCCGCAGTTCCGGCGCGTCGGGCAGTTGCTTGGAGGCGTCTGTGCGCACCGTCTACATGTCGGCTCAGGCGCCTGATCTGAAGGACAGTCCGGTGGCAAAGGCGGTGGATGATCGTCATTCTGCGTGGGAGGCCGATCTGCCGCTTGGCGACGATGCCGTGCTCTGGGTTTTTCTCTCGGCCCTCGATCAGGCCAGCCGTTTGGCTCTGCTGGCGCATTGCCTGAGCTTCGGGATCAACGCGCTCCATGAGAAGGTCAACCCTTACGGCGCGGGCATCTCGGCCAGCGGGTTGACCCGCCGCATGGCGCAGTCGGAGATCGTGGCTGAAGCAGTCGATCTCGACATGGTCGCGGCAGGCTGGGAGCCGACGGCGGACAATTACCTGAACCGGGTTCCCAAGGCGCGTATCCTTGAGGCGGTGCGTGAGGCGAAGGGGGAAAGCACCGCGCAGTTGCTCGACCATCTGAAGAAGGGTGAGATGGCAACGGAAGCCGAGCGCTTGCTCAAGGGCAGCGGTTGGTTGCCGGAGCTTCTTCGGCGCAGTGATCTTGCCGCTCTGGACGGAGATGCCGCAGAAGAAGGGCAGGGGGCTTTGAGCGAAGAACCCTTGGACGCTGCTGACATTGACGCCGAGATCAACTTGCCCGCCTTCCTGATGGCCGATTTGCCCGTGGAAAGCACCGCGCTGATGGCTGCGGAGTGATCTGAGCTCCCGAGGGCGGGGAAACCCGCCCTTATTCAACACAAAACACAACAATATCAATATGATGGGTGCGAATGCTCGCATTCAAGATGAGGAATCATGTCCGCAAACACAATCATCGACCAAGCGCCTTTGGGCGCGCTCATTCGTTACACCGACGGCAGTCCAAAGCCGCCTGCGCGCTTCACCAAAAAGTTGGCAGTCTGGGAACGGTCCAACGGTGTTGGCCGCCTGGTGAAGAAAGAGCCGCCGCGACCCTTTCCGACATGGACGGCTCCAGCGTCCTTTACGCTGCATGAGGGGAACTTCTCCTCGGACGGGGTCATCCTCGTTACCATCATGCGCAGCCATTCGGCGGATAGCCGGTTGGTCTTCGAAGTCATCGAGGAGCCCAAGGTGGGGCAGGTCCGCGTGCTTCTGGACCTCGGTGGCAACACTGAGCTGCTGCATCTGGCGGTATCGGTCAATGCGGCGGAGCTTTGGATAGCCAAGGAGGGCTATCGCAACGCGCGGTTCGAGATGGTCGGAGCTGAGGACGACGATGGGGCAGGGGAGGCGGCTATCGCCGCCTGAGGGGATTAATTTCTGGCTCGGCCACTGCCGTCTTGCGGTTTGGTCGAGCCTCTCTCGACAGATAGGCGCCATTGGCATATATTGCCAATCAAATGGAGATCACGGCATGGCCACCCGCAACGTTGTTCTGACCGAACCCCAGTCAAAGCTGATCGACGATCTGGTTGCCTCGGGCCGCTACCAGAACGCCTCCGAGGCGCTGCGGGCCGGTTTGCGCTTGCTGGAGCGCGAAGAGGCCGAGTTCCGTGACCTGCGCTCACGGCTGACACGTGGCGTGCTTGAAGTCCGTGAGGGGGCTTTCGCGCGTGGATCGGGTGAAGAAGCAATCCGGCGGGTCTTTGCAACGGCGCAAAAGTCCGCATCCTGATGCCAAAACCATGGGTGTTGACGCGGCAAGCAGAGGCCGCACTGAAAGATATCGCGGTCTGGACTGTTGAAACTTTTGGCAGGCGGCAGGCGGACGCTTGCGCTGAAGACCTCATCGAAAAGTGCCAGGCACTGGCGGACGGTGCTGCACCTTCCAAAGACTGCCGTCGACTGGTTGATCCTGCGCTGCCCGAAAACCTACGTTATGCCCGCTCCGGACAGCACAATTTGGTCTTTATTGCCGCGCCAGACCGGATGATCGTCGTTGACTTCCTGCATGTCAGGATGGACCTGCCCGCTCGGCTTGCCGCCTTGGGCGAAGGCGACAGCGGCGAATAGCCAACTCTCAATTTCAAAAAGCACGGTAGAGGGCACAGAAGGCGGACATCGCCGCCCGAGCCTTCTCAGAGACAAAGGGGGCCCGCCGCACGCGGGCCTCTCATCCAGCACCAACCTGTCCCGCGCATCTGCGCGGGGCACCAAAGGCTCCATTACCAGTAAGGCCTCGGTCAACTGAGAACATGTCTGCAAGGCTGGCGGGGTGAGCATCAGCGGGACAATTCGGCTCCTTGTGTCAAAGTACCATCCCCCGCTTGCCAGTCCCTTCCTTGGCCCAAAGCCGGTCTTCGAGATCAACCCGCGAGGGGTCGGACTACGGGCTAGCCCGTGCCGCCGGGTGGATTCGGGCAAGCCCGAACGCACCCGGTGATGTCAGACCGTCTTTGGTCCTGCGGGTTCCTGTCAGCGCGGGGGATGGTCCCTCGCCTCCCAGCAGGAGCCAAAACAGATGTCCCGCAAAGATGCACACGCCTTCGCCGCCAGCCTCGCAGCCACGCTCATGGTCTCCATCGTGGTCTTTCAGGCAGGGGATGGAACCTTTGGTGCCGTCCCCGCCGACGAAATCGACGGTGACGAGGTTTTGGTTGTGGCTGAGTATGATCCCTTCGCGATTATGGCCCGTTAAGGGCCCTCTTCTCGGCAAGCGGCTGAGGTGCCGAGCTTTTCGCCCGGCACCCTGCCCTTGGCAGTGTACATAATCAGAGGCCTTTCAGGAAAGCCAACAGGTCATCCGATGCCTTGAACCTCTTCGTGCCGATGACAGTCGGTTGAAGTCGAAGCAAAGCTTGCTCCTTCATCCTCATGTCGGCTGACAGGTAGATAAAGGTTGTCGCCGGGCTTTCGTGCCCTAGCCACAAGGCTATGACAGAGATGTCGACACCAGACTGCAGCAGGTGCATGGCGGTTGTGTGCCTAATGATGTGCGGTGACACGCTGCGGTTGCTGAGTCTCGGTTCAGCCCGACTGGCGCATGCGACTGCGACGGCAAGTCGACGCGCGATGCTCGACCGCGTCATCGGCTGACCGAAGGTGCTGGGGAACAATGCGCTGCTTGAACTCGGGTCATCCAGCCGTCTGATCCACACGCGCAGAGTTGATGCTGTCTGTTGCCACAGGGGGACGCTGCGCTGTTTGCGACCTTTTCCCTTGAGATGTGCAACAGAACTCGGCCCAAGCACGATATCGTTCAGTGTCAAACCGGCAACTTCTGAAACGCGGGCCCCGGTGTTGTACATCAGAGCCAGCATGGCACGGTCACGTTGCCCGACCCAGGTTGCAGGATCCGGTGCTGCGACGATCGCATCAATCTCGGCTTTGGTCAGGAAGCCCAAGACAGGTTTATCGCACCGCTTCGCAGGCACAGCTAGGACCTGCTCGATTGAGGCCATCGCCGAAAAGTCTTTATGAGCTGCATACTTAAGGAACGCGCGGATGGCTGCCAATCTGGCGTTTCTGCTGCGAACTGAGTTGCCCCGCTCCTTCTCCAGATGGTCTAGAAAGTCGAGCACCAGTGCTGCATTCAGGTCCTCTAAGTGCAGCTCGGTCGGACTCTTGCCAATCCTCTTCTGCGCAAATCGCAGGAGAAGCTGAAATGTGTCCCGATAGGCGGCAACCGTATGTCGGCTAACAGCCTTCTGTTGGCCGAGGTATTCGACAAAAAACTGTTGAAGCAGATGTGGAAATGAAGGGCGCATGGCTGGGTCACGCATGATCGATGACCTCCATCTTTTGCGCGCTGCGTTCGAACCTTAAGCTTGTCAGCGCCATTAATTCTGGCACCGCCTCCATGTACCAGTAGGTGCTTTTGGGCTCGGCGTGCCCGACATAGGTAGACAGAGCCAAGATGGCGTTATCGATATCAACACCGTGTTCCAGCCAGAGCATCAGCCTACGGCAGACGAAGGTGTGTCGCAGATCATGAAGTCTGACCCAAGGGTGACCGCCCCTCGGCCGAATGTCATTGCGTGCCGGCAGTCGGGTGAACGCGTGAAACGCCGTTGCGTATTCGATTGCCCGACCATCTAGGTGGCCTGTGAAAAAATGGCTTGCCTCACCTCTGTCAGCGAAATGGCGGCGACGCGCCAGATATCGGTCCAGCGCCCGTACAGTGGTTGGATGAAGCGGAACAATCCTGCTGCCTCCGAATTTGCTCGCCCTTATTGTAAGTAGCCCGAGGCTGAGGTCGGTATCTGCGAGTCGTAACGACAAGGCCTCTGATATCCGCAAGCCCGTTGCCGCGAGGAGGCCGAACATTGTTGTGTAAGTCGCCGGCCGCAAAGGCACGGTCGGCTGCAGTTTTGCTGCTTCTTCAATGATCCTCTGGATCTCTGCGCTGGTGTAAATGTGCGGCGCGAGGCGCCTTGCCGCCTGTCCGAACGGACTTCCGAACGGAAATCGTGTCGCTGGATCGATATTGGCCAAAAATCGCGAGAATGGCCGGAGTGAATCGAGGCGTCTGGCCCAAGTGTAGGGGTCAGCTATCTCAGCTCCATCTCGAGCCCACCCAAGGCAAAGCTCGACAGTCATGGGCCAGGTATGTCCACGGTCTGCTGCAAACCGGGCAAAAGCAGACACCCGATTGTCAGAACTCACCCTTACGAAACCCCGGCGATATCGATCATCGAGAAAGGCAACGGCCGCTTCGATCAAGTTAAAGGGCTGGTTCATTGGATATCTCCCGGCCAGGCCAAGGAAACCTCTGACAGCCAGGCTGTATCCAGTCTTGTGTAGATGACTGTTGTGCTGAGGCTTCTATGGCGCATCACATCAGCGATGATTGGCATTGGCGTCCCGGCGGACAGCAGCCGTGTCGCCAACGTGTGCCTCAACACGTGGACCCGACTGCGATCCCAGCCAAGACGGTCATAGGCGGCCAGCATTGTGGCTTGGACAGCCCGCCGCCCGACAGGTTGTCCAACCGGCGCCGATGTTCTGACGAAGATGTTACGACAAGTCGTCGATGGACGTTCCTTTTGAACATAATTGGCGATTGCCTCGCCAGTCGGTGCGAGCAAGGGCATGACATCTGCTCTTCGCCCCTTGCGATTGGCGACACGAATGGTCCCAAGATCCCAATCGATATCATCGAGCGTTAGACCCGCAACCTCGCTTGAGCGAAGGCCGAGGTCGATCAGACATCGTGCTATGGCAAATGCTCGCCGTCGCCTTGGAAAGTCACCGCGAAAGGCGTTCAACAGTGCAGCGACTTCTGCATCGGTTAGAACCTCTGGAAGCGCGGGCGGGTTGGCACGAGCAAGCGTTGGCATGGCCTCATCAGATGCGAGACGTCATCACCCAAGAGTTGTCGGTATCGCAGGTAACATCGGATTGACCCTGAAATCCAACGCGCGCTACTGCTGCCTCGATTGCCATCCCCCAATATAAAGCGTTCCAAGTCGTCGGATGATATATTAGCTAAATCAATACGTTGACTATTGAAGCACTTGCTGAGGAACCTCTTGATCGTCCGACATCGTGCCGACCGAGTACTGTCCGCATAGCCCCAGACCTGCTTCATCTTGATATCAAAGGCCTGCAGTTCGGCGTCGATTGCTGTCGTTGGCTTTGGGACCGCGAAGCCGTGGGCCTGCATCACCCGCTCAAGCAGCTGCAGCGCAGACCGGTAATGTTTTGGATCGCTGTGCGTATGGCGCTTAGAGGTGCATGTTGGCAAATGGTTTTGCAGAAAGTCACAGACGTGCTCATGCCGGACCAGCCGC
>Ga0209958_1000588_pt1 | contig 55180 bp, 49 predicted proteins | sample ThiBio_inoc_plan_FD_183942 | JGI IMG/M metagenome (GOLD analysis project Ga0209958, IMG submission 183942) | Wastewater bioreactor microbial communities from Cape Town, South Africa - Thiocy_inoc_plan (SPAdes) | ecosystem: Engineered > Bioremediation > Thiocyanate > Unclassified | place: South...
GCAGACGGCCCTGGGCCGGGCGGGCCAGCCCGACGACATCGGCGGCGTGATCGCGGCGCTGCTGGCCCCGGGAACGGGCTGGATCAACGCGCAGCGCATCGAGGCGTCGGGCGGCATGTTCCTGTGAACGCGGGGCTGCGCGTGGATTGCAAGCAAAAATGGCCTCCAGACCTTTGCTGGCAAGCGCTATCAGCTATTGAATGAGGAGCGCCCGGCGGATGCCGCGGCCCCGCCGCTCGCCAGGGTGAGCGTGAAGCAGGTGCCGCCCTGCGCCGACGCCGTGGCCTGCACGTCGCCGCCGTGCAACTGTGCGATGCGCCGCGCCACCCACAAGCCCAGCCCGTAGCCGCTGGCCTGGCCGGTGCGTGCGCCGCGCTCGTAGCGCGCGAAGATGTGCTGCGCCGCCTCGGGCGGCAGGCCAGGCCCCTGGTCGCTCACGGCCAGTGCCAGCAGGCCGGGCGCCGGGCTGTGCGCGCTGAGGGTGATCTCCCCGGGCCGGGCGTGCTTGACGGCGTTGTCCACCAGGTTGGACAGGGCGATGCGCACCAGCGCCGGGTCGCAGGTCCACCACGCCGGGGCGCGTGCGGTGTCCAGGCGCAGGTGGTGGCGGCGCGACCATTGCACCAGCTCGGCGGCCGCATCGACGATGTCGGCCAGCGGCACGTCGCGCCACTGGGGCTTGAAGGCCTGGGCGTCCAGGCGGTCGCTGACCAGGCAGTTGTCCACCAGCGCCATCAGGCGGCGGCAGGCGCGGCGAATCTGGGCCGCGCGCTCCACCTGCGGAGCGGTTTCCGGGCTGGGGAAGGCCTGCTGTTCGGTGGCGGCGCTGTCCACCACTGCCAGGGGCGTGCGGAACTCGTGGTTGATCATGGCGAAGAACTGCCGCTGCTCCTGCCGCAGCGCCCGCTCGCCGTGCAGCGCGGCATGCAGCGCGTTCTGGGTCTGCTGCAGCTCCGCCGTGCGCTGGCGCACGCGCTCCTCCAGCGCATGCTCGGACTTCGCCAGGCGTTTGTACAGATGGGCCTGGCGGCGCATGGCGTCGCCGAACCGCTGGTACAGCCCCGCGCCCAGGGCCACCGTGACGACGATGTTGACCAGCAGGGTGTTCAACTGCCAGAGCACGCTGGTCTCGATGGGGGGCAGTTGCACCAGCCCGGTGTACGCCGCCGTCACGTACAGGCCCATCACGCCGTACAGCGTGGAGGGGCCGGCCATCAGCGCGTTCACCATCGAGCAGCGCTCGCGCAGCAGGTTGCTCCATGCGACCACGGCGAACAGCGCGCTGATGGCCCAGGGCGCCGCCACGCCGATCCAGGCCCAGTCCTCGTAGCGGCCCAGCGGAATGCTGGGCAGGCACAGCAGCGGCGCCACGCCGAGCGCCAGCAGCGCGCGGTCGGTGCGCCGCCAGCGCGGGCCCTGCGTGAGCAGCGCGCGGAACTGCCACGACAGCGCGATCGGCAGCATCAGGGTGCCCAGCTTGACGGCGAGGTCGCCCCACAGGGGCGGTGCGCCCGGCAGCCAGACCTGCAGGTAGCCCCGGTCCAGCGCGCCGTGCACCAGCGTGGCCGTGGCGCCCGCCGCCAGCGCCCACAGGCTGCGCAGGCGCAGGAACAGCGCGGCCCCGGCGACCAGCAGGACCAGCGCGAAGTTGATGCCCTGGTGCACGCCGGAGGCCCATTCGACGCCCGAGAGATGCGCCAGCAGCGCCGGGCTGCGCCACACCGTGGCGTCGAGCTGCATGGGGCTGGTGGTCTGCACGCGCAGGATGAAGGGCTGGCCCTCCTGCAGCGGGAACATGAGCTGCCGCACGCGCAGGCGCTGCGCCATGGGCACGGTGTCGCCGCTGCGCTGCGCCTGCCAGTGGCCGCTGCCGCCGCCCCCGGGCTGGTACAGCGTGACGCTGTCGAGGTAGCTCGGCAGGATGCTGAGCCACAGGCGGCGGGCCGGTGCGGGTGTGGCGTCGCCGGGCGCGGCGGCCGGGGCGGTGGCCTTCAGCCAGTAGACATCGCGCGTGTAGCCCTGGCTCAGCGGCGCGTCCAGCCGCGTGAAGGCCGCATCGGGCAGGGCGAGCACGTCCGCCAGGGCCAGTGTGCCCCCGGGGTCGGCCAGCGCCTGCAGGGGGATGCCGGGCCCCAGCAGCAGGCCGCGCGCGCCGCTGGGCCACAGGCTGGGCCCGAGGATGGCCAGGGCCACCAGCCCCAGGGAGAGCATGAACCAGCCCGGCAGGAGCAGCCGCCCGCGCCGCCCGCGCCGCGCCGACGCCGCCGGCAGCCCCGGCGCCATGGCATGCCCCGGGGTCATGTGGCCGAGGCCGGGCGCAGCACGCGGCGGTACTGCACGGCCTCCGCGATGTGGGCGGTGCCGATGGCGCCGCTGGCCGCCAGGTCGGCGATGGTGCGCGCCACGCGCAGCGTGCGGTGCGTGGCGCGTGCCGACCAGCCCAGGCGGGTGGCGGCGGCCTGCAGGAAATCCTGCGCCGCGGGGGCTAGCGCCAGGTGCGCGTCCAGCTCCTGGCCCTGCAGCGCGTGGTTGGGCTTGCCCTGGCGCGCCAGCGCGCGTTCGCGGGCCTGCACCACGCGCGCGCGCACCGCCTGGCTGGCTTCGCCCGCCGGGGCATGCAGCAGCTCCTGCGCGGGCAGGGCGGGCACTTCCACATGCAGGTCGATGCGGTCGAGCAGCGGGCCGCTGAGCTTGCCCTGGTAGCGTGCCACCTGGTCGGGCGTGCAGCGGCAGGCCTGCTGGCGCGACCCGGCGAAGCCGCAGGGGCAGGGGTTCATGGCCGCCACGAGCTGGAAGCGCGCCGGGAACTCGGCACGCTGCGCCGCGCGCGCGATGGTGATGCGGCCGGTCTCCAGCGGCTCGCGCAGCGCCTCCAGCGCGCTGCGCGCGAATTCCGGGAACTCGTCGAGGAACAGCACGCCTTCATGGGCCAGCGAGATTTCGCCCGGGCGCGGCGGCGAGCCGCCACCCACCAGCGCCACCGCGCTGCTGCTGTGGTGCGGGCTGGCCGTGGCGCGCCGCATCCACTGCTGCGGCGTGAAGCGGCCCGCCAGGCTGGCGATGGCGGCGCTTTCCAGCGCCTCTTCCACGCCCAGCGGCGGCAGCAGCCCGGCGAAGCGCTGCGCCAGCATGGACTTGCCCGCCCCGGGCGGCCCCACCAGCAGCAGCCCATGGCCGCCCGCCGCGGCGATCTCCAGCGCGCGCCGGGCGGCGGCCTGGCCCTTCACGTCGGCCAGGTCGGGGCCCGTGGCCTCGGGCGCGGGCGGGGCGGGCTGCTGGGCGTGCCAGCCGCTGCCGTCGTCGTCCGGCGGCGTGCTGCCCGGGGGCAGGAACTGGCGCACCACGTCCAGCAGGTGCGCAGCGCCGTAGATGGCCGTGCCGGGCACCAGCGCGGCCTCCTGCGCGCTCTGCGGCGGCAGCACCAGGCGCGCGCCTTCCTGCTGGCGGCGCAGCGCCAGCGCCGTGGCCAGCGCGCCGCGCACCGGGCGCAACTGGCCCGACAGCGACAGCTCGCCCGCGAACTCCCAGCCCGCGAGCCGCGCCGCGTCGATCTGCCCGCTGGCCGCGAGCAGGCCCAGGGCGATGGGCAGGTCGAAGCGCCCCGAGTCCTTGGGCAGGTCGGCCGGGGCGAGGTTGACGGTGATTTTCTTGTTCGACGGGAATTCCAACCCGGCGTTGAGCAGCGCCGAGCGCACGCGCTCGCGCGCCTCCTTCACCTCGACCTCGGCCAGGCCGACCAGCGTGAAGCTGGGCAGGCCGTTGGCCAGGTGCACTTCGACGGTGACCGCGGGCGCGGCCAGTCCCAGCAAAGCACGGCTTTGCACCAAAGCGAGACTCATGAAGGCTTCTCCCTGTAGGAATGCACCAAGGTGGTGCGTTATCGAGGCGCGCGGTCAGGGCGAGGCTCCTCGCCATGGTGCGCCTGGCGCCCCGCATTTTGCGCGGTGCATGGGCCTGGTGCCAATCGCCCGCTGCGTTGCAGCAAAAACCATAGCTGCCAGCGCAGTGTGGATAAGCCTTTGTGGCGCGAAAACGTGCTCCATTTCGCATGCCTGGCATGGTCTGTGCTGAGGAGGTTCCGCAACAAGCTTTTACTACAGGAGTGACCATGAACCACGCATCCCTCAAGGCCCTGGGCGTCGCCCTGGTGGCTGCCGCCCCGCTGCTGGCCAGCGCCCAATTGAGCGCCAACGTCAGCCTCACGACGAACTACAAGTTCCGTGGGCAGGACCAGGACGCCAGCCGCAGCAAGGCGGTCAAGCCCGCGCTGCAGGGCGGCTTCGACTACGCCTTCGGCGACTCGGGCTGGTACGTGGGCAACTGGAACTCCAGCGTGGACTGGCTCGCCGGCAATTCGCTGGAGGTGGATTTCTACGGCGGCTACAAATTCAAGGCGGGCGATTTCGACCTGGACCTGGGCGCGCTCACCTACGTCTATCCCGGCAACAGCGGGGGCAACACCACCGAGCTGTACGGCGCGGCCACCTACGGCCCGTTCACGGCCAAGTACTCGCACACCGTGTCGGAGGACTACTTCGGCTGGGCGGGCTCGGGCGCCAAGGGCCGCAACACCGGCTACGTGAACCTGGCTTTCGCCCACGAGGTGCTGCCCAAGACCACGCTGAAGGCGGCGGTGGGCTACACGCGCTTTGCCAGCGGCATCCGCGACCAGAGCGTGCCCAACTACGTGGACTACAGCGTGGGCGTGGGCTACGACTTCGGCGACGGCGTGTCGCTGGGCGCGGCGGTGGCGGGCGCGACGAAGAAGGATTTCTTCGGCGACGGCAACAAGGCGCGTCTGATCGTCACCCTGAGCAAGACCCTGTAAGGAGGAATCCGTCATGAAAATGGTGACTGCCATCATCAAGCCCTTCAAGCTCGACGAGGTGCGCGAAGCGCTCTCCGACATCGGCGTGCAGGGCATCACGGTGACCGAGGTCAAGGGCTTCGGCCGCCAGAAGGGCCACACCGAGCTGTACCGCGGCGCCGAGTACGTGGTCGACTTCCTACCCAAGGTGAAGGTCGAGGCCGCGGTGGACGATGCGCTGGTCGAGCGCGTCATCGAAGCCATCGAGGGCGCGGCGCGCACCGGCAAGATCGGCGACGGCAAGATTTTCGTCTCCGCGCTGGAGCAGGTCATCCGCATCCGCACCGGCGAGACCGGCCAGGACGCGCTGTGACCGCCCCCCATTCCAGAACGCTAGAACACGAGGATTTGCCATGAAAAAACTGCTTGCCTCCCTGCTGCTGGGGCTTGGGCTGATGGCTTCGGTGCCGCTGGCCCTGGCCCAGGCGCCCGAGTCCGCCGCCGCGCCCAGCGCCGTGGCCGCACCGGCCGAAATGGCCGCCCCCGCACCCGCTGCGGCCCCCGTACAGGCCGCCGATGCCGCGCCCGCCGAGGCGGCACCGGCTGCGGCACCTGCGCCCAAGCTCGACTCGGGCGACACCGCCTGGATGCTCACCTCCACGCTGCTGGTCATCCTCATGACCATTCCCGGCCTGGCGCTGTTCTACGGCGGCCTGGCGCGCTCCAAGAACATGCTGTCCGTGCTGGTGCAGGTCTTCGTGGTCTTCTCCCTCATCAGCGTGCTGTGGGCGCTGTTCGGCTACAGCTTCACCTTCGGCGGCGAAGGCCTGTTCGTGGGCGGCGCGGAAAAGCTGTTCCTCAAGGGCATTGCGCCGGACACGCTCTCGGGTGTGCTGCCGACGATTCCCGAGTACGTGTTCGTGGCCTTCCAGGGCACGTTCGCGGCCATCACCGTGGCGCTGATCGTGGGCGCGTTCGCCGAGCGCATCCGCTTCTCCGCCGTGCTGATCTTCTCGGTGCTGTGGTTCACCTTCAGCTACATCCCCATGGCGCACATGGTGTGGGGCGGCGGCCTGCTGGGCCAGGACGGGGCGCTCGACTTCGCGGGCGGCACCGTGGTGCACATCAACGCCGGCATCGCCGCCCTGGTGGGCGCGTACATGGTGGGCAAGCGCATCGGCTACGGCAAGGAGGCCATGACGCCCCACAGCCTGACGCTGACCATGGTGGGCGCCTCGCTGCTGTGGGTGGGCTGGTTCGGCTTCAACGCCGGCTCCGCCGGTGCGGCCAACGGCGCCGCCGGCCTGGCCTTCATCAACACCGTGCTGGCCACGGCAGCGGCCACCCTGTCGTGGCTGGCGGGCGAGATGCTGCACAAGGGCAAGGCCTCGATGCTTGGCGCCGCTTCCGGCGCGGTGGCAGGCCTGGTGGCCGTGACCCCGGCTGCGGGCTTCGTCGGCCCCATGGGCGCCATCGTCATGGGCCTGGTCGTCGGCCCGCTGTGCCTGTGGGGCGTGGGCGGACTCAAGCGCATGCTGGGTGCCGATGATGCGTTCGACGTGTTCGGCGTGCATGGCGTGGGCGGCATCGTCGGCGCCATCCTGACGGGCGTGTTCGCCGCGCCCAGCCTGGGCGGCACCGGCGGTGCCACGCCCGACACCTTCGCCATGGGCGCGCAGGTCTGGGTGCAGGCCAAGAGCGTGCTGGTCACGGTGGTCTGGTCGGGCGTGGTGGCGTTCATCGCCTACAAGGTGGCCGACCTGCTCGTGGGCCTGCGCGTGTCCGAAGAAGCTGAGCGCGAGGGCCTGGACATCTCCTCGCACGGCGAGACGGCCTATACCCGCTGACACGGTTGCTCCTCGGTTGACGCGCCGCGATGGTTTCCATCCCGGCGCGTTTTTTTATTGCCGGGCCGCCCCAAGGCAATAACGCCCCCTTGGGGGGCGGCGGCCTCACGCAGCGGGCAAGCGCGGGGGCTTTTCTATCCCGTGGTGTCTCGCCGGTCCGGCAGCTTGCACACCACGCGGTCGCGCCCCTGCTCCTTGGCCAGGTAAAGCGCCACGTCGGCCAGCCGCAGCGCGTCCTCGATGCCCTCGCCGGGCTGGGGCTGCAGATAGGCCAGCCCGATGCTGATGCTGACGCGCGGGGCGGCATCCGAGGCCGCGTGCGGCAGGTCCAGCGCCGCGACGCCGGCACGCATCCGCTCCAGGAGCGCCTGCATGTCCTGCGCGCTCACGTCGTACCACAGGCCCACGAACTCCTCGCCGCCATAGCGGGCCACGATGTCCAGCGGGCGGCGCGCGTGCTGGCCGATCACCTGGGCCACCTTGCGCAGCGTGTCGTCGCCCGCCGCGTGGCCGTAGTGGTCGTTGTAGCGCTTGAAGTAATCCACATCCATCATCGCCACGCCCACCGCATGTTTTTCGCGCTGGGCCTGCCGCCAGGCGCTCTCGGCCCGGGCGCTGAAGGCGCGGCGGTTGAGCAGCCCGGTCAGGAAGTCCTTTTCCGCCATCTCCTGCAGCTGCCTTTGCGACAGGAAGTGCTGGCGCACGGCGTACTCCAGGAAGTAGCAGCCCGCCGTGCCGATGACGTTGGCGGTGCCAAGGAAGAAGGTGTTGTACAGCAGCACCTTGCCCGGCGTGCCGGCAAGCACCTCCATGCCCAGATAGGCCGCGAACGTCAGCCAGCCGCAGAGCACGGCGGGCATGAAGCGAAGGCCGGTGAGGAAGTAGAACGCGAAGATGACGAGGATGATGCCCTCGTAGGGCAAGGGAAAGGCGTGTGCGCGCGCCACCCCGACGATGCCGACCACGCCCAGCCCGCAGACCAGCGAGGCCGCGCCCCCGATCCACTGCAGCCAGCCGTGCAGCCGGGGCAGGTAGGTGGCGAGCCAGGCCAGTGCCAGCGCCGGCAGGATCAGGCCCAGGCGCAGCGCCAGCACCTGGCTGCGCAGGGGCTGGGGCAGGCTGATGGCGTCGAGCGCCGCGAACAGCAGGAACAGCGCTGCCGCCACCAGCAGCGCCCAGCGCATGCGCACCAGGAACACACCCAGGTGATAGCGCCGGAACGCCTGTTCCAGCCCGTCGGAAAACCTCAACAGCCGCATGCCGGGGTCGTGCCCGGACGGAACGTGGTCCACGGTTTCCAGTCTCCAGGGGCATATGGTTTTGATAGCTGTCTGCGCTTGCCCCATCAGCGCTGCGCGGCATTATGGAGGGTGGCTGTCGCGCCCCGTATCCCGACTTGCCCGGGGCTTGACGTGGCGCAGCCCGCCGCGCAGGCGCTACGATCCTGCCCATGGATTCCGCCCTTGCACAGACCCTGGAGCGCGTGCGCGCCGCCCTTGCCGACCGGACCCCGCTGCGCGTGCGTGGCGGCGGCACCAAGGATTTCCACGGCGCGCGCCCCCTGGCGGGGCAGCCGCTGGACACCCGCGCGCTCACCGGCATCGTGGCCTACGAGCCGAGCGAGCTGGTCGTCACCGCGCGCGCGGGCACGCCGCTGGCCGAACTGGAGGCGCTGCTGGCCGCGCACGGCCAGTGCCTGCCCTTCGAGCCGCCGCACTACGCCAGCGGCGCCACCGTGGGCGGCATGGTGGCGGCGGGGCTGTCGGGCCCGGCGCGCGCCAGCGTGGGCGCCGTGCGCGACTACGTGCTGGGCGTGGAGCTGGTCAACGGCCGGGCCGAACTGCTGCGCTTCGGCGGCCAGGTCATGAAGAACGTGGCGGGCTACGACGTCTCGCGCCTCATGGCTGGCAGCTGGGGGCGGCTCGGGGTGCTGACCGAGGTCAGCCTCAAGGTGCTGCCCGTGGCCCCGGCCGAGGCCACGCTGCGCTTTGCCTGCACGCAGGCCGAGGCGCTGGCGCGCCTCAATGCCTGGTGCGGCCAGCCGCTGCCGCTCAACGCCAGCTGCTGGGCCGAGGACGGCGGGCAGGGTGTCCTGTCCTTGCGCCTGCGCGGTGCCCAGGCCGCGGTGCAGGCCGCCTGCCGCACCCTGGGCGGCGAGCGGCAGGACGGCACGGCCGCCGCCGGCTGGCAGGCCTGCCGCGACCAGCGCCTGCCCTGGTTCGCGCAGCGCGGCGCTGGCCATGCGCTGTGGCGCCTGTCCGTGCCCGATACGGCCGGCGTGCTGGCGCTGCCGCCGGGCGCGGGCGCGCCGCTGGTCGAATGGCATGGCGCGCTGCGCTGGGTGCAGGCACCGCCCGCGTGCGGCCCCGCGCTGCATGCGGCGGCCGCTGCTGTGGGCGGAGGTGCTACTCTTTTCAGAGCTGCTGGCGCTGATGGGGCGGGCCCTGGAGGCCATTTTGACCCGCAAGACCCTGCTGCCGCCGCCGTCCAGGCGCGGGTGCTGCAGGCCTTCGACCCGCATGGCATCTTCTGCTGATATGCGCCTGTTGCGTCATCTCATGGGCTCCCGCCGCACGGTGGCCAGCAACCGCACCCTGGGCCTGCTGCTGGCCTTCAACGCCGGGGCGGTGAACGCGGGCGGCTTCCTCGTGGTGCACATCTACACCTCGCACATGACGGGCATCGTCGCCATGCTGGCCGACAACTTCGTGCTCGGCAACATGAAGCTGGTGCTCGGCGCCCTGGGCGCGCTGTGGGCCTTCATGTCGGGCGCGGGCACCACGGCCATCATGGTCAACTGGGCGCGCCACCGGCACCTGCGCAGCACCTACGCGCTGCCGCTGCTGGTCGAGGCTGTGCTGCTGCTGCTGTTCGGCCTGGTGGGCGCCATCATGCTGAGCTGGCCCACGCCGTTCGCCGTGCCGCTGGCGGTGCTGCTGCTGGCCTTCCTGATGGGGCTGCAGAACGCCGTGGTCGCCAAGATGTCGTCGGCGCAGATCCGCACCACGCACGTCACCGGCACCGTCACCGACCTGGGCATCGAGATGGGCAAGGCGCTGTACTGGAACCGCAGCGGCGCCCCGCCCGAACGCCAGGTGCGCGCCAACCGCCAGCGCCTGGCGCTGCACGCCGGGCTGCTGGGCATGTTCCTGGCCGGCGGGCTGCTGGGCGCGGCGGGCTTCAAGTACCTGGGCTTCATCTGCGTGGTGCCGCTGGCGCTGGCGCTGCTGCTGCTGGCGCTGCCGCCGCTGTGGTCCGACCGCCAGCGCCTGCACCTGGCCTGGCGGCAATGGCGCCAGCGCCATGGCGGCGCGCCGTCCCATTTGCCCCCGCCCCTGGCCTGAACCGAGAACCACCCCATGCAAACCCAGCTCGCCCCCGCCTACCGCGACACGCCCGAGGGCCAGGAGGCCGAAGCCATCCTGCGCAAGTGCGTGCACTGCGGCTTCTGCACCGCCACCTGCCCCACCTACCAGCTGCTGGGCGACGAGCTGGACGGCCCGCGCGGGCGCATCTACCTCATCAAGCAGGTGCTGGAGGGCCAGGCGCCCACGCGCAAGACGCAGCAGCACCTGGACCGCTGCCTGACCTGCCGCAACTGCGAGAGCACCTGCCCCAGCGGCGTGCAGTACGGCCACCTGGTGGACATCGGCCGCAAGCTCGTCGATGCCCAGGTGCCGCGCCCCATCGGCGAGCGCGCCGCGCGCTGGGCGCTGCAGGAGGGCATGAACTCCGCGCTGTTCGCCCCGGCCATGCGGCTGGGCCAGGCCGTGCGCGGCGCGCTGCCCGCCGCCGTGCGCGCCAAGGTGCCTGCGCGGCGTCCGCGCCGCGCGCTGCCGCAGCGCGCGCACGCGCGCCGGGTGCTGCTGCTGGCGGGCTGCGTGCAGCCGGCGATGGCGCCGCAGATCCACGACGCCACCGTGCGCGTGCTCGACGCCGCGGGCATCGCCAGCGTGGTGGCGCCCGGGGCCGGGTGCTGCGGCGCGGTGCGCTTTCACCTGAACGACCAGGACGGCGCGCTGGCGCAGATGCGCGCCAACATCGACGCCTGGTGGCCGCTGGTCGAAGGCCGTGCGCAGGAGGGTTCGCAGGACGGCGTGGAGGAGGGCGCGGTCGAGGCCATCGTGATGAACGCCTCGGGCTGCGGCGCCACGGTGAAGGACTACGGCCACCTGCTGCGCCACGACGCCACATATGCCGCCAAGGCCGCGCGCATCAGCGCGCTCACGCGCGACCTCTCGGAGCTGCTGCCCGAACTGGTGCCCGCGCTGCGCGGCCGCCTGGCCCAGCGCCCCCGCGGCCCGGTGGCCTACCACCCGCCGTGCACGCTGCAGCACGGCCAGAAGCTGCGCGGCGGCGTGGAGCAGCACCTGCGCGCGCTCGGCTTCGATGTGCAATTGCCGCAGGAGCCGCACCTGTGCTGCGGCTCAGCCGGCACCTACTCGGTGCTGCAGGCGCCGCTGTCGCAGCAGCTGCGCGCGCGCAAGCTGGGCCACCTCGGCGCGCTCGCGCCCGCCGTGATCGCCAGCGCCAACATGGGCTGCATCACGCACCTGCAAGGCGGCACCGGGGTGCCGGTGCGCCACTGGGTCGAACTGCTCGACGAGGCGCTGCAGACCGTTTGATTGCTATTGAAAGAGGAGCTTGTAGCGCAATGCCATAAAGGCTTTGTGCGCTATTTCACCTGAATTTCCTGGGCCCAGACGCACAGCGCGGCCTCGGGCAGCGGGCGGCTGAAGTGGTAGCCCTGGAAGATGTCGCAGCCCGCGTGCGCCAGGCGGGCGAGCTGGGTCTCGGTCTCCACGCCCTCGGCGAGCACGCGCAGGTCGAGCTGGTGCGCCATGGCGACGATGGCGTCGATCAGCACCGCCGGGCGTTTGCCGGGGCGCGACCGCTGCGGCGCGTCGATGTCCATGACGAAGGAGCGGTCGATCTTCAGCGTGTCGATGGGCAGGCGCTTGAGGTAGGCCAGGCTGGAGTAGCCCGTGCCGAAGTCGTCCAGCGCGAAGCGCACGCCGTGGCGGCGCAGCAGCTCCATTTTTTCCAGCGTGGCTTCCAGGTCGTCGGCCACCACGCTTTCGGTCAATTCCAGCTCCAGCGACAGGGCGTCGATACCGGTGCGCGCCAGCACGTCCTCGATGCGGGCGACGAAGTCCGGCTCGCGGAACTGGCGCGGGCTGACGTTCACGGCCATCGACAGCGCGCCGGCCCAGGGCTGCGTGGCCTGCCAGCGGCGCAGGCAGTGGGCGGCTTCTTCGAGGACCCAGTTGCCCAGCGGCACGATCAGGCCGCTGGCCTCGGCCTCGGCGATGAAGGCGCCGGGCGGTATCAGGCCGCGCGCCGGGTGCTGCCAGCGCACCAGCGCCTCGACGCCCAGGAGTTGGCCGTGCGCATCGACCTGCGGCTGGTAGTGCAGCAGCAGTGGCTGCTGCGCCGCCTGGCGCGGCGTCTGCAGCGCATGGCGCAGGTCGTTGCGCAGCCCCAGGCGGGCGCTGGCCGCTTCCTGCAGCGCATGGGCGAAGAAACGCACGCGGCTGTCGCCCGCTTCCTTGGCCAGGTGCATGGCGGTTTCCGCCTCGCGCAGCAGCTCCGGCGGGTCGCGGCTGTCGTTGGGAATCATCACCAGGCCCGCGCCGGCGCCCAGGTGCAGCACCTGGCCGCGCACTTCGACCGGCTCGCCGATGGCCGCGATCAGCCGCTCGACGCTGCGCGCTGCCTGCGTGGAGGCCGCGTCGAGGTCGCCGCCCAGGTTCGTGAGCAGCAGCGCGAAGGTGTCGCCATCCACCCGGGCCAGGGTCTGGCCCTGCTCGAGCAGCGCGCTCAGGCGCCGGGCCATGGTGCGCAGCACGGCATCGCCCGCGGCCATGCCCAGGGAGTCGTTCACTGCCTGGAAGGCGTTGAGGTTCAGCGCCGCCAGCGCGGCACGGCGCGGATGGCGCTCCACCTCGGCCAGCTCCTGCGCCACGCGCTCCAGCAGCAGGCGGCGGTTGCACAGGCCGGTGAGCGCGTCGAAGTGCGCGAGCTGGCGGATCTCGGCCTCGGCCGCCAGGCGCTCGCGGATGTCGCGCACGGCCACGGCGCGCACCGTGCGCCCGTCCACGCTGCGCTGGTGCACGCTGCACTCGCAGGGGATCTGCGTGCCCTGCGCGTCCACCAGATCCACTTCCCATATGCCCTGGATGCCCAGCGTGGTGCGCTGGCGCGTGATCTCCTGCGCGTGCGGGGCCACCCACGACAGCATGGGGCTGCCCACCAGCCCGCCCGGGGCCACGCCCATCAGGCGGTCGGCGGCGGCGTTGGCGTCCAGGATGTGCCCGTTCTCGTGCAGGATGATGGCCTCGAAGGCCGCGTCCGAGAGCTGGCGGTAGCGCGCCTCGCTCTCGCCCAGCGCCTGGGTGCTGGCCTGCAGCTCTTGCGCCATGCGTGCCAGGGCCGCGCCCAGCTCTTGGAATTCGCCCTGCCCGCGCCATTGCGGCAGGGCCGAGAAGTCGCCCGCGCCGATGCGGGCCATGCCCGCGCGCAGCGCCGCCACGGGCCGCAGGATGGCCCACTGCGCCATCCCCAGCAGCCCGAGCGCCGCCAGCGCCACCACGATGGCGAACACCAGGGCCTGCTGGCGCACCGGCGCCCAGGCCTGGGCGTCGATGGGCCGCAGGTCGTAGGCAATGGTGAGCACGCCCTGGCGGCTGGTGCGGATTTCCCCGGGGCGCAGCGCCAGGGCCACCGGGGCCATGGCCGTGAGCCGGCGTTGCGCCATGTCCAGCCGCAGGGTTTCGCGCCGTGCCTGGCGCACCTGCGCGGTTTCCTCGGCGGAATAGCCCGGCAGCACGGCCGCCGCGTCCTGCCCGCGCCAGGCGAAGCGCGTGGCGGCCAGCACCACGCCGGTGTCGTCGGCCAGCGCGGCATGGGTGATGGCGGGGTTCAGCCCCAGCTCGGCCAGCGTGCCGTCCAGGCTACCGCCGTCGCCGCGCCGCAGGACGGCCTCGAGGCTGCGCTGCGTGTGCAAAAGCTCCTCGTGGGCCGTCTGGTCGGCGAAGTGCTGCAAGGCGCGCGTGTGGCTGCGCTGCTCCAGCGCGAGCAGGATCAGGAAGATCAGCGTGCTGGCTGCCACCAGCACCAGGGGCAGCCACAGCCGCAGGCGGACGGCCCGCAGGGCGGGGGGCGTCATGGCTGCATCTCCCGCACGAAGCGGCCGTCCACCAGGGCCGTGGTGTCGGGCGCGCGCGCCAGCAGGCCGCGCTGGTGCATGGCCTGCGCCAGTTGCTGCGCGGTGCGCGCCAGGCCCGGGGAGGGGCCGCCGAGCAGGGCCTGGTTGGCGGCCGTATCGGGCAGCGCCATGCCGCCGAGCGCCGCGGCCACGTCGGACGCGGCGACGCCGGGGCGCCGCGCCATGCGCGCCAGCGCGTCGCCACGGTGCTGGGCCAGGTAGGCCAGGGCACGGCGCTGGCCGTCGAGCAGCTGGGCGATGTGCCGGGCGCAGCATTGCAGCGCCGCCTGGCGCGCCACCAGTACATCGACGATCTCGCCGGGCAGCGCGCGGCTGTCGAAGAGAGTCACGCCGCCTTCGTTGACGAGCATCTGGCGCACCGGGTCGAAGGTCACCACGGCGTCCACATGGCGGTTGCGCCAGGCGGCCAGGTGCTCGTCCAGCGGCAGCGGCACCACGCTGACCTCGCTGGCCCGGATGCCGGCTTGCTGCAGCGCCGCCTGGAGCATGTAGGCCCCCACGGCGGTCTGCTCCACGCCGATGCGCCGCCCGCGCAGGTCGGCCAGGCGTGCGATGCCGGGGCGCGCGACGACGGCGTCGGCCCCGGCGGAGACGTTCAGCACCCAGACGATGCGGATCGGCACGCCTTCCTGCGCCAGCGTCAGGGCCTCGTCGAGCGTCAGGCCTGCCAGGTCCAGCTTGCCCACGCGCAGCGCGTCCATGGCCTGCGTGGCCGATCCCAGCTCCACCAGGCGCAGCGGCAGGCCGTCGTGGTAGCCCAGGTCGCGCGCGAGGTACAGGGGCTCGTAGCCGGTCCAGGTGTTGGTGCCCACCATCAGCGGCGGCTCGTGGCGCGGGCCGCAGCCCGCGCCCAGCAGCGCCGCGCAGGCCAGCAGGGCGAGCCGCAGCAGGCCGGAGAGGCGGCCGCTTCGGGTCGATGATGCGCATGCACGTTCCATGGACGGGGCTTTCAGGAGTGTTGCGGCGACATTATGTGCAGCCGGGATTCTCGGGCCTGGCCTTGGCGCGGAACTGACACCGCAGGGACGCGCGGAAATCTGGGATGATGACGGGTTTCCCTCATTGCCGAGCCGGAAGGCCATGCCGCCGGCTCCCTGCGATTTGCCATGACAACCGATTCCGCGCCCGCCACCCCCTCCCTCGATGCCGCGCCCGCCGCGGATGCGCCGGCCCGTACCGGCCGCAACCGCCGTGGCGGTCAAAACCGTGGCGGCCAGCGCCGCCGCCCGCAGGAGGCCGGCATGCCCGGCGCTGCTGCTGCGCCCGCCACAACGCCCGCGGCGCCCAAGGGGCCGCGCACCCATCCGCTGCTGGAGCAACTGGCTGCCTGGTACCCGCGCCTGTTCGGCGCCGAGCCGCTGCCGCTCAAGCGCGGCATCTTCGAGGATCTGCTGGCCGCGCACCCCGAGGCGCTGGAGCGCGAGCAGCTCAAGCAGGCGCTGGCCCTGCATGCGCGCTCCACGCGCTACCTGACGGTGGTGGCCGGCGGCCAGCAGCGCCACGACCTGCAAGGCGCGCCCGTGGAGGCGCTGGCGCCCGAGCATGTGCACCATGCGCTGCTCGAAGTGTTCCGCCGCCGCCAGCAGCGCGCGCCGGAAGACCTCGCGCCCAAGCTGCGCCAGCGCATCGTGAAGGCCTTCGAGGCCTCGGGCCTGACGCGCGAGCAGTATGCCGAGCGCGTGCGCGGCCGCGACGACAAGGCCAACGCCTTGCTGGACGAGGCCCTGGCGGAGGCCGCCGCCCGCGCCGCGCGCGACGAGGCGCTGCTGCGCGCCTTCGAGGCCAGCGGCCAGCCGGAGGCGGCATTCGCCGACATGTACGGGCTGCCCGCGCGCCAGGCCGCCGACACGCTGGCGCGCGCGCGCCAGCGCCGTGTGGCCGGCGGCGCCTGAGACGGCGTGAACGGGGCGGCCTGCTGACACCACGTTGTCAGCAGCATGGCGGCAGCATGCGGGCTTTCCACCGTTGCCGTAGAGGAGAGATTTCCATGGCCCCTTCCGTCGTCCACGTGCCCGCCTTCAGCGTGATGGGCGTTGCCGTGCGCACCTGCAATCGCGACGAGATGCTTCCCGAGCGCGCCCGCATCGGCGCCTTGTGGGACCGGTTTTTCAGCGAGAGCTGGGCGCACCGCCTGCCCGGCCCCGGGGCCGAAGGGCACCTGTACGGCGTGTACAGCGCCTACGCATCGGACCAGCATGGCGCCTTCGACGTGACGGCGGGCGTGCCCGCCGCGGCGCAGGCCGAGCCCCCGGCGCAAGCGGTGCGCGTCGAGGTGCAGGCCGGCGACTACCTCGTGTTCCTCGGCGAGGGGCCCATGCCGCAGATGGTGATCGACGCCTGGGCCGCGGTCTGGCGCTATTTCGAGGCGCACCCCGAGGCGCGGCGCCGCTTTGGCACCGACTTCGAGCGCTACGAGGGCCCGGAGCGCGTGGCGCTGCATATCGGCATCGAATCCGGCCGCGGCTGAGCGCTTGCCCCCTTGCCATGCGCCGCGCCGACCGCCTGTTCCAGCTCGTCCAGCTCATCCGGGGGCGGCGCCTGTCCACGGCTGCCTTCCTGGCCCAGCGGCTCGAAGTGTCGCTGCGCACCATCTACCGCGACGTGGCGGACCTGCAGCACCAGGGCGTGCCCATCGAGGGCGAGGCCGGCGTGGGCTACCGCCTGGGCGCGGGCTTCGCGCTGCCGCCGCTGATGTTCAGCCAGGACGAGGCCAACGCGCTCGTGGCCGCCGCGCGGCTGGCGCAGGCCTGGGTCGATGCGGGCATGGCGCGCGAGATCGAGGGCGCCTTGGGCAAGATCCTCTCGGTGCTGCCGCCCGCCGCGCGCGTGGCGGCCGAGGCGCAGGCGCTGTACGCGCCCGGCGTGGGGCTGGACGTGCGCGCGCAGGCCACGCTGCAGGCGCTGCGCGAGGCCGTGCATGCCTGCCAGGTGGTGCGGCTCGACTATGCCGACGTGCAGGGCCGGCCCAGCCTGCGGTGCGTGCGGCCGCTGGGCTGCTTCTACTGGGGCAAGGTCTGGACCCTGTCGGCCTGGTGCGAGCTGCGCGACGGCTTCCGGGGCTTTCGCATCGACCGCGTCGCTGGCTTCGAGGTCCTGCCCCGGCGCTTCCGCCAGGAGCCGGGCAAGACGCTGGCCGACCTGCTGCGCCAGGTCGAGGCCGAACGGTGCGCGATGGGCGCGGGCCCTGGCGCGCCGTGGGCGCCGGTCAGCTAGTGTGCTGTCCCGTCAATAGCTGCACATGAAATCGCGTCTTCGCGGCCAGGGCGTCGTTGCAAATCCTCGTGATAGCTACGGCTATCACTGCGGTTTGCGCCTCGCCCTGAACACGAATCCATCGATTTCATTTCGTGCAGCTATTGACGGGACAGCACACTAGCCAGCGCCGCCTCGATGTCGCCCGCGAGCTTCTGCGGCGCGTCCTGCGGCGCGTAGCGGCGGATCACCCGCCCGTCGCGCCCGACGAGGAACTTGGTGAAATTCCACTTGATGGCCTTGCTGCCGAGCAGCCCTGGCGCTTCGGCCGTGAGCCAGCGGTACAGCGGCGTGGCCTCGGGGCCGTTCACCTCCACCTTGGCCATCATCGGAAAGCTCACGCCGTAGTTGCGCTGGCAGAAGCTGGCGATTTCCTCGTTCGAGCCCGGGTCCTGGCGGCCGAACTGGTTGCACGGAAAGCCCAGCACGGCCAGGCCCCGGTCGGCGTACTGCCGGTGCAGCTCCTCCAGCCCCGCGAACTGCGGCGTGAAGCCGCAGGCGCTGGCCGTGTTGACGATGAGCAGCACCTTGCCGCGGTACTGCGACAGGGGCACGGGCGGGCCGCTCATGGGCTGGGCTTCGAAGTCGTAGAGGCTGGTCATGGCATCGCGGGAAGGACGGGGGCGCACCATGGTACGCCCGATGGCTCAACGGCGCAGCGCCGCCAGCAGCGAGGCCAGCATGATCAGCGCCCCGCCCGCCAGCGTGCGCGGCGCCAGGTCGGCCGAGGCCAGCAGCCACGACGACAGGCTGGCGAACAGCACCTCCGACAGCATCACCACCGACGTGGTGCTGGTGGGCAGGCGCGCCGCGCCGTACTGCAGCGCCCAGTTGCCGAACATGAGTACTGCCGCCATCGCCAGCGCCACGCCGGCCCACAGCGGCTGCCATGCCGGGAACCCTGGCACCAGGCCCAGGGCGTGGCCTGCGGCCGCGCTGGCCACGCCCATGGCCATGCAGCCGGTGAACATGGCCAGCATGCGCGCCGGGCCCGGCGCCTCGCGCAGGCGGCGCAGCTGCACGTTGGTCAGCGCGAAGGTGAAGCCCCCCAGCAGTGCCAGGGCATCGGCCAGGCCCAGTCCCGAGGCCAGGCGGCGCGCGCCGCCCTCGGCGGGCCACAGCACCAGCAGCACCCCGGCGAAGGCCAGCGCCAGCCGCAGCAGCGCGGTGGGCGTCGGGCGCTCGCCCAGCACGCGCCAGGCCAGCAGCACGGCCCAGGCGGGCATGAGGTAGAACAGCAGCACCACGCGCACCACGTCGCCCACGGTCACCGCCCAGTTGAAGGCCACGTTGGTCACGCCCGAACACAGCGCCAGCAGCCACAGGCCAGGGTGGCGCAGCAGCTGGGCCAGCGTGGCCGGGCGCAGCGCCAGCAGGCTGGCCGAGACCAGGCCGTACATCAGCGCCGTGGCCCACAGCGGGTGCAGCCCCGCGCCGTGCATGGCGCGGAATGGCCACCACGACACCCCCCAGAAGAAGGCGTTGCACAGCAGGGCGAGAATGGGCAGCAGATAAGGCATGAAAAATGCCACCAGCGCTTGCCAGGCAAGCGCTAGCAGCTATAAAAAAAGGAGTTCAGTGGTCGTCGCGCCGGGCAATGCCCAGCAGGCGCGCCATTTCCTTGCGGTGGCAGCGCGTGTTGTGGGCCAGCCAGCGGCCGATGAGCCACATGGTTCCGGCGACCACCAGGCCGAAGATGGTGATCGAGCTGAACACCGACAGCCCGAGCTTGAGAGACAGGCTGTAGAGCGCGCCCAGGCCGAGGATGCAGGCGTTCTCGTTGAAATTCTGCACGGCGATCGAGCGGCCCGCGCCCATGAGGTTGTGGCCCCGGTGCTGCAGCAGCGCGTTCATGGGCACGACCAGGAAGCCCCCCAGCCCACCCAGCACGATCAGGAAGGGAACTGCCACCCAGATGTTGTTGATGAACACCATGAGGATCAGCAGCAGTCCCATGGCGATGCCCAGCGGAATCACCCGCGTGGCCTTGTTCAGCCGCATGCGCAGCGAGGCCCACACCGCCCCCGCCGCCGTGCCGATGGCCACCACGCCGGTCAGCGCCGAAGCATGGGTGGTGTCGTAGCTCAGCGCCGCAGCGGCCCAGGTCAGCACGATGAGCTTCAAGTTAGCCCCCGCACCCCAGAACAGCGTGGTGGTGGCCAGCGAGATTTGGCCCAGCTTGTCGCGCCAAAGACGGCTGTTGCAGGCCCAGAAGTCGGGCAACTGGCCCAGCGTGTTGGCCAGGAGGCCGCGCGACGGGTCGGCGCGCAGGGGGCGCATCTTCACCCCGGTGTGCGGGATGCGCGTGTTGAACCAGGCGGCCAGCATGTACACCACGATCAGCGCGGCGATGGCGGATTCGGCGGGGGTGTCCACGCCCGTGTCGATCAGCGGCAGGTCGAAGCTCAGCAGCATGCCCGACATGTGCTGGCCCACCAGCTGGCCGCCCAGCAGCACGCCGAGGATGATGGAGGCAATAGTGAGCCCCTCGATCCAGCCGTTGGCCTTGACCAGCTGCGAGGCGGGCAGCAGCTCGGTGAGGATGCCGTACTTGGCCGGCGAGTAGGCCGCCGCCCCCAGCCCCACCACCGCGTAGGCGATGAGCGGGTGCGAGCCGAGCAGCATCATGAGACAGCCCACCACCTTGATGGCATTGCTCACGAACATCACCTTGCCCTTGGGCAGGGCATCGGCAAAAGCGCCCACGAAGGGCGCCAGGATCACGTAGAAGAGTGCGAACATCGGCACCAGCGCGGCGCGCTGCCACTCGGGAGCGCCCTCGGTGCGCAGGAGTTCCACAGCGGCCACGAAAAGTGCGTTGTCGGCCAGCGAGCTGAAAAACTGCGCCGACATGATGGTGTAAAAACCGCGCTTCATCGAGAGACTGGGAGGGGCATCAGCGGCGCTAATGCCCTGCGTGAAAGGGGTGCCCTGGCAAAAGATGGGCGGTTATATCACGCGCCCGGCGCACGCCTGCCATGGTGCGGTGCCAGAATGCGCCTTCCGCCGTTGCCACGGTTTTCGCTGCCTCCCCGTCACGCCACGCCATGCCGCGCCCGATTCTCGCCACCATCCACCCCCCGGCCCTGCACCACAACCTGGCGCGCGCGCGCGCCGCGGCGCCCGACGCCAAGGTCTGGGCCGTGGTCAAGGCCAATGCCTACGGGCACGGCATCGAGCGCGTGTACGAGGGGCTGCGCGGCGCCGACGGCTTCGCCATGCTCGACCTGGCCGAGGCCGAGCGGCTGCGCGCCCTGGGCTGGCGCGGCCCGCTGCTGCTGCTGGAGGGGGTGTTCGAGCCGCGCGACCTGGAGCTGTGCTCGCGCCTCGGCATCTGGCATGCCGTGCACTGCGACGAGCAGATCGACTGGCTGGCCGCGCACAAGACGCAGGTGCCGCACCGCGTGTTCCTCAAGATGAACACGGGCATGAACCGCCTGGGCTTCACCCCCGCGCGCTACCGTGCCGCCTGGGCACGGCTGTCGGCGCTGCCACAGGTGGACGAAATCTCGCACATGACGCATTTTTCCGACGCCGACGGCCCGCGCGGCATCGGGCACCAGCTCGCGGTGTTCCACGCCACCACGCAGGACCTGCCGGGCGAGCGCAGCGTCGGCAACAGCGCCGCCACGCTGCGCCACGGGAGCGACGCGCAGGTGCGCTGCGACTGGGTGCGCGCCGGCATCGTGCTCTACGGCAGCGCGCCGGACCACCCCGAGCGCCAGGCCCGGGACTGGGCGCTGCAGCCCGCCATGACGCTCTCCACCCGCCTGCTCGCCACGCAGCAGCTGCAGCCTGGCGACAGCGTGGGCTACGGCTCGCGCTTCCGTGCCGACGGCCCGATGCTGATCGGCGTGGCCGCCTGCGGCTACGCCGACGGCTACCCGCGCCATGCCGATACCGGCACGCCGGTGCTGGTGAACGGCGTGCGCACCCGGCTGGTGGGGCGCGTGAGCATGGACATGCTCACCGTGGACCTCACGCCGGTGGTACAGGCCGGACTGCCCGTGGGCATGGGCAGCGAGGTCACGCTGTGGGGCCGCGCCAGCGGCGGCGCGGAGCTCTCCATCGACGACGTGGCGCAGGCCGCGGGCACGGTGGGCTACGAGCTGATGTGCGCCGTGGCGCCGCGCGTGAACGTGGCGGTGGCCGGCTGACCCTGCCGACCACCGGGCGCAGTGCTGGGCAGGGCGCCAATTCCCCTACTTTTTTTGCGACTTTTGCTTGAGATATCTCAAGAGGATTTTGATACGCAGCAAGAACAATGGGACATCACCTCACCTAGAAAGGAAACCACGATGTCTCGCTTCACAGCCCCCCGTCTCGTTCTGGGCGCCCTGGGCGTTGCGGCACTGCTGGCCACTGGCGCCGTGCAGGCCAAGGACGCCGAGCCCGTTTCCCCCATTCCCGCCGCCAAGGTCACCAGCCCCGCCAAGGTCGAGCTGGGCAAGAAGCTGTGGTTCGACCCGCGCCTGTCGCGCTCGGGCTTCATCTCGTGCAACTCGTGCCACAACCTGAGCATGGGCGGCTCGGACAACCTCAAGACCTCCATCGGCGACAAGTGGCAGAAGGGCCCGATCAACTCGCCCACCGTGCTCAACTCCAGCCTGAACCTCGCCCAGTTCTGGGACGGCCGCGCCAAGGACCTGAAGGAGCAGGCCGGCGGCCCCATCGCCAACCCGGGCGAGATGGCCTTCACGCACGGCCTGGCCGTGGACATGCTGCGCTCCATCCCGCAGTACGTGGCCGAGTTCAAGAAGGTCTTCGGCCATGACAAGCTCACCATCGACGAAGTGACGGCCGCCATCGCCGCCTTCGAGGAAACGCTGGTCACCCCCAACGCGCGCTTCGACAAGTGGCTCAAGGGCGACAAGAAGGCCATCAACGCGCAGGAACTGCGCGGCTACCAGCTCTTCAAGGGTTCCGGCTGCGTGGCCTGCCACAACGGCCCCAACCTGGGCGGCAACTCGTTCCAGAAGATGGGCCTGGTCGAGCCCTACAAGACGGACAACCCGGCCGAGGGCCGCTCCGCCGTCACCGGCAACGATGCCGAGCGCTTCAACTTCAAGGTGCCGACGCTGCGCAACGTGGAACTGACCTACCCCTACTTCCACGACGGCGCTGCCGACACGCTGTCCCAGGCCGTAGACACCATGGGCCGCCTGCAGCTGGGCAAGAAGTTCACCGAACAGGAGAACGCCGACATCGTCGCCTTCCTGAAGACGCTGACCGGCGACCAGCCGAAGCTCACCATGCCCATCCTGCCGCCGTCGAGCGACAAGACCAAGCGGCCCCAGCCGTTCGAGTGATTCGCGCCGACAGGCGCACAGCCCGCCCGCGTGCGGGCCTCTTTGACAGGCCGGGCCTTCTAGGCGCCGGCCTTTTTGCGTCCGGTCGCCGTGGGTCGGCCGTCCACTACCAGACAAAGAGCAGCAGCACCCAGGCCCCCGCCACGCAGGCCATCGCCAGGCTCCAGCAGCCCAGTGCCGCCGAGGTGCGCGCCCAGCCGGCCCGGGGGCGCAGCACTAGGCGCGCGCCCAGCGACCAGGACCAGAGGCCGCCCAGCGCCAGCAGCAGCGCCCGCGTCCAGGGCAGCCAGGCGAGGCCGGCACCTTCGGCGCGCAGGTGCGTGGCCGTCATCATCGACAGCCCCAGGAACAGCCCGGTGCCGGCCATCGGCACCAGGGCCAGGGCGAGGGCGCGCCAGTCCATGCGTGCCAGGCGGCCCGCGGCCCAGGACAGCAGCAGCAGCGTGCTGCCCAGCAGCAGCGCCACGGCCAGGATATAGCCGAGCACGGCGGCACCGTCGAGCCAGCTGAACGCATCGCCGGTGGCGGGCGACTGCGTCAGCAGCCACCAGGGGGCGCCGTAGTCCAGCGGCCAGAAGATTCCGTGCGCCACCAGCCATTCGGCCGCGGCCTGCTTGCCGCGCACGAACCAGGGGCTGACCGTCCACTGGAAGGCGCCGGTGGCCACGCCCAGCACGCCGTAGAACAGCAGCAGCAATTCGGAGCGGCTTGCGGGGCGGGCGGCCAGGATCTCGGCTTCGGGCGAGCGGCCTTCGAGCCGCACGGCGTCGCGGTGGCCGCTGCAGCGGCCGCAGGCGTGGCATTGCGACATGCTGGCGAGCTGCCCCACCGGCAGCAGCGGCGGGCAATCGACGGCGGGCGTGCGCCCGGGGTAGGCGAGCCAGGCCTCGCGGTCGAGCTTGAAATGCAGCGGCGCGATGCGCGCCAGCAGCGCGAACACGCCCGAGACCGGGCAGAGATAGCGGCACCACACGCGCTTGCCCCGGCCATACATCCAGCCGACGGCCACGGCGGCCACGGTGGAGCCGCCCAGGATCAGCAGCGCCGCCTGCGGGTATTCGTAGACGCTGATGAGCTGGCCGTAGAGGGTAGTGACGATGAAGGCCGCCACGGGCCAGCCGCTCCAGCGCAGCCAGCGCGGGATGGCGCCGCCGCGCCCGTGGCGGCTGGCGAATTCGCTCAGGGCGCCCTCGGGGCAGAGCACCCCGCACCAGGCCCGCCCCACGAGCATGACGGAGAGGATGACGAACGGCCACCATACGCCCCAGAACAGGTACTGCGCCAGCAGCACCAGGCGCTCGTGCCAATGCGCCGCGTAGGGCGCCTTGGCCTGCAGCGGCTCGCTGCCGCTGCCATGGTCGACGAATGAAGCAGCCCCCAGGTCGCTCGAGAACAGCCGCGCCTCGGCATGTGGGTGCGGCAAAAAGGCGGGCACCACCACCAGGGCGGCGTAGAACAGCACCACGGCCCACTGCAGGGCCTGGATGGTGCGCCGGTGGCGCACCATCCAGTCGCCTAGGCGGGCCAGGCGGGGGCGGCTGCCCCGCCGGCGGGTGAAAACCAGCGCGTGCCCGGTGGCCGGCATGTCAGGCTCCGGGGGCCGCCGTGGCCGGGCGCTTGAGCCGCCACAGGGCATAGGCCCAGAACGCCAGGCTGGCCAGCACCAGGGTGGCGGCGGGGCGCGCGCGGTAGCCGGTGAAGTCGGCCAGCAGGCGGCCCGCGCCCTGGCCGTCGGCCAGCCAGGTGGAGAGGTCCCACAGCGGGTCGATCAAGGCGGGCAGCCAGCCCAGGGCGATGGCGCGGTCGGCGGCGTTGGCCAGCAGGGCGTTGGCGATGCACAGCAGCAGGATCTCGCTGGCGGCGAACAGCGTGCGGTAGTTGAGCAGGCGCGCGCCGCGCGCCGCCAGCCAGGCGGTGGCGCCCGCGGCGGCAAGGCCCGCGGCGGCGGCGCCGGACAGGCCCGCCAGCGCCATGCCCTGGCTTTCCAGGCCCAGGCCGTAGAGAAAGACCACCGTTTCGGCGCCCTCGCGCCCCACCGCCAGCGCGGCGATGGCGGCAATGCCCCAGGCGCCGGCCCGGCCTTCGAGCTCGCGCTTCATGTGCCGGCCGTGCCGGTGCATCCACAGCACCATGTGCACGATCAGGGCGGCGGCCGCGAGCACCATGGCGAGCTGGAACACGTCGAGCGACGCGCCCGCGAACTCGCTTTGCACGGCGAAGGTGGCCGCGCCCAAGGCGCAGGCCAGGGAGAGGCCGGCGGCAACGCCGAGCCACAGGCGCCGGCGCAGGGGCGCGGGCGCGGGCTGGCGCGCGATCCACGACAGCAGCACGCCGATGACGAGCATGGCTTCCAGGCTTTCGCGCCAGACGATGATGAAGGCATTGAGCATGGCTTACTTGGCGATGAGCTGCATCCGGCCGGTGTCGGGGTGGAATTCGTCGATGAATTCATGCACCCCGGGCTTGAGCGGCGGCGTGACGACGAACGAGCGCGCGCCCGGGCCCAGCACCTTCTCCACGCGCAGGTTCAGGTTCTCGAATTCGACCGGCGCCTGGCCGGCGTTGTGCAGCGTGAGCTTGATGCGCTGGCCCGCGGGCACCTCCAGCCGTGCCGGCTCCAGGCGCCCGTCCTTGGCGGTGATGGCGAAGGTGGGCAATTCCTGCGCCCATGCGCCGGGGCCCAGCAGGGCCAGGCAAAGAATGCCCAGGGGAAGGTGTTTGCGCATGGCTCAATAGGTCAGCTGCGCCCGCAGGGAGAACAGGTGGAACAGCCTGGCGTCGGCGTTGGCGCCGGGATGGGACATGAGCTGCAGCGAGGGCGTGACCTCGAACTGCTTGTTCAGGCGCCAGCGGTAGTAGACCTCGGCCACGCGCTCGGCGCCGCGCGCGCTGTAGCCGTAGTCGGGGATGCCGTTGCCGTCCACGTCCAGGCTGGCCGAATCGGCCCGCCAGCCGCTGGAGGATTGCAGCCAGCCGGCGGCCATGCCGAGCGTGTCGCCACCGCGCCCCCAGTCGTAGCCCGCGAGTTCGAGGCCCGCGGTCAGCGCCTTGTCGAAGCGGGCGCCGCCGCCGTTGATGTGCTGGCCGTAGCGGCCGAACAGCGTCATGCCGTCGCCCACGCGCTGGTCGACCGACAGGCCCCAGCCCGAGCGCCGCGCGCTCCCGTCCTGGTAGGTCGGGGCCTGGCCGGTGCGCCAGTAGTACAGGCGGTAGTTGCCCAGCAGCCCGCCCATCAGGCGCAGCTGGGTTTCCGCTTGCGCCAGGATCAGCGGCGAGGAGAAGAAGCGCGAGTAATTGGCCCCCTCGCCCGCGCCGAACACGCCCAGGGACAGGCGCCAGGGCTCGCGCTTGTCGGCATGGTTCACGTAGGAGACGCGAAAGCCCGGGGTGAAGCCGTTGCGGTCCACGCCGATGTCGCCGCCCGCGTCCAGCAGCGGGTTGTGCACGAAGGCGGTGTTGAGGAACTGGCGCGTCTCGTCGTTGGCGGCGGCGTTCTGGTCGAAGAACAGGAACGGATCCATCTTGCCGAAGTTGACCTCCAGCGTTTCCTTGGAGTGGGGCTTGAAGCCGCCGAAAGGCAGCGGGATCGTGGCCTGGTACCACGCCTGGCCGAGGATGGCGACCGAGTCGTCGGGGCTGGTGGAGGTGACGCGGAAGGCGCTGGCGTTGGGCTTGGAGAACGAGTACAGGTCATTGAGCCCCGCGCCCTGGCCGAAGCGCAGGTGGGCAAAAATTTTGCTCTCGGTGTTGCCGATGGGGTCCAGCGGCACGGTCACGAAGGCGTCGCCCCGGTAGTTGAGCTGGCTGCCGCCGAATTGGCCGTCGATGTCGCTGCCGGGCTGGTGGATGGCGGCCGAGGGGCGCTGCGCCACCGTCGTCAGCGAGAAGCCGACCTGGATGCCGTCCAGCGACTCGACCGTGCGCGCCGATTTCAGCATCCCGAGCGACTGCATTTCCACCGCCTTCAGGCGCGTGACCAGCTCCGGCTCCCGCTCGCTCACGCGGTCGGTGGCCAGGGCCTGGTCGGTGGCCTTGTCCTTCTGCTCCAGGGCCTCGATGCGGGCCGACAGCCGCTTGATCTGCGCCAGCAGCTCGGCCACTTCCTGGCTGGGCGCACTGGCCGGGGTGGCAACGGGGGCGGGGGCCGGGGCGGCCGCGTTCGCGCCGGCCGCCAGCAGGCCTGCCAGCGCCAGAGCCAGGGGGAGGGGCTTGCGGCACAGCATCAGTAGCCGCCTTTCTTGCCAATGCCGGCAAAGGTGAACTCCCATTCGATCTCGAAGGGCTTGAACCAGGGGCGCACGCCCGTCAGGCGGTCGGTGTGGCGGCCGAAGTGGTTGCCCTGCGGGTTGTCCTTGGCGTTGGGCGGCAGCACGATGAATTTCACCTTGTACTTGCCCGGGCCCTTGAGCTTGACGTTGTCGCCGTAGTGCGAACCGTCGTTGGCCACCATGGGCATCATGTCGCCCTGCACGACCTCGCCCGAAGGCAGCTTGGTCAGCTCGTACTTGACGTGCAGGTACGGGATCCAGTCGCCCTCCTTGAAGCCGTTGGGGTTGTTGGCCATGGCGTGGATGTCGGCCTCCAGGTGCACGTCCGACTCGGCGGCCTTGCGCATGTGGCCCTCGGGCTCCATCTCCACGGCCTGCAGGTAGACGGCGGCGATCTCCATGCCCGCCATCTGCTGGGGCGAGCCGATCGGGTATTCGAGCGCCTGGGCGGCGAAGGCCAGGCTGCAGGCCGCCAGGCCCAGGGTGATGCGGTGGACGGGTTTCATATCCGGCTCCTGATGGGATAAAAGATGCAAATCATTTGCATTTTTTATCCGCCAGAGACCGCCGTGGCTGATCTACATCAGCGGCAACGAATAAAGGCAACGCTGAACAGATCCCCGTGCGTCGCCTTGGCGCAGCCGCCCTGGCGTGTGCGCTATTGAATAAATAGCTGCTTGCGCTTTATGTGTAAGGGTTTGAGGCTGATTTGGATGTGAATCGCGCCTGCATGCGATGGCGTCGTCTGCCATGGCGTCGCGCGCGAGACGGGCCGTCTTCTTTATAGTCGCTGCCCCATGGCCCGCGATAAAACCGTCTTCTCCTGTACCGAATGTGGCGGCACCAGCCCGCGCTGGCTGGGCAAATGCCCGGCCTGCGGCGCGTGGAACACGCTCACCGAATCCGTGCCTGAGGCAGGGGCCGGCAAGAACCGCATGAGCGCCGCCAGCGGCCCGTACGCTGGGCTGGCGCAGGCCCAGGCGGTGATGCCGCTGGCCGCCATCGAAGCCACCGACGTGGCGCGCACGCCCAGCGGCATCGAGGAGCTGGACCGCGTGCTCGGCGGCGGCGTGGTCGAGGGTGGGGTGGTGCTGATCGGCGGCGACCCGGGCATTGGCAAGTCCACGCTGCTGCTGCAGGCCATGGACGCACTGCACCGCGCCGGCCTGCCCACGCTGTACGTGACGGGCGAGGAGAGCGGCGCGCAGGTGGCGCTGCGCTCGCGCCGCCTCGGGCTGGAGGCCAGCCAGGTGAACGTGCTGGCCGAGATCCAGCTGGAAAAGATCCTCGCCACCGTCGAGGCCACGCAGCCCGCGGTGTGCGTGATCGACTCGATCCAGACCATCTATTCCGACCAGCTCACCAGCGCGCCCGGCAGCGTGGCCCAGGTGCGCGAGTGCGCGGCGCACCTCACACGCATGGCCAAGGCCACGGGCATCGCCGTCATCCTGGTGGGCCACGTGACCAAGGAGGGCGCCCTGGCCGGCCCGCGCGTGCTGGAGCACATGGTGGACACGGTGCTGTACTTCGAGGGCGACACGCACAGCAGCTACCGCCTGGTGCGCGCCATCAAGAACCGCTTCGGCGCGGTGAACGAGATCGGCGTGTTCGCCATGACCGAGCGCGGCCTGCGCGGCGTCTCCAACCCCAGCGCCATCTTCCTCTCGCAGCACAGCGAGCCGGTGCCGGGCGCGTGCGTGCTGGTCACGCTGGAGGGCACGCGCCCGCTGCTGGTGGAGATCCAGGCGCTGGTCGATGGCGGCGGCCCCAGCCCGCGCCGCCTCTCGGTGGGCCTGGAGCGCGACCGCCTGGCCATGCTGCTGGCGGTGCTGCACCGCCACGCCGGCGTGGCCTGCGCCGACCAGGACGTGTTCGTCAACGCCGTGGGTGGCGTGCGCATCAGCGAGCCTGCGGCCGACCTGGCGGTGATGCTGGCCATCACCAGCAGCCTGCGCGGCCGCGCGCTGCCCCGGGGCTTCATCGCCTTCGGCGAGGTGGGCCTGGCGGGTGAGGTGCGTCCCGCGCCGCGCGGCCAGGAGCGGCTGAAGGAGGCCGCGAAACTGGGTTTCACCGTGGCCGTGGTGCCCAAGGCGAATGCGCCCAAGAAGCCGATCGCCGGGCTGGAGATCCATGCCGTGGAGCGCGTGGACGAAGCCATGAACGTGGTGCGCGGCATGGGCTGAGGCGCGTGCGGCCGCGCATAAGCAAGCGCGAATTCCGTCGTTCCTGCGGTATTCCCCCCTGCCTACGATGAACAGCACCTCTTCATCCACCTTCAGGGAAACCACCACATGAAACAACGCCACTTCGCCTTGCTCGCGGCCCTGGCCCTCGCATCGTCCGCCGCCTGGGCCGACCGGCTGGACGACATCAGGAAGGCCGGCGTGCTGCGCGTGGCCGCGTTCGACGCCAACCCGCCGTTCGGCTTCGTCGATGGCAAGACGCGCAAGATCACCGGCCTCGACGTCGATTACGCCCAGGCGTTTGCCAAGAAACTCGGCGTCAGGCTGGAGATCGTGCCCACCAACCCGGCCAACCGCATTCCGCTGCTGACCGCGAACAAGGTGGACCTGGTGTTCGCCAACTTCACCATCACCGAGGAGCGCGCCAAGGTGGTGAACTTCAGCATTCCCTACTTCGCCTCGGGCACGCAGTTCATCGCCAAGAAGGGCACGCTGACCGCGCCCGAGCAGCTCGCCGGCCTGCGCATCGGCGTGGACAAGGGCACGACCAACGAGATCCAGCTGCGCGAGAAGTACCCCACGGCCACGCTGGTGGCGTACGACGACACGCCGTTCGCCTTCACCGCGCTGCGCAACGGCCAGGTGCAGGCCATCTCGCAGGACGGCCCCAAGCTCATCGGCCTGCTGGCCAACGTGCCCGACCGCGCCAAGTACGAGATTCCGCCGTTCGCCATCTCGCAGGACTACATCGGCGTGGGCGTGCCCAAGGATGAAGCGGCGCTGACCGACTACGTCAACGCCACGCTGCGCGAGCTGGAGGCCAGCGGCCAGGCACAGAAGATCTACGACGCCTGGTTCGGCCCGAAGTCGAAGACGCCGCTGCAGCGCATCTTCAAGATCGGCGACAAAACCTGACCCTGCCCGCGCGCGCCGCCCGCCGCGGCGCGCGCCCCTGCTGCCTTGACCCCGCATTCCCTGTTGCCGGACGGCTTTCTGGCGCCCAAGTACCTCGGCTGGATGCTGGAGGGCTGGGGTATGACGCTGTGGGCCACGCTGCTGGTGGTGGCCGCCTCGACCCTGCTGGGCATTGCCTTCGCCGCGGCGCGCGAGAGCGGGCGGCCCGCGCTGGTGCGCGCCAGCGGCGTCTATCTCTCGGTGTTCCGCAACACGCCGCTGCTGGTGCAGCTGCTGTTCTGGTACTTCGGCATTCCGGCCCTGCTGCCCGAGGCGTGGGTGCAATGGCTCAACGGCGTGCATGCGCTGGCGCTGGGCGGCGTGGTGCTGCTGCGCTGGCCGTCGTTCGAGTTCCTGGCGGCGCTGCTCGGCCTGGTGGCCTATTCCACCGCCTACGTGGGCGAGGACATCCGCTCGGGCCTGCGCGGCGTGCCGGCCAGCCAGCGCGCGGCGGCCCTGGCGCTGGGCCTGACGCCCGCGCAGGCGCTGCGCCACGTGGTGCTGCCGCAGGCGCTGCGCATCGCGCTGCCGCCGCTGTTCGGGCAGTACATGAACATCCTCAAGAACACCTCGCTGGGCATGGCCGTGGGGCTGCTGGAGCTGTCGTACCGCGCCCGCCAGGCCGAGGCCGAGACCTGGAAGACCTTCCAGGTCTATGCCGTGGCCACGCTGCTGTACATCGCCGCCATCGCGGTGCTGGAGGTGCTGGCGCAGTGGCTGCAGCGGCGCCGGGCGTATGCGCCGCCGGGGGCGTGATGGACTTTTCCTTCCTTGCCGATGACTGGCAGTACCTGCTCTGGGGCACCTTCCCCGAGGGGCCGCCGGGCGGCGCGCTGCTCACGCTGCTGCTGTCGGCGGGCGCGGGGCTGGCTTCCGCCGCGCTGGGGCTGGCCTTTGGCGTGCTGCTGGTGTGGCTGCGCGGGCCGGCGCTGGCGGCGTTGTCGGCGGCGCTGGGCTTTCTGCGCGCCATTCCGGTGCTGATGCTGATCTTCTGGACCTATTTCCTGCTGCCCATGCTGTTCGGCATCGCGGTGCCGGGCGTGTTCTCCGTCATGGCGGCGCTGGCGCTGGTGGGCGGCGCCTACCTGGCGCACGGCGTGGCGGCGGGCATCCGCGGCGTGCCCGCCGGCCAGTGGGCCGCCGCCATGGCGCTGGGCTTCACGCGCTGGGGCGCGCTGCGCCACGTGGTGCTGCCGCAGGCGCTGCGCATGATGCTGCCCTCGTTCATCAACCAGTGGGTCACGCTGGTCAAGGACTCGTCGCTGGCCTACATCGTGGGCGTGCCGGAGCTGTCGTTCCTCGCCACGCAGGTGAACGCGCGCGTCATGGTGCACCCGGCCGAGGTGTTCCTGTGCGTCGGCGCCGTGTACTGGCTGCTGTGCAGCGCGCTCGACGGGGCGGCGCGCGGCGCGGCGCGGCGGCTGGCGCGGGCCCCCGGCGGCTGATTCCCACGCCGGCATGGGCGCGCGCGGTGCGCGCCACGATGTGCCGAAAACTCCTTTTTTGATAGCTGCTGGCGCTTTCTGCACAAGGGCTGGCGGCATATTTAATTCGCAATGCATCGCGCCATGCACGGCCGCCCCGTGGCCGCCCTCATCGCCGTGTCGCATATGCATAAATTCTCAGATCGTTATGAACCGAAAGTGCATGCATATCGGGATTCGTTCGTTGTTCGCCACGCCCCCGGTTCCTAGACTGCCTCCCAGTTCCGCACGTTTTCCCGCATGCCCGCCACGGCGGCGCCGGAGAGCGTCCTTCCCCAACGAGAGGTATTCCATGCAGTTCGACATTCCGAGACGCGCGGCCGACGTCCGCTTTGCCCGTACCCTGGCCGCGATGGGCGTGGCCCAGGCGCTTGCCGCCTGCGCCGGCGCGGCCTGGGCGCAACCGGCGCAGGGGCAGGGCGCCAGCACCGTGCTGGACCGGGTGGTGGTGACGGCCGACCGCCGCGAGGAGGACGTGCAGGAGGTCAACACCGCCATCACCGTGATCGGCGGCGACGCGGTGGAACAGAAGGAGGTGCGCAACGCGGGCGACGTGATCCGCTTCGTGCCCAACATGACGGCCGACACCACCGACGGCCACGGCCGCCCCAAGTGGTACATCCGCGGCATCGGCCTGTCGGATGCCTCGCTGCACATGACCAACCCCGTGGGCACCTACGTGGACGACGTCTACGTCTGGAACGCCAGCACCGTGGGCTTTCCGCTGTTCGACCTGGAGCGCGTGGAAGTGCTGCGCGGCCCGCAGGGCACGCTGTGGGGCAAGAACACCACCGGCGGCGCGATCAACTTCATCTCCAAGAAGCCCGTGTTCAAGAACGAGGGCTATGTGAAGGCGTCGTACGCGCGCTTTAACGAGAGCCTGCTCGAAGGCGCCTACAACGCCGTCATCAAGGAGGACGTGCTGGCCGCGCGCATCTCCTTCCACCGCCAGGACGCCGACCGCTATACGCAGAACAGCTTCTACCCGGGCAGCACCGACCGCTACAGCGAGACGGCGCTGCGCGGCCAGCTGCAGGCCAATTTCTCCGACAGTTTCGACGGCCTGCTGAACGTGCACTACCGCAAGTTCAAGGGGCCGGTGCTGACCAGCGGCTCGCGCGCCAACCCGTCCAACACGCGCTGGGATGCGCCCTCGCTGGCGCAGGCCACCGACGACCTGGAGCAGATCGGCGGCGCCCTCACGCTGAACAAGCAGTGGGGGCGCAACACGCTGACCTCCATAACCGGCATCGAGCACTTCGACCGCGCGGCCACCGGCGGCGACCGCGTGCCGTACGAGTCGTCGCGTAGCTGGTCGGACTTCAGCGTCAAGCAGTTCAGCCAGGAGCTGCGCCTGGCCTCGCCGAAGGAAGACCGGCTGTCGTGGATCGTGGGCGGCTACTACTTCAAGGGCAAGCTCGACTCGGCTTCCGCCAGCGCCGTCCTCCCCGGCTCGGTCAGCGCCAGCGGCGCGGCCAAGGCGCTGGCCTACAACCGGGGCGACTACACGCTCGACGCGGACAGCTACGCGCTGTTCGGCAGCGTGAACTACAAGGTCAACGACCGCTTCGACGTGACCACCGGCGTGCGCCAGACGCGCGAGACGAAGGACATCGACCTGTTCTACGGCAGCGCCCCGGCGGGCTTCGGCTTCAACGACCCGTCGGCGGGCGGCTGGTACGGCGGCGGCGTCAACCGCCCGCTGACGCGGCGCGCCTACCAGAACGAGAGCCGGGCGTGGAACGACTTCACCTGGGACGTCACCCCGTCCTACCAGGTGAACGACAACCTGCGCGCCTACTTCCGCTTCGCCAAGGGCTTCAACGGCGGCAACTTCAACGCCGGCGCCACGGCGCAGACGGAGGTGGGAGCCATCAATCCGGAGTACCTGCGCTCGTACGAGCTGGGGGCCAAGAGCAACTGGCTGGACAACCGGCTGCAGGTCAACGCATCGGTCTTCTACTACGACTACACCGACCTGCAGCAGAAGGCCGAGAAGGTCGATCCGGCCACCAACCAGATCATCAAGACCTTTCTCAACGCCGGCTCCGGCGTGGTCAAGGGGGCCGAGCTGGAAGTGCTCGCGCGGCCCGCGCGCAACCTCACGCTGGGCATCAACCTGGGCTACCAGCACACCGAGTTCACGGACTTCCAGGTCACGGCCGCGAAGAACATCGCCGGCAACTGGTTCAACCGCGTGCCGCGCGTGGTCAGCAACGTGTTCGCCGACTACCGCATTGCGCTGGCCAGCGGCGCGGCGGTGAACCTCTCGACCGACTGGTCGTACCGCAGCAAGTCTTTCTTCAACGCGGAAGACCAGACCACGCCCGATCTGATCGAACCGGCCTATGCCCTGGGCAACGTCTCCGTCGGCTACACGACGGCCGACGGCAAGTACCACATCCGGGGCTATGTGCTCAACGTCACCGACAAGGTGTACCGCAACACCTCGCTCATCAGCGGCAGCTATTCCTACGGCCCGCCGCGCGTGTTCGGCGTCTCCGTCACCGCTAAGTTCTGATCCCCGCGGCCCGCGCAGGCGGGCCGTTCACTCCCCCTGGCATGGCTGGGCGCCATCGCGCATCCCGGCCGGGGATTCCTTCGCCATTGAAAAGGATGCATCCATGACCACCCCGACGCTCGACAAGATCTGGTTCACCCGCTGCCCCGTCCCCACCGCCACCGGCCTGGCCTACAAGCTCGGCTGGCTGGACGAGGAGTTCGCCCGCGACGGCATCGCCGTCGGCACGCTGCAGGACCGCGACGAGCGCAGCCACAGCACCGAGGAGGAACGGCGCACGCTCGCGCGCCACCACTACGACCACGACCTGCCGGGCCTGTTCCGCGAGGGCGGCAACATGCTGGCGATCGCCGCGCGGGCCCAGGGCGCGCCCAACCGGCTGATCGGCCTGACCTGGATCGAGGAAGGCCAGCGCATCATCGTGCGGTCCGATTCCGGCATCACCGAACCGGCGCACCTCAAGGGCAAGCGCATCGCGCTGCCGGCCTTCAGCGAGCGCCCGATCAAGGACCACGTGCGCGGCAGCAGCATCGGGCGCGGCATGACGCTGGCGGGCTTCAAGGGCGCGCTGTCGCTCGCCGGCCTGACCTTCGACGACGTGGAGTTCGTGGAAACGCCCGTGCAGCTGCCGTCCCCGGGCCTGGCCAATCCGGGCGGTGGCGGTGGCAACTGGTCAGGCAGCCTCTGGTCCGGCCTGCGCCAGTTGGCGGATGGCCAGGTGGACGCAGCCTATGTGAAGGGCGCCGCCGCCCTGGACGCCGCGCGCGAGCTGGGCCTGGTCGTGGGCATCGAGCTGGACGCCTTCGAGGACAAGCGCACCCGCGTCAACAACGGCACGCCGCGCCCGATCACCGTGCACCAGGACCTGCTGGACCACCACTTCGACATCGTGGTGCGCTTCCTCTACCAGAGCCTGCGCGCGGCCGAATGGGCCAAGGACAACCTGGAAGGCGTGCGCAAGATCCTGCAGACGGAGACGCGCGGCACGGGCGACGGCGTGGCCGCCACCTACCGCAACGGCTTCCACAGGACGCTGCACCCCGATCTTTCGCCCGAGCGGCTGGAACTGTTCGGGCTGCAGAAGAAGTTCCTGCTGCTGCACGGCTTCCTCGACGGCGATTTCGACCTGGCGGCCTGGGCCGATCCGCGCCCGCTGGAAGCAGCGTACCGCCTCTTGCAGGAGCGTAGCCGCCTGGTGGCCTGAGACGTTTGCCGGTTCCTTTCGCGGCTGCCGTGCCTGATGAGGCAGCCGCGCTTTTTCCCTTTTCCCATGTGGTCCTACATTCTCAAGCGCCTGCTCATCCTGGTTCCGACCCTGGTCGGCGTGATCACGCTGACCTTCGTCGTCACGCAGTTCGTCCCGGGCGGGCCGGTGGAGCAGGTGCTCATGGCGCTGGAGCAGGACGGAAGCCAGGGCGCGGAATCCAGCGGCGGCGGCGTGGCCGCCTACAGCGCTGGCCGGGGGCTGGATGCCAGGCAGGTCCGGCAGCTCGAGGTGCTGTACGGCTTCGACAAGCCGCCGCTGGAGCGCTACTGGCTCATGCTCGCGCGCTTCGCGCGCTTCGACCTGGGCGAGAGCTACTTCCGCCACCAGAGCGTGTGGGGGCTGATCCAGTCCAAGTTGCCGGTGTCGCTCTCGCTCGGGCTGTGGACCTTCGTGCTCACGTACCTGATTTCGGTGCCGCTGGGCGTGGCCAAGGCCGTGCGCGCGGGCTCGCGCTTCGACCTGCTCACCAGCGTGCTCGTGCTGCTGGGCTACGCCGTGCCGGGCTTCGTGCTCGGGCTCATGCTGCTGGTGCTTTTCGGCGGTGGCTCGTTCTGGGACATCTTCCCGCTGCGCGGCCTCACCTCGGACCACTGGGCCGACCTGGGCCCGCTGGCCAAGGCGCGCGACTACCTCTGGCACATGGCGCTGCCGGTCATCGCGTCGGTCACCGGCAGCTTCGCCATCAAGACCATGCTCACCAAGAACGCCTTCCTGGAGGAGACCCGCCGGCAGTACGTGCTGACGGCGCGCGCCAAGGGGCTGGCCGAACGCACGGTGCTCTGGAAGCACGTGATGCGCAACGCGCTCCTGCCGCTCATCACCGGCTTTCCGGCGGCGTTCATCGGTGCGTTCTTCACCGGCAGCCTGCTCATCGAGACGCTGTTCTCGCTCGACGGCCTGGGCCTGCTGGCCTACGAGTCGGTGACGAGCCGCGACTACCCCGTGGTGCTGGGCACGCTGTACCTGTTCACGCTGCTCGGCCTGCTGACCAAGCTGGTCGGCGACGTGGGTTACGTGCTGGCTGATCCCCGCATCAAGTTCGATGCCCAGGAGCGCTGAAATGTCCGCACAACCCTTTCCCGCCACACGCTTGGCTGACGTTCTTGGAGCCGTTGCAGACGCATCGGCCGCAGCCGCGCCCGTGGCCCAGCCATCACCCGCGCGGATCGTCTGGCGGCGCTTTCGTGCCCACCGGCTCGGCTACTGGAGCCTGTGGCTGCTGGGCCTGCTGTTCGCCGTGAGCCTGTGCGGCGAAGTGCTCTCGAACGACCGGCCGCTGCTCGTGCGCTACGAGGGCCAGTGGTTCGCGCCTGTCCTGCACACCTATCCGGAAACCACCTTCGGCGGCGTGCTCGACACGCCGGCCGACTTCCACGACCCCTTCGTGCAGGCGCAACTCGCGCGGCCCGGCAACTTCGTGCTGCGGGCGCCCAACCCCTGGTACTACGACACCATGAAGTACCAGACGGCGCTGCCCCATCCATCGCCGCCCTCGGCCGAGAACTGGCTGGGCACCGACATCATCGGCCGCGACGTGCTGGCCCGGCTGCTGTATGCCGTGCGCGTCTCGCTGCTGTTCGGGCTGGCGCTGACCGCCTCGGGCGTGCTGCTGGGCGTGGCGCTGGGCGCCCTGCAGGGCTACTTCGGCGGGCGCGTGGACCTGGTCACGCAGCGGCTCATCGAGATCTGGGGCTCGCTGCCCGAGCTGTACCTGCTCATCATCTTCGCCTCGTTCTTCGAGCCCAGCCTGCTGCTGCTGTTCGTGCTGCTGTCCCTGTTCGGCTGGATCGGCCTGTCGGACTACGTGCGGGCGGAGTTCCTGCGCAACCGCCAGCTCGAATACGTGAAGGCCGCGCGCGCCATGGGCCTGTCGAGCGGGCAGATCATCTGGCGCCACATCCTGCCCAACAGCCTGACGCCGGTCATCACCTTCCTGCCCTTCCGCGTCAGCGCCGCCATCATGGCCCTGACCAGCCTGGATTTCCTGGGCCTGGGCGTGCAGCCGCCCACGCCGAGCCTGGGCGACCTGTTCGCGCAGGCCAAGACCTACCTGTACGCGTGGTGGATCTCGGTGCCGACCTTCGCCGTGCTGGTGGCGGCGTTGCTGCTGTTGACCTTCATCGGCCAGGCGCTGCGCGAGGCGCTGGACACGCGGGCCGATGCGCCCGGCGCGCAGGCCGGCGCGGTGGAGGACGCGGCATGAACGCCCCCCTGCTGTCGATCGACAACCTGTCGGTGCGCTTCGGCACGCGCACGGTGGTGCACGACCTCAGCCTGGCGCTCGCGGCGGGCGAGCGCGTGGCGCTCGTGGGCGAGTCGGGCTCGGGCAAGAGCGTGACGGCGCTGTCCATCCTGCGGCTCGCGCAGGGGGCCAGCCACCAGGGCCGCATCCGCCTGGGCGGTCTGGACCTGCTCCAGGCCAGCGACGCGCAACTGCGCGCGGTGCGCGGGCGCGACGTGGCCATGATCTTCCAGGAGCCCATGAGCGCGCTCAACCCGCTCTACACCATCGGCAACCAGGTGGCCGAGACGCTCATGCTGCACGAGGGGCTGGACGCGCGCGCCGCGCGCCAGCGCACCATCGCGCTGCTGGAGCGCACCGGCATCCGCGAGCCCGAGCGCCGCGTGGACTGCTACCCGCACCAGTTGTCGGGCGGCCAGCGCCAGCGGGCCATGATCGCCATGGCGCTGGCGTGCCAGCCGCGCCTGCTGATCGCCGACGAGCCCACGACGGCGCTGGACGTGACCATCCGCGCGCGCATCGTCGAGCTGCTGCTGCAACTGCAGCGCGACCCGCCCGGGCGCAACGGCCAGGCCGCCGATCCCATGGCGGTGCTGCTCATCACGCACGACCTGCACCTGGTGCGCAGGTTCGCCCAGCGTGTGGCGGTCATGGAGCGGGGGCGCATCGTCGAGGTCGCCGACACGGCCACGCTGTTCGCGTCGCCGCGCCATCCCTATACCCGCCGGCTGCTCGACAGCATTCCGGTGCGCGAGGTCGATCCCGTGCCGCGCGGCGCCGTAGTGCGCTTGCGCACCCAGGGGCTGCAGGTGCGCTACGAGCGCCAGCGGCCGGGGGTGCGCAACTGGTTTCGCCGCGATGTATTCCAGGCGCTGGACGGCGTGGACCTGTGCCTGCGGGCCGGCGAGACGGTGGGCGTGGTGGGCGAGTCCGGCTCGGGCAAGACGACGCTGGCCATGGCGGTGCTGGGCCTGCAGCGTGCGGCCGCTGGCCGCATCGAGGTGGGCGGCCAGGCGGTGACGGGGCTGTCGGCGCGGCAAAACCGGGCGCTGCGTGCCCGGCTGCAGGTGGTGTTCCAGGACCCGTTCGGCTCGCTGTCGCCGCGCCAGACCGTGGCGCGCATCGTGGGCGAGGGGCTGGCGCTGCACCACCCGCACCTGGACGCGCAGGCGCGGCGCCGGCGCGTGGCGCAGGCCCTGGCCGACGTGGGCCTGGGAGAGGATGCGCTGCAGCGCTATCCGCACCAGTTCTCGGGCGGCCAGCGCCAGCGCATCGCCATCGCGCGGGCGCTGGTCGTCGGGCCCGAGATCGTGGTGCTGGACGAGCCGACCTCGGCGCTCGACGTGTCCATCCAGCGCCAACTGCTGGCGCTGCTGGTGCGGCTGCAGAAGAAATACGGGCTGAGCTACCTGCTCATCAGCCACGACATCGCCGTGGTGCGCGCCATGGCGCACCAGATCATGGTCATGAAGGACGGCCGGGTGGTCGAGCGCGGCGAGACCGAGGCCCTGATCGCCAGCCCCCGCCACCCCTATACGCAGTTGCTGCTGCGCGCATCGTCATGAGACCCCTGCTTCGTTTCCTCGCCGTTGCGTTGGCCCTGGCCGGCGGTTGCCTGCTGGCGCCGGCCGCCCAGGCCGCGCACGGCATCGCGCTGTACGGCGAGCCTCGGCATCCGGCGGGGTTCGCGCACTTCGACTACGTGAACCCCCGGGCGCCCAAGGGCGGCACGCTGGTGATGCCCAACCCGGCCTATGGCGCCAGCAGCTTCGACAAGCTCAACCCGTTCACGCTGCGCGGCACGGCGCCGCCCGCCATGACCGAGCTGGTCTTCGAGACCCTGGCCGTCTACAGCCTGGACGAGGAGGCCACCCAGTACGGACTGCTGGCCGAGGACATCCGCGTGGCGCCGGACCGCCGATCGGTGACGTTCCGGCTGCATCCGCGGGCGCGCTTCAGCAACGGCGACCCCGTCACGGCGCAGGACGTGGTGCATTCGTTCGACACCCTGACGGGCGCGCAGGCCAGCCCGCGCTTTCGCGCCTATTTCGCCGACATCGCCGCCGCCGAGGCGCTCGACGCGCTGACCGTGCGCTTCCTGTTCCGCAGCGATGCCAAGGAGCTGCCGTTCGTCGCGGGCGACCTGCCGGTGTTCTCGCGCAAGTGGTCGCGCCGGGTCGATGGGTCTGTCATCCCGTTCGACGAGCTGCAGACCGTGGCGCCGGTGGCCAGCGGGCCCTACGTGGTGGACCGCGTGGACTACACGCGCAACAACATCCGCTACCGCCGCAACCCGGATTACTGGGGCGACGCCATCCCCACGCGCAAGGGCACCTACAACTTCGACCGCATCGTCTTCAAGCTCTATCGCGACTACGAGCTGCAGGTGCAGGCGTTCAAGGCCGGCGAGTTCGACGCCATCAACGAAGGCAAGGCGCGCAGCTGGTGCTGCATCTACACCGGGGCGCGCTTCGACAGCGGCGAGCTGGTGAAGAAGCTCTTTCCCCACCAGAACGTGCCGGGCATGAACGGCTACGTCTTCAACGTGCGGCGCGAGAAGTTCAAGGACGTGCGCGTGCGCCATGCACTGTTCCTGGCGCTGGACTTCCAGTGGGTCAACCGCAACATCTTCTACAACGAGTACAAGCGGCCCTACAGCTACTTCTCCAACAGCGACCTGGCCGCACGGGGCCTGCCCACGCCCGACGAACTGGCCCTGCTGGAGCCGTGGCGCGGCCAGCTCGACCCGGCCGTTTTCGGTCCCATGGTCGAGCTGCCCGATACCGATCCGCCGCGCAGCTACCGCGACAGCCTGGTCGAGGCGCAGCGCCTGTTCCGCGAGGCGGGCTGGGTGTGGCGGGACGGCGCGCTGCGCAACGCGCGCGGCGAACCCTTCACGCTGGACGTGCAGATGACCGAAGGGGTTCCGCTGCCGCGCATCGAGACCTTCCTGCGCAACATCGAACGCATGGGCGTACGCGTGCGCCGCTCGGTGGGCGATGCCGCCACATCGCGCAAGCGCATGCAGGAGTTCGACTACGACCTGACCATGATCAGCTTCCGCGAATCGCGCAGCCCCGGCGCCGAGCTGCACCGCAAGCTCAACAGCGTGGACGCGGACCGCAAGGGCTCCGAGAACATCATCGGCGTGAAGTCGCCGGCGGTGGACGCCCTGATCGCCCGCATCATGGCCGCCACCACGCAGCGGGAGCTCAAGGCCGCCGCCGGCGCGCTGGACCGCATCCTCATGCACGGCTACTACGTAGTGCCCGAGCGCTACTCCTTCGAGCACCGGCTGGCCTACAACACGCGCCTGGCCTATCCAGCGACCCTGCCCCGGTACTACAGCCCCTACGAATGGCTCATGCGCACCTGGTGGGACACGGCGGCCCAGGCGGCGCCGTAGCGCATCCCCGGCTTGCGGCGTCCCTCCTCTCCATTTCCTTGCTTTCTTCCATGCTCCAACGAAGTCCCCTGCTGCGCTGTCTGGCCCTGTACCGCCGCACGCCCCTGCTCTTCCTCGCCACCGTGGCGCTGTTCGCCGTGCTGAACCTGAGCCTGTCCTGGCAGCAGTGGCTGGTGGGCCGCGCGGTGAACGACGTGGCCAGCGGGCAGGCGGTGACGGTCCTGGCGGGCGGTGGCCTCGACTACGGCGGCCCGGGCCACGGCCTGTGGCACTGGGTGCTGGTCATCGTCGGCGTGGCGGCGGCGCGCGGCGTGCTGCAGTACGGCACGAACGTCCTCGCGCAGACCATCGGCCAGCGCCTGATGCTCACCTTGCGCGAGATGATCCTGGTGCAGGTGCAGCGCCTGCACCTCGGATACCACCTGCGCCACGGCATGGGAGAGATGGTCACGCGCACGACGCGCGACGCCGACAAGGTGCGCGACGCCTTCATCACGTTCTGGCGCCAGGTGGTGGACACGGTGTTCGTGGTGCTCGCCGCCGTGGGCCTGCTGTGCTGGTACGACCCGTGGCTGGGCGTGGTGGCCCTGGGCCTCACGCTCGTGGGCATCGCGCTGTTCATCCAGCAGACGGGGCGGCTGGTGGAGCTGGACCGCGCCGTGGGCGAGGCCTATGACCGCGTGAACCAGGACCTGAGCGAAGGCATCAGCGGTGTGCGGGTCATCAAGTCCTTCGGCCTGGAGGCCCGCCGCATCGGCGCCTTCTCGGCGCAGGTCGGCGTGTTCGCGGCGCAGGCCCGCGCCGCGTTGTGGTACGCCAGCACCCGCATCCCCGTGCCGCAGGTCGTCGTGGCCATGGCGCACGTGTGGATCCTGGCCTACGGCGCCTGGCTGGTGGGGCAGGGGCGCATGGGCCTGGGCGAGCTGACCGCGTCGCTGCTGATCGCCACCACGCTCGTGTTCCGTATCGAGGGCATCGGCCGCGTGATGCAGGCGTTCGCCGATGCCCGCTCGTCGGCCGGGCGCATCTGGGAGATGCTGGATGCGCAGCCCGCCATCGTGAGCGGCGCGGGCGTGCTGCCGGCAGGCCCCCTGGGCGTGCGGCTCGACGGCGTGGGGCTGTCGCTGGTGGCGGGCGGCGCCGCGGTGCTGGAGGACTGTTCGCTGGCCGTGGCGCCCGGCGAGTTCGTGGCCGTGGTGGGCGGTACCGGCTCCGGCAAGAGCACGCTGGCGGCGCTGCTGCCGCGCTTTCTCGACGCGGAGCGCGGCAGCGTACGGCTCGGGACGGCGGGGGGCGCCGAATGGCTGGACGTGCGCACGCTCGATCTGCCCCGGCTGCGCCAGCGGGTGCATCTGGTCACGCAGGAGACCTTCCTGTTCTCCGACACCCTGGGCGCGAACCTGCGCATGGCGGCGCCCGATGCCAGCGACGGACAATTGCGCGCGGCCTTGCACCGCGCGGCGCTGGACGATTTGCTGGAACAGTTGCCCGAGGGGTTCGACACGCTGCTGGGCGACCGGGGCGTCACCCTGTCGGGCGGGCAGCGCCAGCGGCTGAGCCTGGCGCGCGCGCTGCTGGCCCGTCCCGACCTGCTGGTGCTGGACGACGCCACCAGCGCGCTGGATGCCGTGACCGAGCGGCGCATCCTCGACGGCATCCGCTGCACGGAGGGGGCGCCCACCATCGTGCTGGTGGCCAGCAAGCTGTCCACGGTGCTGCAGGCCGACCGGGTGGTGATGCTGGCCGGCGGGCGCGTCGTAGCCAATGGCACGCACGAGGCGCTGGCGGCGCGGCACGAGGGCTACCGCCAACTGATGGGGCTGGACCATGGCGCCCGGTAACCGCGCCCAGGGCGGGCGCGGGCTGCCGCGCAAGGCGATGAGCGACATCGAGATCGAAGAGGCTCTGGCCCAGCGGCCGCTCAACGCGATCATCGTGGACCGGCTGCTGCCGCTGCTGCGGCCCGTGCGCCGCGAGATCGCGCTGGTGGCCTGCTTCGAGGTGCTGCTGGTGGGCGCGATGTTCGCGCGGCCCTGGTTCGTGCGCGTGCTGGTGGACCGGGGCCTGCTGCCCCGGGAGGCGGGCGGCTGGGCCGTGGACGCGGGCCTGGTCGGCTGGCTGTCCCTGGGCCTGGCGTTGAGCTGGGTGGCGCGGTTCCTGTTCGCGGGCGCGTCCCAGTACGTGGGGGGCAAGGCCGCCATCGCGGTGCTGAATGCGCTGCGGGTGCAGGTGTTCGCGCACGTGCAGTCGCTGAGCCTGCGCTACTTCGACCGCACCAAGGCCGGGCGCATCATCTCGCGCGCCGACCGCGACGTGGACGCGCTGGAGCCGCTGCTGATCCAGGGCCCGCCGGAGCTGCTCTCGGCCCTGCTGCGTTGCGGCCTGGCGGCGGTACTGCTGTGGCGCATCGCGCCCGCGCTCTTCCTGAGCCTGCTGGCCATCGTGCCGCTGCTGCTGCTGGCCATGTGGGCCTTCAAGCGCAGCTCGCAGTCGAGCTGGGCGCGCATCGCCGAGAACCGCAGCCGCTTCACCGCGCACCTGGTGGAGACGGTGTCGGGCGTGCAGGTGCTGCAGCAGACCGGGCAGGAGGAGGCCAACCGCGCCCGCTACCGCGTGCTGCTGTGGGACTTCAGCTGGTCGCTCATCCGCAACGGCATCCGTTCGGGCTGGTTCCTGCCGTTCACGGCCGTGCTGACCAGCGCCGGCATGGCCATGCTGCTGTTCGCCGGGGCGCGCGGGCTGGCCCTGGACACGCTCACGGCCGGGCAGATGATCGAAAGCCTGTTCTACGTGATGCTGTTCCTCGGCCCGCTGCAGGAGCTGAGCGACCTGTTCGAGCGCTACGCCACCGGGTCGGCCAGCGCGCAGCGCATTTTCCTGCTGCTGGACACGCGCCCCGAGATCGTGGACGCGCCCGGTGCGCAGCGCCTGCCTGCGGCGCAGGGCGTGGTGGCGTTCCGCGGCGTGGGGTTTGCCTACGATCCCCGGCGTCCGCGCCCGGTACTGCAGGACATCGACCTGCAGGTGCCGGCCGGCGAGACGCTGGCCATCGTGGGCCCCACCGGCCACGGCAAGAGCACGCTGGTGCAGTTGCTCGCGCGCTTCTACGAGGTGGGCAAGGGGGCCGTGCTGCTCGATGGCGTGGACGTGCGCGCGCTGCGCCAGCAGGACCTGCGCCGGCATGTGGGCGTGGTGCTGCAGGACAACGTGGTGTTCAGCGGCAGCGTGCTGGACAACCTGCGCCTGGCCGCCCCGGCAGCCACCGAGGAGGAGCTGATCGACGCCGCCCGGTCGCTGGGCGCCGACGAGGTGCTGCGGCGCTTGCCGCACGGCTACCACACCGAGGTCGGCCCGCTGGGCCGGCACCTGAGCCACGGCCAGCGGCAACTGGTGTGCCTGGTACGCGCCTTCCTCGCCAATCCCGCCGTGCTGGTCCTGGACGAGGCCACCTCGGCCGTGGACGTGCAGACCGAGCAGCGCATCCAGAAGGCGCTGCGCCGCCTGTGCGAAGGCCGCACCGCGATCGTGATCGCGCACCGGCTCTCCACCGTGCGGCATGCGGACCGCATCGCCGTCATCGAACACGGCCGCGTCGCCGAGCTGGGCCGCCACGAGGAGCTGCTGGCGCGCCACGGCGCCTATGCGGCGCTGTATGCGGCCTATGCGCAGGGTGGCGAGCCCGTGATGGCGGAGGCGGTTCCTTGATTTCGTACTTACCTTATCCGTTCAATTTCGTTGTGGAAGCACCGCGCGAAAAATACGATTCGCTGCCCGGACCGCGAGAGCCGAAAGGCGCACAGCCGCATACATCCATGAGCCACGCCCTGCCATCTGCCCCCCCTTCCCGACGCCTGGCGGGCCTCGCCACGATCATCGGCCTGCATGTCGGCGCGTTCTACCTGCTCGCCAACGGCCTGTCGCGCGAGAGCGTGCAGGCCGTCCTGAACCCGGTGCAGACGCGCCTCATCCAGGAAGTCAAGGCGCCTCCCCCGCCACCGCCGCCGCCCAGGCGGGACATCGTCCGCCAGCCCGCGCGCACCCCGCCGCCGCCTCTTTATGCGCCGCCGCCCGAAGTGGCCGTGGCGCCCGCACCCGTGGTGGACACGGTGGCGGCTGCGCCCGTGCAGGCGCCGCCCGCTCCTGCGGCCCCCACGGCCCCGCCGCCGCCTGCGGCTGCGCCATCGCCGCCCGCCGTGCTCAGCGCGGGCGTCGTGTGCCCGAACTCGGCCCAGGTGCGCGCCAGCACGCGCTATCCGGCCGTCGCGCAGCGGCGCAACATCACCGGCGATGTGCTGGTCGAGTTCCTCGTGGCCGCCTCGGGCGTGATCGAGGACATCCAGGTGCTGGGCCAGGCCAACGGCATCCTGGCTTCCGCCGCCATCGAGGCCACGCGCAAGTTCCACTGCGAAAGCCAGGGGCGGCCGGTGCGCGTGCAGGTTTCCTACAGCTTCCAGATGCAATGAGCCACCGGCTCGCCATGAAACGGAGTATTTCCATGCCCCCCCTTTCCCGTCCTTCCATCGGTGCCCGTTCCCTGGCCACGGGCCTGGTCCTGTTGTTCTCCAGTGCCGCGGTCCTGGCGCAAGTCCCTGATGCAGCAGCAGCCAACCCTTACGGCGTGCGCGCCCTCTGGGAGGGTAGCGACGCGGTGGCCAAGGGCACGCTGCTGATCCTGGCCCTCATGTCGCTGGGCAGTTGGTACGTCATCCTGGGCAAGCTTATCGAGCAAGCCCGGCTGCGGCGCCATGCGCGCGCCAGTGCAAGGCTCTGGAGCGCGTCGCAGGTGAACGAGGGCATCGCGGCCCTGCCGGCCGCCAGCCCGTTCCGCTACATCGCCGAGACCGGCCTGGGCTCGGTGGAAAAGCACGGCGCCGTGGGCGCGCACATCGACTTCAACGACTGGCTGGCGCTATCCATCCAGCAACCCATAGAGCATGTGCAGAACCGGCTGCAAGGCGGCCTGGCCTTCCTGGCCACCGTGGGGTCCACGGCACCGTTCGTAGGCCTGTTCGGCACGGTATGGGGCATCTACCATGCGCTCACGGCCATCGGCCTGTCGGGGCAGGCGTCCATCGACAAGGTGGCGGGGCCGGTGGGGGAGGCGCTGATCATGACTGCCATCGGCCTGGGCGTGGCCGTGCCGGCCGTGCTGGGCTACAACTGGCTGGTGCGGCGCAACAAGGTGGCGCTGGACGGCATCCGCGCCTTCGGCTCCACGCTGCATTCGGCCCTGCTGGCCATGCCGGCACGCTGACACGGTGCCAGGAGGAGTTCCCATGGCCATGCAGATCGGCGCCGGCGACGGCGGGCCTGACGAAGTGGTTTCGGCCATCAACACCACGCCCCTGGTGGACGTGATGCTGGTGCTGCTGATCATCTTTCTCATCACCATCCCCGTGGCCACGCAGTCCGTGGCCGTGGCCTTGCCGCAAGAGAAAGCCGTGCCGCGGCAGTCCCGGCCCGACACCGTGAGCATCGGCGTGGACAGCGCTGGCGGCCTGTTCTGGAATGCCGGCCGCCTGTCCGGCGAGGCGGCGCTGCTGGAGCGGCTCAAGCAGGTATCCGCCCAGGTGCCGCAGCCCGAGATCCAGATCCGGGGCGACCAGGACGCGCGCTACGAATTCATCGAGAGGGTGGTGCACGCCAGCCAGCGTGCCGGTATCCACAAAGTCAGCTTCATCACCGAACCGCCGCCGCGCGGCACTTGAGAGTCCCATGCCCCTGCCCCCCAGACCGGCCGATGCCGGCGATGCCCAGGTCCTCGTGGACATCAACACCACGCCGCTGATCGACGTGATGCTGGTGTTGCTCATCATGCTGATCATCACCATTCCGATGCAGCTCGACAGCGTGAACCTGAACCTGCCGACGCCCGCCGCCGAGCCGCCCCGGGTGGTGCCCGAGGCCGTCCAACTGCAAATCGGCGCCGATGGCGCTCTGCGCTGGAATGGCGAGGCCGTGGCCGGCGCGGGCGAACTCCAGGGCCGGCTGCACGCAGTGGCCGGTCTGGCGGCGGTGCCGGAGCTGCACATCCGCCCGGACCGGCAGGCTGCCTACAAGCATGTTGCGATGGTGCTGGCGGCAGCGCAGCGCCAGGGGCTCTCCAAGCTGGGCATCGTGAGCCAGGCAGAGTGACCCGTCCTGCCGCATGGGCCACCGAGCCCCCGCCCTTCCAGCTTCCTGAAGAGGAGCCGGCCTCCGTGGACGGCGAGGCCGAACTGATCGCGCTCGCCAATATCCTGCACTCGCCCATCATCAGGCTGTGGCGGCAACTGCGCTCGGAAGCGGAGCACCTTCAGACGCCGGCGTTGCACGTCACGCTGCTGTTCCAGATCCGCGCGCAGCCTGGCATCGGCGTCAGCGAGCTGGCCGCGCGCGAGCGCATGCGGCCCTCCTCGATGAACGTGCACCTGCGCGAACTGAGCGAGGCGGGGCTGATCATGCGCGACGACGCGCCCCATCCGGACCGGCGCCGCGTCGGCTTGGCCATTGCTCCTGCGGGGAGCGAGTTTCTGGAGCGGGTGCTGCACCTGCGCTACCGCTATCTGATCCAGAAGCTTGCCGACATGAGCGCATCCGACCGGGCGAGCCTGAAGGCGGCCATACCGGCGCTGGTGCGCCTGAGCGCGGGATACGTGCCCTGATCCGTGGAACGGCCCGCCGGGACACGTTCCCCGACAATGGCGCACCATGACTCTGCGCAACATCGCCACGCTCCTGGGCATCGTGCTGCTCGCTGCCGCCGCGTGGCACGCCTACGGACCGCCAGGCCTCCTTGCCGCGGGCGGCGGCCTGGTCATGTGGGGGTTGCTGCATTTCACGCGCCTCGTGCATGTGATGACGCGCGCCGCGCGCAGCCCCATCGGCCACGTGGGCAGCGCGGTGATGCTCAACGCCAGGCTGAAGTCCGGCGTGAACCTGATGCACGTGGTCGCCCTGGCGCGCGCGCTCGGTGAAGCGCGTTCCGCCGAAGGGCTGCAGCCCGAGGTCTATCGCTGGACCGACGGCACCCATTCGCATGTGACGTGCGAGTTCGCCGGCGGCCGCCTGGTGCGCTGGAAGCTGGTGCGTCCAGCGCCTTTGGCGGATGGGCAGGCTGGCGAATCGTAAAATCGCGGTCTTTGCGGCAGCGTGCCGCAAACCCTTCAAAGGATTCCCATGAGCCCCGTAGTTCCCTCGATGGCCGATCGTGACGGCAAGATCTGGATGGATGGCCAGATGGTCGATTGGCGCGATGCCAAGATCCACGTGCTGACCCACACGCTGCACTATGGCTGCGGCGCCTTCGAAGGCGTGCGCGCCTACAACACCGCCGGCGGCACGGCCATCTTCCGCCTGCAGGAGCACACGGAGCGCCTGTTCAACAGCGCCAAGATCCTGCGCATGAAGCTGCCCTTCACGCCCGAGCAGCTGAACCAGGCCCAGCTCGACGTGGTCAAGGCCAACAAGCTCGAGAGCTGCTACCTGCGCCCGCTGGTGTGGATCGGCGACAAGAAGCTGGGCGTCTCGCCCAAGGGCAACACCATCCACGCCATGGTGGCGGCCTGGGCCTGGGGCGCGTACCTGGGCGAGGAAGGCCTCAAGCGCGGCATCCGCGTCAAGACCAGCAGCTACACGCGCCACCACGTCAACATCACGATGACGCAGGCCAAGGCGGTGAGCAACTACAGCAACTCCATCCTGGCCAACATGGAAGCCACGGACGACGGCTACGACGAGGCCCTGCTGCTCGATGCGGCCGGTTTCGTCTCCGAAGGCGCGGGCGAGAACATCTTCGTCGTGAAGAACGGCGTGGTCTACACGCCCGACCTGTCGGCCGGCGCGCTCAACGGCATCACGCGCAACACCATCTTCCACATCGCCAAGGACCTGGGCCTGGAGATCGTGCAAAAGCGCATCACGCGCGACGAGGTGTACATCGCCGACGAAGCCTTCTTCACCGGCACGGCCGCCGAGGTCACGCCGATCCGCGAGCTCGACCGCATCGAGATCGGCGCCGGCAGCCGCGGCCCGGTCACCGAGAAAATTCAGAACGCGTTCTTCGACATCGTGAACGGACGCAATCCCCAATACGCCCACTGGCTCACCAAGGTTTGACCACCATGACGCAAGCTGTCGTCGAATTGCTCGCCAAGGACCTCAACGGCAATGGCGGTGTCTATTGCCCCAACCCCAAGGCCGACATGAAGCTGTGGAACACCCACCCGAAGGTCTACATCGACGTGGCGCACCACGGCGAGGGCAAGTGCCCGTACTGCGGCACCGTGTACCGCCTGAAGGCGGGCGAGGTGGTCAAGGGCGGGCACTGAGCCCGTGCCCGGGGATCGCCCCGGGCTTCTCCTGTTTTGATAGCTGCTAGCGCTTGCTGCGTAAGCCTTTGCGCCGGTTTTGGCCTGTAGTCCTTGCTACAGGCCTTTTTGCGTGCGCAGGTGGCGTGCATTGCCCCAGGTCAGGCGCGCCTTCATGGCCAGCTTGCGCCAGCGCGTGGCCCAGCGGGCGGGCGTGCCGCGCCCGGCGATGGTGCTGTCCTGGCTGGTCACGTCCAGCCGCACCACGGGGGGCTGCACCCCGAGGATGCGCAGGCCGTTTTCCCACCAGAAGCGCAGGTCGATGTCGATCGGGCGGCCAAACGGTACCCGGCTGTCGAGCAGCTTGCGCGCGCCCGCGCGGCTCACCATGTAGCCCGCGGTGAAGCTCGGCACGCGCCGGTACTGGATCAGCCGGTGCGTGGGAGTCAGGGGCCTGGCGGCGCGGATTTTCTCGCCCGCGGGGCGGCCCATGAGCTTGACCATGTCCCAATCGCCCTCCAGCGCGGCGATGGCCTGCACCACCGGGGCAAAGGCTTCTTCCAGCACCACGTCGTCCTCCAGCACGACCAGGGCCGGGGCGTCACTGGCCAGCAGCTGGCGCCATGCCTGGATGTGGCTGGCATAGCAGCCCTTCTCGCCATCGACCAGCGGCTGGTAGTACTGGCTGCGGTTGCGCTCCGGGCTGTACAGCGGGCCTTGCGCGGCCTGCGGCAGGTGCTTCCACCACACGGCGGGCAGGCGCTCCCCCGGCAGGCCCAGGCGGGCGAGCTGGGCCTCGATGCGGGCGCGGCGTTCGCTGTCCTTGTCGAGGTTGATGAAGACCAGGGGCAGCATTCACAGCCTCCACCAGCGGCGCCGGGGTGCGGGGGCATCGTCGCCCAGGCGCTGCGCCAGCGCGAGGTAGTGCGCGAAGTTGAGCGGGCGGTCCTGCGTCACGTCGGCCGCCACGGCAGCGAGCAGGGCGCCGTAGGCCGGCTTGCGCGACTCGAACAGATGGAAAAAGTCGCGCTGGCCGTAGAACGTGCCAATGCCGAACACGCCTTCATGGCCCAGGGCCCACTTGGGTATCAGGGTCGCCGTGGGGGCCGGCATGGCCAGGGCGATGCCGCGCGCGCGCGCCAGCGCGCTCAGCACCTCGGCCGCGTCGTGCTGCTTGCTGGTTTGCAGGTCGGGCTTGCCCAGCGCTTCCCACAGCCCCTTGCGCAAGGCCATGAACATGGGGCCGGCATAGACCTGGTTGCCGGGCTTGTGGTTGGAAAACTGGGCCAGGCCGAACAGGGCGCCGGCCTGCGCCTGGGCAATGGCCCCGAGACAGGCCTGGCGGTGCAGGGGAAAGGCATCGATATCGCAGAAAATCACGACATCGTCGCTGCCGTGGCGCTCCAGCACCTCGGTCATCCAGCGGCCATGCGGCTGCTGGTGCGCGCGTTCCTGCTGCAGTGGCAGGCCCAGATGGGCAAAGACGGCCCGTTGCTGTTCCAGAATGTCCGCCGGGATGTTGTCCCAGTACATGGTGTGGATCACGGGCAGTGGGTGCATGGGACGGGGTCGAAGGACAAGGGCGCGGGCCGCGAAGGTGCGCGCCATTGTATGGACAGAAAAAGGGGATCGATTTGTTCTTGAAGCGGATTCAGCCGCGCCTTCTGCTGGCGGCCCAATGGAGCCTGGTCGCCGCGTTCCTGTTGTTCCCCGTGGCTTTCGCGCCCGGCAACGTGGCCATCGCGCTGGCTTTCCTGCTGTCTCTGGCGGCGGGGGACTACCGCGCGCGCTGGCAGGCGGTGCGCGGCATGCCCGTGGTCTGGTGGGCGCTGGGCCTGTACGCGGTGGTGCTCGTGGGCGCGCTCTACAGTCCGGCGCCCGGCGCGGATATCGGCATGCATCTGAGCAAGTACGGCAAGCTCCTGCTGCTTCCCGCCCTGCTGCCCCTGCTGGCGCAGGCCGCGTGGCGCACGCGGTGCCTGAACGCCTTCATGGCTGCCATGGGGTTCATCCTGGCGTCGGTCTACGCCAACGTGTTCTGGCAGCTGCCCTGGTCCGTCACCCAGAACCAGGGTTGGGGCGGGGACCATACCGTGGTGGGCGACTACATCACGCAAAACATCATGATGGTTTTCTTCGCCACGGCGGCCATCGCGCGCGGGCAGTCGGCACAGGGCCGGCGCCGCTGGGCCTGGTGGCTGGCGGCCGCGCTGGCGGCGGTGGCGGTGACCCAGCTGTCCCAGGGGCGCACGGGCTACCTGCTGCTCTGCGTGGCGGCGGCAGGCTATGTCTTCCTGGCGCTGCGCGGGCGTGCGCGCTGGGTGGTGCTGGGCAGCATGGCGCTGGCCATCGGCGGCGTGCTGGCGACTTCGCAAACCGTGCGTGACCGCATCGCCCTCGGGCTGAACGAGGCGGCGCAGAGCAGCAGCATGGAAATCACCAGCATCGGCGGGCGCGTCAATTTCTGGAAGCACACGGCGCTGCTGATCGAGGAAAAGCCTTTGCAGGGCTGGGGCACGGGCAGCTACCACAGCGTCTGGTGCCAGCGTGTCACGCAAGAGGGCTGGTGCTGGTTCGGCGGCTGGCATCCGCACAACCAGTACCTGTTCTTCTGGATGGAGAACGGCGTGCTGGGGCTGGCGCTGTTCCTGCTGCTGGTGAGCGCGCCCGCGCGCGCCAGTGCGCGCGCGGCGGCACTGGACCGTCCCCTGCTGTGGGCTTTCTCCCTGATTTTCGCCGTGGACAGCCTCATCAACTCCCCCCTGTTCAGCGGGCGCGAGAGCCATTTCTTCATCATGCTGCTGCTGTGGCTGTGCGCGCAGGCGCACTTCGGTGGCCGCGGTGCGCAGCCTACCCCCGCAGTGGTTTAGATGAACTGCCGGTGCCAGTGCAGCATGTCGTGCCGCGCCAGCAGCGCCGGGGGAATGGGCGGGTGCGGGGCCTGCATGAAGTCGCCAAGGCGATCCGGCGCATCGTGTCCATCGACGAAAACGCGCCCGGGGGTGTAGAGGTCGTCCCGCACCGCCGCGGCGCGGGTGGTCAGCAGCTTCTTGCCGAAAAAAGCCGCTTCCAGGCTGCGCACCGTCGGCCCGCTCTGGTGCGGCTGCACCACTTCCAGCAGGCAGCGCGCGCGGCGCACCCACGCCAGGTTCTCGGCGTAGGGCAGGGGCGCAGGGGTCAGCAGTGCCCTTTCCTGCGCCGTGTAGGCGCGCTGCCGGTCGGGCGTGATGTGGAAGTGCACCCGCAGCCCGGCTTGGCGCGCCGCTGCGTGCAGGCGCGCCAGCGTGGGCATGCGCCCCTTGTCCTGGCCGACGAAGTACAGGTCGATGTCCTGCGCCACGTCGCCTTCCTGGTACGGGGAAACGTCCCGGTACACCTGATCGACCAGGCGCAGCCCGTGGCGCTGCGCGTCCTCCGGGTCGAAGGTGACGACCTCCATGCCGAGCCCTTTCAGGGCCCGGATGTGCACCAGGCGCAGCAGCGGGTTCTGCTGGTAGTCGCGCACGGGGTTCCAGGTGAACAGGGTGCGCCGCCGCGCGCGGATGTGGCGGCGCAGGATGCGCAGCTCCTTGATGTTCTCCACGCCGAAGACCAGCACGCTGTCCGTTGGCTCGATGGCGCGCAACTGGGCCAGGTAGCCGGCCGCGAACGCACGCGAGCGCAGCCCCGCCCAAGGCAGGCTGGCCTCGGCGAACTTGGCCAGCGAATGGGTCAGGCCCCGGTCGTGGCTGCCGTGCGGCAGCACCCGCACCCCCTCGGCGCCTTGAAGGCGCTCCATCACGAAAGCGGTGAGAAAGAAACGGGTGTTTGCTATCACATGCAGCATGGGCGCCGACTATAGGGCCTGCGCATGTGCCTCGTGTGTCTCAGGCCGCCATTCGTTCGCGTGCCGCCTGCCATTCACGGGCCAGTTCCTGCACCAGGGTGGCTGCAGGCAGGGCGCGCGCGGCCGCCACGCCCTGGCCGGCCCACAGGGCCAGGTAATCGCCGTCGTCCGCCTCGGCGGCGGCGCGGCGCACCGGGCCCATCAGCGCGTTGTGCACGGGGTAGGCCGGGCAGGCGTCCTCCAGCGGCTGCAGCTGCGCCATCATCGCGTTGGCGATGCCGCGCGCCGGGCGGCCCGAGAAGGACCGGGTGATGCGCGTTTGCGTGGCGTCTGCCCGCGCCAGGGCGGCGCGGTAGGCCGGGCCTATGCCCGACTCGGGGCACGCCAGGAAGGCCGTGCCCATCTGCACCGCCTGCGCGCCCAGGGCCTGGGCGGCGGCGATGCCGCGCCCATCCATGATGCCGCCCGCCGCGATCACCGCCACGCCCCGGGGCGCCAGCGCATCGACGCACTGCGGCACCAGCGCCAGGGTGCCCACCTGCGCGGCCGTGAAGTCGCCGAGGAAGGTGCCCCGGTGCCCGCCGGCCTCCAGCCCCGAGGCGCAGACCGCATCCGCCCCCACGTCGGCCCAGGCCAGGGCCTCCCGCACCGTGGTGGCCGTGCCGATCACGGCGCAGCCCGCCGCGTGCAGGCGCTGCACCTGCGCGGCGTCCAGGATGCCGAAGGTGAAGCTGGCGAAGGCCGGGCGCAGTTCCAGCAGGGTCTCGAACTGCGCGCTGAAGTCCTCGCACCAGCGGGCGGGCACGCCGGGCTGCAGGCCCCACTGGGCGTACAGCGGCGCCAGCCGCTCCAGCGCCTGGGCCACGGCGGCCGGGTCGGGCGCGGGCGTTTGCTGTACGAACAGGTTGATGCCGAACGGCTGCGCCGTGAGGCGCCGCACCTCGGCCGCGGCTTCGCGCATGGCGGCGGGCGAGCGCATGCCGCAGCCCAGCATGCCCAGGCCGCCGGCCTGGGAGACGGCGGCGGCCAGGCGCGCCGTGTCGGCGCCCGCCATGGGGCCTTGGACGATGGGCAGGCGCACACCGCGCGCCGCGAGCAGGGAGGATTCGGACATGGGAAAGTGCCTGGGATGAAAGGTCAGGAAAGAAGAAGGGTGTCGCGCAGCGCGTCGAGCGCCGCCGAGCGGTAGCCGCGGCGCCAGGCCAGCAGCGTGTCGATACGGGCCAGCAGGTGCTGGCCCAGGGGCTGCGGCAGCGGCGCGAGCGCCAGCACCGAGCGCGGCACCACGCCCACGCAGGTGCCCGCCGCCACGCATGCCAGGATGGCGTGGTACGAGCCCAGCTCCAGCAGGCGCAGGGGCTGGGCGCGCGGGGCCAGCCAGTCCTCGGCCAGGCGCCGGTAGGTGCAGCCGGGCTCGAAGGCGGCGAGCGTGCCGGGCCGCACGTCCTGCGGGCCCTGCACCGGCGGGTGGCCCGCGGGCAGCACCAGCAGCAGTTCCTCGGTGAAGACGGGCACGGTGTCCAGCGCCGCATCGGGCGGCTGCCCGGGCGCGCAGGCCACCAGCACGGCATCGAGCGCGTGGGCGCGCAGCCTGTCCAGCAGCACCTGGCTGGCGCCCGTGCACAGCTCCAGCGCAATGTCGGGCCACTGCCCATGCAGGCGCGCCAGGGGCGCGGGCAGGCGGCTGGCGGCCGTGCTTTCCATCGAGCCCAGGCGCAGCCGCCCTGCGGGCTGGCCCGGGTGCAGCGCCTGGCGGGCCTCTTCGGCCAGAGCCAGCAGGCGGTGGGCGTAGTCCAGCAGCACCAGGCCCTCGGGCGTCAGCGCCATGCGCTTGCCTTCGCGCAGGAACAGCGCCACGCCCAGCTCGGCCTCAAGCTGGCGCACGCGCGTCGTCACGTTGGACTGCGCGCGCTGCAGCCGCTCTGCCGCCCGGGTGACGCTGCCCTCGGCCGCCACGGTGCGGAAGATGTCCAGCGCGGTCAGGTCCATCGGAGGAAGTTTCATCTTTTTAAAATATGAATATATAAAATTCAATCTCTTGATAAGATGTTAAACCTCCCCCTACCGCCTGGCAAGCTCGGCGCCAGCCCCTTTCAATGGCCTCCGCCCCTTCTTCTCCCCGCAGCGTCACGCCGTTGGCCATCGCGTTCGCCGGCATGGCGGCCCTGGCGTCGGCCATGGGCATCGGCCGCTTCGCCTTCACCCCGCTGCTGCCCATGATGCTGCACGACGGCGTGGTGGACATTCCCCAGGGCAGTTGGCTGGCCACGGCCAATTACGCGGGCTACCTGGCCGGCG
>Ga0209958_1000592_pt1 | contig 54811 bp, 35 predicted proteins | sample ThiBio_inoc_plan_FD_183942 | JGI IMG/M metagenome (GOLD analysis project Ga0209958, IMG submission 183942) | Wastewater bioreactor microbial communities from Cape Town, South Africa - Thiocy_inoc_plan (SPAdes) | ecosystem: Engineered > Bioremediation > Thiocyanate > Unclassified | place: South...
AAGGATACCACACCGCCGGTACTGCTGAGCATGGTGCCTGCCGATTCGCAGATCAGCCTGAGGCCTTCCAGGATCACGCTGCGGTTTGACAAGTTTATGGAGGTCAAGGAGCTGGACAAGAACATGAGCATCTCGCCGCTCCTGGATATCCAGCCTACCGTGATATCTTACGGCAAGCGTGTGGAAATAAAGATAACCGATTCGCTCCTGAGGCCGAATACGACCTATAAGCTGAGCTTGGGCAATGCGCTTACCGACAACCGGGAAAATACGCCTTATGCCGACTTCGCATATATATTTTCCACCGGGCCGTACCTGGATTCCCTGATGTATGAAGGTTATGTGCTGAACGCCCGGACCGGCTTCCCGGATACCGGCATCACCGTAATGCTCTATGAGGATACATTTACGGACAGTATGATACTGAGGCGTAAGCCTGTATATGTGACCAAGACCGACCTCCGGGGATATTTTAATTTCGAGATACTGCCTCCCGGCAATTTCAGGCTCATAGCCGTAGGTGATGAAGACAATAATTACCTGTATCACCCGGGCAATGAGCGTATGGCCTTTTCAGAGACCATTGTACGTCCTTCGGTAGACGCAGGGCTGGAAGCCTTCCTGTATTCCTTTAAGGAAGACAGGCCCGCGAATGACACTGCCAGGGAAGAGCCGCAGGCACCGGACTCCAAATCGGCCAAGTTCGGAACGGGACCCGGTGTCAGCCGGTCAGCCAAGGGCGGAACCGTAGCATACACGGTAAGGGTAGATACGATGAATGCCGAAAAACGGACTTTCGATATTACCACGCCCCTCTATATAACTCTCCGGGATACCTCCATCAGGATCGACAGGAATAAGATATTTCTCAGCTATGATGCTGAAGGCATAGATGCGGAATCCGTCGCAGACATCATGCAGTCGGGAGACAGCATTGTTATCAGGACGCAGTGGCTGCAGGATAAGGTATATACTCTCAGGCTGGTAAAAGGATGGGCTACAGACAGCGCGGCCAATGAAGTGCCGCCCGGCAAATATATCTTTCGCACCAGGGGCAAAGAGGATTACAGTGAGCTCAGGATCAATTTTGCTGATACCCTGCTGAACAGGGATTATTATGTAATGGTCAGCACGGAAAAGGATACCGTTCATTACGGCCTGATAACCGCGGCTGTCAGCTTATCCTACCTGGCTCCGGAAGCCTATACGGTGATGATCTTTGAAGACAGGAACAGGGACGGGAAGTGGACTACCGGGAATTTCCTGGAGAGAAGGCAGCCGGAGATCATGATACCTCATGACGGCAAGGTGCTGTTGCGGCCGGGCTGGGAGAATGAGATCGACTTTAAGCCTTATATCTTTAAGCCCGAATCCCGGAAAGCCGACAAGTTTAAGCAAGCGGCAGATCACGAACCTGAAAAAGAATAGCTTATGAAAATAATATATGGTATTAAAAATTGCAATACGGTAAAGAAAGTATTGACCTACCTGGATGAGCATGCCATTCCCTATACTTTCCATGATTACAAGAAAGCGGGTATCACAAAAGACCGCCTTGAAAGCTGGTGCCGTCAGGCGGGCTGGGAAGCGCTGGTGAATAAAAAAGGTACGACCTGGCGTCAACTGGACGATACCGTAAAGGAAGGCGTGACTGATGCCGCTTCAGCCATCGCACTGATGGCAGCACATACCAGTGTGATCAAACGCCCCGTGATAGAAGAGCAGGATAAGATACTGAGCATTGGCTGGAATGAGGAAGCATTACAGCAGCTTAAATAGCCTGTTCAGAGGTAGGTATATCGTCTGTATGCGATATTTTTGACAGGAACTGAATAGTACCTCCCCGGCTTTTCCATATCCTGGTAGCCCAGGCTATTCCTGTGACCAGGCCGATACCGATGCTTATAAAGCTGAGCGCCCGATAATTACTGTTGAACAGGTAGATCGCGTATCCAATAACAGAAGCTATCAGGAGTGGACTCAGCATAATTCTGAACCATCCATATGCTTCTGTTATCCATTCAAATATTTTGTACATAGCTGTTATTTTATCATCAGCTTAAGGCTTAAAAAGCCCGCTACGCTTTCAGCATGACTGTCCTGTTCCACCTTAACGCTGTAGACGCCTGTTTCCCTGAACTGAAAAGCGGGCTCCAGCACCTGGATCACATCGCAGTAGTCCCCGCTGCAGTCTGAAAGACTGTTGCCCGAGGCGTCCTTAAAAGCTATTACATAATCTTTTTCCAGCTCCACGGCGCCGGAAGGGGCGGTAATGCTGACCTTTACATCCAGGCCACTGATGGCATACCCGTAAATATGCTGCAGGTCTGCGCTGATCTGGTAGGTCTTACCGGATTCTTTTATATCAGGATTGAATTCAATAACCTCTCCTTTGGTCCATATCTGGTCTTTGAAAATATCCCTGTGCGACGCCTCATATCCTTCTGTGCAGGCAGTGAAGCCGGTAGCAGCCAGGAGTGCGGGCAGGATGAGCTTTTTCATATAGCATGTATTTGGTGCGCCTTAAAGATACAAAAAATAAAAGAACGGCAGCACACATTAGGATGGTTACATGCTTACTCCCACACCCATCTCGAATATCTCTGCCACGGAAAGGTGCGTTTTCAGGAGCGCGGTAAAATAAAGCTCCTTTACCCAGCCTCTTTCATTCCTGATGGCATAGAAGCAGCCGCCTATCTTCTGGTATAGCTTGTCGGACTGGAACTCATAAGGCCTTATATAATAGCCTAACTGGCCTATGATGCCTACCCTCCCGAATACGAACTCGTGTCCCAGGTACCAGGCATATTGTCCCGCCGTTTTCATTTTATGCTGTATGGGCGTTGCCGAATGAGCGGCAAAGTAGACCAGGTGCGTATGATAATGCAGGTCTATACCCGTGAACACCTTATTTTTACCGGCATACCGTTTGGCGATGCCTGCCTGTACAATATAGGTCCGGAAGGTAGGGCCGTCAGCAGGGCCGTTTTCCTTGAACGCAATGCCTGCCCGGGCAGTGAACATAAAATTATTACGGAAGGAAGGGGCGGGGTTTGTTGACAGCTTTTCGGGTTCGGAAGAAACGGGGAAATAGCGCGCGCCTATATGATAGCCGTAGGTGTTAATGCCCAGGTTGGGCCGCTGGAAGGACGCATTGGAAACGTGTGTGAAATTAAGCCCGGCCTGCAGGTGCCAGTGCCGGTTTATCTTATAGCGCAGGTCCATAGCGAACGGGCTGATATTATTGAAATGACCGCCGATCGCTACATTCTGGCTGTTGGAGCCTGTTGTTACATTATAATATTTGCTGACAAAGGATACGCCCATACCGGCCCTGACGGTCCACTCCCATTTATTACGCCGTATTATTGGCAGGGTGATGTTGGGATTCACGCCTATGGCAAATCCGTAGATGTCGGGCATGTTATAGTTCATATAGCTGAGACCTATGCCTACCAGGGGATAATTGCGGATCTGGTGCCAGGGCTTCCTGCCGTAGGTCTGGAACAGCAGGTTGACGTCAGACCCGTAACAGAAAGCAGGCATCGGTCCCGTGAACTTAGCGGTGTGCTTTATCATAGTGGCAAATTTGGCGGTCGCCTCAAAGCCTATGCCCTGCCATCGGTCATTTGCAGCATTTTGTGAATAAGCCACCTGTCCAAGGCATAGGCCCAGGATAGTAAATAAACAGCCGAACTTCCCCCGCATATATGGAAACAAAACGTTTTTACATTAAACAGGTACAAATATAACGGATTTCCGTGTTGCTGGTGCCTGCTTCGTTTTTCCGGCTGTGCGCTTCTTAATGATCATTGGCGCGGGTAAGGATCAGCAACCGGTTGGCAATTGCGCATAACGTTTACTTTCCCATCCTCAAAAGCGAAAGCAGGTTGAGATGAAAGTATAGCCGGAACGGCCTTATTATGTGGGCTCTGCCCCCGGAAATGGCAGCAATGCCAAAGGCCCCGCCATACAAAATCCCGCTTTAAGGGGGATGCTGAAAGGGCCTGTAATAAAGGATTTCACCCTGTTAGGGTTATTTTATTTTTAAGCTGTAAAGATAAGTTTGTATGGTAAAAATTCTTCTTATGTACAAGCTTATTTCCTTACTGCTGATTTTTCTTGCTCCGCATGTATTGCCTGCCCAGCAGGATGCCCGGCTCACCGGGACGGTCACCGGTCCGCAACAAAAGCCTGTTGCCGGTGCAAACCTTATCTTATTAAGAGATACCCTTATCGTCAAGATGAGCGTTACGGACGACAGCGGTCGTTTTGAGTTTGACCCTGTCCCGGCCGGAACCTATTCCTTAAAAATTACGGCAACAGGCTTTACCGGGTATGTGCAGCACGGTATTGCAGTGGAGCATAGCCTGGCCTTGCCTGCTATAGCGCTGACAGAGGAGGGCGCTGACGAGCTGGAAGCCGTCACTTTTAAGGATATAAAGCAGCCTGTAGAAGTGTATGCAGACAGGATAGTGGTAAATGTAGACAACAGTATCGGCTCTGCGGGAGCTTCGGTCATGGAAGTGTTGCAGCGCTCTCCCGGTGTCAATGTAGATAATAACGATCGTATCAGCCTGAAAGGCAACCAGGCCGCGGCTGTCTGGATAGACGGCAAGCCCAGCCCGCTGCAGGGGCAGGACCTGGCTACCGTGCTGAGAGGCATGCCGGCCGGTTCGGTAGATAAAATTGAGATCATTACCAATCCCGGTGCTCGTTTTGACGCTGCCGGCAGTGGCGGTATTATCAATATAAAGCTGAAAAAGGATAAGCGCCTGGGCTGGAACGGCGCGCTTACCGGCAACTTCGGCCATGGAAAATATATGAAATACGGAGCGGGATTTAACCTGAATTACAGGGATAAAAAGATCAACCTGTATGCCAATTATAACTATGCTATGCGTTACTGGTTCAATCATTTAATGCTGGACAGGCGTTTCCTGGATACGGCGGCTGGACAGGGCGGTAAGCATCTGTTCCGCTACGACCAGGATAATTACGCGGTGTTTAACTTCAGGAACCATACCGGCAACGTTGGTATAGATTATTATCTGACCGATAAAACGATCCTGGGCGCTGCCTTTAATGCAGGTGCCAATAAGTTTGAGCCCGAGGTGAACAACCGCTCCCGGGCATTGGGTCCGGATGACGCGTTATTATATCATTTCAATACGGCAGGCGCGCATGATAACCTGTATTATAATTACAGTGCCAATGTCAACCTCAGGCACCAGTTCAGCAGCAGTGGCAGGTCCTTAAGCGCGGACCTGGACTATGCTGCGTTTGGTAACCGTACCAGGCAGAACTTCAGGACAACCTATACGGGACCTGATGGCAGCCAGTATCTCCCGGACTATTATCTGAAAAGCATTCTGGACGGCATCACGTCTATCAGATCGGTTAAGGCAGACTACAATCACCCGTTCAACAGCAAATGGAAAATGGATCTGGGACTGAAGTCCAGCTTTACAGTGGCAGATAACAACCCTCTGTTTTATGAGCTGGAAAACGGCAGCTATGTTTTAGACACCAAAAGGAGCAATCATTTTATCTATAATGAAAACATCAATGCAGGATATATTAACGTGCATCAGAACATAGAGAAGTGGAGCACACAGCTGGGTGTAAGGGTTGAAAATACAAATGCTCACTGGGAGCAGCTGACGACACAGCAACAGTTCAATACTTCCTACACGCAACTGTTTCCCAGCCTGGCTGCGCAGTACCATGTTACGGGTAAGCATGATATCGGCCTGACATTTAGCCGCAGGATAGAGCGTCCCAATTATCAGCAATTGAACCCGTTTAAGTTTTTCGTAGACAAAACGACCTACCGTGAAGGATATCCCTATTTAAACCCGGCTTCGTTCTATTCTGCGGAACTGTCGCATACCTATCAGCAGCGTTTCATCACCTCTTTTGTTTATGGTATCAATAAAGGGTTTATCGCGGAGGTGATACAGCCAAGTGAGTCTGAAGACTCCGTGACAGTACAAACCAACAAAAATATGAAGCAGATGATCTTTGCGGGCATCAATGGCTCCTATTCACCAAAGATAACCAGCTGGTGGAGCAATGTAACCAATTTCCAGGCATACTATGCCCACTATGACGGTGATATAGCGCAGACACCCCTGAGCAAGGGCAGGCCTGCTTTCAATGTTTATACTAATAATACTTTTATGCTTCCTTATGATATGTCCATGGAGCTGGGGCTGAATTACAGGTCCAGGGAGCTGTACGCCTATATGGATGTCCGGGCTAACTGGATGCTGAACTTTGGCGTGCAAAAGCATTTCTGGGATAAAAAGGCAACTTTAAGGCTCAATATCCAGGATATATTTTTTACAGGTTATCCCAGGGCCACTTCGGAATACACCGGTTACCACGAAGATTTTGTAGCAGAACGGGAAACACGGGTGGCGACACTGGCCTTCACGTATCGTTTTGGCAGCAATACGGTGGCTCCCGTACGTAAAAGAGCGGGAGGCGCTGAGGAAGAAAAAGGAAGGGCCCAGCAGGGAGCGTAAGCGATCAGCCGCATTTTTTGACCCGGATACCTTACTGAAGCCTGGCTTTAAGATATCCGGGTCTTTTTGTAATCCGGGCAGGCCGCATTGCTGTTTGTAGGTAATATGTTTAACGTGCTGCCGGCAGGTGTTCCGGCAGCGTGACTGCTTCCCATGAGTTGCCCCGGTACTGCTTATTGTTCCTGTAATACCGGCTGACCCTCCTCCCGCTTTGTAAACAAACAGATAATATCCGTTTCCGTGTATGGAAAGCTGCCGGTCCGACGTTTTAACGATATATAAAATGTTGAACATTCCTACGTTCTAATATGTTACTTTTGATTATTAAAACTTTTAATATGCATTTGAAAACATGGCGGATCTCCTGGCTGCTTCTGGCCGGGGTTCTGGTAGCATTCACATCTATGGCACAGCAATCCAAAAGTTATAAGGCACTGTGGAAGCAGTACGACAGCCTGATGAATTACGGGCTTGAAAAAGACGCCGAAGCGGTCATACAGCAGGTGCTGGCCCAGAGCAGGAAGGACAATGACAGGGAACAGTATCTCAAAGCTGTTATTTACCGGACTCAGCTGAAAGTATCTAAAGCGGACCAGTTGGCAGATGCTTTCCCTTTGGTGAGCAGCCTGGAGGAAGCCGCAGGCAATAATTCCGAAAGAGCGCTGATATATGCTATCCAGGCAGTGACCTATGCCGACTATTTTCAGAACAACAGGTGGCAGATCGTATCAAGGACCAACGTGACGACTTCCAATGAGGATATCCAGCCTGCGGCTTGGTCAGAGGTACAGTTCGTAGATACAATATATAAGCTCTTCAGGAAGTCCCTGAGCTATAAGGCGGAGCTGGAGCGGCTGCCTGCTGCCAGGTATGGATCGCTGCTGACCCGTGATGACGATGGTAAAGCTGCTGATATGGACCTGTATGAATTCCTTTTACAGGAATACAAGCAGTTCAATCTGGCGAATATACACCTCTTCTCACAGGACTTCCAGCAATATAAGACAAACGATACCTCGTGGTTCACCCTGGATCCCGCTGCGTTTATCAATAAAAAAATTGATGCCGCTTCTGATATTGATATAAAAAAGCATACTATTGAAGCATTTCAATTATTGACCGGCTATTACCAAGCCGGCAAAAATGAAGCAAAGCAGGCGCAGCTGGATTTTGAAAGGATCCTGTACCTGAAGGAGCATTTCCTGTTTCCCAATGAAAAGGCGCTGGTGTCCCGGGTGATGGAAAGATTTGCAGCGCGGTACGCCGCCTACCCGGTAGCGGCGCTGGCGCTCAAATATAATATAGAGCAGCAACTGCAGGATAAGGAGACAGAGCCGCTGGCTGCTATCGCGGCATATGAAAGGCTTATCCGGAAATATCCCAATTCCCCGGCCAGCCAGGAATTGTTCAATGCCTTGTCGCAGTTAAAGGCGCAGCAATTCAGCCTGAAGGGCGAAGAAGTGGTGCCGCCGGGCCGTCCCTTTAAAATATTGCTGGAATACAGGAATGTCAGCGCCTGCCGACTGCTGGTGCTGCCTTTTATTGAAAGGAAGGAGAAAGAACGTTTTGATGATTACCGCAGCCGCGTGATGGCGCAGCCTGTCATCAGTACCTATACTACCAACCTGCCGGCTGCTGCCGATCTGAAGCAGCACAGTACGGAGCTGAAAATAGACGCCCTGCCGCCCGGCAAATACTTCATTATCCCGGATCAGCCGCAGCAGGGCGATGACGAATATAACTGGATGAAGCTGGAATTCCAGGTCTCAGGGATCGCTTACGTGCGTAATGATGACCAGGTTACCATTGTTGACCGCATTACCGGGCGGCCTTTGGCGAATGCTGTGCTAAAGCTGCATCCCGCGAATCCCATAAGGCAGCTCAAAATGTACACTGCCGATAAGAACGGCGTGCTGCGTGTAAATGACATCAGGAATGACTATTATAACTGGAACCGTTTTACGATCACACATGGTAACGATAAGCTGACAGGCAACAGCTACTGGGGATATTTTAACCGGCCGGAAGAAAAGCCCAGCACCCATACATTCATTTTTACAGACCGGGACATATACAGGCCGGGACAGACCATTTACTTCAAAGGTATCGTGGTCAGTAAAAAGGCGCATAATGACACCCGTGTAGTGGCGCAGCAGCAGGTAAAGGCCAGCATCCATAAGAATTATTATGATAAGGCTATTGAGACGGTAGAGCTTACCACCAATGAGTTCGGAAGTGTGCAGGGCACGTTTAAAGCCCCGGAGAATGGCTATACCGGTGACTATATCATTAAGATAGGTACCGGGCAGGTCGCCGTAAAGGTAGAAGAATATAAGCGTCCCAAATTTTTTGTGACCTTCGATACGCTTAAGGGCAGCTATTTTGTCAATGACGGGATAGAGGTACGCGGTGTTGCGCAGGCGTATGCCGGTAACAACATCAACGATGCCAGCGTGGAATATGCTGTGGAACGTAATGTAAGATTCCCGTTCCCCTGGCGCTGTTACTGGTGGCCGGTACCTGATAACAGGTCAGAGACGGTAGCCGGCGGTGCGACGGTAACGGATGCCGAAGGACGGTTTACAATTCCCTTCAAGGCGATCCCGGATAATACCAACCCGGAGCTATGGCCTGTATTTACTTATACCGTGAATATTAAGGTAACCGACCTCAACGGCGAGACCCACGAGTTCTCGCAGAATGTAAGCGCGGCTTACAGGGACGCCTTGCTGACAGCCACGATCCCTGAAGACGGCTCCGATGTCAATCTCAGGAAGGTGACTGTACGGGTGACGAATGTCAACGATATCGCCATCAACAACCCGTACACTGTGCGGGTCGCCAAGCTGGAAGCGCCGAAACGGCTTTTAAAATCCAGGCTGTGGCAAACCCCGGACCAGTACCTGTATGATGAAGCGACGTTCCGGTCTTTCTTCCCCGATGATGTGTATAAAAAGGAAAAGGACAGGGAAAGCTGGAAGGAGCTGAAAACCGTCTTTACACAGACGTACAGGGGACCGCAGCAACTGAACCTGGTGGAGCTGAAGGCCTTTGACCAGAACGGCTGGTATGTGGTGGAGCTGAGCACCAAAGATATAAAAGGCCAGGAAGTGACCCAGAAATATTATACTCATGTGGTAACCGACTGGAATAAGCCGGTAGAAAAGGATATACTGATAGCGGCCAGCCGCGAGGAGGCTATCCCGGGAGACCAGGTGAAAGTGAAGGTAATGAAGCAGGCGGAAGGCGCGCAGGAGCGCTTGCTGATCGTTTCCCATAGCCAGGTAAAGAACCTGAATGACTTTACCGTAACGGAAGCGCACAGGGGCGGCGTATTTTACAAAGCCTACTACATCAGCAATAACCGCCTGTATGAAAGCAGCCGGTATATAACCATACCTTTTGATAATAAAGCGCTCAGCGTAAAGCTGCTGACGGAGCGCAGCAAGCTCCTGCCGGGAAGTAAGGAAAAGTGGAGCTATGTAATATCCGGCAATAAATCCGGAACGTACAGCACGGAGCTGCTGGCCGGTATGTACGATGCCTCACTGGATGCTTTATACGTGAACGGCTGGAATTACAGCAATCTTATGAGTACAGTGCCGGCCTATCTGGCTTTATCCGGCAGCTTCGGGCAGGTTTCCGGTTCCGCGCATTGGTACAGGGAGTTCTCTGACCCTGCATTGCAGGGTCTGTCCGGCTATACTCCCGTTCATATGAAGCTATACAGCTTGCCGAGGCTGAGCTTCGGAGGCTCTATGGAAAGAACAAAATGGGTAGGCAGGGCCGCAAGGGAAGATGCTAACGCTTTTATGGGCGCACCGGTGCCTGCTGCAGCCGAAGAAAGTAAGGATAAGGCGGGTGCGGTAAAGGGGGATAGTGAAGCTGTTGCTGAGGCTGCGGATAAAAACGGGAGCAGCGCGGGCTTTGCACCGCGTACCAACCTGAATGAAACTGCCTTTTTCTACCCGCAGCTGCGTACGAATGATAAAGGAGAGATCAGCTTTGAATTTACCATGCCGGAAGCGCTGACCACCTGGAAGTGGCGGACCTTCGGTCATACAACAGACTGGAAGACAGGTTACCTGGAAGGAACGGTCCAGACCCAGAAGGACCTGATGGTGCAGCCCAATATTCCCCGGGTTTTCCGCCAGACGGACAATATCGTGCTGAGCTCCAAGGTCGTGAACCTTACGGATGCGGCGCTTGCGGCAGAAGCCTGGGTGGAGATACTGGATGCCCGTACCCTGCAATCACTTGCTTTGCCGTTCCGGCTGGAGCAGCATAAGCAGCAGTTACAACTGCCTGCTGGGCAGAGCAGGGAGGTGTCCTGGAATATCCATATACCGGAGTCGGTGTACCAGCCTGTCGTATTGAGAGTATTTGCAAAGGCCGGCAACCATACTGACGGCGAGGAGCATTATATTCCCGTGATCACTAACCGTATGCTGGTTACGGAAACCTTACCGCTCCCGATGAGCGGCAACGGCACCAGGCAATTCAGGTTGGAGAAGCTGCTCTCTGCGAACAGCACTACTTTATTGAACAAAGGCATCACTGTTGAATATACTGCCAATCCTACCTGGTACGTCATACAGGCCCTGCCTTACCTCTCTGCTTACCCGTATGACTGCGCGGAACAGGTCTTCAGTAAATTTTACGCCAATGCCATCGCCGCGGATATTGTACAGCGGTCGCCGAAAATAGAGCAGGTATTCAGGGAGTGGAGCATCAATAGCAAAGATGCGCTTCTGTCGAATCTTCAAAAGAATGAACAATTAAAGACCGCCTTGCTGGAAGAGACGCCGTGGGTGCTGGAAGCAGGGAATGAAGCGGAGCAAAAGCAAAGGATAGCCGCTTTATTTGAAGCGCGTCGCCTCAGCAGGGAATTGGATAAATCCCTGGCCCAGTTGGAGAAAAAGCAAATGAGCAATGGGGCATTCTCCTGGTTTGAAGGTATGCAGGCGGACAGGTACATCACCCAGACCATAGCATTGGGGCTGTTGAAGATGCAGGATAAGAATATTACTGCTGCAAAGGATGCTAAGACCAGGGCTATTGTAGACAGGGCTATGCCGTTCTTAGAGCAGCGGATGGTTGAGGATTACCAGAACCTGGTGAGGAAAAAGATAAAGCTGGAGCAGGATAACTTAAGCCCGGCCGTTATCCAGTACCTATATGCCTTTACGCTCAGCAAAAAGGACATCCCGGCGCAATACCGGAAAGAATATGATTACTATATCAGGCAGGTACAGCAATACTGGAAAGACCAGGGACTGCTGCTGCAGGCCTATGCCGCGGAGATTATGCAGCGGCGTAATGAGCATGCTACGGCCGGCCTTATTGTCGAAAGCCTGCGCCAGCGTGCCATCGTCCAGGAAGAAATGGGTATGTACTGGAAGCAGAACCAGGGATATAACAGGTGGTATGAAGCGCCGGTGGAAACCCAGGCCGCTCTGATCCAGGCCTTTAAAAAGGTAGGCGCTAAAGGGAACGAGGTCGCTCAGATGCAGACCTGGCTGCTCAAGCATAAGCAGACCAACAGGTGGCATAGTACACGGGCGACGGTAGACGCTTCCTATGCCCTGTTTGCTGATAATATGAACATTACAGAGCAGCAGCCCAAAGTACAGATACAACTGGGCAATACTGCCATCTCCTCCCGGTCCGTAAAGCAGCAGGCAGGCACAGGCTATTTCCAGTCGGTGATTGAAGGAAAGCAGGTGCAGCCGCAGATGGGTAATATCACCGTCAATGTAAGTGATATGAAAGCGGGATTACCATCCTGGGGCGCTGTCTATTGGCAGTATTTCGAGCAATACGATAAGATAACGGCTGCAGACGTCAAGTCCCTGAAAGTGAGCAAAGAGATCTTTAAGGCGGAGAATACGGCAGGCGGTATCCGCTTAAAGGCTATCTCCGGACAGGCACCTGTGACCACCGGGGATAAAATAGTGGTCAGGCTGACGGTGACCTCCGACAGGGACCTTGAATATGTGCATATCAAAGATACCAGGGCGGCCTGTTTTGAGCCTAAGGATGTATTGAGCAGGTACCTGTACAAGGACAGGCTGGGCTATTACCAGTCTACCAGGGATATCAGCACCAATTTCTTCGTGGATTTCCTGCCTAAAGGTACCTATGTGCTGGAGTACGAGGCCTATGCGAATGCCAGGGGCACATACAGCGGCGGCATCGCATCCGTACAATGTATGTATGCGCCGGAGTTCGCGGCACACAGCGCCGGCAGCGTGATAGAGGTGAAATAAGGAAAGATACAGATTCCCGATGGAGGCTGCCCGTTTTTCGGGCAGCCTCTTCCGTTTTTAGCTGCGTTGTTCCGGGTGCTGTATCTCAACTATGCTAACCGCGGGAAGATAAGTGGTTTTCTCTGTTATTGCTGATTGTCGCTAATTCCCGCACGGGACTTTCACTGTTATGGATCTTTCACCAGCAATTTATGGAGCGATTGCCTGTGTTGCTGGAGTTCCCGCATAATAAACGACACTGTTCCCGGCCATTTTAAGGTTAAGTTGCTTGCAGGCCAAGGCTTCTATCTCGTGCTGAACATCCGGCAGGCTTATCCGCGATCTTCTATAAGCAGCAAGGGCTGTCCGCTAAAAACGGACAGCCCTTGCTGCTTATGGTTATTAACCTTATAATGCCGCGGGTTATGCACCCCGCTTTTTGTTGAGCTTACTATGCCTGATGCTATAGCCGAAATACACGATAAAGCCCAGTATCAGCCAGATGAACAGGCGGATCCAGTTTTCCTTACCCAGCCCGAAGATCATGGCGCCGCAGGTGAGAATACCCAGGATAGGTATGAACGGTACCAGCGGTGTCTTGAATTTACGTTCCAGGTCAGGTTCTCTTTTTCTCAGTATGATCACGGCGCCGCATACCAGCATGAACGCGAACAGGGTGCCTATGCTGGTCATATGTCCCACTACGTCGCCCGGAACAAAGGCGGCGAACAGGGCAACTAAAATAAGTATAATGGCATTGCCCTTTACGGGTGTCTGGAATTTAGGATGCAGGTCGGAAAATGCTTTCGGGAGTAAGCCGTCCTTGCTCATAGAGTAGAATACGCGGCTTTGTCCCATCAGGAGTACCAGGATCACGGATGAAAACCCTGCCAGGATCGCTATGGTAATGGACTTGCTCAGCCAGCCATAGGTAGGCATAGCTTCCTGGATGGCTGCTACCACGGACGCTTCACCGCCTTTATCCGGGTCCCTGAAGAATTCTACCGGCACCAGTCCCGTTAAGACGTGGGAGAACAGCACATACAGTAAAGTGCATATCAGAAGGGAACCGATGATACCGATGGGCATAGCTTTGGCAGGGTTTTTGGTTTCCTGGGCGGCCGTGCTTACGGCATCAAAGCCAATAAAGGCAAAGAATACGGTCCCTGCCGCGCCGAGGATACCGAGTATGCCCCCGAAATTATAGCTGACGCCCTGGTGGTCGATATAGGTAGTGGCTTCCGGTATATAAGGCGTATGATTGGCTTCGGATATGAAGCTCCATCCCAGGAATATGACCAGCAGCACGATGCTTACTTTGATAATGACGATGATATTGTTGAAGAAGGCGGACTCTTTGATGCCCCGCATCAGCAGCAGGCTGATCACGGTAACGATGAACAGTGCCGGCAGGTTGATAATGCCCCTTATACCTTCTTTGGAGACCTGGAAGGGCGAATGGCACCATTCATAGGGGACGGGAGAGAGATGCAGCACCTCTACCAGCAGGTTATTGAGATACTCGCTCCACGCTATACCTACAGTGGCGGCACCCACGGCGTACTCCAGGATAAGGTCCCAGCCGATCACCCAGGCCAGCATTTCGCCCATTGTAGCATAGGTAAAGGTGTAGGCGCTCCCGGAAACAGGAATAGAGGAGGAAAGCTCCGCGTAGCAGAGGCCTGCCAGCGCGCAGCCCAGGGCTGCTACTATAAAGCCTATGGTTACGGAAGGACCGGCATTCTGCGCCGCTGCGGCGGCGGTTCTTACAAACAGGCCCGCGCCGATAATAGCGCCTATCCCGAGGGATACCAGGGCACCGGCTGAAAGGGTGCGTTTAAACCCGTTTTCAGATGAGGAGACTTCTTTTAACAGTACGGCCAGGGGTTTCTTTCTGAATAAACTCATTAGGATTCTGATTGTATGTGGTTTATATTATTGCTCAAACATACTTAATTTTTAAAAAACATGTTACCGGGAGCTTGAGAAATATCAAAAAAAACAGGGAAGACGTGATGTCTTCCCTGTTCCGGATGTTCTATAAATAGGCTTATGCCTGTTCTTTTACTTTTTTGATACGTGCGTCCTTGTCCTCTTCCACGCTCAGCGTATTGCGCTTATCGAGGTCTATCAGCAATGGTGCGGCGATGAAAATGGAGGAATAGGTAGCCACCAGTACGCCTATAGACATTGCGAATGCAAAGCCGCGGATCACCTCTCCTCCGAAAATGAACAGGATCACTGCTACCAGGAATAAGGTCAGCGACGTCATGATAGTACGTGTAAGCGTGCTGTTGATGGCCCGGTTAACGATATCTGCCTTGTTGCCGTTCGGTTCTTTCCTGAAGAATTCCCTGGTCCTGTCATATACGATCACCGTATCGTTCATAGAGAAACCGATGATGGTCAGCAATGCCGCGATAAAGTGCTGGTCGATCTCCAGGGAGAACGGTACGATATCCTTAAAGAAAGAGAAGATCGCTACGGTCACCAGGGCATCGTGCGCCAGGGAGATCACTGTTCCTACAGAGTATTGGAACTTGCGGAAACGGATGAATATATAGATACAGATAGCCAGTACCGATACGATAGTAGCCAGCTTGGCGCCTTTCACCAGGTCTTTGGAGATCAGCGGCGAAACGGATTGTATACCATGTATGGTCTGTGTCTTAAAGGTATTGAGATCCGTACCCTGAGGGATATAGCCTTTTTCCTTCAGACCGGTGTACAGCTTGGTCATTACTTCTTCTCCCACTTTCAGGTCCGGCTCCGCGATCAGGTAATCGGTCGTGATGCTGTACTGGTTGTTGGAGCCTAAGGTTTTAACAACCGGGTGGTTACCGAAGTAAGGCTGCAGGTCGTGCCTGATATCCTGTGTGGCATGCTTGCTGTCCAGTTGTACGGTGTACATACGTCCCCCGGAGAATTCCACACCATAATGGAAGCCGTTGAAGAACGCGGCGATACCCGCAAGTATCAGGACGGCGGAAATGATATAACCGATCTTCCGTGCCTTGATGAACTGGAAGTTGGCTTTCTGGAATATGCCCTGGGAGAATTTGGTGAAATATTTGAAATGACGGCCTTTGTTCAGGTAGATGTCAGTGATCAGCCTGGAAACAATGATACCTGTGAATAAGGATAAGGTCAGGGCGATGATCTGCGTGGTAGCAAAGCCTTTGATGGGCCCCAGACCGAAATACAGCAGGATAAAGGCAGTGATCAGGGACGTTACGTGACCGTCAATTACAGGCGCGTAGGAATGCTGGTAACCCAGCTTCACCGATTCGGCATGGGTCTTGCCCAGCGCGAGCTCTTCCTTGATCCGCTCAAATATGATCACGTTGGCATCCACGGCCATACCGATACCGAGAATGATACCCGCTATACCGGCCATGGTCAGCGTACCGCCAAGCTCCGCGAAGATGGCGAAAGTGAACAGTACGTTCAGTGTCAGCGCGATATTGGCAATGATACCGGCAGTATTATAATATATCAGCATCAGCAGGAAGATGACCAGGAAAGAAATGCTGAAGGCCTTAACAGAGCCGTCTATGGATTCCTGTCCCAATGTAGGTCCTACCAGTTGTTCCTGCACTATTTTGGCAGGCGCCGGGAGCTTACCGGTTTTCAGGATGTTGGCCAGGTCGGTACCTTCCTTGGGAGTGAAGGAGCCGGTGATCTGGGACCTTCCGTCCGCTATCACGGTATTAACGGTAGGAGCGGTATGTACATAATCGTCCAGTACGATAGCGATAGGTCTTCCGATATTTTCTCTTGTCAGTTTTGCCCATTTGTCGGCACCTTCCTCGTCCATTTCCAGGGAGATCATAGGTGTACCGCTTTGCTGCTCAAAATCGAACCTGGCATCGCTCACGTGATCGCCTTCCAGCTTGGCGGCATCTTTATTGCCGGTCTTGATGGCATACAGGCCTACGTATTCTACCGGTGCGTTCTTGGCCCTGTTAGGGTTTTCACCGATCAGGAACCTGACATCATTACGGAAATTACGTTTGATGGCCGGAACGTTATTGAGGAGATCCAGCACTTTTTTGGCATAGCGTTTTTCAAGAATACCTATGATCGGGGTGCCCTGCATAGGCTGACCGTTCTGGTCTACCGCCGGCATCAGGTAGGTAAAAAGACTTTCATCCCGCTTTTTATCTTCCAGGGATCCGGCATCCGGAGCGGTATTCTCCAGTTGGCTCAGGCTACCCTCCAGTGTGTTTTCCAGCGTATTCTCTGCGCCGGCGGTATCCTTAGGCTCCGCGGCGGCAACTTTAGCGGTATCTGCGGCCTTTTGTGCGACAGTAGTGGTATCTTCTCCTTTCAGGCTTTTGAAATAGGTGGTGGATGCCTCATTGGCCTTTGCGAGGCCCTGTATGATCTCGGTGATGGTATATACTTCCCAGAATTGAAGCCTTGCGGTGGACTGGAGGTATTTCCTTACGCTTTCAGGGTTTTTGACGCCTGCCAGCTCTACGGTGATGACACCTTTGGCTTCGTCCAGGTTAATGGCCGGGGAGGCGACACCGAATTTATCGATACGGGTAGAGAGGATCTTATGTGTTCTGTTGATAGCGTCCCGTGCTTCGGTACGTATGACGCTCAGCACTTCCGCGTTGCTGCTGTTTAATGTCAGTTGCTTTTGTGACGGCTTAGTGAAGAGGGCAGCCAGATTTCCGCCGGGATTGAGTTTCTCATAGGCTTTGCCGAAGATGGTTACATAATCTTCACTGCTCGCGTTCCTCTGGTCATTGGCTGCTGCCAGTGCCGCCATCAGCGCGCCATCCTTAGGATTGTTGCTCATAGAGCGGATCAGGGAGTCCACACCCACTTCCAGGGTGACGCTCATACCGCCCTGCAGGTCAAGACCTAACTGGAGCTCCTTGGCTTTTACATCGGCATACTTGAATTTCAGACCCAACAGGTTGAAAATTTCCTGGTTCTGCATACTGTCCGTTATATTACTATACACAGCATCGAACAGGGAATCTTTCTGAATGTCATTGAGGTTGGCAGATGCGGCTGCGACCTGCCGGTCAACAACTGCATTGATCTTTTTGTCTGCACTGATTGCCATAAACGTGAACGACAATCTCCATAAAGAATACAGAATAAGTGCAATTGTGAAAAACTTCACTAAACCTTTTAATTGCATAAACGGGTAATTTGTTGTGTCTTAAAAATCTTAATTACGAAAATAGTGGGCAAAGATAATAATATAATTAATAATTGTTCTACAATTTTTTTTGGAAATATTTAAGAATTGAGAAGTTAAGGCAGTGTAAATGCCGGAGGCCGGATTTCTTTAACTCATGTTAATACAGCAAGATGAGGATGACGCTCTGATAGACTGTTCATTAGAGAAAAAATGGGGGTAAATTTTAAAATAAAATTTTAATAACGTTTTTGTAAAACTTTGTGACAAACATATGACAAAAATAAATCTGACTACTTACAAAAAGCCCTGAAACACGCTACAGTATTGAAAAAAAATTTTTTGTAATAATGACAAAACTTTAAAAAACCTGTTGTACTTTTGCCCACAATATTATCCTTTTTAGGAATCATTAAGAGTATAACCAAAAATAATTCACTCGTGTTTGTACAATTAAGGTCTCAATCATTGGTTAAGCGTACAGGAATCCTCTTCCTTGCAGCAATCTTCACTTTACTTTCCTTCGGAAATTACGCATCTGCCCAGGATGCGGCAGCTGGAAAAACATTGTTTCAGAATAAGTGTGCGAGCTGTCACCATCCTGCCAAGAAATCTACAGGTCCTGCTCTGAAAGGTGCGGTAGATCGCGTTCCATCCAAAGAATGGTTGTATGCCTGGGTGCACAACTCTTCCGCCCTGATCAAGAGTGGCGATAAGTACGCGAATGATATCTTCCTGGAGTACAATAAAAGTGTGATGACGCCTTTTGCTGATCTGACCCACGAGGAGATTGATAATATCTTTGCCTATGTTGAAGCCTGGGTAGATCCGAATACGCCAGAGAATCCCAATGAGAGTGGAGCAGCGGCCGCGAACCAGAAAGATAATACATGGATTTATGCTATTGCTACTGCCGTACTGGCATTATTGGTGTTTATACTATCCCGTGTCAATAAGACTTTAGGTAAGGTAACGAATGAGCAAAGAGGTATCGCTAACCGTAAGGATGTTCCATGGTACAGGAACAGGGTGAATATTGCAGTGATCAGCGTGGTGCTGCTGGCGCTTGCCGGCTACTGGGTGGCTAACGGCGCTATGGAAATGGGACGTCAGCAGAATTATATGCCGGAGCAGCCTATCTTCTATTCCCACAAGGTGCACGCGGGCATCAACCAGATCAACTGTCAGTATTGTCACTCCGCTGCCGATGAAAGCCGCCAGGCAATGATACCTTCCACGAATGTATGTATGAACTGTCACATGCAGATCAGCGAATATACCGGCGATCAGCTATATACCTATGAAGGTAAAAAAATAGACGGCACCACAGAGATCCATAAGCTGTATGAATATGCCGGATGGGATCCTGTAAAGAAAGCCTATAAATATAAAGAGAACGGTGAGATCGATGCCAAGCCTATTGAGTGGGTGAAGATCCACAATCTGCCGGATCACGTATATTTCAACCACTCTCAGCACGTTGCCGTTGGCCAGGTGCAATGCCAGTCCTGTCACGGTCCTGTACAGGAGATGGATGAGGTGTACCAGTTCGCTCCGTTGTCTATGGGATGGTGTATCAACTGTCACAGGACCACAGAGGTGAAATTTACGGAGAACGGCTATTACCAGATCTTTGAAAAATACCAGCAGGAGATCAGGGACGGTCACCGTACCGGCGTTACCGCAGCAGAGCTGGGTGGTCTGGATTGTCAGAAATGTCACTACTAACGGCTGGAAAGCAATTGATATAAAAACTATTAAATACTCCCGTGCCGGTAATACGGTACTCTGATTATAAAAAAATAAAGTGAGTTGCGTAATACTCACATTATCACAATAGAAATTATGGCTCAGAAAAAATACTGGAAGGGTTTAGAAGAACTGGAAAATACTCCAGAACATCAGCAAATCGTTGAGAATGAGTTTCAGCAGGAGTTGCCCGTGCTGGGTGACGTAAGCGATAAGCTCCTGGGTGCGGAAACTCCGCGCCGCGATTTTCTGAAATTTCTCGGTTTCAGCACTTTGGCTGCTACGGTAGCCGCAAGCTGTGAAATGCCTGTAAGAAAAGCGATTCCTTATGCTATTAAACCAGAAGATATTACTCCGGGTGTAGCTAACTTTTACGCTTCTTCTTTTGTTGACAATGGGGATTATGCTGCTGTAGTGGTTAAGACAAGAGAAGGCCGTCCTATCATGGTAGAAGGCAATGAACTGTCCTCTGTTACCCACGGGGTGGTTTCTGCAAGGGTGATCGCATCTACTTTGAGTTTATACGACAAGGCAAGGTTGCGCCAGCCGCTGGTAAAGGGTAACCCGGTGGATACCTTTGAAGCGGTTGATACCCCCATAAAGCAGGCGCTGGCAGGTGCCGGCGGTGCTGTTTACCTGCTTACAGGCACGGTACTGAGCCCTACCACCAAAGTGGTGATCGAGCAGTTCAGATCCAAATATCCCAACGCCAGGCATATCCAGTATGACCCGGTCTCCTATAACGGACTGGCATTAGCCAACGACGCTACTTTCGGAAGGAACGCCATACCTTCCTACCATTTTGAGAAAGCCAGGACCATTTTCTCCCTGGGCGCAGATTTCCTGGGTACGTGGCTGGCACCCAACGAATTCAATCACGGGTATAACCTGAACAGAAAGATATCGGCCAAAAATCCTGATATGTCCAAGCATTACCAGGTAGAGGCCATGATGAGCATGACAGGCTCCAACGCCGATGAGCGCGCTACCTGCAAGCCGTCAGAATACGGCAAGGTGGCGGCAGCCCTTTACCAGGCTGTTGTTTCCGGGGCTGCTCCCAAAACGGGTTCCGACAAGCTGAACAAGCTGATCAGCAGCGCTGCCAAAGAATTAAAGAATAACGGCCTGGTAGTGTGCGGCAGCAATGACGTCAATGTACAGATCATTGTGAACGCTATCAATAACGCTATCGGCGCCTATGGCAATACCATCAGCTGGGGCGCGACCTCCAATTACAAGCAGGGTAATGACAAGGAATTTGTTGCTTTCGTTGATGCTATGAATGCCGGCCAGGTAGGCGCGGTATTCATCCACGGCGTCAATCCTTCCTACGATTATCTGGACGCAGAGAAATTCAACAGCGGCCTGTCCAAGGTTGGCCTGTCCGTATCCTTTGCTGAAAGACTGGATGAAACGGCAGAAAAATGTCAATATGTGGTTCCCGACCACCACTGGCTGGAAAGCTGGGGAGATGCAGAGCCGAAATCCGGCCATTATTCTTTCATCCAGCCTACCATCGCCCCGTTATTCAAAACAAGGGCCTTCCAGGATTCTTTACTGACCTGGGCGGGCATCACAGATACTTATCATACGATCTTTAATGCTTACTGGGTGGGTAAATTAGGCCAGTCTGCATTTGATAAGGCTTTACAGGACGGTATTATTGTAACGGAAGCGCCAGTTGCATCGGGCTCCTTCAGCGGAGCTGCCGTTGACGGCGCCATCGCTGCTGTAAATGCCTATAAAGGAAATACGGACGGTCAGTACGAAGTGCTGATCTATGAATCCGTAGCGATCGGCTACGGCGGCAGCCACTCCAATAATCCATGGTTGCTGGAGATGCCGGATCCTGTAACGCGCGCTACCTGGGACAACTATATCTGTATGTCCTATAAAACCGCCAAGGAGAAATTTGAGTCGGAGCTGACCTTACACAACCAGGTAGATCATAAAAAACGTGTATTAAAAGTTACTGTCAATAACAAGGAAGTAGAGCTGCCTGTTGTAGTGCTTCCCGGTATGCACAATGACGTGATCGCTATTGCCGTGGGTTACGGCCGCAGCAAGAACGTAGGCAGGGCGGCTGCCGATCTGGGTAAGAATGTATACCATTTCGGACAGTACACCGGCACTACCTTCTTAAACTACAATGTGGGTACGGTAGCGCTGACCTCAGCGTTCTATCCCGTAGCTATTACGCAGACCCACCACAGCTATGAAGGCCGTGAGATCATACAGGAATTCACTTTAGACGAATTTAAGAAAGACCCTAACTTCCTGCTGAACAAGCGTAAGAAGGAATTAGGTCACTATACCACCTTACATTGGGAAGGCCATCACGACGAGCACGGTGAGGATAAGTCCTCTGCCGGTGAGCAGGCCCTGAAGCATGACAAGGATTTTGAAAAGAACGGTACCTTATACCCTGTGCACGAGAAGCACGGTATCAAATGGGGTATGAGCATCGACCTGAACGCCTGTACGGGTTGCGGTGCGTGCGTGATCGCCTGCCAGGCGGAAAATAATATTTCCGTGGTAGGTAAGGACAGGGTGCTGGTGGCACAGGAAATGAGCTGGATCCGTATTGACCGTTACTTCTCCGGTAATCCTGACGACCCGGATACTATCCAGACCATCTACCAGCCGATGCTGTGTCAGCACTGTGATAACGCTCCATGTGAGAACGTTTGTCCGGTATCTGCTACCAACCACTCTGATGAGGGTCTGAACCAGATGGCCTATAACCGTTGTATCGGTACCAAATATTGTGCGAACAACTGTCCTTATAAAGTGCGTCACTTTAACTGGTTTGACTGGAACGGCGCGGACAGCTTTGCAGATAACCTGTACCAGGACGGCCGCAGGGACGATATCAACGACGATATTACCCGTATGGTGCTGAACCCGGATGTTACGGTACGTAGCCGTGGTGTGATGGAGAAATGTTCTTTCTGCGTACAAAGGTTACAGGCGGGTAAATTGGCTGCCAAAATGGAAGGCCGCCCGCTGAAGGATACTGATGTGCAGGTAGCCTGCCAGAAAGCGTGTGCCGGTGATTGTATCACTTTCGGTAATGTAAACGATACGGAAAGTAAAATATACAAAGAGCGTTACGAGGAAAACAGCGAGCGTTTATTCTATGTACTGGAATACCTGCACGTATTACCGAATATCAGCTATTTGTCCAAGATCAGGAATACGGATGCCATTGTGGCTAAGGATAAGGAACAGGATGTTTTCCAGGTGAAAAATCTTTAAGGCAGGGCGCGAAAATTTCAGGTATATATTAAATAACTTTATTTAGGAATAATAAACAGGCCCTTTATAGGGTAGAATTAACAGAGTTATGCACTTAAAATACGAATCCTTTGTTCGGGAGCCATTAATTACAGGCGATAAGACTTATGCTCAGGTAACTGAGGATATTTGTAAACCTATAGAACAGAAACCTTCTAAATTATGGTATGTTGGCTTTGTCCTCTCACTGCTTTTTTTGGGTTTCGGAGTTTTCTCGGTGTTCTGGGAAGTTTACTGGGGTTTAGGTACCTGGGGTATCAACCGTACTGTAGGTTGGGGTTGGGATATCACCAACTTCGTATGGTGGGTAGGTATCGGTCACGCCGGTACGCTGATCTCAGCTATCTTGTTATTATTCCGTCAGGGATGGAGGACCGGTGTAAACCGTGCTGCTGAAGCGATGACGATCTTCGCCGTAATGTGTGCGGGTCAGTTCCCTATCTTCCACATGGGTCGTGTATGGAATGCCTTTTATGTATTACCGCTTCCTAATACCCGTGGTCCTTTATGGCCTAACTTCAACTCGGCGTTATTATGGGACGTATTTGCGATCTCTACTTACTTTACAGTATCCCTGCTGTTCTGGTATTCCGGTCTGGTGCCTGACTTCGCTACCATCCGTGACAGGGCCAAAACAAAATTACGCAAGCGTTTATATGGTCTGGCCTCCTTCGGGTGGACCGGTACCGCCAAGAACTGGCAGCGTTTCGAGGCCTTATCCCTTGTGCTGGCAGGCCTGTCTACGCCGCTGGTATTATCCGTACACACTATCGTATCTTTTGACTTCGCCACTTCCGTTATTCCCGGATGGCACGCCACTATCTTCCCTCCTTACTTCGTTGCGGGTGCGGTATTCTCCGGCTTTGCTATGGTGCAGACCCTGCTGATCCTGGTGCGTAAGATATATAAAATGGAAGACTATATCACTTTAGGTCACATTGAAGCGATGAATAAGGTAATTGTGCTGACAGGATCTATCGTGGGTGTGGCTTACCTGACAGAGCTGTTCATGGCCTGGTATTCCCAGGTGCACTTTGAGCAGGAAGCGTTCAAATACCGTGTATTCGGACCTTACTGGTGGGCATATTGGGCGATGATGACCTGCAACGTGGTATCTCCCCAGTTCTTCTGGTTCAAAAAATTACGCAGGAATATCGTCTTTACATTTATCCTGTCCATCGTGGTAAATATAGGTATGTGGTTTGAGCGTTTCGTGATCATTGTAACGACCCTGGCGAACGACTTCCTGCCTTCCAGCTGGACCTACTACTCACCGACATGGCCTGAGCTAGGATTTTACCTGGGTACCTTCGGATTGTTCTTTACATGCTTCTTCCTGTTCTCCAAATACTTCCCTGTGATCGCTATCGCGGAGATCAAGTTCACGCTCAAAGTTTCCGGTGATAAGTACAAACGTGATATGCAGCGCCTGGATGCGATGACAACGGAAGAGTTTCTGGAAGAAGCGAATCACGCGCATTAATTAAGGTGTAAATCTTAAAATTGTTACATTAACTAAAAGAATTTAAAATAAAATGGCTATAAAAAAATTCGCAGTTGCATGTTTTGATGATGAAGCACCATTATTTGCGGCTGTAGATAAAGTAAGAAACAGTGGATATAAACTGCACGATGTGTACACGCCGTTCCCGGTGCACGGCCTGGATGTAGCTATGGGACATAAGGATACGGACCTGCACATTGCCGGCTTCTGTTTCGGTCTTACGGGTACAGCTACCGCCCTGGGCTTTATGAGCTGGATCTTTACGTCCGACTGGCCTATCAATTATGCCGGTAAGCCGTTTTTTGCCCTGCCAGCGTTCATTCCCATTACCTTTGAGCTGACGGTACTGTTCGCCGCTGTAGGTATGGTACTGACCTATTGTTACCTGAACCAGATCATGCCGGGCGTTAAAAAGCACGTTTTTCATCCCAGGCAGACAGACGATTATTTTGTGCTGGTAGTGGAAGTTCCTGAAGGTGAGCCGGAGGGCGAGATCATGGAATTCCTGGCCGGAACGAATCCCCTGGAAACCAATGTACAGGTGGCGGAAGACGGCTGGTGGTTCGGTCGCTGGGATAAGGACGAAGATTATACTAAAAATTTTGCATAAAATGTTTTCAGGTAAAACTGGATTTCAGATATAATTATACAATGAATAAGAACATTATTATTTCAATACTTGCAGCCGGAACAATGTTTGCTGTAGCTTGTAACAGTGGTGGTGTACGCAGGAATCCCGGTAAAACCTATGTTCCTGATATGGTATACTCCCAGGCTTATGACGCTTATACAAAAGGGCCGGTAGAAGGGGAGCCTACAAGTTTAAAGCCTGTACAGGGAACGATAGCACGTGGTCATGCCTTGCCTACGCATCTTACAAAGAATGATACTACGCAGTATTATGCATTGAAATCTCCTTATAAGTTCACGGAGCAGGAGCTGGCCCAGGGTAAGCTGCACTATGATATTCATTGCGGTATCTGCCACGGCCAGAAGCTGGACGGGCAGGGGCCTTTATTCACAAGCGGTAAATTCGCTGCGATGCCGGCCAACCTGAAAGGTGAGAATTACATCAATATGCCGGAAGGTAAAATGTATTATGCTATCATGTACGGTAAGAACGTTATGGGTTCCTATGCCAGCCAGCTGAAAGAGCATGAAAGATGGAAAGTGATAGCCTATATTAAGAAAGTACAAAGTGAGAATGGTGGTGCGCCTTTTACCATGCTGGCTGAGGCAGGCAGCGGCAGTACGGCAGTAGCTCCTGCACCTGCAACCGCCGATACGGCAAAGGCACCCGGTACGGCACACTAATTTTATTCTTTGATAATTTTGAATTTTTAACTAAATTAAGTTTACCGTTTGAACGGTTATTAAGTTATGATGACGGAACGTTTTACAGTACCGGCGAAATTGAAAACTACCGGTTTCGCATTATTGATTATAGGATTGCTGACCCTTATTGCGGGCGGTATCACTTTATTGGGTAGTGCTAACGAAATCGATCACAGTCGTTTTTGGGTTTCTTTATTGCACAACAGTGTGTTTTTCCTGTTCATCTGTGTAGCGTCTATTTTTATCCAGGCTGCTGCATCTCTGGCCCAGGGCGGCTGGATCCTGGCATATAAGAGGATCCCGGAAGCCATAGGGGCCAATGTATGGATATTTGGCATTATTGCGCTGGCCGTTCTATTCGCTATCGTTTTCGGTGCTGCCGATCATAACGGTCATAATCCTATCTATCACTGGACACATCCCGGTGATGATAAGATCCTGCAGGGTAAATCCGCCTTCCTGAATCCTGGAATGTTCGTAGGCTTTTCCGTGGTAGCCGTGGTATTATGGAGCTGGTTCGGTATCAAATTCCGTCAGAGATCCATAGCGCAGGAGACTGCTCCCAAGAACAGCACCAAGATATACTGGGGCGTGATAGCTTTGAGCGGTGCCTTCCTTTTTGTATATGCATTGACGATGATGAGCACTATTCCCTGGTTCTGGATCATGAGCATTGATGCCCACTGGTTCTCTACCTTATTCTCCTGGTATGTATTCGCTTCTGCGTTTGTAAGCGGTATTTCCCTGATATTATTGTGGGTGATCTATCTGAAAGGTAAAAATGCGCTGAAGCTGGTTACCAAGGAGCACATCCATGACCTGGGTAAATTCATGTTCGCCTTCAGTATATTCTGGACTTACCTGTGGTTCTCCCAGTTTATGCTGATCTGGTACGGTAATATCCCTGAGGAGACCACTTACTTCAAAATAAGAATGCAGGGGCCTTACAGCTTCTTCTTCTATGCCAATATTATTATCAACCTGGTATTACCTATATTCATACTGATGTCCCGTCCCAGCAAGCGTAACTATTTTACACTGGTATTCATTGCCTTCATGATCATTTTCGGTCACTGGATAGACTTCTATATGATGATCAATCCTTCTCCTATGCAGGAGAACTGGTTCCTGAACTGGTTTGAGCTGGGCGTGCCGTTCTTCTTTGTCGGTATATTGATCCTTGCTGTTTCCAATACCTTATCCAAGGCCAGCCTGATCACGGAGAATCATCCATTACTGAAAGAGACGCTGGTGCATATCAGCTAGTATATTTTATAAGAATAAATCAGAGAATTTCATTGCCTTTTGGCTTATTGAATAATATAAACAACAATTTACAATGTCAGCGTTAATAATTACAGCTTTAGTTGTTCTGGTTTTCATAGTGATCTATCAAATCGCTAGGGCCGGGGAAATGGCAACAATTTTAAAAGGTGAGGAAAGAGTGGCTGCGTCAACCAATAAGTTGATGTCCTGGTTATGGGTTGGATTTTTTATACTGGGCCTGGTTGGTATTTACAAATGCCATCAATATATGATGCCGATGATGTTGCCTGTTTCAGCTTCAGCGCAGGGGGTGGAATATGACAGTATGATGAAAGTAACATTATACATTACAGGTTTCGTGTTTTTAGCTACCCATATCTTATTGTTTTACTTTTCCTACAAATATCAGCACAAAGAGGGCAAGAAATCGTTTTACTACCCGCACAACAACAAGCTGGAAGTATTATGGACTACCGTTCCCGCGCTGGTGCTGCTGGTGCTGGTAGTGGTAGGTCTGAGAAACTGGATGGCCTTCACTTCTCCCGCTCCTGCCGATGCTATGATTGTGGAAATTACAGGTAAGCAGTTCAACTTTATCGTAAGATATCCCGGACCTGACGGCGTTTTTGGTGAAAAGAACTTCAGGCTGATTGATGACGCGACCAATCCCCTGGGTCTTGACTGGAAAGATAAGGCTTCCCACGACGATATTATCATTCAGACCGGTGAGCTGCATATTGTAAAGGATCAGCCCGTAAAGTTGGTGCTCGGGTCAAGAGACGTGATACATAATGTGGGAATGAACCACTTCCGTGTAAAAATGGACCTGGTACCCGGTATCACCACAACTATCTGGTTCACACCTACCATCACTACGGAAGAGATGAAAGGTATTACCGGTAACAAGGATTTTGTTTATGAAATAGCCTGTTCGGAAATGTGCGGTAAAGGCCACTATGCTATGAGAGGTACTATCATAGTTCAGACGGCAGAAGAGTTTGCCCAATGGCTGAAAGAGCAAAAATCGCATTATTCTACCCTGAACGAGGAGGCTCCGGCTGCTGCTCCCGCACCGAATGCTGATACGGCAACGGCCAATGTGGTTGCGAAGCACTAAGGAACGATCTAACAGTTAATAATCAGAATTTAATAATCTTACTTCAGACTTAGAAGTTTTAAATATAAATAAAGATGAGTACAGCTACACTTGGACACGAACAAGTACATCATGGAGCAAGTCATGATCATCACCATGAGCACCATGAACAGCATTTTATATGGAAATATGTATTTAGTCAGGATCATAAGATAATCGGGAAGCAATATCTGATTTCCGGTATAATATGGGCTATTATCGGGGCTTTATTTTCTGTTTTTTTCCGTCTCCAGTTAGGTTTTCCTGAAGATACCTTCCCTTTGATGGAGCAGGTGCTGGGCGAATGGGCCAAAGGCGGTAAATTATCTCCGGAATTCTATTACGCACTGGTTACCATGCACGGTACCATCCTGGTATTCTTCGTATTGACGGCAGGCCTGTCCGGTACTTTCAGTAACTACCTGATCCCGCTGCAGATAGGAGCCAGGGATATGGCGTCCCCGTTCATGAATATGCTCTCTTACTGGTTCTTCTTTGTTTCCAGCGTGATCATGATGATCTCCTTATTCATCCAGACCGGTCCTGCTGCCGGAGGCTGGACGACCTATCCGCCTTTGTCGGCCCTTAAGGAAGCGTCCCTGGGTTCCGGCCTTGGTATGGATCTCTGGCTGATATCTATGGTCTTATTCGTTGTGTCGCAGCTCCTGGGTGGTCTGAACTATGTTTCAACTATTCTGAATATGCGTACCAAGGGTATGAAGATGACCAGGATGCCGCTGACCATGTGGGCATTCATGTTCACTGCCGTTCTCGGCCTGTTATCTTTCCCTGTACTGACTTCCGGTTTCGTGCTGCTGATATTCGACCGTCACTTCGGCACTTCCTTCTACTTATCTGAAATATTTATAGGCGGTAAGGCCTTATCCCACATCGGCGGCTCGGCTATCCTGTACCAGCATCTGTTCTGGTTCCTGGGTCACCCTGAGGTATATATCGTAATGCTGCCGGGTATGGGTATGGCGTCCGAGATACTGGCCACGCATTCCAGGAAGCCTATTTTCGGTTATATAGCGATGATCATATCCCTGGCGGGTATCACTACACTGGCCTTCATCGTATGGGCGCACCATATGTTCGTTACGGGTATGTCGCCGTTCCTGGGCAGTATATTCGTATTGCTGACGCTGCTGATCGCCATTCCTTCCGCTATTAAGGTATTCAACTGGATAACGACGATATGGAGAGGTAATATCAAATTTACCGTTCCGATGATGTTCTCCCTAGGCTTCGTATCCCTGTTCATTTCCGGTGGTCTGACGGGTATCTGGTTAGGTAACTCCGCCCTGGATATACACCTGCACGATACGTACTTCGTTATTGCGCACTTCCACCTTGTAATGGGTGTGTCTGCCTTCTTCGGTATGTTCGCGGGTATCTACCACTGGTTCCCTAAAATGTACGGCAGGTTCATGAACAATACTTTAGGATATATCCACTTCTTTGTGACCATCATCGGTGCTTACCTGATCTTCTGGCCTATGCACTACGAAGGTCTGGCGGGTATGCCCAGGAGATACTATGATTACAGCGCATGGCAATCCTTCAGCCAGTTTGCTGAGCTGAATAAATTCATCTCCATAGTAGTGGTGATCGTATTCTTTGCCCAGCTGCTGTTCGTTTTCAACTTCTTTATGAGCATCTTCAAAGGCAAAAAAGTTACGGATCCGAATCCGTGGAAATCCACTACGCTGGAATGGACCACACCGCTGGTGCCTGGTCACGGTAACTGGGAAGGTCCGATCCCTGAAGTTCACAGATGGGCTTATGACTTTAAAGATGACGGCAACGGTAATGACTTCATACCGCAGAACGTGCCTTTAAAGCCCGGTGAGGAATCCCACTAGAACAATTAATTAATGATATAGAAAAGAGCTTAGATTTAAATGCTAAGCTCTTTTTATTTGGCGGCAGATCGCTATTTTTGTCTGTAATTTTATAATAGGGACATGAAGCACATACACATTGTTACAGGAGCGGAACAGGCACAGCATATAGCTGCTGCTCTGGAAGCATCACACGTGGAGGATACGGAGATCCTTGCCATAACGGATGACTACAGCTACGGGCCGCTGCGACAGCCTGATGTGCCCTTCTCCCTGCTCCGGAACCAGTTCTGGAACGGCCTGAAGGGCGATATCGGCAACAGTTATGAAATCCGTGACCTGGAAAATATCCTGTCCCTTCCGGCGCGCTCCACAGAGGCCAACGGTGAGCTGACGGTGCATTTCTGGATGTCAGATAAGGCAGCCGAGCTGCTTACCTATTACTTCCTGCTGCATTACCTGAAGCCGCTGGCCGGCCGCTTGCATATCATCAACATTAACGGGCTGCCTTTCCTGAATGATGAGCTGCAGCTATTTTACCCCCGCAGCTTCACAGAGATCAATGTCAGGGGCATCGTTAAGGCGCTTAAGCTGTCCCGGGTGATCACCGCTTCCGAAATAGAGGCGGACGGGGATGAATGGAAATTTTTCCAGCAGCATCCCGGCACCGTCAGGGTACTATCGGGCGGCAAGCAGGTAGCGGTCCACGATGCGGACTATTACGATGAGAAGATCCTGGAGGTCATCAGGCTGCATCCCCAGAAGAAATGGGCGCGGTTATGGCCGCTGGTAAAGCCGCAGGGCAATGAGTTTGACCAACTGATACTGAACCACAGGCTGCAACACCTGATACAGGGGTCCAGGGTGAAGGCAGAAGGAGGTAGCCTGGTTGTCAACGAGCTGGTGCCATAGGCAGGCGTTTTGCCGGTCAGTTCTTCCTGATGCCCAGCCGTATGATCCAGGGCGTGCTCTGGGAAGTGCTGACCTTATCCCAGAGAAAATCATAGCCTACCAGCAAGGTTCCGTGCCAGCTGTTATTGATCCTGTAGCTCTTGGAGAGCCCCAGGTAGGCGATATTATTGTGATTCCGGGTGAGATACTCCCTGAACGGGTTATCGCCCTGCTCATCTGGGGTGCTGCTGTTGCTGTAACGGTTGTACACGTTGAGCTCATAGCCTCCCTGCAGCGAGATGCCCCAGACAAGGTGATACTTGATATAATAGAACAGGAAACAATGGTCGTATTTAAGGTAATACGGCTTCCGGATATTGAAGCCGATATTGCTGTTGATGCCGATACCCTGCCTGAGATCTTCTGATAGCTTCTGTTCCAGCCCTATGCTGATGAAGAGGCTGTTATTATTGGTCACAATGTTTTTAGGCTGGATATTGAAATTATAAACGGGCTTGAAGCGTAGCCTGAACGGCGTGGCCCGTACCTTGTTATAACGGATGCCCTGGTACGTGTTCTGTAATTCCTGTACCTTACCTCTGGCCTGCTGTGCCTGCGTCTTCAGCTCCTGCAGCTTATCCAGGTGCGCACGCTGCGCGGCTTCCTGCTTTTCCATGAGCAATTTGTTATACTGTTCATCGTCCATACCGAATTTGTCCTGAATGCGCTGCTTCACACCCTGTGTGGTCTGGTAGCCTTCCCTGGTGAGGCTTTCATTAGTGCTTCCCTGCTGGTACGGACTTTTAACGGGGTTGGTCTTATTATACTTCTCAATGAAATAGAGCAGTGCCGTTTCCATTTTGTCCTGGTCATCGTAATAGGACTGCCAGTTCCTTTTCATATCCATGGCTATCTTTATCTTTTTCAGGATCCGGGTATTATACTTGCCGGCATCCAGTTGCAGCTGGTTAAGTCCCTGCTGGATATAACGGCTTTCTTTCTGGTTGTCCGTTACCTGCTTCCGGAGGTCCGCCAATGCCTGGTTGTACTTGTCTGTTTTCAACTCCTTATTCAGTATCGCATCGTATTTTTTGAGCTTTTCCAGCTCTTTGGTCTGCACCGGGCTGAATCTTTTCAGGGTATCCGCGTGAATATCCAGCCGGCTGAGCTGTTTACGCAGCCGCTTATTGGCTGCCGCGTGCTTATCGTTCAGCTTCCGGAGCTTCCGGAGATCTCTGGCTATCTGTTTTTCCACTGCTTTTTTGCTGGTACGGGCAGGTTGCTCGAACAGGAATGTTTCCGGCATCTGGAAAGCGGCGGTACTGTCAGGCGACCGGCTGTAGCTTGCAGTTGCGGCTGTCATACATAGAAGGGTGAGGAAAGACCGGGTAAGCATCATAATTATCGGATATAGAGATTGAAAAGCGGTTTGGAAATATCATGGAGCGGGCAGGCAATATTGATGCCTATCCTTTTATTGCTGAGGCGGGTTTCCAGGCTGAACCCCGCAGTGTGTACCCACGCTACATTACCGGATGCATTGTAATACACCAGGTTGTCATACAGCACGCCGGCCCGCAGCCTGTTGATAAGCCTTATACGAAAATCGCGGTTCAGAAAACGGGATAATTCCGTTGTGGTCAGATCTATGTTGAGCAGGTTGAAGGACGGTCCGCCATAGAGATTATTCTCTGCGCCGCGCAGGTGATGTTTGATCTTCTGGAAAGAATAGGGGAGCGCCTGTCCCCACCGGGCCGTATCATTGCTGTGTACGATCACATTGTTCTCCGTTTCGGCGAAGCGGTATAGCAGTTGCTTGCTGCCGAAGCTGTAGCCGGCCTGGTTGCGGACTTCCAGTATCCACCTGTGGGAGAGCAGGGTTTTATAGCGGACAGCAGCTTCCAGCCCGGCCGTTATATAGGACAGCCCCGGCAGGGATGTAATGAGGTCCAGCGATAATTTGCTTTCCAGGTGCTGCCGGAATACTTCCAGCTCCTTATCATTATTGAGCTTATACTGCAGGGCGGTATTGCCGATCATATCATAACGGTTTACGGCAGGGTAGGTATGTGAGTAAGACTCTATGCTCGGGAAGTAGACCGTGTTCCTGTTAAGGGACAGCTGGCTGACCCAAGTCAGCTTATAGCTGAGCGGCTGTGCTGCGAATACGTTCAACTGCCAGGTCTTTATTTTGGCATAGGAAGGATAGAGCCTTTGATTGCCGTCCTGCCATGGGGCATTATTATTGTCATCTATGAGGCGTACTCTCCTGATAAGGCTGATGCCCCAGTCCGTTCGTCGCTTCCGGTTGATGAAAGATACGTAATATTCGCTTCCGTTCAGTTGGAAAGGCAGGCGGTAGGCGATATCGAACTGGTGATCTTCCAGGAGATCGGTGACGGTGTACCCGGCAGTGGCGCTCAGTTGGGGCGTATTGAAATTCCCGAACTGCAGGTCGTAAGGCTGGTAATGCTGCAGGAATTCACGGGAAACCACATCCACGCTAACAGATGACTTAACGGCACGCAGCCGCAGAGACTGCAGTGTTGCTGCTGTTCCGACCGTATCAGTTGCAGCAGGAACAGGCTGCAGGCTGTCCGTCAGCAACCTGCCTGTATAACTGTGTTGCTGCTGTTGCCAGCCAAAGTAACGGAAGGCAGGACCGGATGGTACCGCCAGCGGGTCCGTGACCTGTTCTTCCCGGTGCAGGGATGACCGGACTTTCCCGGAAGGCAGCAGGAGGGTATAATACCGTATCTCGTACCTGTCGTTCAGCCCGGTATAATGCATTTCCTTTGCCGAATAGCTGAGCTCCTGCGCATCCAGGCATTTAAGATCATATTTCCCGGCAGTGCCATATTTCGTCTTAGGCGTAAGGAATAAATGAAGTGAGCCTTTATAAGGGTGGATATACGATACCGTTGTGGTATCTTCCCACAGTAGCCTGGGATATTCCCCGGCATAGACATCCGGCCGGTATACCGGCTGATGGATATGGCGTACTTTTCTTAAGCGCCTGCCGTCCCGTTGCAGGTAGAACTGGTGATGCCGGTAGCCTGCTGTGCCTGCCTGCCCCTTGACCGCGTCTGTATGAGGAAGACGGATATGCTGCCTGATAAAAGCTGCCAGGTCTTCCCTGACGGCGGCATACTCCTTCCGGTACATCATTTCCAGGCTTTCTTCGATACTGTATTTACGCAGGAGCCGGAGAAAATAAGACAGGTACCTGTCGCCCGATGCGGCTACATAGCTGAGCAGCGCCTTGTACTGTATATAGATATCGTTATGATGGATAAAATGGTAATTGTCCTTTTCTGACCAGCGGTACAGGATGAAATCCATACAGGCGCTTTTCAGCGCTTCGGTATGGATGAGACGTGGATTACCTCCCGCAAAATAGATATCCCATTCCCGGGAAATGATATGCGCGTACACCTTCTGCAGGAACAGGGCGGTATCCAGGCCCCAGTAGATCACAGGACTATAGGGTTCCGCATACTTATTCTCCTGCCGGATACCGACATTGGAAGCTGCCCTGTCCGGGGCAGAGCGGTAGACAAATATGGTGCCGCCGCCGGTACCGAAAGGGGTTTGCTGCCGGAGCTGCGCGCTGAAACGGCTGAGGTTGGCCTCCAGGAAGGGTGCTGCTGCCCGGCACCAGGCGGAATCGCCCACAAAGCTGATACCGCCCACCTGTATCATGACGGGATCGGTAAATGCGTTCCTGTACTCAATTCTATTGCTAATTATCTGACTATATGTATATTTATCGGCTGAAATCAAAAGGATGATAAAGAAAACCTTCCATACGCTGCTGATGCCGCTCCTGTTACCGCTCGTAGGTGTCATGCCTGTATCTGTGTGTGCTCAGGGTGCAAAAATAGAGCAATCTGGTCAAATACGGGATAGGAATATGCGGCTTTCTGCCGGGGGCGTGCTATACAATGACGGCTGGGCCGCATCGCTGCAGATGCTGCGGCAGGATAAGCGGCGCGGGCTGGAGCTGCGCATACAGGAATATATACATCCCAAAGAGCAGAAGCAGATCAATAAGGAATACCTTACTCTGTTCGATAAGGAAAAGGTCACGCCGTTCTATTATAAAAAGCAGCACAATGTCTATACCCTGGCGCTTAGCTATGTACAGGAATACGTAATGTACAGCGGCGGGAACTTTTCGGTCTTTAACCGGAACACTGCCGGAGTGCACCTTAACCTTTCCAAGCCGGTGTATTACCGCGTCATCTATGCTTACCCGGACAGTGCCGGCCGGTATGATGTCCGTACGGAACCGATACGGGATGACAACCTGGACAGGACAGGCAGCGCCAAAAGCATCCTGGGTAAAGAGCCTGTGTACAGGAACCTGGATAAGATGACGGTGTCGGCGGGTATCAGCGGTACGGCAGCGCTGGGTATGGAAATAGCAGTCAGCAGTTCTCTGAGCACCCAGTTGCTGCTGGGCGGCCTGGTGGGTGTCAATTCCTCCCGGCTGGTGTCCCTGCGCGACTATCCCAGGCAGCTCTTCTACGTTTCAGGGTGGGTAAGCGGTAGTATTGTGTTGCGTCTTTAGTTAAAGAAAGTTTGTTTTTTAACATTTTAGTGGTAATTTCGCGCCAATTTTTGGAATATGAAGCGGATATTTTACACTATTATAACACTTTCTTTGTTGGGCGCAGGGATAGTTCAGGGGCAGGAGACGGCGAGTCCTTATGAGAATAATGAGACTTCCATAAGGGCTACTTCCAAGTCGGATAACGCGATCAACCAGGGCATGCAGCTGAGCCAGCTGTCTTCCGCCGGCCTGTTTACCGGCAGTACGAGCATCAACGTGCCCCTGTATGAATATAAGAAGAACAACATTGACCTGAGCCTCGGGCTGGTGACCAATACCAAAGGAGTCAAGCTGGCAGAGACTTCCGGCAGTTTCGGCCTCCACTGGAACCTGTCCGGTGGCGGCTATATTATCAAGGTGGTCAATGATATGGAGGACGACCAGCTTAAGACTGCGCCGATTAATACTACCTGGGGCGGCTTTACGGTACTTGCGGGTAAGCTGCGTATCGGCGCGGCGCCCCAGTCCAATAATACTTATATTGATAAAGAATACGATGAATACCAGGTGTCCGTGGGAGGCTACAGTTTTACTTTCTACATGGGTGAGAACGGCTATGTGTTTGTAGCACCCAGGCATGATGTGAAGATTCGCAAAGAGAACGATAACTTTATCATTACGGATATTTACGGCAATAATTATTACTTCAGGTATGAAGAGGAGCAACAGATCAAGAAATTCCTGTTCCGGCACAATATTCCCGGCACTCCGGCGGTCTACCTGGATAATAAAAACCGTATCTGGGTACTGGCGAAGGTGGAGTTCCCGAACAGGGAGCAGGTCTCTTTTTCTTACCAGAAATACGTGTCCAGCTTTTATGGCTATACCCATTACCAGGAGAAGCTTAATGGCGCTACTTTATATAACGGTTTGCAGACGGACAAAGTTGCTTCAGGCGAGCGGCAGCTGCCGCTTTTAAAGGAGGCTGTCTATCCCAACCATGATTCCGTAGTGTTTGAATACCGTGTATTTCCCCGCTGTGACCTGGGGATGACGCCTTTGCTGGACAAAGTGTCCGTGTATAACAGCAACAATACCAGCGGCCGGCTCCGGAATTATTACCAGATGCATTACAGCTATGCGGGCAAAGGTTATCTCATGACCAATACGCACTGTGATTTTTATGACGCTCTTATCTATGATGAAGAGGATATCCTCCAGATGCAGGGAACTATAGCCTTTATGGAAGGCCAGGCTGCTTACCGGGTGCTGCTGGATTCCATTAACCTGCACAGCGGGATCTCTGGCGGCGGCAACCTTCCTTATTACAGGTTTGAATATAATGATGTCGCTGCTGGCCTGCCTTCCCGTGCGGTGACCGCTACCGATTACTGGGGCTATTACAATGGAATTGAAGGTAGTCTCCCGGATGACTATGTGGCCGGGGTCAATAAGAAGAGCTTTGCCCCGAACCTGGATTATATGAAAAGGCTCAGCCTGAAAAGCGTGACCAACCAGTTAGGCCTTAAGGTAACCTATGAATATGATCTGCATGTGGTGAACCAGGATATGGATATGTCTTACGGGAATGCGGACCCTTCTTTTGCCGCCAGGCTGGATGCCAACCGGGTGATAGGCCGTAATGTTGGTGAAGGTCTCCGGGTGAAGGCTATCCGTATATGGGACCCTACGATGCCGGGCAATAATGAGTTGCGGAAAGAGTTTACCTATGAAGGCGGTATGACCTTTTTGCTGGGCGGTACCTGGCACCGTCCTCTAAGGCCTTTATATGAAGTGAACAATAATAATGGATGGGTATTCGAGGATACCATAGTGTCCAATATGAGACAGTCGCCTTACCATATGGTGCAGGGCAGCGCCCAGGGCTATAATAAGATCACGGAATCGGTCTATAATGCAGGCGGTGAATACCTGTCCGGCAAGGAAAGTTATTTCTCCAATGTGGTAACCAAACGTCCGTACGGCAACATATATGATAACTATTATACCCGTAACGGAGACCGTCACTACTTTGAACTGCCCTATACGCAAAAAAGCTACCTGCTGGATTACAAGATCGGCCTGCTGCTTAAAGAGCTCAATTATGATAACCTGGGTTATGTTACAGACCAGAAAGAGCTGCGGTATAAGTTCATTGAAAATACGTTCAGTCCTCCCTCATATACTGTTAATAAGCACCTGCTTTATCCTGATATCACCAACTCCGGGGAATTGGCCGATCCTGTTATGGGGCAGGTGCTGGAAGACAATTACGGGATCATCAGCGGCAAAGCCGTAGTGGACTCGGTACTGGAACAGAAATACCTTTCCGGCGGACGCTCTGCCAAGGATATCACCGTATACACCTATGATGCCGATGGCAACCTGCTGGCGGAACGCACCTACCTGGACAGGGATAATTACTATTACTGGAAAAAATACTACTACCCCAGGAACTTCCTTACTGCTGCTAACACGGAAGTGCAAAATATTGCGCAGGAGCTGGTGGACAGGAATATTCTTAATGATGTGGGTGTTGTAGTCACCAAGCGGACGCTTAACCCGCCTTTGGATTTCCCGTACCTGGTAACGGACGCTTCATTTTATACCTATGGCTTCAATGGGCAGGGCGATATCTATGCGATCACTAATTCCAGGCTCATGAAGGGCAACAGGAGCTGGAGCACTGTGATGACAACAGATCCTGAAAAAAATAATGCGGAGCTGCTCCTGCGGTCTGCACAGGATGTTAACGGCTATATGACCGGTCCAAAGGTTACCAAAACAGACGACTATCTCCGTCCGCTGGAGCTCAGGCACCGCGGTATCAATAAGTACAGCACCTTAAGGTATAATACGCATTATAAGACAGAAATTGCTTCCTGCAATACCCGCTTTGATGATTTTGGGTTCCTGAGCTTTGAAAGAGGCGCTTCGGATGACCGGGTGGTGTATGATGAAAATAAGCTGACGGGTACGGCACAGGTGCTTGACAGGTTCGATCGTGCGCAGTCCGGTGTATGGATGCTGCAGATGGATAACGGTGATAAAATACGCATGAACGGGCTTTCCGGGAATAAGCGGTATGTAGTGTCCTGCTGGATAACCAATGTCGGTCCTTCTGCTCCGCAGGCCCTGAAGGTGATGACGGAAGGGGGTGCTGTTGAGCTGCAGCTGTCCCGGAATCATAAGTGGAGCCGCTGGTACTATTACCAGGCAGAGGTCACGCTGGCAGCGGGTGAAAAGATGCTGGAGCTGGTTCATGACGGGAATGAAAGAGTATGGGTGGACAATGTCGTGATAGCGCCTGCAGGGGCTACCTACGTTATTAAATCATTTAATAACCGCGGCCTGACAGATATGGAAGGTACGCTGAACGGTAAGCAGGTACGCTATGAATACGATGCCTTTGACCGTTTAAAAGTGACACGTGATGAAAACGGCAACATCAGGGAAACATTTAACTATCACATCAGCAGATAAGGAGGAGGACCACAAGATGACACAGATACTGAGACTCATAGCGGCATTGGCTGCATTACTCTACACGGGAGCTGTCTACAGCCAGGGGACGAGCACACCCGCGGACAACAAGCCCAACGGCCTCACGGGACCCGCGGGCCCTGTTACGAACACGACCATCAGCTACCCGCCGACCTTCAGCGGTACGGTCCAGGGATTGCACCATACCGAAAAGCGGGTGTACAAACGTAAGGGTCACGATACGCTGACGACTGCGGAATACGAGCACTACTTCCAGAGCTTTGACGTCTTCAACGCTGCCGGCAACACCGTCTTTGAGATCCGGAAACGGGCCGTGGTCCGTGACGGGAGCTTCGCGAGCTATGTGAAGCTGCACGACCGCTCTTACGGCACGCTCCAGAAAAGCTACCTGGACTTTTCGGACGTGGTGCCGCAAAGCCAGGTCTACCACTCGGACTTCTTCACCCGTCAAAAAAGCTACTACCAGCAGCAATACCCGAATGAAGGGGCAACGGCCGTCTCCTATACGGAAAATACCTCTACGGCGGCCAAACGTTCGGTGACGCACTACGCTCCCGGTATGAGCAACATCGGTAAAGGCGAGGGCTCAGAAACCATCATTGACCACAACAACGGCCGTGACCGGGTGCGCCGCTGGTCCTACACGCCCTCCAGCAAACGGCTGGAAGTGCTGGGCTTCTACGTGGACAAGCAGCTGCTCAAAACCACTACGGTCAGCGAGACAGGGGCTATCAGCGTGGTCTACAAGCACCGCTCCAGCGGTAAGCCCATCCTGGAAAAGCAAATGGAAAGCGTCATCGACGGTGGCGCTGACACGCTCTGGTCTAACACCTACTATGTGTACGACGACTTTCACCGGCTGATCTTCATCATCCAGCCCAAAGCGCTGGAAGACGTCTCCAACAACAGCGGCCCCATTGTGCTCTCCGCCGACAAGATCCGGGAGCTCTGCTTTGAATTTATCTACGACGGCCAGGGTCGGCTGCAGCAGGAGCGCAAGCCCGGAGAAGCGGCCTTCACCTCCTACGTCTACGACCTGGGCGGCAACGCTGTGCTGGTCCGGACGCCGCTGGACGCTGGAACGGACACCTGGCGTGTCAGCTTCCCTGACGCCTACGGCCGTATCGTTGGGAGCGGCACTGTCAAAACCGCGCTCTCCCGGTCGGACCTCCAGGAGCTCTTCAACGCTGAAACTGCCGCTCCGGGCACGCTGCAAAGCTACTTCACGGACGAGCAGCTCATCGGGACGCTGCCTGCAGACGGCAGCAGCTTCACCGGTGGCATCAGCGACTTCTACCTGCTGACGGAAAACTACTACGACCGCTATGCTATCCCGGATCCCTCGGGGAGCTATACGGACGCCATACAGACGGCGCTGGGTATGAGCTACCCGGTGCCTGCTATCCCCTACAACAACGACACGGTCACCGTTACCTTTGCCAACGGCCAGGTGACGGGCTCCAGGGTGCGCATCCTTCCGGATGACCACTACAGTCCTATGGAAACGGGCAGCTGGAAAAGCAGCGTGGTGCGCTACAATCGCAACTACAGCCCGCTCTACTCCGGCACGACCATTACGGACGAAGACGGCAGCGAGCTCTACCGGGACTACAGCGGTACGCTCTACGACTACCTGAACCGTCCTGACTACACCTTCCACTACGTGTGGAACAGCCGTGAAACCTCCATTCACAACCCTGGCCAGCTGGAGGTGCTCTCCTACACCTACGACTACACGCGTGGCTTCCTGGCCGAGATCCGCCGGCAGCAGAACGGTGAGGCTTTCCGCAAGCTCGTGGTCTACGAGCAGGACGAGCTGGGCCGTCTCAAAGAAGAAACGCTGGGTAACCTGAGCGAGCACCGCTTATACACCTACAACCTCCGGGGTCAGCTCCAGGGCATCAACGAGCAATACGCGCTGACGGGTCAATACCAGGGCACTCCCAAAACCTTTGGTGAAGCGCTGCGCTACGACTACGGCTTTGTGCAACCGCGTAACGATGGCAAGATATCCGGAATGATCTGGCGTGGGAGCAACCGGCGTACGGAGCATGCCTACGGCTACAGCTACGACCGTACGGGCCGGCTGACCAAAGCGCTCTACCAGCACCGCAAGGCGGGCGCTACGGCCTGGACGAACACGGATATGGACTTTACGGTGAGCCATCTCACCTACGACCTCAACGGCAACATCCTGACGATGCGCCAGCGGGGCCAGGAAGCCTCCAATACGGCTCCTTACCTTATCGACTGGCTGGACTACACCTACCAGCCGTTCAGCAACAAGCTGCAGGGTGTCAAAGACTACAACACCATCGTTCCCTCGATGCCTATCGGCGACTTCAGGGACGGCAACGGCTCGGACAATGACTACAGCTACGATGCTGCGGGCAACCTGCTGCACGACGAGAACAAAGACATAGAACAGATCAGCTACCACCCTGTGGTCAACAAGCCGTCAGAGATCCGTTACAGCAACGGGGCATACTTCCGTTACATCTACGATGCGGGCGGCAACAAGCTGCACGAATACACCGGCTACTTCAAACTGGGTGACTTCGCGGAAAAAAAGCGGACCTACATCTCCAACTTCGTCTACCTGGACGACGGCCTGGCGCACATCAGCCACCCTGTAGGGCGTACGGTAATGAAGGGCGTCCACAACGAATACAAGGAAGAATTCTTTGTAAAGGACCACCTGGGCAATGTGCGCACGGTGATCGACTTTGAGCACAAGCTGCTGGTCCCCAAAGAATACCTGGCTACCTACGAGGTCTCGAGCGTCCAGTCGGAGCGGCTGCTCTTCAACAACATCGACGGTCCGCGTGACATCTCCCCGGACTGGGACCCTACGAATGAATTTGTGGCGCGGCTCAATGCAGCCGAAGGCACGGCTGTGGGCACCTCGCTGCTGCTCAAAGTGATGGCGGGCGATGCGTTCAACGTGAGCACGCAGACGTGGATCGACGCTGACAGTGTGCAGCCGCAGCCCATCGTGTCGGACAACGACCTCCTGGAAGGTCTCTTCAACGCGCTGAAGGACAATGTGGACCCTGAGGCCGGAGAATCGGGCTACCATACGATCCTGGAGGGCATCTTCAGCAATGCCGCGGTTACGGAGGGTATGAGCCTGCTGATGCAAGACAGCTACGACAGCCTGCTGCCGCGTTCCTACCTGACCTATATGCTGCTGGACGATAACTTCCAGCCTGTAGCGGGCGCTACCGGGTCCATCCAGGCGCAGGGCGGCAACGGTGTATGGAACCTGATCGGTACGGGTGCTGACATTGACATTGAATCGAACGGCTACCTGCTGGTGCTGACCTCGAATGCGTCTGCAAAGCACGTGTACTTTGATAATTTGTATTTAGCGGTTAAAAGAGGTAACTTGCTGGAAGAAACGCACTACTATCCTCACGGCTTGCCTATTAAGGCATTGGCGAGCAGTGATGCGGGCCATCAGGAGAACCGGCATCGTTACCAGGGCAATGAGTATATCGAGGACAATGAGCTGCGTTGGATGGACTTCCACGCCAGGCAGTACGATCCGCAGCTGGGCAGGTTTTTAAGCATTGATCCTTTGGCCTACAGCGGTGGTCAGCAGGTGTTCAGTCCTTATGCGGCTATGGGCAATAGTCCCGGGATGATGATCGACCCGAACGGGGAGATGACAAAGTATGCGGAGACGGATAATAGCTTTTCAGAGACGGTGGAAGCCAGGCGGCATATTTTATTAGGAGGTGGACCTATTTCTGATCGGATCCAATACAATAGGTTATTTGGGATGAATACAGATATGGTGATGGCTTCCGGTGTAGGAGGGGGTGGTAAGATGAACTTCATTTTCTTTGATGCAGCCAACCTGCCGGGCTTTAGTCCTATTGCTCATGGCTTAACTAACTTTGAAGTTATTTATACGTGGATAGAAGATAAGGCTTACCTTACATCATTACCTGATGATTTTGAATATTATGAGGACGACAACAATGGTCGGATACATTATTATAGCCCCACTCGTGGATCTTATGGATCAACAGATGCAGCGCATTGGGATATTAAAGTAATACCTAGGGCTACGGCAGAGAAAGTAGGTAAAACCTCTAATGCTAAGATTTCTAATTCTGGTTTTTTCATAGGTATGGAAGGGGAGGTTTCAGTTGGGTTATATGGCTCGAATAATTCAGTAACAGTTGGTTTTTTAAATCATATATTGTATGATTTTAGTTTAAATAATCAAGATGGGTTTCAACATTATAATGGAGCAGGCTCTTTTGCAGAAAAAACAAAATACATAGATTTGGGTTATGCATACGGTACTACCGGTATACAGTATAAGCGTTACCGTACTGGTTATAATAAGGGTATTGATGATACCTATAATATTTACACTATGAGTTTGTTGGGTTTTGGGTTAGAAGCACAGTTTAATGATCATGGCAAAATAAAATACTTATTTGTAGGGGGAATTCTTTCAGGAAATGTTGGACTTATGGGTGGTGGTTCCGGTGCTGTCAAAGTTGGTTGGCGTTGGAATGATTAAATTATTTAGTTATGATATTTGCAATAGTAATTTTATCTGCCATATTATGGTTCTACTTTGTTGGGGTATATTTTCCTAAGTGGAGAACTAGAAGAATAGAGAGGAGATTTGTGGTTCCATATTTAGAGAAAAAAGGGTTTCAGTATTTGAAAATTTTACGAATTCCTTTTGCAATTCCTAAAGATAAAGGAGATTTTAATGATGAAGTAATAGTTAATCCTTTTTATGATACAAGATTTAATAGAAAGGAATATTATTATGTATTTTATATTGATAATGAGGGCTATGAGTATAGAACGACAATAAAAGTAAGTCATAACTTTAATGGACTTCCTGTTGCTGTTCAATTTTATAATTTATAAATTAGATGAAATATTTAATTTACTTTGCTGTTTATAGTGTTTTTTTGTTTGCTTGTAATGGGGCAGATGTAAAAAAATATAATATTGATGAAATTGTATATAATTCCGATTTGTTTTTATTAGATTTAAAAAAAGGTAAAAATGTTGTAAAGTATTTTGATACAGTTTTTTTTGAAAAAAAATATGTTTTTAGTATATATGAAAATTTCAACAAATGTAATGTTGGTAATTCTAATTTTCAATATGTAAAAAGTCAAATAAAGCATGACCAATTTGGTGTGTATTATGAATTAGAGTATTGGATGGATATGCCATCTTGTGGTGAAAAAAAAGTATTTATTACTTATAAGCAAGAAAACATCAATAAAATAATTGGCCTACATGTTGAATCAAAAAATTAAGTGATAATGTGTTCAAGGAGGTAATGTATCAAAGGAGTTGGTAGGGTATAAAACTGGACTTAATTATTGATTATCAAAAGTGATAAATTCATTTTAGAAATGAGGTGGGATAGGGTATGACCTGTCCCGTTCTGTTTTAAAGGTAAAAAATCGCCTCTGATGCAGTTACCGGGGAGCAAGTGTATCAAAGGAGTTAGTGAGTAAATGCGGAGGGGACAATTATTTTTGTGGTTATAGAAGTTCTTAATTTGATCCTTTGGCGTACAGTGGTGGTCAGCAGGTGTTCAGTCTTTATGCGGCTATGGGTAATAGTCCCGGTATGATGATTGATCCTAATGGGGAGATGACCAAGTATGCGGAGCCTGTGCAGGATGGAGATTATGCCGTCCACGGGGGAATGGATGCGGTAGCGGTACGTCAGTTTATGGCGAATGGTGCGCACGGGATGTTTGGTAAACTCCTGATGCTGGGAATGAATACGATTTTGACCGCAGCCAATGGTGGCGGAGGGAACTCTATAGCTATTGATGGGAATAATGTTTATACGACCGGATCAGCAGCGCAGGAGTTGTTTGCAGCGCTATTTAAAAGCGATGACCTTTCGGAGAGTCAGACAGCCAACACTGCATCAGGGAATAATTATAATTCAGGATCTATATCTCCGGTAGAGAATGTGCAACCAAATGATGGGAATGTTGTTTTTCCTGATGAGTCGAAAACGGAATCTATTTATCTTTATATATGGGACGTTGCAAGTACTAATTCAAAAGAAGATTTAGGGCATACTGCAATTAGAATTGGAAATAAAATTTATGGGTATTATCCTACGACAAGTATTTACAATAGTCCTGGAGATTTAAGAGTTGATGATGTAGATAAGTTTAAATTTAAATATCAAGGTAATATGATAACTTCTTATGAGGTTAAATTACATCCATCTATGACGTTAGCTTTAACTCAAAAGATGAATCAAGCAAAACAGTCACCAGGTAGCTACTCGGTTTTGTTTTTGAATTGTACAAGTTTTGCTGTAGGTATGTTACAAAAAATTGCAATTTACATCTACGTAAATGAGTCTAATTGTCTAAGCCCCTATCCTATTGATGGTATACGTATGACACCTCAACAATTGAATCGGATATTAGAAAGAGATTACAATAGAGATGTATTTATTAATAGAACAAGATTTCAAGTAACGCCTAGTATGCGATGAAAAAAATACTGATGATAAAGAAAATCAAATTGTTTTTACTCTTAACTATTTTAGTTGGGTGTGAACAGAATAGGAATATCAAAATTTATTTGCAGTCTGATGATAAGGATAGTTTAATACAAGGTATATATATGATTCGAGCTTCGGATACTGAGTATATTAAAAGTATTTTTATGAATCCTTATGATTTCAGAATTACTCATCAAAGGAAATATTATGGTCAGTCTGTATATCAGGCAAAAATGATAATGTTTCAAAAGCTATCAAATATAAAAGCTCCCAATAAGATTACAGAAGTACCAGATACTATAGTTATTGATTTTTATAGGAATTGGGCGGAGGATGCTGGTTATTTGCGATAAACTAAGTATAAGGTAATGTATAGGTAATAGGACAATGAGCTGCGGTGGATGGACTTCCACGCCAGGCAGTACGACCCGCAGCTGGGTAGGTTCTTAAGCATTGATCCATTGGGTAATGTATCAAAGGAGTTGGTATCTTATAAAAACGGATTTAAACTATTGGTTATCAAAAGAGATATTTTATTTTAGAAAGCGGGATGGGATAGGCTATGACCTGTCCCGTTCTGTTTTAAGGGCAGAAAACTGCTCCTGGTGCAGTTACCGGGGAGCAAGTGTATCAAAGGAGTTGGTGGATTAATATGAACAGGTATTATATTTGTGGCTATAGAAGTTTTTAAGTATCGACTCCTTGGCCTACAGCGGTGGCCAGCAGGTGTTCAGTCCTTATGCGGCTATGGGTAACAGTCCCGGGATGATGATAGACCCCAACGGGGAACTGACAAAAGATGCACAGCCGGTCCAGGATAACGGGATGGACTATGCCGGATTGGACGCTATCGCGGTAAGAGCATTTATGGATGGTGTGATGAGCGGCTTATACAATATTAATTTTATGTTCGGTTCCAACACAATGGTGATGGCGAGCGGTGGCGGCAGTGCAGGTGTTCAGGATGTGGGGCAGGTTTGGTTGCCTAAGTACACTGATAATATGAATATGTGTAATGTCTTCAGAGCGGCTCTAAGCGACGTACCCAGTGATATTGTTGGTATTAAGGGATTTACTATAGCTCCTGACAACTCTATATATGTAACGTATTCTTATGTGACGCATTCGTCCCGCCCTTCGGAAGAAGGGGAAGATGGAGGTACGTATAATTTAATAGATCAATATGCGCTTAGTGAAAGGACTACGAAGTTCAGCTTACCACCCAGAGGAGATTTGCAAAAGCAGCAACATGGAGATTTCTGGGCAATATTGGGATATGTGGGTATGGGGTTAGATGTTATGAGTAATACTGCAGGGACTTATGGAAAATGGGAACAGACAATATGGGAAATGCGTAATTCTTGGAGACCAGGGTATACTGCTCCATTGAGCAAATGGACGTCTGTAGCTAAAGTACTTAGTAATTTAGGTTGGAGTATAGGTATAGCTGGATTGGCACATGATGGATATATGGTGTCACAAAATAGTATGAGTCAAATTAGATTTACTTATCATTTAGGAGGATTAGCTACTTCTACTTATATAGGTGCAAAACTGGGAGGTTGGTATGGTGCCGCAGCAGGTGTAATTTTTTGGGGAGGAGAACAGGCGTATGATCGCGTAGTTGAGCCTTATGTAGTTGAGCCTGCTAGAGTAGATTTTAATTATAAATTCAATTTATTTATAAATGAATTTATTAATAAAAATTTTTAATATTGGTTATTATGAAACATACTTATAAAATTACAAAAGCCAATGAATGGAAGAATTTTAGTTCAATATTAATTGTTCTATTCGGAATCATTGTATTTGGCCCAATTATATTTTATTTGAGAACACCCAATGGAGATTTTTTTGATTATATTCCATTTCTTCTAATTGGTTTTTTATTGTTTTTTATTCCTGTAAGTGCCATTCATTTACGTTACCAATCTATAAATGCTGATATGGAAATGCTGTACGATGATATGGAAAAGGTAATTGTTATTAGAGATACGAAAAAAAATACAGTTTCAGAATTTGGATTAGATGAGATAAAACATATTTTTCATACTATGACTCCTGCTTTTTCAGAAAAACGTATGCTTTGGTTTCCTTGGGATAGTTACAATTATTCTGATATCTTTTTGAAAGACGGGAGAAAGTATAGAATTACAAGTTTGATGGTATACAGATTGGAGTTACCAGTTGGAGATAAGTATGAAGTTTTTACATCTTTTTATCCCTATCCCAATAGTTAAGGAAATAGGTAGGTAATGTATCAAAGGAGTTGGTAGCTTATAAAATTGCACTTAAAATATTGATTATCAAAATTGATATTTTAATTTAGAAAGCGGGGTGGGATAGGTTATGACCGGTAATGTATCAAAGGAGTTGGTAGCTTATACAAATGGACTTAAAGCATTGATTATCAAAAATAATATTTTATTTTAGAAAGCGGGGTGGGATAGGTTATGACCTGTCCCGTTCTGTTTTAAGGGCAAAAGACCGCCTCTAATGCAGTTACCGGGGAGCAAGTGTATCAATGGAGTTGGTGGGTAAATACAGATCAGGTACTTATATTGTTTTTATTAGAAGTTCTTAAGCATTGACCCTTTAGCTTACAGCGGCGGCCGGAAGGTGTTCAGTCCTTATGCGACTATGGGCAACAGCCCGGGGATGATGATAGACCCCAACGGGGAGCTGACAAAAGATGCGCAGCCGGTCCAGGATAACGGCATGGACTACGCCGGATTGGACGCTATCGCGGTAAGAGCGTTTATGGATGGCGTGATGAGCGGCTTATACAATATTAATTTTATGTTCGGTTCCAACACGATGGTGATGGCGAGCGGGGGCGGCAGTGCAGGTGTTCACAATGTGGGTCAGGTCTGGTTGCCTAAGTATAGCGATAATATGAGTTTGTGTAATATCTACAGAGCGGCGATAAGCGATATCGCTAGTATGGAAAATACTATTGGTATAAAAAGCTATGTTATTGCTCCTGATAACTCTATATATGTAACGTATTATTATGTGACAGCATCGTCCCGCCCTTCGGAAGATGGAGAAGATGGAGGTACTCATAATGTAATAGATCAATATAGCTTAGGTTTAAGGACAGCAAAGTTAAGCTTACCTACAAGAGGAAATTTACAAAATCAGCAGTCAGGAGGGGGGACGGATTTTTGGACGATTTTAAGTTATGCTGGGATTGTAATAGATGCTTCTGCTGGTGCATCTGAAGCTTATGGCTTAAGCAAACAATCATTGCGGCAATCCCAGTATGGATGGAGACCGGGTTATACAGCTCCAGTAAGCAGATGGACTACCTTTGGTAAGGCGGCAGGTAATGCAAGTACTTTCTTAGGAGGAGTTTCATTAGCTAAAGATGGTGTTGATGTTTATCAAGGAAAAATGAGCGGATGGAGATTTGGTTATCATCTTGCAGGGTTTGGGACGTCACTTTATACGGGATGGGCTCTAGGAGGCCCTTATGGAGCGGCTGCAGGCGTTGGTTTTGGGGTTGCAGAATTAGGATATGACAAAGTAGTAGAACCTTATGTAGTGGAACCCGCAAGACAGGAATTTAATAACGGATTTAATTCGTGGCTACATGGAGTATATAGAGGAATGGGTATATATGGTTATTAAAATTTTATTATATGAAATATACTTATAAAATTACAAAAGCAAATGAATGGAAGAATTTTAAATCGGTATTGATTACTCTATTTACTGCAATATTTCTTGCTCCTATTCTTTTGTATTTTAGGACTGCACCAGAAGATAATTTAGCAGATTATTGGGTTATAATACCAATAATATTCTTATTATTTTTCATACCATTAGGTTTGATCCATTTACGCTATTATTCCATCAATAAGGGGATGGAAATGATATATGATGATATAGAAAAGAATGTTGTCATTAAAGATACAAAAAAGAATATGGCATCAGAGTTTCATTTGGACGATATAAAGCATATCTTTCATACAATGAGCGCTCCTATGTCAGAAAAACGTATGCATTGGTTTCCTTGGGATAGTTATAACTATTCGGATATATTTTTGAAAGATGGAAGAAAGTTTAGAATCACAAGTTTAATGGTATATAGGCTGGAATTGCCTGTTGGAAATAGATATGAAGTGATTACAAGTCTTTATCCTTATCCGAGTAGTTAAATGCTGCTGCTAAATAACTGGAATAACAGGGGCAGTGTATCAAAGGAGTTGGTATCTTATAAAAACGGATTTAAACTATTGATTATCAAAATTGATCTTTTATTTTAGAAAGCGGATTGGGATAGGTTATGACCTGTCCCGTTCTGTTTTAAGGGCAGAAAACTGCTCCTGGTGCAGTTACCGGGGAGCAAGTGTATCAAAGGAGTTGGTGGATTAATATGAACAGGTATTATATTTGTGGCTATAGAAGTTCTTAAGCATTGATCCATTGGCATACATCTGCAGCCGGCAGTGGGAGTGTAAGTTATCAGCCGGCAAGGACAATATATTTCAATGTATTGGCATTTTTTGAAGAGGCATTGAACAGGAAAGTTATCAGTAGCTACCAGCTGGATTTCGGAGGTGATGATACCTATATGTATGTGGAGTATTATGAGTCAAGAACGGAAACAGCTATTTCGGATGAGGATGGTGATGTTTTAGAAGGCGTGACTTTAGTAGATAAGAAAAAAAACTACATAGTTCCTATTTCCTCTCATCTTAGTGATTTACATTTTGAGCATTCTAGTGGATACCCTAAGCGTATTGAACCCTATAGTATATTTAATATATTGGTAACTCAGAATATAGGTCCGGCATATTATGATGAAAATGGTGAGTTTGAAAGATTTCAATATGGTGGAGCAGGAGGATTAGAATATTTGGGAGGAGTAAAGGGACTGAAAGCAATAAGAGCGGCAGCTCAAGTTGCTAGGGAAGGAATGAAAATATTCGGAAAAGAAGTGGTAACGACTACGACCCGTATGGGAAGAAATGGTAAAGCAGTTGAAATAATATTTAAGGATGGAAGTAAAATTGATATTAATGCAGCGCGTGTAAAGGAATGGATACCTAATCCCCATCCCAGTGCGCCAGCAGGAGCTTTACAGAAAGTTAAATTTGATAAGTTCTTACCGGGTTCGAAAGGTTATAAAAGAACTCCAACAGAAAGTGAAATTAATTTCTTAAATCTTTTCAAATAATTCATTATGGAAATAGATAAAGCAATTAGAATATTTGTTGATTTTTTAAATAGTAGTTGGTCAATAGTATCTCCGTTGCTAATTAACAGAGATTATACAACGAACGAAGATTCAATTAATGATTGGTTACAAGCTAATTGGGAATTGCTTGTTGAAAGAAAAGTACTTGATGTAAATAATTATTTGGAAGTGTATGGTGAAGGTGCAGATTATAATGGGGAAAGTAGTAGAATTACTGCCCCCGAAGTATTACCAAACTTTAAAGTAAATATCAAGTCAATAAACGGAAATGAAATTCTTGATGTATTAAATAATCGACTAGTGGAAATTAGTAATATGACTTTTGAAAAAATTACAGGATTTAAAAATGGATTTTATATATTAGAACCAGAATTTAAATATGTTCTAGTCACAGATGATAATTTAGGAATAGAAAGAGTTTTTGAAATGGATCAGATCAGTTTTGAATTGGAAAGATATTGATTTGAAATTAGGTAATGTATCGGTAATGTATCAAAGGAGTTGGTATCTTATAAAAACGGATTTAAACTATTGATTATCAAAAGAGATATTTTATTTTAGAGAGCGGGTTGGGATAGGTTATGACCTGTCCCATTCTGTTTTAAGAGTAAAAAAAACTCCCTGTTGCAGTTACGGGGGATCAAGTGTATCAAAGGAGTTGGTGGGTAAATTCAGATTCGTAATTACATTTGTAGTTATAGAAGTTCTTAAGCATTGACCCGCTGGCCTACAGCGGTGGTCAGCAAGTGTTCAGTCCTTATGCAGCTATGGGCAATAACCCGGGGATGATGATAGACCCCAACGGGGAGAAAACCAAATATGCGGATCCTGTACAGGATGGAGACTATGCTGTTCACGGGGGAATGGATGCGATAGGTGCAAGGAATCTGGGCGAACTTACCCGCAATGGGTCGTTCAATATCAACCCCCTGTTCGGGATGAATGTTAACAATACGCTGATGGCTGCCGGCGGTGGCGGTAACGCTATTGCAGCAATGGGCAAAGGTATTATCAAACTATGGAATAAACTGGGAAGGCTTTTTGACAGGGCAGATTATGACGGTCAGGATCAGGCGAAAGGAATAGACTACCATTATAATGGTGTGAAACTTTCCAAAGGCGGTAGAAACGGGCTGAGCCACAACAGGATCGTAAGGATAGATAAGAAAGGCAGGATGGTACAGGGCGATGATGCCACTTTGGATATTGGTAATGCAAGACTACAGTTGACCACGAAGGAAGATGGACAAATTGTAGGTTTCAAAAATAACCCGGAGATGGCCAGAGGAGTATTCATCTTTGTAAGCAAATCTTCCAATGAATGGAGCTATGTAGAGTATAAGCTAAAAAGTGGTGCTGTCCACAGCAGGATCGCTACATCATATCTGCATAATCAAGAAAAACATAACGCCAGCATTGCAAATTTTTACGAATTAGATAAATTTCCTTCCGAATTGGTCTATTGGTTGAGCATCCATACGCATCCGTATCATTTAGAGGCACAACCAAGTGATGATGATTGGGGCGCATGGAATGAACACTTAAATCAATATAAAGACGCTAAAAATGATGTGATGCGTCCCGGAGATTCCTATAAGTTTTATCAATTTATAAACCAGCATGCAAAATGAGAATAATTAACCTGTTTATTATCGTGGCATTTTTGTTCTTGTGCTTGTCTGAGGTACAAGCCCAGAAGCGAGAAACAAAATATAGTATTGGTATTGACACCATGTACCTGCAGCAGTGCCATATTAAAGACAGCCTGTTGAGTAGTGTAATAGATTCCGCGATAGCCATGTTCCGCCTGGATATTATAGAAGGGTATGATATGCCTTATGCCTATCGTATTAAGTCTGAAAAACATGGTCCCAATACTTATATTAAGGTGTTTGCAAATAGTGAGTTTACAATAGTGTATAATGAGGAAGAGCGGGAAATGATCTATGATGGCCCGTTTCTGATGCACAAAGGTCGTCAGATATTAGTAGATACAAGCGATAAGGCTATATTGGATTATATCCGGTTGGATAAATCGCAAGGGGCATTTTACAGATATTTTTTGTATAAGGGAGATATTTCACAGGCTTTTTATTACAGGAAGCGTGGTGTTAAACAATCAGTATCATTTTATATAGATGAAAAGAACAGATGCTTTTATCTGTCAAAGTATGATTTGCTTAACCTGGGAACATTTCGCTAAATAGGTAAGGTAATGTATCAAAGGAGTTGGTAGCTTATAAAATTGCGCTTAAAACATTGATTATCAAAATTGATATTTTAATTTAGAAAGTGGGGTGGGATAGGTTATGACCTGTCCTGTTCTGTTTTAAGGGTAAAAATAGCCTCTTGTGCAGTTACCGGGGAGTTAGTGTATTAAAGGAGTTGGTGGATACATATAGATGTGGTAATTATATTTGTGGCTATAGAGGTTCCTGAGCATTGATCCATTGGCATACAGTGGTGGCCAGCAGGTGTTCAGTCCTTATGCAGCTATGGGTAACAGCCCCGGTATGATGATAGACCCCAATGGGGAGATGACAAAAGATGCGCAGCCGGTTCAGGATAACGGCACGGACTATGCTGGATTGGATGCAATGGCAGTGCGTGCATTTATGGATGGTGTGATGAGCGGCTTATATAATATCGGCTTTATGTTCGGTTCCAACACGATGGTGATGGCAAGTGGCGGCGGTAGTGGCGGTATTCAGAGTGGAGGAGGACAGGTATGGCTGCCTAAGTACACTGATAATATGAATATATGTAATGTCTTCAGAGCGGCTTTAAAGTATTGATTATCAAAATTGATATTTTAATTTAGAAAGCGGGTTGGGATAGGTTGTTACCTGTCCCGTTCTGTTTTAAGGGCAGAAAACTGCTCCTGGTGCAGTTACCGGGGAGCAAGTATATCAAAGGAGTTGGTAGATAAATATAGGTGAGCTTACAATTGTGGCTATAGAAGTTCTTAAATATCGAACCCTTGGCCTACAGTGGTGGTCAGCAGGTGTTCAGTCCTTATGCTGCTATGGGTAATAGTCCCGGGATGATGATAGACCCCAGCGGGGAGATGTTCAATCCTTTTGTAGAGAATACTATTATGGAGCAGCAGTCCGAGATGGACCAATCCATCAGGAATGAAAAAGGATCGCGTAAGACGTTCTTTGGACTCAATGCTTTAAATACTTTAATGTCTGCCGGTGGTGGTGGCGGCAATATGATGGGAACGGTGCATAGTGGCGCTAATGCAGTTCTTGCTTTAGGTAAGAGTATGATGAAAGTGTTTAATGGGTTACGCTCGTTATTTGACCGTTCGGAGAGTCAGAGCAGCAATAGCTATGCTCAGAATTCTATTGATCCGATTGGAACGGTTTTGAAAGGCTCAGGTGGTGAAGATGGATATAAAAAGCGCTTTTGGCATTATTCAACTGATTATACCAGGGATGGTTTGATCACAGAACAAACTAATGCTCGGTTTGAATCAGGAGAATGGAAAGAAGATAAAGTGGGCACTGCATTAGCTAGTGCAGCTGGAGGTGTGTTATCGTGGTGGGTCGCAGGAGGATGGGGATTATCACAAGGAGCCGAAGCTATTATTGCGGCGGCTTCTGCAGGAGTTGGTCTTACCAATATTGTTTATGAAACTCGGGAAATATTATATGTTGTAGATCAAACGACTTGGTTTGGTTCTTTTGAACACAATATTTTTACAGGAGAAATAGTTAACGTTAATACTAAGAAAGTTGAGAAGAGAGCTACTTCTTTGTCAGAATATAAAATTTTAGAAGAAAGAATAATATTCCAACCTACGGGTGAAGTTATTGGAACTAGGAGAAATTACATCTATGAATCATCGAAGCATGAACATATCAAAAACTCGACTCCTAAAAAGGGATTGAAAATTTATTAAAAAATATAAAATTATATTTAATGCATGTGTAAGTACCCCATAATTCAGACAGCTATTACTTGAGCCTTTTTCTTTTGACCAGCCAATATTTTGTACTCAACAGGAGTAAGATTACCGAGTGATTCATGCGGCCTCTTGTGATTATACTCTTCCA
>Ga0209958_1000594_pt1 | contig 54191 bp, 51 predicted proteins | sample ThiBio_inoc_plan_FD_183942 | JGI IMG/M metagenome (GOLD analysis project Ga0209958, IMG submission 183942) | Wastewater bioreactor microbial communities from Cape Town, South Africa - Thiocy_inoc_plan (SPAdes) | ecosystem: Engineered > Bioremediation > Thiocyanate > Unclassified | place: South...
GCCACGTCCCATCATCCATCACGACGTTGCGGCTGCGTATCGCCGCAGCATTGCTCAGGACGCTGCCCAGGTGTCCATGTTGCATGCGCATCAACGCTAGGCTACGTTTTTGACACAGTAAGACTAGGTGATAACTGGGTTTGCACGGCACCGCCCACGCGCTAGCATGATGGCACTGCACCACCGGCCCACCAGGAACCGCCCATGCCCCACGAGCGCCGCCATTTCGTCCGCGTCCAGTTCGACTCCCCCGCCCAATTGAGCTGCGCCCAGGGCGTGTTCGACGTCCAGGTGCTGGACCTTTCCCTCAAGGGCGCCCTGCTGCTCGCGGCAGACCCCGTTTCCCTGGCCGCCGGCACCCCCTGCCAGCTGACCGTACAACTCGGCGAACGGGATCACATCGCCATGCGCATGGAAATCGTCCACACCGAAGGCCCCAGCATGGGCCTGCGCTGCGACAGCATCGACCTCGACAGCGTGACCCACCTGCGGCGCCTCATCGAGCTGCAACTCGGCGATCCAGCCCTGCTGGAACGCGATCTGGCGGAACTCAGCGCGGCGCGCTGAGAAAACAAAGATTTCTCTGTGCGGCTCTCTCAGCTTGACGAGCAATTTGGTCAACTGTTGAGCAGGCCGTTGTCGCCGATGAGGTCTTCAGGCTTCTTGTAGTTGGCCTGCAGGCTGGACAACGGTTCTTCAGGTACTTCGTGTTTCTTGGTGCTCATGGTGCTTACGGACACGCCGGCTTGCGCCAGCGGTGGATTGCCCGTTTACCCTCCGACCTGGACGTCAAATTAAGACGATGTCGTACTGCTCCTGCCCCATCGAACTCTCGGACTGCAGCGAGATCGGCTTGCCGATGAAATCCGACAGCCCGGCCAGGTGCTGGCTTTCTTCGTCGAGAAACAGTTCCACCACCTTGGGCGAGGCGATGACGCGGAACTCGCGCGGATTGAACTGGCGCGCCTCGCGCAGCACCTCGCGCAGGATGTCGTAGCACACGCTGCGCGCGGTCTTCACCTCGCCCACGCCGTGGCAGGTGGGGCACGGCTCGCACAGCATGTGGGCGAGCGACTCGCGCGTGCGCTTGCGTGTCATCTCCACCAGGCCGAGCTGCGAGAAGCCGCCCACCATGGTCTTGACGCGGTCGCGCGCGAGCTGCTTCTTGAACTCGGCCAGCACGGCGCTCTTGTGATCCTCGCGCAGCATGTCGATGAAGTCGGCGATGACGATGCCGCCCAGGTTGCGCAGGCGCAGCTGGCGTGCGATGGCGCCGGCGGCCTCCAGGTTGGTCTTGAAGATGGTGTCGTCGAAGTTGCGCGCGCCGACGTAGCCGCCAGTGTTCACGTCGATGGTGGTCAGCGCCTCGGTCTGGTCCACGATCAGGTAGCCGCCCGACTTCAGATCGACGCGCCGCCCCAGCGCGCGGGCGATTTCCTCGTCGATGGCGAACAGGTCGAAGATCGGCCGCTCGCCCTTGTACAGCTGCAGCTTGGCCGCCGCAGCGGGCATGAACTCGCGCCCGAACTGCTGCAGCGCGGCGAACTGCTCGCGCGAGTCGATGCGGATGCCTTGCGTGTCCTCGCTGACGATGTCGCGCAGCACGCGCTGCAGCAGGTTCAGGTCCTGGTACAGCAGCGACAGCGGCGGCAGGCGCATGGCGGCCTGGCGGATGCCGGTCCAGGTCTTGCGCAGGTAGGCGATGTCCTCGGCCAGTTCCTCGTCACTGGCGTCCTCGCCGTTGGTGCGCAGGATGAAGCCCCCACCGCCCCCCGATGCCTTGTCGCCCACCAGCGCCTGCAGGCGCGCGCGCAGCGCGTCGCGTTCGCCGGCCGGGATCTTCTGCGACACGCCCACGTGGTCGTCCTGTGGCAGGAACACCAGCAGCCGCCCGGCGATGCTGATCTGGGTGGACAGGCGCGCGCCCTTGCTGCCGATGGGATCCTTGATGACCTGCACCATCAGCGACTGGCCCTCGAACACCTGCTTCTCGATGGGCACGGGCGGCTCGCCCTTGCGCGCGAACATCGGCGCCTCGCCGCCCTCCTGGCGCTGCCACACGTCGGCCACGTGCAGGAAGGCCGCGCGCTCCAGGCCGATGTCGATGAACGCCGACTGCATGCCCGGCAGCACGCGCGAGACCCGGCCCAGGTAGATGTTGCCGACCCGACCGCGTTCCAGCGTGCGCTCGACGTGCAGTTCCTGCACCGCGCCGTTTTCGACCACCGCGACGCGCGTTTCCTGCGGGGACCAGTTGATGAGAATGTCTTGTTGCATGGCGGCGGAATTCCTTGAGGCAGCCATGATGCCTCAAAGCGTTTCGCCACACGGGCCCACATGACGAATAGGCGTCGAATCGGCCACCAGCGCTTATCTGGAAAGCGCTGGCAGCTATCGAAACAGGAGTAATCTGCTACAGGGCCACCGGCTGCGCCAGACCGCGCATGCCTTGCAGCAGTTGCGGCTGCAGCGCCACCACGCCGCCGATGACGATGAGCGCGGGCGGGCGCACGCGGTGCTCCTGCGCCAGCGCGGGCAGCGCCTGCAGGGTGCCGGTGATGCAGCGCTGCGTGGGCAGCGAGGCCTGCTCGACCAGCGCCGCCGGCGTGTCGCCGGGCAGGCCGTGGCGCGCCAGCTCGGCGCAGATGGTGGGCAGCGTGCCGATGCCCATGTAGATCACCACGGTCTGGCGCGGGCGCGCCAGCAGTTCCCAGTCGAGCGCCACCTCGTTGTCGCCGCGCAGGTGGCCGGTGGCGAACACCAGCGTGGCCGCGTGGTCGCGGTGCGTCAGCGGGATGCCGGCGCAGGCCCCCGCGCCCTGGGCCGCCGTGATGCCGGGCACCACCTCGAACGGGATGCCGGCCTCGGCCAGGGCCTGGGCCTCCTCGCCGCCCCGGCCGAAGATGAAGCCGTCGCCGCCCTTGAGCCGCACCAGCGGACGGCCGCTGCGCGCCAGGCGCACCATCAGGTCGATGATGGACTCCTGCGGCAGCGTGTGGTGCGAGGACTCCTTGCCGACGTAGATCAGGTCGGCATCCTCGGCCACGTAGCGCAGCACCTCCTTGCCGACGAGGTGGTCGTACAGCACCAGGCGCGCGCCGCGCAGCGCCTTGACGGCGCGCAGCGTGAGCAGCTCGGGGTCGCCCGGCCCGGCGCCGACCAGGGTCACGCGCCCTGGCGGCAGGGGGGTGTTGGCGCATTCCTCGCGGGGGGGAGCGCGGAACCAGCGCGCGTCTTCAACGAACTTCATGGCGGCCTTTCTTTGTCGGCATCGTGGTGCAGGCATTGTTCGGGCGCATGCGGGGCGCCGTCCTTGAACCAGTTCAAGGACAGCCAGGCCCACCCACGGCGACGATGCCGTTACTCGCAAGAAGAGGGAAATGGACAGCGACCTCGCGAGAAGTGCCGCGGCATCCGCCGCGGACACTACCCATGTGCTGATCCCTGACGCAGAGGACCCACAATGACCGCAAAAAGAATTGCCAGGCTGGTCGCGCTAGCGGCCGCCACCCTGGTGTCGGCCACCGCCATGGCGCAAAAGCCTGTCGCGGAGGCGGAGAAGAACTACCAGGCGGCCGGCGGCTCGCCGCTGGCCGACGTGCCGATGTACCAGAGCTCGAACCCCAAGGCGCCGAAGATGACGCAGGCCGAGTTCGACCGCGCGCGCCAGATCTACTTCGAGCGCTGCGCCGGCTGCCACGGCGTGCTGCGCAAGGGCGCCACCGGCAAGCCGCTCACCCCGGACATCACCCTGGGCAAGGGCACCGACTACCTGAAGGTCTTCATCGCCTACGGCTCGCCCGCCGGCATGCCGAACTGGCAGACCTCGGGTGAGTTCGACGAGGCCACCGTGGACCTGATGGCGCGCTACATCCAGCAAGACCCTCCCACCCCGCCGGAGTGGAGCATGGCCGACACCAAGAACACCTGGAAAGTCATCATTCCTCCGGACCAGCGTCCGAAGAAGAAGATGAACAAGTACAACATCGACAACATCTTCTCCACCACGCTGCGCGACACGGGCGAAGTGGCGCTGGTCGATGGCGACACCAAGGAGATCATCAACATCGTCAAGACCGGCTACGCGGTGCACATCTCGCGCATGTCGGCCTCGGGCCGCTACCTGTTCGTGATCGGCCGCGACGCCAAGATCAACATGATCGACCTGTGGATGGAAAAGCCCGACAACGTTGCCGAGGTGCGCGTGGGCCTGGAGGCGCGTTCGGTCGATACCTCCAAGTTCAAGGGCTACGAGGACAAGCTGGCCATCGCCGGCTCGTACTGGCCGCCCCAGTACACCATCATGGACGGCGATACGCTGGAGCCGCTGAAGATCGTCTCCACCCGCGGCATGGTCGTGGGCACGCAGGAATACCATCCGGAGCCGCGCGTGGCCTCCATCGTGGCCTCGCACTACAAGCCCGAGTTCCTGGTGAACGTGAAGGAAACCGGGAAGACCATGCTGGTGGACTATTCCAACCTCAACTCCCTCAAGACCACCGAGATCGGCTCGGCCCCGTTCCTGCATGACGGCGGCTGGGACTCGTCCAAGCGCTACTTCATGGTGGCCGCCAACAACAGCAACAAGATCGCCGCGATCGATGCGAAGGACGGCAAGCTCGCCGGCCTGACCGAAGTGGGCAAGATCCCCCACCCGGGCCGTGGCGCCAACTTCACCCATCCGAAGTACGGCCCCGTGTGGGCCACCGGCCACCTGGGCGACGAGACCATCTCGCTCGTCGGCACCGACCCCGAGAAGCACAAGCAATATGCCTTCAAGGAAGTGGCCAAGCTCAAGGGCCCGGGCGGCGGCGCGCTCTTCATCAAGAGCCACCCCAAGTCCAAGCACCTGTGGTCCGACGCGCCGCTGAACCCCGATCCGAAGGTTTCGCAAGCCGTCGTGGTGTTCGACATCGCCAACCTCGACAAGGGCTACACCACGCTGCCCATCGCCGAATGGGCCGGCCTGCCGGACGACGGCGGCGCCAAGCGCGTGACCCAGCCCGAGTACAACAAGGCAGGTGACGAGGTATGGTTCGCCGTCTGGTCGGCCAAGGACAAGCAAAGCGCCCTGGTTGTCGTGGACGACAAGACGCTGAAGCTGAAAAAAGTCATCAAGGACCCGCGCCTGATCACCCCGACCGGCCACTTCAACGTGTACAACACGCAGCACGACGTCTACTGATGCCGCGATTGGAGACCTGACATGCCACGTTCCGCCGTCCTGTCCCTGGCTGGGGTGCTGCTGGCCACGGCCGCTGGCGCGCAAACCGCGCCGGCGCCCGTGCCCGGCCCCGAGCGCACCGCGCAGCTCGTGCGCATGGTGCGGCAGGACTGCGGCTCGTGCCATGGCATGCGTCTCACCGGCGGCCTGGGCCCGGCGCTCACGCGCCAGGCCCTGGCCGGCAAACCCCCGGACTATCTGGCCGCGGTCATCCTGCACGGCATCCCCGGAACGCCCATGCCCCCCTGGAGCGCCATGCTCCAGGGCGCCGAGGCGCGGTGGATCGCCGAGCAACTGGCCAGCGGCTTCCCCGAAGAAAACAGGAGCTCCGCCCCATGATGAACCGGCGCACCCTGCTCTCCCTCAGCGCCAGCGCGCCGCTGCTCGCCAGCGGCTGCGCGGCCCCCTCTTCCCTGGCCACGTCCGCCACCGCCACCGCGCTGCAAGGCACGGGCGACCTGGGCGTGGTCATCGAGCGCGCCCAGGGCGCGCTCACCCTGGTCAACACCAGCCGCCGCGAGGCCATCGGCCGCGTCACCGGCTTGGGCGACCTCTCGCACGCCTCGGTGGTGTTCTCGCGCGATGAGCGCTTCGCCTACGTCTTCGGCCGCGACGGCGGACTGACCCAGGTCGACATCCTGGCCCGGCGCATCACCGCCCGCGTCATGCAGGCGGGCAACTCCATCGGCGGCGCCATCAGCGCCGACGGCAGCCTGGTGGTGGCGCAGAACTACACGCCCGGTGGCATCAAGGTGTTCGACGCCGCCACGCTGGAGCTGCTGGCCGACCTGCCCGCGCTCACCCCCGGCGGCGAGCGCTCGCGCGTCGTCGGCCTGGCCGACCTGCCGCAGCGCCGCTTCATCTACAGCCTGTTCGACGCCGGCGCCATCTGCATCGCCGACTGCGCCGACCCGCGCAAGCCCCGCGTCACCACGCTGGAAGGCATCGGCAAGCAGCCCTACGACGCCCTGGTGTCGCCCAACGGCCGCCACTACATCGCCGGCCTGTTCGGCGAGGACGGCCTGGCCATGGTGGACCTGTGGGAAGAACAGCCGCGCGCGCGCCGCATCCTCGGCGGCTACGGGCGCGGCCAGCAGCCCCTGCCCGTGTACAAGATGCCGCACCTGCGCGGCTGGGCCGTGGCCGGGCGCCACGCCTACCTGCCCGCCATCGGCCGCCACGAGGTGCTCATCGTCGATACCGCCACCTGGGCCGAGGTCGGGCGCATCCCGGTCGCGGGCCAGCCGGTGTTCGTCATGGCGCGCCCCGACGGGCGCCAGGTCTGGGTCAACTTCTCGGTGCCCGACTACAACCGCGTGCAGGTCATCGACACCCCGAGCCAGCGCGTGGTGCAGACGCTGGAGCCCGGCAAGGCCGTGCTGCACATGGAATTCACGCCACGCGGCGAATCGGTGTGGATCAGCTGCCGCGACGACAACCGCATCCAGGTTTACGACACGCACACGCTGCAAGCGCAGGCCACGCTGCCTGTCGATGCCCCGAGCGGCATCTTCTTCACCGCACGCGCGCAACGCATGGGGTTCTGACCACGATCTTTGCATGGGGTACGCATGAGCTCACATCCGCCCGAGCAGGCCCTCGACCTTGCCCTGCTCAACCCCTGGCAGCGCGGCTTTCCGCTGCTGCCCGAGCCGTTCGCGGCGATTGGCCAGCCCCTGGGCCTGGGTGCCGCCGAGGTCCTCGCGCACTACGCGCGGCTGCAGCGCCAGGGCACGCTCAGCCGCATCGGCGCGGTGTTCGCGCCCGGCGCGGGCGGCGCCTCGCTGCTGGCCGCCATGGCAGTGCCGCCCGGGCGGCTCGACGCAGTGGCCGCCAGCGTCTCCAGCCACGCCGGCGTAAACCACAACTACGAGCGCGAGCACGCCACCAACCTGTGGTTCGTCGCCACCGGGCGCGACGACGCGCAGGTGGAACAGCTGCTGTGCCAGATCGAGGCCGACACCGGCCTGCCCGTGCTGCGCCTGCCCATGCTGCGGCCCTACCGCATCGACACCGGCTTCGACCTGCGCGCCAGCCAGTCCCAGGCCACGGGCGCCACGCACTGGGCGGCCACGCCGCTGCAACCGCACGAGCAGCCCCTGGCGGCGCTGGCCGAGCATGGCCTGGCGCTGGCCGAGCGCCCCTACGACCTGTGGGCCGAACAGCTCGGCCAGAGCGCCGATGCCGTGCTGGCGCAGCTGCGGCGCTGGCTGGCGCAGCGCACCCTGGCGCGCTTCGGCGTGGTGGTGCGCCACCACGAGCTGGGCTACACCGCCAACGCCATGACCGTGTTCGACGTGCCCGACAGCGCCGTCGATGCCTGCGGCGAGGCGCTGGCGCAGGTGCCGGGCGTCACGCTGGCCTACCAGCGCGCACGCGCGCCGGGCTGGCGCTACAACCTGTACTGCATGGTGCATGGCCGCGACCGCCAGGCCGTGCGCGCCACCGTGGCCCAGGCCACGGCGCACGCCGGGCTGGCCAGCCGGCCCCAGGCGCTGCTGTTCTCGCTGCGCCGCTTCAAGCAGACCGGGGCGCGCCGCTTTGCCCACCTGGCGCCCGCCAAGCTATCGAATTCGATAGCTGCCAGCGCTTGACCAGCAAGGGCTGGAGGCCGATTTGACCAATAAAAACACACAAGGAACCCACGATGCTCACCCTTGAAGACGCCCGCCTCATCGACCGGCTGCACGGCGGCTTCCCGCTCGTGGACCGGCCCTTCGCCGCCGTCGGCGCGGAGCTGGGCTGGAGCGAGGAGCGCGTGATCGAGCGCCTGCACCAGCTGCTGGCGCAGGGCGTGCTCACGCGCTTCGGCCCGCTGTTCCAGATCGAGCGCGCGGGCGGGCAGTTCGTGCTCGCCGCCATCGCCGTGCCCGAGGAACGCTTCGACGCCGTGAACGCCGTGGTCAACAGCTTTCCCGAGGTGGCGCACAACTACCGGCGCACGCACGCGCTGAACATGTGGTTCGTCGTCGCCGCCGAATCCCCGGCGCAGGCCGGCAGCGCCCTGGCGCGCATCGAGGACGCCATCGGCCTGCCCGTGCTCGCCTTCCCGAAGGAGCAGGAGTATTTCGTCGAGCTGCGCCTGCCCGCACTGGCCACCGCCGCCGCACCAGGAGAACGCCATGGCGCTTGATGCCTTCGACCGCGCGCTGATCGCCGCCACCCAGGGCGGCCTGCCCCTGGTGGCGCGCCCCTACGAGGCCGTGGGCGCCATGCTCGGCGTGCCCGGCGAACAGGTGCGCGAACGCCTGGAACACATGCTGGCCCAGGGCCTGGTGCGCCGCATCGGCGCCGTGCCCAACCACTACCGCCTGGGCTACACCGCCAACGGCATGAGCGTGTGGGACGTGGCCGACGAACAGGTGGCCGCGCTCGGCCCGCGCGTGGCCGCCCTGCCGGGCGTGAGCCACTGCTACCGCCGCCCGCGCCACCTGCCCGGCTGGCCCTACAACCTGTTCGCCATGCTGCACGGCACCAGCCGCGAGAGCGTGGCGCAGCAGGCCAGCGAGATCGCCGCACTGCTGGGCGACGCCTGCCGTGGCCACGACATCCTGTATTCCACCGCCATCCTCAAGAAAACCGGCCTGCGCCTGAAGGAGTGAAGCCATGTTCCGCATCAGCCAGTACCTGCGCGAACTCGCCCAGGCACAAGCCACCGGCCAATACCCCACGCCCCGCGAGCGCCACGCACGCGGCCCCGTGGTCATCTGGAACCTGATCCGCCGCTGCAACCTCACCTGCAAGCACTGCTACGCGCTCTCGGCCGACCACGACTACGCGGGCGAGCTGTCCTTGCCGGAAGTCTTCACCGTGATGGACGACCTGAAGGCCTTCGGCGTGCCCGCGCTCATCCTCTCGGGCGGCGAGCCGCTGCTGCGGCCCGACCTGTTCGAGATCGCCGCGCGCGCGCGTGACCTGGGCTTCTACACCGGCCTCTCGACCAACGGCACGCTGATCGACGCCCCCATGGCCGCGCGCATCGCCGGCGCGGGCTTCGACTACGTGGGCATCAGCCTCGACGGCCTGAAACCCACGCACGACAAGTTCCGCCGCCTCGACGGCGCGTTCGACCGCAGCCTGGCCGCCATCCGCCACCTGGCCACGCACAACGTCAAGGTGGGCCTGCGCTTCACCATGACGGCGCTGAACGCGCACGACCTGCCCGCGCTCTTGCAGCTCATGCAGGACGAGGGCGCGAACAAGTTCTACTTCTCGCACCTGAACTACGCCGGGCGCGGCAACATCCACCGAGACAAGGACGCGCACCACCAGGCCACGCGCGCGGCCATGGACCTGCTGTTCGACCACGCCTGGGCCGCCGCCCAGGCCGGCAGCCTGGACGACTACGTGAGCGGCAACAACGACGCCGACGGCCCCTACCTGCTGCAATGGGTGCGCCAGCGCCTGCCGCAATGGGAGAGCGCGCTGCGCCAGCGCCTGGTGGCCTGGGGCGGCAACGCCAGCGGCCAGATGGTGGCCAACATCGACAACCTGGGCCATGTGCACCCCGACACCATGTGGTGGCACCACGACCTGGGCAGCGTGCGCGAGCGCCCGTTCTCGCAGATCTGGAACGACACCAGCGACCCGCTGATGGCCGGGCTGAAGCAGCGCCCGCGCCCCGTGCAGGGCCGCTGCGCGGCGTGCCAGTACCTTGCCATCTGCAACGGCAACACGCGCGTGCGCGCCCAGCAGCTCACCGGCAACCCATGGTTCGAGGACCCGGGCTGCTACCTCGGCGATGCCGAGGTGGGCGCCGCCAGCACGCCGTTCGAGGCGCCCGCCAGGAAAAACGCGCGCCGCACCATCGAGATCGCCCATGCATAACTTTCGACATCCCCCTGAGCGGCTGCGCCGCTTCCCCCTTCTCTCCGCTATCGCGGGGAAAGGGGACGCCGCCAGCGCGGCGGGGCGGCCCTTGCGCGGCGGCCGCTGGCCTCGGCTGCGCCAGTATCTGGCCGTCCTGGGCATGGCTTGGCTTGCAGCAGCGCACGCCCAGGCGCCCGAGGCCGCCAAGCCCGACGCGCCCGCCCTCTACCAGCAGCACTGCGCCGTGTGCCACGGCGCGCAGCGCACCGGACTGATGGGCCCCGCGCTGCTGCCCGAGAGCCTGGAGCGCACGCGCCCGGCCGAACTGCAGCGCGTCATCGCGCAAGGCCGCCCGGCCACGCAGATGCCCGGCTTCAGCGGCCAGCTCTCGGAAGGCGAAATCGCCGCCCTGGCTGCCTGGGTGCGCACGCCCGTGGTGCCCGCGCCGCGCTGGGGCGAGGCCGACATCCGCGCCTCGCGCAGCTTCACGCCCCTGCCGGCCGACGAACCCGTCAAGCCCAAGTGGGACGCGGACCCGATGAACCTGTTCGTCGTCGTCGAAGGCGGCGACCACCACGTCTCGCTGCTCGACGGCGACCGCTTCGAGGTCATCACGCGCTTCGCCAGCCGCTACGCGCTGCACGGCGGCCCCAAGTTCACGCCCGACGGGCGCTACGTGTTCTTCGGCTCGCGCGACGGCTGGATCACCAAGTACGACCTGTGGCGCCTGGCCGTGGTGGCCGAGGTGCGCGCCGGCCTGAACATGCGCAACGTGGCCGTGAGCGGCGACGGGCGCTGGGTCATGGCCGCCAACTACCTGCCGCACACGCTGGCGCTGTTCGACGCCGACCTCAACCTGGTCAAGACCTACGACGCCGCCACGCTCGACGGCAAGGCCAGTTCGCGCGTCTCGGCCGTCTATGACGCCACGCCGCGCCACAGCTTCGTGGTAGCGCTCAAGGACATTCCCGAACTCTGGGAAATCTCCTACGACAAAAAGGCCGAACCCATCTACGACGGCCTGGTGCACGACTACAAGATGGGCGAATCCATCGCCAAGCCCGGCTACCTGGGCGTGCGCCGGACGCCCCTTTCCGAGCCGCTGGACGACTTCTTCTTCGACCAGAGCTACCGCCACGCGCTCGGCGCCACGCGCCCCAAGCAGGGCGAAGGCGCCGCCAGCGCCCAGGTGGTCAACCTCGACATCCGCCGCAAGGTGGCCGACCTGCCCATCGCCGGCATGCCGCACCTCGGCTCGGGCATCACCTTCGCGTGGAACGGCACCACCGTGCTGGCCAGCCCCAACCTGGGCGGCGGCGCGGTGGACGTGATCGACATGAAGACCTGGAAGACCGTGCGCACCCTCAAGACGCCCGGCCCCGGCTTCTTCATGCGCAGCCACGAGGACACGCCCTACGCCTGGACGGATTCGATGATGAGCCCCGCCGCTAAGGACACGCTCACCATCATCGACAAGCGCACGCTGGAGCCGGTGGCCCAGGTGCGCGAGCCGGGCAAGACGCTGGCGCACATCGAGTTCACGCGCGACGGGCGCTACGCGCTGGCCAGCGTGTGGGAGATGGACGGCGCCCTCATCATCTTCGATGCCACCACCTTCAAGGAGGTCAAGCGCCTGCCCATGAAGAAGCCCGTAGGAAAATACAACGTGTGGAACAAGATCACGCGCAGCGAGGGCACCTCGCATTGACCGGCGCCGCCACAGCGGCGCTCCCCCTCCCCCCCGCACCCGATACGCCCCAGGCTCCGGCCCAGCGCCTGCCGGGCGACCTGGTGGTCTGGCTGCTGGTGCTGCTGGAGCTGCTCACCTTCGGCATGCTGTTCGTGGCCTTCGCCGGGGCACGCCTGCGCGATCCCGCGCTGTTCGCCGCGGGCCAGGCCACGCTGGACCTGAACTCGGGCGCGCTCAACACCGTGCTGCTGGTCAGCGCCAGCGCCTGCGCGGCGCGCGCCCTGCACGCCGTGCGCGCCAGCCACAGCCGCGCGGGCGCGCGCTGGCTGCTGGCGGCGCTGGCCTTCGGCCTGGGGTTCCTGGGCGTGAAGAGCCTGGAGTACGTGCACAAGTGGCAGGAGGGGCTGGACGTCGCCGAGAACACCTTCGCCATGCTCTACGTCGGCCTGACGGGCTTTCACTTCCTGCACGCCGCCGTGGGCTGCCTGCTGTTCGCGCTGCTGTGGGCACCCACGCGGCGCGGCGCCTACGGCCCCGGCAACTGCCACGCGCTGGAAACCGTCACCGTGTTCTGGCACATGGTGGACCTGCTGTGGATGGTGCTGTTCCCGCTGGTCTATGTATTGCGCTGATTCACTGCCGATCCACTAATTCGATAGCTGCCAGCGCTTGCCCCACAAGGGCTGGAGGCCAAAAACACTGGAAAAACCATGACCGCACGCCGCATCAATGTCATCTGGGCCGTCCTGCTGCTGGCCACGGCGCTGACATGGTGGCTGGGCGAGAGCGGCAGCGCCACGCGCGCCGAGCTGGCCAGTGCTGCCATCGTGCTCGGGCTGTCGGCGCTCAAGGGCGCGCTCATCGTGCTCGACTACATGGAACTGCGCCACGCACCGGCGCTGTGGCGCCGGCTGCTGCTCGGGTGGCTGGCGGCGGTGGTGCTGTTGCTGCTGGCCGCCTCGGCCTGGCACGCGCGCTGAAGAACACGCTTCAAGCCATCGGGGCGACACCTTAATCTTGAACAAGTTCAAGGATTTTTCCGCCGCAAAAGGGGAAGATGAAACTCCCATTTAAAAGGAGGGCTTACGAATGAGCCAGGTACACAGCGGGTTTACCAAGCAAATGGCCCGCAACATGTTCTACGGCGGCACGGTGTTTTTCGCACTGCTGTTCGCCGCACTCATCTTTGACAGCGAGCGGCGCATCCCCGAACGGTCGAATGACCACGCCATCACCCCCGCGGTGGTGGCGGGCAAGAAGGTCTGGGAGACGAACAACTGCATCGGCTGCCACACGCTGCTGGGCGAAGGCGCGTATTTCGCGCCCGAGCTGGGCAACGTGGTCAAGCGCCGCGGCCCCGACTTCATCAAGGCCTGGATGGCCTCCATGCCCTCCAACACCCCCGGCCGCCGCCAGATGCCGCAGTTCAACCTGACCGAGGAGCAGACCAACAACCTGATCGAATTCCTCAAGTGGACCGGCGAGATCAATACCGAAAACTGGCCACCCAACATCGAAGGCTGACCGAGGAGCACAAGCCATGACCACCCAGGTTCTCAAATACCAAAGCCAGTCGGTTTCCCGGCTGTACTTCATCGCAGCCATGGTGCTGTTCGCCGGGCAGATCATCTTCGGCATCACGCTGGGCCTCCAGTACGTGATCGGCGACCTGTTCTTCCCGTACATCCCGTTCAACATCGCGCGCATGGTGCACACCAACCTGCTCATCGTGTGGCTGCTGTTCGGCTTCATGGGCGCGGCGTACTACATGGTTCCCGAAGAGGCCGAAACCGAGCTGCACAGCCCGGCGCTGGCCATCGCGCTGTTCTGGATCTTCCTGGCCGCGGGCGCGCTCACCATCCTGGGCTACCTGCTGGTGCCCTATGCCAAGCTGGCCGAGCTGACGGGCAACAACCTGCTGCAGACCATGGGGCGCGAGTTCCTGGAGCAGCCGCTGCCCACCAAGGTCGGCATCGTCGTCGTCGCGCTGGGCTTCCTCTACAACATCAGCATGACCGTGCTCAAGGGCCGCAAGACCAGCATCACCCTGGTGCTGCTCATGGGCCTGTGGGGCCTGGCGCTGATGTTCCTGTTCAGCTTCGTCAACCCCGAGAACCTGGTGCGCGACAAGATGTACTGGTGGTTCGTGGTGCACCTGTGGGTGGAAGGCGTGTGGGAGCTGATCCTGGCCGCGCTGCTGGCCTACGTGCTGGTCAAGACCACCGGCGTGGACCGCGAGGTGATCGACAAGTGGATGTACATCATCATCGCCTTCGCGCTGATGAGCGGCCTGCTGGGCACGGGGCACCACTTCTTCTTCATCGGCATGCCCGGCTACTGGCTGTGGATCGGCAGCATCTTCTCGGCACTGGAGCCCCTGCCCTTCTTCCTGCTGACCATGTTCGCCTTCAACATGGTGCAGAAGCGCCGCCGCAACCACCCCAACCAGGCCGCCGTGCTGTGGGCCGTGGGCACCTCGGTCATGGGCTTCCTGGGCGCGGGCCTGTGGGGCTTCATCCACACCCTGGCGCCGGTCAACTACTACACCCACGGCTCGCAGGTCACCGCCGCGCACGGCCACCTGGCCTTCTTCGGCGCCTACGTGATGGTCGTCATCACCATCATCAGCTACGCCATGCCCACGCTGCGCGGCCGCCTGGCCAACAGCCAGCGCTCGCAGGCCCTGGAAATGTGGAGCTTCTGGATCATGTGCATCGGCATGGCCGTGATGGTGCTGGCCCTGACGGCCGCGGGCACCGTGCAGGTCTGGCTGCAGCGCCTGCCCGAGACCAACGCCCTGGCCTTCATGGCCACGCAGGACGAACTGCGCATCTTCTACTGGGTGCGTGTCGGCGGCGGCGTGCTGTTCCTGATCGGCCAGTTCGTGTACTTCGCCAGCTTCTTTGCCGGCGGCAACCACGTGCTGCCCGGCGAGAAGCACCACAAGCACGGCCATGACGGCGACCACGCCAGCGGCGCCGCCGTGAACCCGCTGCAGGCCAAGCCGGCCCAGCGCGTGCACCCGCGCGTCTGACCTGGCGATTGACCCAAGCGGCTTGCCCGGCCCTCCGGGGCCGGGCAAGTTCCCCCCAACCACCGAGACCATGCCCATGGACCACAGCGAACAAAAGCACCTGGAACAGGTGCCCTACTACGCCGAGCAAGGCGGCGAGGCCGCGCTCTTCGCGCATGCGTTCGCGCAGCGCCTGCCGGTGCTCATCAAGGGACCCACGGGCTGCGGCAAGACCCGCTTCGTCGAGCACATGGCGGCGCGCCTGGGTCGCCCGCTCATCACCGTGAGCTGCCACGACGACCTCTCGGCGGCCGACCTCGTGGGCCGCCACCTCATCTCCGAACGCGGCACCGTGTGGGCCGACGGACCGCTGACCCGCGCCGTGCGCACGGGCGCCATCTGCTACCTCGACGAAGTGGTCGAGGCGCGCAAGGACACCACCGTCGTGCTGCACCCGCTGGCCGACGACCGCCGCGTGCTGCCCATCGAGCGCACGGGCGAACACATCGCCGCCGCCCCAGGCTTCATGCTCGTGGTGAGCTACAACCCCGGCTACCAGAACGTGCTCAAGAGCCTCAAGCCGAGCACGCGCCAGCGCTTCATCGCGCTCAACTTCGACTACCCCGCGCCCGAGGTGGAGCAGGCCATCGTCACGCGCGAATCGGGCGTGGACGCCGCCGTGGCCCAGCGCCTGGTGGCGCTGGCCCAGGCGCTGCGCCGCCTGACCGCGCAGGACCTGGAGGAAACCGTCAGCACGCGCCTGCTGGTCATGGCCGCGCGCCTGGTGGTCAGCGGCATCGCGCTGCCCACCGCCTGCCAGGCCGCCGTGGTCGATGCGCTGACCGACGACGCCGACACCGCCGCCGCGCTGGCCGAGGTGGTGGCCGCCGTGATAGGCAGTTAGGCATCTTTTTGGCCTCCAGCCCTTGCGGGGCAAGCGCTGGCAGCTATTGTTTTTGAAACCTCGCAGGAGAGCGGCATGGAAGAATGGGTCGGCCGCCAGTGGCACCGCTTCATCACGCGCGCGGCCGATGGCCGCGCCTCGCAGGCCCCGGTGCGGCTGGAGGAGATGCAGCGCACCATCGGCCTCATGTTCCGTGCCGGCGGCGGCGGCCAGGGCGTGCGCATCGCCCCGGCGGGCACCAGCCGCGTGGGCGGCGGCGGCGCGCGCTCGCTGCTGCAGCGCATCGCCGGCGGCGGCACCCACGCCGTGCTGGGCCAGTGGCAGGCCGACGTGCTGGCCCTGCCGCCCGAGATTGGCGTGTTCGACGAAGCCCCGCACAACCGCGACCTGTATCTGTGGCTGGCCGCGCTGGCCGCGCACCTCGACCCGGCCCGGGGCTGGCTCGCCGGCCACGTCGCGGCCACCGAGGCGGCGCTGGCCGCCTTCCCCGGCCTGCGCCCGCGCTACGAGCGGCTGCGCGCCCGGCAGCTGGCGCAGCGCCCCGACCCGGCGCGCCTGCGTGGCCGCGCCGCCATCGCCGAGCGCGCCGTGCAGCAGGCCCTGCACGGCCACGCCCCCGGCCTGGACATGGACCTGGACATCCGCCACGGCGACGTGGCCCCGCTGTGGCTGTGGCTGACCCTGCCCGCCGCCGACGCCGCCCGCGCCGTGCCCACGCAGAAGAAGCAGGGCCAGGGCGCCGAGGAAGCCGCCGTCCAGCCCCCGGCCGTGAGCGACCCGCGCCGCCGCGCCGCGCAGTCGGTGGCCGACGAGCGCAACAACGCGCCGCTGATGATGATGTTCCGCGCCGAGTCCATCCTGTCGTGGACCGAGTTCACGCGCGTCAACCGCGCCGACGACGACGATGACGACGGCAGCGCGCTCAGCGCCGCCAACGACATGGACGAACTCGCCATCGCCCCCGATGGGCACGCCATGGCCTCGCGCGTGAAGTTCGACCTCGATCTGCCCAGCGCCGCGCACGACGACCTGCCCCTCGGCCCCGGCGCACGCTACCCCGAGTGGGACTACAAGCGTGCGCTGCTGCACCCCGACCACTGCGCCGTGCAGTGCTACGTGGCGCGCGACGCTGCCCGCTACACCGCGCCGCCGCCGCTGCGCGCCGTGGCGCGGCGCATGCGCCGCCGGCTCGAAGCCCTGCGCGCCGCCCCGGCCCGCCTGCGCGGGCGCACCGAGGGCGACGACATCGACATCGACGCCTGGGTGCGCCACCAGGTCGAGGCCGGCCACGGCCCGGCCAGCGAGGCGCCGCCCGTCTACATCCAGCGCGTGCGCGTGGAGCGCAGCCTGGCCACGCTGCTGCTGGCCGACCTGTCGCTGTCCACCGACGCCTACGCCACGCAGGACGCGCGCGTCATCGACGTGATCCGCGACGCGCTGCACGTCTTCGGCGAGGCGCTGTCGGCCAGCGGCGACGCCTTCGAGATCCTGGGTTTCTCCTCGGTGCGGCGCCAGCACGTGCGCATCCAGCACCTCAAGGGCTTCAACGAGCGCTGGGACACGGGCGCCATCGCGCGCGTCAACGCCATCAAGCCCGGCTACTACACGCGCATGGGCGCGGCGCTGCGCCACGCCACGGCCCGGCTGCTGGAGCGCAGCGAGCGCCAGCGCCTGCTGCTCATCCTCACCGACGGCAAGCCCAACGACCTCGACGTGTACGAGGGCCGCTACGGCCTGGAGGACACGCGCCACGCCGTGCACGCGGCGCGCGCGGCAGGCCTCACGCCGTTCTGCGTGACCATCGACGCCCAGGCGCACGACTACCTGCCGCACCTGTTCGGCTCGCAGGGCTACGCGCTGGTGCACCGCCCGCAGGACCTGGTGCGGCGCCTGGCCGCCGCTTACGCGGGACTGACGCGCTGACGCAACACAGCGGCGGCGCCCCTTTTTCCCTGCCCCACCGCCCCGTCCGCCGTGCGCCGCCTTGCAGGTGCGCGGCGGACAGGCGTTTTCCCGTATTCACAGTGTCATGGAACTGCGGCAGAACAGGCGCAGAATTGCCGCAGATCATGAAAATTCATTCAAAATTCCTCTTTAATTGCAGGCAATACAAAAAAACATCCCCACACCATGGACACCCAGCAATTCGACATCCCCCGCTACCTGGCCGCCCTGCCGCTGTTCCAGGAAATGACCCCGTCCGAGCTGCAGCGGCTGGCCACGGGCTGCCGCCTGCGGCGCTACGGGCGCGGCGACTGCATCTTCCGCGTGGGCATGCCCTGCGAGGAGTTCCACGTCACCGTCACCGGCCAGATCAAGCTGTTCGCCATCTCGCCCGCCGGGCAGGAGAAGGTGATCGAGCTGGCCGGGCCCGGCGTGAGCTTCGCCGAGGCGCTGATGTTCACCGACAAGCCCTACATCATCAACGCCCAGGCCCTGGCCGACGCACTGGTGCTGAGCGTGGGCAAGGCCGCCGTGGTGCGCGAGATCGAGGACGACCCGCGCTTCGCCATGCACATGCTGGCGGGCATCTCGCGCCGCCTGCACGGGCTGGTGCATGACGTGCAGGCCTACTCGCTGCACAGCGGCATGCAGCGCGTCATCGGCTACCTGCTGCACTCGCTGCCCGAGGACGGCCCTGCCAGCAGCACCGCAAGTGCCAGCGCGGGCAGCGCCACGGGCTGCAAGGACGCCGTGGCGCTGAACGTCTCGCTGCCCGTGAGCAAGGCCACCATTGCCTCGCGCCTGTCGATCACGCCGGAATACTTCTCGCGCGTGCTGCACGAGCTGGAGGAAGCCGGCCTGATCCGCATCGACAAGCGCGACATCCACATCCCCAACGCCGCGCGGCTGGCCAGCCACACGCTGCAATAACGTCAGAAGGTGTGAACGAATCCGGCGTGCCCGAGCAGGCCGCGAAAACGCGCCCGGTCTAGGCGCAAAGCGCAGCCATAGCGCGGGCTATGGCGAGCATTTGCAACGACGATCGGGTGTGTTTTGGCGGAATGAGCGGGCATGGCGGATTCGTTCACACCTTCTCAGTCCAGCACCCCGGCGGCGCGCAGCAGCCCCGCCGTTTCGTACAAGGGCAGCCCCATGATGCCGGTGTAGCTGCCGTCGAGGTTCTCCACGTACTGCGCCACCGGCCCCTGGATGCCATAGGCTCCGGCCTTGCCCAGGGGCTCGCCGCTGGCGGCGTAGGCGGCGATCTGCGCCGGCGTCATCGCGCCGAAGCGCACGCGCGAGACCGACAGCGCCGCCAGGCGGTGCCCATCCGCCTGCAGGGCCACGGCGGTGAGCACCTGGTGCGCGCGCCCCGCCAGTTCGGCCAGCATGCGCGCGGCATCCTGCGCATCCTCGGGCTTGCCGTAGATGCGCGGGCCCAGCGCCACCGTGGTGTCGGAACACAGGATGGGCGCCGGCGCCAGCCGCCGCCGCGCATGGCGCGCCACGGCGGCGTCGAGCTTGAGCGCGGTGACGCGCTGCACATAAGCGGCGGGATCTTCGCCAGGCAGCACGGCCTCGATGGCCTCGGCGTCCTCTTCGGGGCCGGGCAGCAGCAGCTCGTAGCGCACGCCCAGTTGCTCCAGCAGCTGGCGGCGGCGCGGACTCTGCGAGGCGAGGTAGATGAAGTTATGGGTCAAATCGGCCTCCAGCCCTTATCCATCAAGCGCCAGCAGCTATGAAAATGAATCACTCTCGGTGGTACGGGTGCCCCGCATTCACCGACCAGGCGCGGTAGAGCTGCTCGATCAGCAGCACGCGCACCATGGCGTGCGGCAGCGTCAGGTCGGACAGGCGGATGCGCTCGTGCGCGGCCTGGCGGAACGCCGGGTCGAGCCCGTCCGGCCCGCCAATGACCAGCGCCACGTCGTCGCCACCGAGCTGCCAGCCCTTGAGGCGCTCGGCCAGCGCCTTGGTGGTCAGGCTGGTGCCGCGTTCGTCCAGCGCCACGACACGGGTGCCGCGCGGAATGGCGGCCTCGATGCGCTCGCGCTCGGCCGCGTACAGGGTCTCCAGCGTCTTGGAGCCGCGCGGCTCGGTCTTGACGGCCTTGAGCTCCACCCTGAGTTCCGGCGGAAAGCGCTTGGCATAGTCGTCGTAGGCCGTCTGCGCCCAGTCGGGCACGCGCTGGCCCACGGCCACGATGAGCAGCTTCATCGCTCAGCCCCAGGCGCTCAGCCCTTCGGCGCGGGCTTCCTGGCGGCCGCTTTCCTGGCCGGGGCCTTCTTGGCGGCGGGCTTCTTGGCGGTGGCTGCGGCCTTCGGCGCCGCCTTCTTGGCCACGGGCTTGTTCACCACCACTGTCTTCACCGGCGCCTTCTTGGCGGCGGCCTTGGCCGCAGGCTTGGCCACGGGTTTCTTCGCGGCGGCGGCAGTGGCCTTGGGGACTTGCTTGGCCGGGGCCTTCTTGGCAGCGGCCTTCTTCGGCGCCGCTTGCGCCGCCTTCCTGGCCGGGGCCTTTTTCACGGCAGCGGACTTCTTGGCGGCGGGCTTCTTGGCCGGCACTTCGTCCTCCGACGCCGTCACCTTGCGCGGCTTGGCGGCGCCGAGCTTGAGGCGCACGGGCTTGTCGCCCCAGATTTCCTCCAGGCGGTAGTACTGGCGGATGGCCGGCTGCATGATGTGCGCCACGGCCTGGCCGCAGTCCACGATGATCCATTCGCCGTTTTCCTCGCCCTCGGAGCGCGGCTTGGAGAATCCGGCCTCGCGCACGGCGTCGCGCACGCTGGCGGCCAGGGCCTTGGTCTGGCGGTTGGAGCTGCCGGTGGCCACGATCACGCGCTCGAACAGCGGCGAAAGATGCTCGGTGTTGAAGACCTGGATGTCTTGGGCCTTCACGTCCTCCAGTCCATCGACGATGGCGCGCTGGAGCTTGGCGACGTCCTTCTTGGCTGCGGTTTCCGTTTTGGTGGAGGTGGTCATCGGGTATAGGGTGGTCAAAAGTGGAGGCAATATAGCGCGCATTGCGCCGGGGCTGGGCCCCGCATGTTCCCGCATGCCGAGCGGGTGCAACGGTGGCGAAGGCTGTTTTTCAAGGGTGTTTCGAGGCTCCAGCGCTTGCCTGGCAAGCGCTGGCAGCTATCGAAAAGAGAGTACGCGGCGTCAAATCCAGTTGCGCCGCACCAGGAAGCGCCGCGTCAGCTCGGCCTCGTGCGAACCCTGCGGGTCTTCGCGCCGGTACTGCCATGACACCAGCGGCGGCATGGACAGCAGGATCGACTCGGTGCGCCCGCCCGACTGCAGGCCGAAATGCGTGCCCCGGTCCCAGACCAGGTTGAACTCGACGTAGCGGCCGCGCCGGTAGAGCTGGAAGCCGCGCTCGCGCTCGCCGAACGGCAGCGCCATGCGGCGCTCGACGATGGGCAGGTAGGCCTGCAGGAAGGCGTCGCCCACGGCCTGCGTCATCGCCAGGCTGCGCTCGAAGCCCAGGGCCGAGAAGTCGTCGAAGAAGATGCCGCCCACGCCGCGCTGCTCGTCGCGGTGCTTGAGGTAGAAGTATTCATCGCACCAGCGCTTGAAGCGCAGGTACAGGCCCTCGCCGAAGGGCTTGAGCGTGTCGTGGCAGATGCGGTGGAAATGCACCGCATCTTCCTCGAAGCCGTAGTACGGCGTCAGGTCCATGCCGCCGCCGAACCAGCACACCGGCTCCTGCCCCGGCTGGCCAGCCGCGATCATGCGCACGTTCATGTGCACCGTGGGCACGTAGGGGTTGAGCGGGTGGAACACCAGCGAGACGCCCATGGCCTCGAACGGCGCCCCGGCCAGCTCCGGCCGGTGCTGGGTGGCCGAGGGCGGCAGCTGCGCGCCGCGCACGTGCGAGAAGCCGACCCCGGCGCGCTCGAACACGCGCCCGCCTTCGAGGATCTGCGTCACGCCGTCGCCCTGCAGGGGCTCCTCGGGGCTCTTGTGCCAGGGATCGACCAGGAAGCGTGCGCCGCGCGGCCCTTCGATGGCCTCCACCGCGCCGGTGATGCGAGACTGCAGGTCGAGCAGGTAGCCGCGCACGCGCTCGGCCGTGCTGGGCGGATTGAATGCCGACAGCGCCATCAGTTCTTCACCGCCCGGTGGCCGATGTCGCGGCGGTACTGCGCGCCGTCGAAGTGGATGCCGCGCGCCACGTCGTAGGCGCGCTGCTGCGCCTGGCGCACGTTGTCGCCCAGCGCCGTCACGCACAGCACGCGGCCGCCGCTGGTGCGCAGCACGCCGTCCTGCAGCTGCGTGCCGGCGTGGAACACCATGGCGTCGTCGGCCTCGGGCGGCAGGCCGGTGATGGCGTCGCCCTTGCGCGGGTCCTCGGGGTAGCCGTGCGCGGCCATCACTACGCCGAGGGCGGTGCGGCGGTCCCACTGCAGCTCGACCTGGTCGAGCTTGCCGTCGGTGGCAGCCAGCATCACGTCCATCAGGTCGCTCTTGAGGCGCATCATGATGGGCTGCGTCTCGGGGTCGCCCATGCGGCAGTTGAATTCGAGCGTCTTGGGGTGGCCCTTGGCGTCGATCATCAGGCCCGCGTAGAGGAAGCCGGTGTAGGGAACGCCGTCCTTTTCCATGCCGCGGATGGTGGGCAGGATGATTTCGCGCATGGCGCGGGCGTGCACATCGGCCGTGACCACCGGGGCGGGCGAATACGCGCCCATGCCGCCGGTGTTCGGGCCTTCGTCGCCGTCCTTGAGGCGCTTGTGGTCCTGGCTGGTGGCCAGCGCGGCCACGTTCTTGCCGTCGCACAGCACGATGAAGCTGGCTTCCTCGCCTTCCAGAAATGCCTCGATGACCACGCGCGCGCCGCCTTCGTTGTGCGCCACGCCGTACTTGTTGTCCACCAGCATGAAGTCCACGGCGTCGTGCGCTTCCTGGAGCGTCAGCGCCACCACCACGCCCTTGCCCGCCGCCAGGCCATCGGCCTTGACGACGATGGGCGCGCCCAGGCGGTCCACGAAGGCGTGGGCCGCGGCCGGGTCGGTGAAGGTGTCGTAGTCCGCCGTGGGAATGCCGTGGCGGCGCATGAACGCCTTGGAGAAGGCCTTGGAGCTTTCGAGCTGCGCGGCGGCCTTGGTCGGGCCGAAGACGCGCAGGCCATGGGCGCGGAATTCATCCACCACGCCGGCGGCCAGCGGCGCCTCGGGGCCGACCACCGTGAGGCCGACCTTCTGCTCCTGCGCCCATTCGCGCAGCTGCACCACGCCGGTGATGGGCAGGTTCTCGAACTTGGGGTGGTGCGCCGTGCCGCCGTTGCCGGGCGCGAGATAGACCTTGGTGGCCCGGGGCGACTGGGCCAGTTTCCAGGCCAGCGCGTGTTCGCGGCCACCGCCGCCTATGACGAGTACTTTCATGGGATCCTTGCTGGTTCTTCTCGATCTTCTAGAGGGCGGCGTTGTGGTAAACGTCCTGCACGTCGTCCAGTTCCTCGATCATGTCGAGCAGCTTCTGCATGCGCGCGGCATCGTCGCCAGCGAGCTCGATGGTGTTCTCGGCGCGCATGGTCACCTCGGCCACCTCGGGCTTCAGGCCCGCGGCCTCCAGCGCGTCGCGCACGGCCTCGAAGTCGCCCGGCGCGGTGAGCACCTCGATGGCGCCGTCTTCGTCGGCGATCACGTCCTCGGCGCCGGCCTCCAGCGCCACTTCCATCACCTTGTCCTCGCTCGTGCCGGGAGCGAAGATGAGCTGGCCGCAATGCTTGAACTGGAACGCCACCGAGCCCTCGGTGCCCATGTTGCCGCCGTACTTGCTGAAGGCGTGGCGCACCTCGGCCACGGTGCGCACGCGGTTGTCGGTCATGGTGTCGACGATGATGGCCGCGCCGCCGATGCCGTAGCCCTCGTAGCGGATTTCCTCGTACACCACGCCTTCGAGGTTGCCCGTGGCCTTGTCCACGTTGCGCTTGATGTTGTCGGCCGGCATGTTGGCCGCCTTGGCCTTGTCGATGGCCAGGCGCAGGCGCGGGTTGGCCGTCGGGTCGCCCCCGCCCTGGCGGGCGGCGACCATGATTTCACGGATGATGCGGGTCCAGACCTTGCCGCGCTTTTCGTCCTGGCGGCCTTTGCGATGCTGGATATTGGCCCATTTGCTGTGTCCTGCCACGAAGCGTCCTTTGTATTGAATTACTCTATGGCGACGCTGAACAAGTCCCTGCGATGGCGCGCGCCCTGGTTTGGGATGGGATGCTAGGCGCAAACCGCAGCCATAGCCGTAGCTATGGCGAGGATTTGCAACGCAGCAGACCGCCCAAATCCAGGGATGCGCAACACGCGGGGACTTGTTCGGCGTTGCCTATTGCCCCCGATTTTACTTTTGCCAGCCAAAGCCCCCCGAGGAAACCCGAAATGGCCGACCCGATCCTGATTGCCCAGCACGCTGCCACCACCTGCCACCTGCTCCCGGGCCTGGCCAACCGCCACGGCCTCATCACCGGCGCCACGGGCACGGGCAAGACCGTGACGCTGCAGACCCTGGCGGAGCGCTTCTCGCGCATCGGCGTGCCGGTGTTCATGGCCGACGTGAAGGGCGACCTCACCGGCATCAGCCAGCCGGGCAGCGTGGCACCCAAGCTCGCCGCCACGCTGCAGGAGCGCGGCCTGCCGCTGCCCGCGCCCACGGCCTGCCCGACGCAGCTGTGGGACGTGTTCGGCGAGCAGGGCCACCCGGTGCGCGCCACCATCTCCGACATGGGGCCGCTGCTGCTCGGGCGCATGCTGAACCTCAACGATACGCAGATGGGCGTGCTGAACCTGGTGTTCAAGATCGCCGATGACAATGGTTTGCTGTTGCTCGACCTGAAGGACCTGCGCACCATGCTCGCCTACGTGGGCGACAACGCCAAGGAGTTCACCACGGCCTACGGCAACATCAGCGCCGCCAGCGTGGGCGCCATCCAGCGCGGCCTGCTGCAGATCGAACAGCAGGGCGGCGACAAGTTCTTCGGCGAGCCCATGCTCGACCTGAACGACTTCATGCAGACCGTGGACGGCCAGGGCATGGTCAACATCCTCGCGGCCGACAAGCTGATGAACGCGCCGCGCCTGTACGCCACCTTCCTGCTGTGGATGCTGTCGGACCTGTTCGAGCGCCTGCCCGAGATCGGCGACCCTGAAAAACCCAAGCTGGTGTTCTTCTTCGACGAAGCCCACCTGCTGTTCAACGAGGCGCCGAAGGTGCTGGTCGAGCGCATCGAACTCGTGGTGCGCCTGATCCGCTCCAAGGGCGTAGGCGTGTACTTCGTCACGCAGAACCCGCTGGACATTCCCGACACCGTGCTGGCCCAGCTCGGCAACCGCGTGCAGCACGCGCTGCGCGCCTTCACCCCGCGCGACCAGAAGGCCGTGAAGGCCACCGCCACCACCATGCGCCAGAACCCCGGCCTGGACATCGAGGCCGCCATCACCGAGCTGGCCGTGGGCGAGGCGCTGGTGAGCTGCCTGGACGAGAAAGGCCGCCCCGGCGTGACCGAGCGCGTCTACGTGCTGGCGCCGGGCAGCCAGATCGGCCCGATCACGCCGCAGCAGCGCCAGGCGCTGGTCGCGGGCTCGCTGGTGGCGGGGGTGTACGAGAAGATGGTGGACCGCGAATCGGCCTACGAAAAGCTGCAGGCGCGCACCGGCGCACCCGCCCCGGGCACACCGGCAGCGGCGGGCGGCACACCCGCACAGGGCGCGGACGGCGGCCTGCTGGGCGGGCTGGGCGACGTGCTCTTCGGCACCACCGGCCCGCGCGGCGCCAAGCACGACGGCCTGGTGCAGACCATGGCCAAGACGGCGGCGCGCACCGTGGGTTCCAGCCTGGGCAAGGAAATCCTGCGCGGCGTCATGGGCAGCCTGTTCGGGGGCGGCGGCAAGCGCCGCTGAGCGCATGCGCCCCGCCCGGGGCGCATGCGCTCAGCGACAAGATCCGGTTGTCCTGCTGAAGAACGATCCATGGTGCGCATTGCAATCTGCGACGATGTGCCGCATGAACTGCGGAACCTCGTCGCACTCGCGGAGCAGTACGTATCCATCCATGGCATCGATGCCGAGGTGACCGGGTTCAGCCACCCGGATGCGCTATTGACTGCCATGGAAGCCGAGCGCTTTCATCTTTACGTGCTCGACATCGTCATGCCGATGCTCAACGGCGTGGAATTAGGCAAGGCCATCCGCCGTCTCGACCGGGAAGCGCAAATCATCTACGCCACCACCGAGCCGCAATTCGCCCTGCAGGCCTATGCGGCCCATCCGCTGTCTTATCTCGTCAAACCGATCAGCAGGCCGCAGTTGTTCGATGCCTTGGCGCTGGCCCTCGCCAAGGCCGACACCGCCGAAGAGCCATGCTTTGCCGTCAAAACCATCGACAGCCTGCGCGTACTCAGCCTGTCGCACATCGTTTGCTGCGAATACAGCAACCATGCCGTGATCTTCAGCCTCACGCATGGCGAGAAGCTGTGCAGCCGCACCTTCAGGGAAAACTTCTCGGACTACTGTGCGCCCATCTTGCGGGAAGGGCATTTTCTGCAGTGCCACGCCGCATTCGTGATCAACATGCGCCGGGTTGAACGCTTTGCCAAGGACAGTTTCACGCTTTGCGGCGGAAAAACCGTTCCCATTGCGCCCAAGCGGTACGCCGCCGTGCGGGATGCCTATATGGACTACCTGATGGCAAGAATGGGCGACCGGGGAAAAACCGGATGATCGCGCATCTCCCCGATCTGCTGAGGGCCGTGGTCACGGATGTGATGCTGATCCTCCTGCTCTGCACCATGGCCACGCCAAGGTACAAGAGCAAGGCGGTCTACGCGATGGCCATCGCGCTCGTATTGATCGCAAACCTCAGCGCGAATTACTACTTCTACCGCACCCAGAACTACACGGCTGTATTTCATGTCGATCTGGCGATGCTGCTGGTGATCGGGATTGCCCTGAAACCCCTGTTCAAGGACAGCATCATGCAATGGTGCTTCAGCTATGTCACCATCATCAACATTGATGCCGCAGTGGTGTTCATGAGCTATTTCTTCCGGAATTTCTTCCCCGATCCGCTCTACGGCAACTCCATTGCGCGCCTCGTCCTTCTCTCGGTATTGATCGTGGTATTCAAGAAATGGGTCTCCGTGCCGTATCGCAAGGTGCTGGATTACTGGCATATCCACCTGCTGCCGATCGTTGCGCTGCTGGTCTGCCTGCTGGGGTACTTCTTCGGCGGCGACATCCGCGACACGCTGACCAGGAACCAGTTGCCCTTGTTCCTTCTCATTTTCCTGGGATTCGCGGTATATACCTCCATCATCTATTCGCTCAATATCATAACCAGGCAAAATGCAATGCGCGAAGAGAATCAGCTCATGCGCGCGGAAAGAGAATATCTCCAACTGGCGACGAACGGCATGACCGAAAGGCTCAAGCTGATGGAAGACGTGTCGGAGCAGAACACCCGCACGGAACATGATCGCCGCCATTTCCATAACGTGCTGCTGGGGCTCCTGGAGCGCGGCCAAACCACAGAGGCCACGGCATTGCTGCAGGCCCACAACCAAGCGGCGCCGGAGATCAGCAAGGTCTATTGCGCGAACCCGGCCATCAATGCCGCCGTCTGCCACTACGCCGGCATTGCGGAACAGGCGGGAATACGCACGGAAATCTCCCTGGACATCCCCAGCCACCCTGGCGTCGACCCGTTCGGTTTTTCCATGGTGGTTTCAAACCTCATGGAAAATGCCATCCATGCCTGCCAGGGCCTGCCAGAAGACAGGCCCCGCTATATCCGGCTCATCTGCCGCCATGCAGGGCGGCTGCTATTGGAAGTGGAAAACCCCTGCGCCGCAGATGCCACCCTGGATGAAAACGGCCATCCGCTCGTTCGCAGCGAGGGGCATGGCATCGGCAGCAAGAGCGTCGCCGCCTTCGCCAGGAAATACGATGGCGAACTGCTGTATACGATCAACAATGGCGTCTTCCGGGTACGCCTCCTGGTGTAGCAGCGCAGGGATTGGGCGAGTTCCCTGGCGCTTTCCGCTTTCATACGGATTTGCCTTCAACCGTCTAACGTCGTTGGTTCGCCTTGCCGTGCTATAGCACTGTCTGCGGCTTCCCGCCTAGTATGCTGTCCCGTAAATAGCTGCACAAAATGAAATCGATGGATTCGTGTTCAGGGCGAGGCGCAAACCGCAGTGATAGCCGTAGCTATCACGAGGATTTGCAACGACGCCCTGGGCGCGAAGACGCGATTTCATGTGCAGTTATTTACGGGACAGCACACCAATTATACGGTTGAATGCAAACCCGTATCAATCAGGCACTGACGCTGGCCGTGATGTCCGCGATCTCCCCCTCTTTGATGAAGCGGTAAACCGCCGCCGCATCCTTTCCGCTGGCTCCCGTCGTGACGACCACGAAAGTACGGGTATCCGGATGGCTGGTATTGTGGTCTATCCACGTTCCAGAATTCAAATAGCACTTGCCGCCATCCACATAGCGGCACATGGGCACATGCGTGTGCCCGAAAATGACCACTTCCACCTTCTTCTCATCCGGATTATCCAGATAATTCGCCTTGGCCCAGGAGAAGAATGACTCGGGCTCAAGGGCGCCAGCAACCGACAACGCGAACGGGGCTTCGGGAACCTTGACTTTGTTGAGCACCTGGCGGGCCGGCCATGAGAGCTGGATATTCCTGAACAGCCTGGGAGCGGAGATATATTTCCTGCCCGTCTGCTCGTCCGTCAGCATGGCCGGAAAAAAATCCTTGTAGGTGTAATCATCGCTGAATCCGGAGATGCGCATCTTGAATATCTTGTCCGTCGCGAAGTGGTCCTCCCCGCTCTCGTAGGGCGTCATCCGGTTGGAGATGCTGCTCAGAATATTGTGGTACTTATAAGCACCAGCCTGGTCTGCGTAAGCAGCATCCGTCAAGCCTGCATAATCACTGGCGCTGATGACGGGCAGGTTCTGGGCTACCGTGGGTTTGCCCTCCAGCACCCAGGTGGCGGCGTACCGGGCATAGAAATAGCCAGCAGGCAAAATGGTCTTGCCCTGGTTTCCGCACAATTCCTCATTGGTCACCGTATCGGGCGCAGAAAACACATCGTAGCGATGGCCATGCTCGATGACGATCTCGTTCCGGTCGCCGGTATAGTAGGTGCCAAGCCCTTGGGGCTCATCGCCGCTGGCCTGAACCAGTTGGGGAATGGCTTCCTGCAAAACGCTGGCCTTGAGTGTCAGGTCATGGTTTCCAGGGACGTAGACCAGTTTGATTCCGCTGGCGATCACCTTGTTCAGCTCGTCGATGACGCCTTGATTGTTCGCAATGACGCCCCGGTAAAATTGATCCTGGTCCGTATACAGCGGGTAGTAGTAAACAGGCAAGAACCATTCATCCAGAAAATCACCGGCGATCACCAGCTCACGCACATCCCTGGTATTTTGCAGGCATTGCAGAAACTTGATGAGCAGCGGCCGGTTCTCCAGTGTTTCCGTGTAGCGGTCTTCGATGCCGAGATGGATATCGCTGATGACGACGATCTTGTTCCTGACCTTGTCGGCATTCCATAAAGGCGCAGCATCTGAATACGGATCGCCGCTCCCCCCGCATCCGGAAACATTCAAGGCAGCGAGTACGCCTGCGCCTGCGCCAAAGCGCTTGACGAAATCCCTTCGGGAAAAACTCATTTTCTACTCCTGTTATCCAGTTCAGGTTCGTGAATGGGGATTCACAGGGTATCCCGGAAAGAATAGAGAACGCTCCATCGCACCCAAAGGTGTCGCTTTTCCACTTATCTGACACGACAAGACCAGGCCAGGCCGTGGCCTGGGCAGAGCGACCCTGGCGGCAGGCGGCCGGGACGCTCTTTAATTGATAGCTGCTAGCGCTTTATGGGAAAGGGCTGGAGGCACTTTTTATCCCCAACACCTGCGCACCCGGTCAGAACCGGGACGACAGCGCCACGTACACGTTGCGCCCCTTGCCCACGCGCGTGGTGGTCTCCACCTCGCGCGCATTCAGGTACGGCCGGTCGAACAGGTTGTTGACGCCGAGAACCAGTTCCACGTCGCGCGCCCAGCGCGTGGCGGCGGGCGTCCAGCGCAGGGCGACGTCGGCCTGGGTGTAGCTGTCGCGCACGTACCAGTAGGCCTGCTTGCCGCTGACCACCGACTCCGGGTTCTGGTCGGGCTTGAACCAGTGGCTCACGCTGCCTTCGAGCCGCCAGCCGGCGGCCACGCGCCAGTGCGCCTCCAGCCGCAGCTTGTCGGCGAAGCCCTGCGGCACCTTCTTGCCCGTGGCCAGGTCGCGCTGGTCCAGGTGCTCGAACGTCAGCCCTGCGCCGGCGCGGCCCGCATCGTAGTGCGCCTGCAGCTCCAGGCCGTTGCGCCGCACGCGGTCGTAGTTGCCGTAGCGGCCGTAGGGCGAGCCCTGGGGCGAGGCCGGGCCCGACAGGTCGGCCTTGAAGGCGATCATGTCCTGGATGCGCCCATGGAAGAACATCGCCTTGGCGCGCATCCGGTCGCTGGCGCGCCAGAGCCCTTCGCGCGCGAAGGACAGGCCCAGCTCCAGCTCGCGCGCGATCTCGGGCCGCAGGTCCGGGTTGGGCAGGTACCAGTAGTGCGGGTTCAGCGGCCCTTCGGATGAAGTCTCGTGCGGCGTGGGCGCGCGGAAGGCCTCGGCGTAGCTGCCCAGCAGCGTCCAGCCCGGCGCCACGGCCAGCGCCACCCCCAGGCGCGGCGAGAAGTGGTGGCTGTCGTAGGCGGCGCTCTTGTGGCGCACGGCACGGCGGAAGCTGTCGTAGCGGCCCGAGAGCTGCACCTGCAGCGCATCGTCCCACCAGCGCGCCTCGTTGTGCACGTAGATGCCGGTGTCGCGGTACTCGGCGGGCATGGAGCCGAAGTCGCTGGTCACGCCGTCGAGCAGGTAGAGCGCGTCTTCGTCGCGCCGCTCGTGGTCCAGGCCCACCAGCAGGCGGTGGCGCGCGCCCAGGGCCTCGTAGTCGAACTGGTTGTGCACGCGCAGGCCCCAGCGCTTGTCGGTGTTCTCGTAGCGCAGCTGCGACGGCGGCGCGGCCGTGGTGGTGTAGCCGCGGTCGTAGCCCGCGCGCGAGGCGTAGGCCACGGCGCCCAGGTTGACCCAGGGCAACTGCGGCGGGCGCAGCGTGTAGCTGGCCACCAGGTCGCGCTGGCTCAAGGTGCCGTACACCGGCCCCGACACCGTGCTGTAGCCCGGGTGGTACAGCGTCTGCCAGGTGACGGCCGCGTCCTCGCTGTAGTCGTAGAGCGAGAGCGACAGGCGCTGCGCCGCGTCGGGCTTCCAGGTGCCTTTGACGAAAAGCACCGACACGTCCTCGCGGTTGTCCACCGTGTCGCTCTTCTGCGTGGCGGAGAAGTCCACGGCGCGCGCGAGCGTGATGCCGCCGATGCGCCCGCGCTTGCCGTACACCAGCAGCTCGGTGCTGCCGCCCTCGGGCGCGATGGCGCCCGCCACGTAGGCCTCGCGCGCGTTGTTGCTCTCGTAGCGCGCCTTGGCCGCGAAGCCGCGGTCCGCGCCCGTGGGAATGAAGTCGTGCGCGTCCTTGGTGACCATGGCCACCACACCGCCGATGCCGCCGCCGCCATGCGTGACCGAGGACGCGCCCTTGACCACCTCCACGCGCTTGAGCAGGTCGGGGTCGGAGCGGAAGGAGGAGATGTGATTGGAGAACAGCGAGGGCGAGCGGCGCACGCCGTCCTGCAGGACGATGACGCGGTCCTCGCTCTGGTAGCCGAAGCCCCGGATCGTGAACTGCTGGCCCAGGCCGCGCCCGCTGTCGCCGCCAGCCGCCACGCCGGGCACGCGCGCGAGCGCACCCACGAGGGTGCTGGCGCCGTCCAGGTCGCCCTCGCCGAGCACGCCGACCGAGCCGGGGTACTTGTACACGTCCATCGCCATGCGCGTGCCGGTCACTGTGGTCTCGGCCAGCGTGCGTTCAGGCACCCAGGACACAGCCATGGCCGCCGCACTCCCCGCGCCGGCCTCCTGCGGCGGCAGCGCCGCCACCACGAAGCGGCCCGGCCCCACGGCGCTGGCGGCATGGCCCGAGCCCTGCAGCAGCAGCGCCAGGGCCTCGGCCGGGGCCATGCTGCCATGCAGGCCGGACGTGCGCAGGTGCGCCAGCGCCTGGGCGTCGTAGGCCACCGACACGCCGGCCTGCCGCGCCAGCGCGTCGAGCGCGGCGGGCAGCGGCCCGACAGGCAGGTGCAGCTGCGCGGCCGCCGGCGCCGCGGCGCCGGCGGCGTGCACGGGCTGCGGCACCAGCGCCGCCGGCAGGGCCAGCAGCGCCGCGTGCAAGGCGGCATACACGGGCACTACGGCGCAGGGCACGCGCAGGGCCCTGGCAGCGGCGCGGGATCGGGGAAGGGAAGGCATGGAGGCTCCTCGGTTTGACATGGAAACAGGCGAAGCGCGCCGCACGGGCGCGTTTTCTCTTCTTCACCTGCTATGCCGAACGGGCGCGCGCAATGCCCTCATGCGCTCCGCGCGCCTACCCTTCAAGTGCCGCCAGCCGCACGCCGCCCCAGCCGTGCCGCACCTGCAGCGGCAGCAGCCGCGCAAGCAGCGCCAGCGCGCCGTCCAGGTCGCCGAGCTGGAAAGTGCCCGACACGCGCAGCGCGGCCAGCGCCGGGTCGCAGCCGATGGCCCGGGCGTGGTGGCGCGCCAGCTCGGCCGCGAACACCGCCAGCGGCGTCTGGCGCACCGACAGCACGCCTTCCGTGAAAGCCCAGGGGTCCACGCCCTGCCAGTCCCAGGGGTGCAGCGCACCCGCCTCGGCGCGCAGCGTGGCGCCGGGCGGCAGTGGCTGGGTGGCGCCGTGCCGCCCGGCCGGCGCCACCCGCGCGGCGCCGTCGCGCGCGGCCGCGCAGCCGCCCTGGGCATCGGCGCGCACGAGCAGCGCGCAGGGCGCGTCGGTATGCACGCGCAGATGCGGCGTCTCCACCACGGCCCCCCGGGCGGCGCCCAGCCAGGCGATTTCGCCGCGCAGCAGCGCCAGGTGCGGCGCCACGCCCTCGGTGCGCAGCGCCAGCGCGGTGTTGGCGTTGGCGTGCAGCACGCTGCCATCGGCCAGGGTCCAGCGGCCCGGGCGCGCGGGGCCCGTGGTCCAGTGCGCCAGCGCCTCGGCTGGGCCGGCCTGCCAGCTCTGGCGCACGGCCAGCGCCACGCCCGCCGCCATCGCGGCCAGGCACAGGCGCCGCCCCTGAAGCGCCAGCGGGCGCCCGCGCGTGGCCCGCAGCACGGCGCGTGCCTGGTCGGGCGCCAGCCCGCAGTCCGCGGGCAGCGCCAGCCCGCACTGCAGGGCCTGCAGGCGGCGCCAGGCGGCTTCGTTGCGCGCGTCGGCGCCGCGCCAGGCGGCCAGCCGCTGTTCGGCACCGGGCCCGGCCGTGCCCAGGCGCAGGCGCACGAGCCAGGCGATGGCCTCATCGTCGCTGTCCGCGCCACACGCTGGCGCCACGCCGGCGCCGCTCATGCCCAGCCCTCATCGCGCGCGAGCGCGAGGCAGGCACGCCAGGCGGCAGCCAGGTCGCGCTCAACGGTGGCGAGCGAGACCCCGACGCGCTGGGCGATCTCGCGGCCCGGCAGGCCATCGACCTGGGAGAGCAGGAACACCTGCTGCGCGCGCGGCGCGATGCGTTCGAGCACCGCGTGCAGGCGGCAGAGCATCTGCACGGCGGCCATGCGCGCCTCGGGCGCGGGCGCATGCTCGGGCGGCAGTTGCGCCAGCGCTTCGAGGCAGGCGCGCTCCACGTCCTGGCGGCGCCACTGGTCCACGAGCAGCCCGCGCGCCACGGTCACGAGCAGCGCGCGCGGCTGCTGGAACGCCGCAGGCAGCCCGTCGCGGCGCCAGCGGCCCAGCACCTTCACGAAGGTGTCCTGCGCCACATCGGCCGCCTGGTGCGTGCAGCCCAGCTTGCCCGACAGCCAGTGCGCAAGCCAGCGGTGGTGGGCGCGGTACCACTGGTCCAGCTCATCGCCCGCCGGATCCGCCTGCGAAGCCCGTCCCCAGGATGCGCCAGCCGCCACAGCCCCTCCCTTTTTAATTGATAACAATTCTCAATTCTATAGCGGCATGCCAGGGCCGTGAACGCGCCCGGGCCAGGCCGTATCAAAAACCATAGCTGCCAGCGCTTTGCCAGAAAGCGCTGGGGGCCGTTCCGGCTTGAACCGGCGGCGCGACGGGCTATCATGCGGCGGTCTGGGGCAGGCGCCGCTTCCCTGCTCCGCTCCATCGCAAGGAAGCCACCGTGAACCTGCCTTCTTCCCCGCCCCTTCCCACCCATGCCGACGTGGCGGCCGCCGCCGCGCGCCTGAAGGACGTGGCGCACCGCACGCCGGTGCTGCGCTCGGGCATGGCCGATGAGCTGCTGGGCGCCCAGGTGTTCTTCAAGTGCGAGAACCTGCAGCGCACCGGCTCGTTCAAGTTCCGCGGCGCGTACAACGCGCTCGCCCAGCTCGACGCCGCGCAACGCGAGCGCGGCGTGCTCACCTTCTCGGCCGGCAACCACGCCCAGGCCATCGCGCTGGCGGCGCGGCTGCTGGACATTCCGGCGCTCATCGTCATGCCCGAGGACGCGGCCGCGTCCAAGATGGCGGCCACGCGCCACTACGGCGCCCAGGTCGTCACCTACAACCGCTTCACCGAGGACCGCGAGGCCATCAGCCGCCGCATCGCGCAGGAGCGCGGCATGGCGCTGGTGCCGCCGTCCGAGCACCCACACGTCATCGCCGGCCAGGGCACGGCGGCGCTTGAGCTGCTGCAGGAAGTGCCGCGCCTGCACTACCTGTTCGTGGCCGTGGGTGGTGGCGGCCTGCTGGCCGGCAGCCTGCTGGCGGCGCAGTCGCCGGGCAACGCCTGCGAGGTGTACGGCGTGGAGCCCGAAACCGCCAACGACGCGCAGCAGTCGCTGCGCAGCGGGCAGATCGTCACCATTGCCCAGCCGCGCACCATCGCCGACGGCGCGCTGACCACGGCCCTGAGCCCGCTGGCGTTCGAGGTCATCCGCCGCCATGCCGACGGCATCGTCACCGCCAGCGACGTGCAGCTCGTGCACGCGCTGCGCTTCTTCGCCGAGCGCATGAAGATCGTGGTCGAGCCCACGGGCGCGCTGGCCTTCGCGGGCGCGCACCACGGCGGGGTGGACCTGCGCGGCAAGCGCGTGGGCATCGTCATCAGCGGCGGCAACGTCGATCTGGCGCGCTATGCGCGCTTTCTGGCAGACTGAGCGCCCTTCTTTTTCTCTGCTCCCAAGAACAACCCATGAGCAACGTCCACGTCATAGACCACCCCCTGGTACAGCACAAGCTGACCCTGATGCGCAAGAAGGACGCCAGCACCAACAGCTTCCGCCGCCTGCTCGGCGAGCTGTCCACCCTGATGGCCTACGAAGTCACGCGCGACATGCCGCTGCAGGACGTGACCATCGAGACCCCGCTGGAGACGATGACCGCGAAGATGATCGACGGCAAGAAGCTGGTGCTCGTGTCCATCCTGCGCGCGGGCAACGGCTTCCTTGACGGCATGCTCAACGTGGTGCCCGGCGCGCGCATCGGCCACATCGGCCTGTACCGCGACCCGGCCACGCTGCAGCCGGTCGAGTACTACTTCAAGATGCCCTCGGAAATGGCCGAGCGCGACATCATCGTCGTCGATCCGATGCTGGCCACCGGCAACTCGGCCGCTGCCGCCGTGCAGCGGCTCAAGCAGCTGCAGCCGCGCTCCATCAAGTTCGTCTGCCTGCTGGCCGCCCCCGAGGGCGTGGCCACGCTGCAGAAGGCGCACCCCGACGTGCCCATCTACACCGCCGCCATCGACCGCGAGCTCAACGACCACGGCTACATCCTGCCGGGCCTGGGCGACGCGGGCGACCGCATCTTCGGCACCAAGTAAGGCCGCGCGGGCGCCGCTCCCCCGTTGGGCACCACCGCCACGCCCCTGCTCGCCGCCGGCACGCTGCTCGGCGGCATCGGCCTGTTCCTGCTCGGCATGACCATGCTGACCAACGGCCTCAAGCTCGCCGCCGGGCGCGCGCTGGAGCGCATCCTCGCCGCCTGGACGCGCACGCCGCTGCACGGCCTGGTGACCGGGGTGGCGCTCACGGCGCTGGTGCAGTCGTCCACCGCCATGACGGTGGCGGCCATCGGCTTCGTCAACGCCGGGCTGCTCAGCTTCAGCTCGGCGCTGTGGGTGGTGTTCGGCTCCAACCTCGGCTCCTCCGTCACCGGCTGGCTCGTGGCCTGGCTGGGCTTTTCCGTCAAGGCCGACGCCTTCGCCCTGCCCTTCATCGGGCTCGGCATGGGGCTGTACATCACCGGCAACGGCACGCGCCGCGGCGCGCTGGGCCAGGCCATCGCGGGCTTCGGCGTGCTGTTCCTGGGCATCGAGCTGCTGCGCCAGGGCTTCACCGGCCTGGGGCCGCAGGCCCTGCCGCCGCTGGCCAGCGACCTGCAGGGCCTGGTGCTGGCGGTGCTGATCGGCCTGGGCATGACGGTGGTGCTGCAGGCCTCGTCGGCCACGCTGGCCGTGGTGCTCACCGCCGTGGCCGGGGGCTCGCTGGCCGTGGAAGTGGGCGCGGGCATGGTGATCGGCGCCAACGTGGGCACCACGCTCACCGGCATCCTGGCCGCCATCCAGGCCACGGCCAACGCACGGCGCCTGGCCGCCGCGCACGTGCTGTTCAACGTCGTCACCGCCGTGGTGGCGCTGGCGCTGCTGGGGCCGCTGCTGGCGCTCATCGACACCGTGGGCCTGTGGCTCACGGGCCGCAGCGACGCGGTGACGCAGCTCGTCATCTTCCACACCGCCTTCAACCTGCTGGGCGTGCTGCTGATGTGGCCGCTGGCCAAGCCGCTGGCGCGCTTTCTGCTCGCGCGCTTCCGCTCGGCCGAAGAGGACGAGGCGCGCGCCCGCTTCCTGGACCGCAACGTCACCGCCGTGCCCGCGCTGGCGCTGCAGGCCCTGCGCCGCGAGATGACGCGCGTCGGCCACCTGGCCATGCAGCTCGCCGCCGACGCCACGCGGCTCGCCCCCCCGTGGCCCGCGCCCACGCCCCAGGCGGGCGCGCAACTGGCGCGCCAGTTGCAAACGCTGGAGCAACTGCAGCAGCAGCTCGGCGCCTTCGTCAGCGACGTGAGCCGCCAGGCCCTGTCGCGCGACGTGGCCGAACAGATGCCGGAGCTGCTGCGCATCGCCGGCTACTACGACACCCTGGCGCGCGTCATGGCCCAGGCCGGCCAGCAGGCCCTGCGCACGCCGCGCGCGCAGGCGGCGGGGGCCAGCCCGCTGGACGCCCTGGCCCCGGCCTGCGCCGCGGCCCTGGCCTTCTTCGAGGCGGCCGACCCGCAAGCCGCCGTGCCCGAGAGCAGCCCGGGCGCCCACGATGCCCTGGCCGCCGTGGACGCCGCCCACGCCATCTTCGACGCCGCCTACGAGGACGCCAAGGCGGCCCTGCTGCGCGCCGGCGCCCTGGGGCAGTTGGAGGTGGCCACCGTGCACGAGTGGGCCGGCCTGCTCGGCGATGTGCGCCGCGCCGTGGAACAAGGCCACAAGGCCGCCACGCGCCTGGCCATGCTGCCGCCGTTGATACCGCTGCCCAACGGCCATGCCGAGAAGGCCGGCGCGCAGCCCATGGGGCAGGCGGGCGGCGCCTAAGCGCCTGCCGTGCGGCAGCATCGGCCAGAAGCCAGTGGCGTGTGTGCTTCGTACGAGTACCAAAAACCTGGCAGACGTTGAGGTCGTTGATTTTCTGGGCAGGAATGCGCTTTCATCGCCCATCTTTCGCCAAAAAAGCGTTTTTCTGGTACACCTTCCAATACCCGATTTGGAGCCGCCCGTGACCACCCTGACCATCCAACTTCCCGGCGACCTCGCCGCTCGCGCCCAGCAGGCAGGGCTGCTGGAAAGCAGCGCCTTGGCACGCCTGCTGACCGAAAAGCTCGCTCCCATGGCCCAGGCAAGCCAGGCCGCTGCCAGCGGCAAGCCGGAACTCGACCAACTGCTCGACATGATCCTGGCCGAGCCGTTGGAAGAAGCATTCCTTCCGCCACGCAGCAGCGAGGCACGTGCCGACCCCTTCAGCGATACCTGAGCTTGCCCACGAGCCCCCGCCGATGTACCTGCTGGACACCAACATCGTCAGTTATTTCCTCAAAGGGCATGACATGGGCTTGCACCAGCGCATGGCACAGGCTTTGCGCGGTAGCCAAGCCGCCATCTCTGTACTCAGTTACGCGGAGATTCGTTACGGACAAGCCCTGATGGCCGGTGACGACAGGCGGCACCCGCGCATCAATCTGTTCCTCAAGCAGATACCAGCGCTCCCCTGGACAGTGGCCGCCGCCGAGCAATTCGGCCGCATCAAGGCCCGCAATCGCCAGCAGGGCCGTTTGCGCGGCGACATGGACACCTTGATCGCCGCCCATGCCATCGCAGAGAACCTCGTGCTGGTCACGCACAACACCCGCCATTTCACGGATATTCCCGGCCTACGGCTGGAAGACTGGGTAAGCAGCCTTCCATAACGGTCCCCTGAACGCCCAGGAAATGCTGCGCGCCAACCGCGCCGTTATCGCATCATTCACGGCCGGAGCCGCCCCCCGCCACATCCCGCCACCCCGCCTCAGCCATCACCCCACGCGCATCCCACACCAGCACATGGAACGCCCCCTGCGGCGGCGCGAAGCGCAGGCGGCCCTGCCGGTCGGTCACACCTGCCAGCAGGGCCTGGTCGCGCGCATCCGTCACCTCGTAGCGCGCGCCGGGCATGGCCACGCCGTTCGACCAGCGCGCCTCGCAGGCCACTTCCATCCCTTCGCGCCCGCATTGCAGCAGCGGAATCACCGGCTCGTGCGCCAGCGCAGGCGTGCCTGCGAGCAGCACCGCCAGCCACAGGGTGTTCTTCCTCATCGCCGCCCCTCCACAAAGTCCGCCGTCGCGGGCGACAGGCGGCGCATGCCGATTTCCGCGTGGTGCAACTGCCCGTCCTTGCCCTGCACCGTGAGCCAGAAGGCATCCTGCGCGGTGGCCGAGGGCGGAATGGCGATCATCGCCTCGCGCTCGGCGTGGTGCCCCTCGAACGCCACGCCCGCGGTGCGCGGCGAGCGCGGCGGCTGCACGCGCAGCCAGGCGCGGGCCACGGCCAGCCCATCGCCTTGCAACTGCAGCACGAAGTGCTTGACCGCCGCGCCGCTGGCCAGCACCTCGGGTGCTACCTGCACCTCCTCGGCCAGCCGGTAGGTCCACGGGCCGACCGGCCCCTGCACCGCATCGGCGCGCCGCAGCGGATGCACCGGCGCCAGCCACAGCGCCCCGGCGAAAGCCAGGGGCAACAGCACCAGCAACACCCACAGGAAATACAAGCCCAATCGGCCTCCAGCGCTTGTGCAGCAAGCGCTGGCAGCTATCGTTTCACGAGCGCGAACCCTGCGCCCGGCAGGTTCGCCCCGCCAGGGCACGTAAGCGATGCCGAACACCAGCGCCACCGCCGCCACGCTCAGCCAGCCCAGCCACAGCACCGTGCCGAAATGCCCGAACCAGCCCCCCACGCACACGGCCAGCGCCCACGCCAGCAGCGGCCAGCCCAGGCCGCGCAGCAGGCGCCTGTGCGCAAGGGACACGGGCCGGCGCAGCAGCAACTCCCCCTCGCGCTCGCTCGCCAGCGCCAGCAGGGCCAGGCCGCCCAGGCCCAAGAGCAGCACCGCCAGGTGCCAGCCCCAGGACAGGTCAGGCATCATGCCGCGCCCCCTTCCAGCAGCACCCAGCACGCCAGCGCAGCCAGCGCCGTCCACAACAGCAGCCAGCCCCAGGCGCGCGCCGCGCTGCGCGTGTGGAACACCCACAGCACAACAGGCACATAGGCCAGAAAGCCGACATAGGTGCTCACCAGCACCGCCTGCCCGCGCGGCATGGGCCACCACCATGACAGCGGCAGCGCCAGCAGCACGGCCAGGGCGGACATCAGGGCGTAGCCGCCCAGGGCTGCGGCCAGCACGCGCGCGGCCACGCCCAGGCGGTAGCGGGCCAGATCGTCCCAACGCAGGCGTTTCAGCATGGCTTGACCTCCTGTTGTGTGCCACCTACCATGACCATATGGTCAGATTCAAGGAGAGCGCCATGAGACACGTCACCGTCGTAGAGGCCAAAAGCCACTTTTCCGCCCTGCTTGCCGAAGTGGATGGCGGCGCCGAAATCGACATCACCCGCCACGGCAAGGTCGTGGCGCGGCTGGTGCCTGCGCGTCCGGTCACGGCAGCCGATGCCTTCCGGAAAATCTGGGAAGACACCGAAGGGTTCGACCTGGAAGTGCCCGCAGACCCGCCCCCCGAAGACGTTGCCACGCTGGACGTTTAAGGAGCAGGCAACCCCATGGCCGTCTGCTACCTGCTCGACACCAACATCCTGATCGCCTCCCTCAGAGGCGACCCAGCCATACGCCAACGGCTGGAAACCCAGCCGCTGACGGCGCTGCGGTTGTCCACCATCGTGCTCGGCGAACTCGAATTCGGTGCCGAGAAAAGCACCTGGGCCGCCCGTAACCGCCATCGGCTCACGGAACTGAAGCAACGCATGCCGCTGGTTGGCATCGACGACAGCACGGCCCTGCACTACGCCCGCATTCGCACGGCGCTTGAACGAGTGGGTACACCCATCGGCTCCAACGACTTCTGGATCGCCGCCCAGGCACTGGCGCTCGGCGCCACGCTCGTGACCGACAACGAACGCGAATTCCGTCGCGTACCCGGCCTGGCCGTGGAAAACTGGCTGCGCGGCTGAACTCATGCCGCCCCCTGCCAGCGCCGCTGCAGCCTGAGCGCCATCGCCGCAAACATCGCCGCCAGCGCCAGCATCGTCAGATCGACCCCCGCCAGCCCCCCATCGCCCGCGGGCAGCGTCACGCCCAGGTGCCTGTCCGTCGTCAGCGCATTGAGCAGCGGCAGCAGCCCGAAGGCCAGCGCGGCCAGGGCCAGCAGCTCCACCCAGGCGCGGCGCTCGGGGCGGGCGATGGCATACAGCGCCAGCCAGCCCCAGGCGGCGAACAGGCAGTGCAGCTCCCAATCGGCCCGCCCCGGCATCGTCACGGGCAGCAGGCGGTTGGCCCAGAAACAGGCCGCCACGCCCGTGGGCAGACCGGCCAGCACGCCCACGTTGAGCCGGGCAACGAAGCGCAGGCCCCCACTGGCGGCAGAGCCCTCGCGCGCATGGCGCTCGCGGCGCTTGACCACCCACAGCACCATGCCGGTGGCGATCATGAAGCAGCCCAGCAGGCCGGAGAGGAAGTAGAGCCACCGCAGTGGATCGTTGGCATACCAGGCCTCGTGCAGCGCCACCAGCGCCAGCAGCATGGTGCGCCCCGGCCCTTCGGAATACGGTGACGGCAACCGCTCGCCCGTCAGCGCGTTGAAGCGGATGAACGTCTGCGGGTTCTTGGTGCGTGGCAGCTCCGTGCCCCAGGGGCGGGAAATATCGACCACGGGCGGCTCGCCCGCACGGCGCTCCACCCAGATCTGCCCGATCTGGCCCGCGCCCAGAACCGCCTCGGCCTGCTCGATCATCGGGGCCAGCCGCGCCCGGGGGCGTACCACGGGCACTGCCGCCGCATCGAACTGCGGCAGGGGGCGGCCGTTGACGGTGGCGTTCATGGTCTTCGACGGAACGGGCAGGTAGTGGTAGTTGAAATACACCAGCCCGGTCCACAGAATCATCACGAAGAACGGCAGCGCCATCACGCCGGTGACGTTGTGCGCATCCAGCCAACTGCGCTGGCCCTTGCCGGGGCGGAAGGTGAAGAAGTCCTTGAAGATCTTCTTGTGCGCGATCACGCCCGTGGCCAGGGACACCAGCGCCAGCATGGCCACCACGCCGACGATGTAGATACCCACCACTTTGTCCATGTAGTGCAACTGGTGATGCAGGCTGCGAAACGCCCCTGCCCCTTCGGTGGCCCGCACGTCCAGTGGCAGAAGTTCGCGAGCGGTCAACGGGTCGAGTTCCCATCGCAATCCGCCGGGAAACGCTCTTGCGACCAGGCGGGTGCGGCTGGCACCGTTGTCTGGATGGTTGCGCGCATGGGGCAGCTTGATTTCCCATTTCTCCGCGGCCGGCGCGTGCAGGGCCAGAAAGTCCAGTGCCCCTTCAGCCTGTGCGGCCGCCGGAGCGTGGCGCGAGACAAGCTCCAGCGGCCGCTCCGGCTCCATCCAGCGCGTCGTGTCATACAGAAAGCACGATGCCGTGCCCGTCACGAACACGAAGAACAGCAGCCAGCCGCTCACCACGCTGGCCCAGGTGTGCAGCCATACCATGCTTTGGCGGAAGTGGGCTTTCATGCACGCCCCGCATGGGCAGGCCACCCTGCTGTCGAAATGGCCCGGCAGGCCAGCCGCCCTCTGCGCAGCGGGCCCATGGATGCCGTCTTCACCGGGGGACCTGCAGGGACGATCAAAACCGGTACCTCAAATTGGCCGCGAAACTGCGCGGTGCGCCGTAGAAATTCCCCAGGCTGGTGCTGTTGGCAACGGCGCTGTAGTAGCGGCGGTCAAAAAGGTTATTCACAACCAGGCCGAGTTCGGCCTGCCTGTTGATCTGGTACTTCGCCAGCAGGCCCACCACGGCAAAGCCGCCCTGCTGGGTGTGGGAAGTCGCTCCGTCCGCATACGTCTTGTTTTGACCGCGCAGGCTGCCGCCCACCGTCCACGCCGTGGCGGGAAGGCGGTAGGTGGTGTGCGCCTGCAGCACATGCTGGGGCAGATAGGCGCTATAGGGCGAACCCTTTTGCGCGCCATTGCCATACTCGCTGTTCACATAGGTGTAGCCCGCGCCCACCTGCCAGCCGGGCGCAAGCTCGCCGTTCAGGCCCAGGTCGATGCCTTGGCTGACCACCAGGCCCGCCGCCGTATAGCAATAACCGCCACCGCAGGCCGCAGGCCCTGCGCTGTAGTCGGTTTGCGCCAGGTGGGTCTGCTCCAGCCGGAAGACGGCGGCAGAGGCGTTCAGGCGCCCATTCAGGAATTCGCCCTTGATGCCGGCCTCGTAGTTCTTGCCGACGACCGGCTCCACCGTGCCGCCGCCTGCCGTCAGGTTGCTCTGCGGCTTGAAGATGTCCGAATAGCTGGCATAGGCGGTGTAGTGCGCGTTCAGGTCATAGAGCAGCCCCGCGTAGGGCGACACGACGGCCGTTTCCTTTTGCGTGCGCGTGCCGGCGGCCTTGTATTCGTACCAGCTCACGCGCGTGCCCAGGATCAGCTTGAGCGGGTCGGCCAGGTTCAGGCGCACGGCGCCATACAGGCCGCTTTGGTCGGTTGTGTTGTCGGGGCTCCATGCGGGCGCCGTGCCCGATGGCCGGGGAATGGCGCTGGCGTCGAAGTCGTAGATATTGATGGGCGTGCGTGCATGCGCCCAATTGATGTTGTTGACCTTCAGTTTGGCGACCGTGCCACCCAGCACCAGTTCGTGCGCACGCCCCAGCCATTGAAACGGGCCGCTGGCATAAAAATCCAGAACGTTCGACGATATCTTCCGTTGCCCACGCTGTGCAGCCACGCTCAATCCGTCCCCGGTCACCGCATCCAGCGTTCCGCTCAGGAAACTCAGTACCTTGTCGCCATTGGCATCCCCATGCGTGAACGCTGTCTTGAATGACCAGTCCGCAGGCAGTTTCTGCTCCAGGCGCAGGGTGTAGCTGGTGCCATCCCGGCGGCCGTCGCTGCGGGATGCGCCATAAAAACGGGAGCGCGGCAAACCCAGGTCGGTGCCATTGGCGGCAAATGGCACGCCATAGTGGTCATTGAAATCGGTCTGCTGGTACATCACGCTCGCGCCCAGCGTGGTGGTGTCCGTCACGTCGGCTTCGACGACGCCGTACAAGCCCCGGTTGTTGTAGTACACGTAGTCGGTAAACGAATCGCTGTTGTCGGCAAAGGCCACGGCGCGGCCGCGCACCCTGCCGGCTTCCGCCAGGGAACCGGATACATCGCCGGCCAGCCGCCGCTTGTTCCACGAACCCAGTTGCGTTTCCACGTGCGCCTGAAAATCGCGGGTCGGCCGCTTGCGCACCACATTGATGGTGCCGCCAGGCTCGCCCGCGCCGGCCATCAGGCCAGATGCGCCTTGCAGGATCTCCACCTTGTCCAGAAAAGCGGTATCGGGCACCGGGCCTCGGTTGCTCTCGCCAATGCCCACCGGGTTGGGCAGGCCGTCGCACTGGCTTTGCAGCATGAAACCGCGGCTGTAATAGACATTGCCGTTGTTGCCCGCGCGCGTGATGGAAATCGTGCCGCTGTTTTCCAGCACCTCGGCCACGTTGGTCAAGCCAAAATCATCCATCTTCTGCCGGGTCACCACCGTCACCGTCTGCGGCGTCTCGCGCAGGCTCAGATCCAGCTTGGTGGCCGTGCGGCTGCTGCGCGTGGTGTAGGAGCCCGTGTGCTCGGTCGTGCCGTCCCGCGCATCGGCCATGGCCGCCACGCGCACGGCGGGCAGCGTGGCTTCGCGGGCCGCGCCGTCGCCTGCCGCCGGTGCGGGTGCGGCGGGCGGCGGCGGCACGGCGCGCAGGCTGTAGCGGCCCGGGCCGGATTCCACGGCCTCGTAGCCGCTGCCATCGAGCAGCCGCACGAAGCCTTCGCGCACGCCGTAGGCGCCTTGCAGCCCATGGCTGCCGCGCCCGGCCAGGGTTTGCGGGTCGAACACCAGTTGCACGCCGGAGAGCGCGGCGAACTCGGCCAGCACATCGCCCAGCTTACCGCTCGCGATGGCGTAGCCACGGCTGGCCGCGCGGGCGACAGGCTCGGCCGCCTGCGCCAGCGGGCCCGCGAGCGCGCAGCCGATGGCGAGTGCCAGCGCGCTGGCGGGAAAGCGGGGAATGGAGGGCAGCGCGTGCCGCGCGTGCCAGTGCCTGGAGACCATGCTGTTTCTTTCGTCGATGGGAGTGAATGGCCGCAGCGCCTGCCCTGGGCTGCCCAGGCGCTGCATCACCCGGTACACCGGACGGGACGGAAAAAGTGATCACCCGCGCGCAAAAATTCTTCCCGGGGGCAGGCCCTATTCAGTATCGAATTGGCAGGAAACCCTTACCCAGAAAGCGCAAGCAGCTACGAAAAGTGAAGCATTCCCGGCATTCAGCGGGCCTCGACGGTGACCCAATAGCGCGTCTGGTACACGACGCGCAGCGGCAGCGACTGGGCCAGCGCGGCCAGGCCCGCGTCGGTGTCGTCGAGCGAGATGGCGCCCGATACGCGCAGCCCGGCCACGGCGCCGTCGCAGCGCAGCACGCCGGGGCGGTGGCGCGCGAGTTCGGCCACCACGTCGCCCAGGCGCATGTCCTTGGCCAGCAGCATGCCTTGGGTCCACAGGGCGTCGGTGTTGTCCACGGGCGCGGGCGCGTCCACCCCGGTGGCGCCGAAGCGCGCCTGCTGGCCCGCGCGCAGGGTGCGGGCGGGGCCGGCCAGGGGCTGGATTTCGACGGCGCTTTCGTACACCGCGACGCGAAAGCCACCCTCCTCCTGCTGGCGCACGCCGAAGCGCGTGCCCAGCGCGCGCACCACGCCGCTGGCGGTGTCCACGAGAAAGGGCCGCGCGGCGGGCGCGGGGTCGGCATGGGTGGTCACGAGGATTTCGCCCGCCACGAGGCGGATGCGGCGCGCGGCAGCGCCAAAGGCGATGTCGACGGCGCTGGCGGTGCCCAGCACGAGCTGCGAGCCATCCGGCAGGGTCAGCGTGCGGCGCTCGCCGGTGGCGGTGTGCACGTCAGCGGCCCAGGGCCTGGCGTGGCGCCAGGCCAGCCAGCCCACGGGCGCGGCCACGAGCAGCAGGCCCAGCACATGCAGGCCGCGGCGGCGGCCGTGGCTGCGCTCCAGCTGCTGCAGCGCGGTCTTGCCGATGTCGGCGGGCACCTGGCCGAAGGTGTTGAAGACGCCTTGCGCGCGCGCCCAGGCGGCGGCGTGCGCAGGGCTGCGGTCGCGCCATTGCGCGAAGGCCTGGCGCTGGGCCGGCGTGGGGGCCTCGTACTGGAAGGCGATGGCCCAGTCGGCGGCCTCCTTGAGCAGGGCGATGTCGATGGCGTCGCTGGGCGGCATGGGGCTAATCGAGGGCCATGCAGGCCACCAGCGCCTTGTGGATGTGGCGGCGCACGGTGATGGCAGGCTTTTGCGTGCGTTCGGCGATCTGCTGGAGCGTGAGGCCGTCGAGCTGCGCCAGCAGGAAGACCTCGCGGGTGAACGGCGGCAGGCTGGCGAGCATGGCGTCGATGCGCACCAGGGCCTCGATGGCCAGCAGGCGCGCCTGCGGCGAGGGCGTATGGGGCGCGGGCAGGCGGGCGATGGCGTCGAGGTAGGCGGCCTCGACCTCCTGGCGCCGCCAGTGGTCGATGACCAGGCCCTTGGCGATGTGCGTGAGCAGCGCGCGCGGCTCGCGGCCCCACTGTGTGCACTGCGAGGCCATGACGCGCACGAAGGTGTCGTGCGCCAGGTCGGCCGCGTCGAACGCATTGCCGAGCCTGCGGCGCAGCCACGCCTGCAGCCAGCCGTGGTGGTCGATGTACAGGCCTTCGATGCCTTGCTGGCGCAGCGCGTGTTCGTTGTCCGGCATGAAACCCCTCCGACGGCCGCCCGGTTGTTATGAGAATTGTTTTCATTCTATTGGACGCGCGGCGGTGCTTTCGGCCCAGGCGCCGCGCGTGCCGTGCGCGGCGGCTTGGAAAATACAAGCCAGATCGGCCTCTAGCGCTTATCCAGCAAGCGCTGGCAGCTATGAAAAATAGAGTGAAAACCGCATCGTCAATGCGCCACCAGGGCCTGCAAGGCCTCGGCGTACGCCGCCTCGGACGCCAGCCACTGCATGGGCGGCAGCGCCGCGCGCAGGCGCTTGCCGTAGCCCATGGTGCGCAGGCGCGAATCGCACACCACCAGCACGCCCCGGTCGGCTTCGTGCCGTATCAGCCGCCCGGCGCCTTGCTGCAGGGCCACGGCGGCCTCGGGCAAGGCGTGGTCGCGGAAGGCGTTTCGGCCCCCGGCCTCCAGGCGCTGGGCGCGCGCGCGGGCCAGCGGGTCGTCGGGCGGGGCGAAGGGCAGCTTGTCGATCACCAGCAGCTGCAGCGCGTCGCCGGGCAGGTCCACGCCCTCCCAGAAGCTGCCCGCGCCCACCAGCACGGCGCCGCCCTGGCGCAAGCGCTGCAGCAGCAGGTGGCGCGGCTGCTGGCCCTGCACCAGCACGGCGATGCCCTGCCCCGCCAGGCGCTCCTGCAGCGCCGCGCCGATGGCATGCAGCGCGCGGCGCGTGGTGGTCAGCACCATGGTGCGCCCGCCCAGGCGCAGCGCGCCATCGCCCGCGAGCGCGGCCACGGCCTGGCTGTGCGCGGGGCTGGAGGGCGGCGGCATATCCGGCGGCACGTACAGCGCCGCCTGGCGCGCGTAGTCGAAAGGGCTCTCCACGCGCAGGATGCGCGCATCCTCCAGGCCGCACGGCCCGGTGAACCAGCGCAGCGTGGCGTCGCCGCCCAGGGTGGCGGAGGTGAAGATCCAGGCGGTGGCGGTGGCGGTGGCGGTCGGCTGCATCAGCGCGCGCATGGTGTCCGCGATGTCCGGGGGCGATTCGACGAAGCGCAGTTGCGCGCCCACGGCGAGCCAGCGCACCGCGCCGGGCACGCCCGGCGCCGTGAAGTGCGCCATGCGCTGCATCAGGCCGGTGCCGCGCGCATGCAGCCGCGCCAGTGCGGGGGCCTTGTCCTGCACCACGCCCAGGGCGGCGACAAGGCCGCCGCAGGCCTGCCCCAGGCGGTGCATGGCCTGGTGCCAGGCGCTGGCGGGCACGCCCTGGGGCCGGGCCTCCTGCCAGGGCAGGCGGGTGCCTTCGGGGTGCGTGCCGGCGGCCTGGCGCAGGCCGCGCGCCGCGTCCTCCAGCGCCGTGGCCAGAGGCAGCCAGGGGGCCAGGCCGCGTGCCTGGGCCAGCCCTTCGGCCAGGGCATCGCGCGCGAAGGCGCGCAGCGCGCCCGTGCCCACCTGCAGGCCGGTGAACTGCAGGCCGATGTCGCACAGCTGGTGCGCCTCATCGAACACCACCACGCGCGCCTGCGGCAGCAGCTCGGCCACGCCCGCAGTGCGCAGGGCCAGATCGGCAAAGAACAGGTGGTGGTTGACGACCACTACGTCGGCCGCCAGGGCCTCGGCGCGGGCGCGGTTCACATGGCAGGCGCTGGCGTGCGGGCAGGCAGCGCCCAGGCAGTTGTCGCGCGTGGAGGTGATGAGCGGGAGCACGGGCGAGGCCGCGTCCAGGCCGGGCAGTTCGTCCAGGTCGCCGCTGCGGGTGCCGCGCGCCCACTGCTGCACGCGGGCCAGCGCGCGCAGCCACTGCGGATCGAGCAGTTGCCCGGGCACGCCCTGGCAGGCCCGCTCCAGGCGCTCCAGGCACAGGTAGCTGGAGCGCCCCTTGAGCAGCGCCGCGCGGGCGGGCACGCCCAGGGCGGCCTGCACGCGCGGCAGGTCGCGCAGGAAAAGCTGGTCCTGCAGCGCCTTGGTGGCGGTGGACACCAGCAGCCGCTGGCCGCTGAGCAGCGCGGGCACCAGGTAGGCAAAGGTCTTGCCCACGCCCGTGCCGGCCTCGGCGACGAGCGCGCCGCCCTCCTGAACAGCCTGCGCCACGGCCTGGGCCATGGCCACCTGCCCCGCGCGTGGGCGAAAATGCGTGCCGGCCTGCGCCAGCGGCCCTTGCCCGGCGAAGGCCTGCGCCACCGCCTGCGCAAGCGCGCTGGTCATGGCGGGAGCGGCAACAACATCAGACACAACACAGGACGCGCGGGCAGGCGGGAGAAGGATGGCGAGCCATCATAATGAGTGCCCCATGCGCCTACGCGACACGACCACAGCATGAGCAAACCATTTCGCCTCATCGCATCGACCGGCATCCACAAGGGAGACCGCGATTACCAGCAAGACCAGGTGGCGGTGCTCGCGCACCCGCGCTTCAACGGCTGCGTGCTGGGCGTGGTGGCCGACGGCATGGGCGGGCGCAGCGGCGGCCGCAAGGCGTCGGACCAGGTGATGATGACGGCGCGCCAGCTTTTCGAGCGCTATTCGCCCGAGACGGACGACGCCACCAGCATGCTGAAGAACCTGGTGAACGAGGCGCACATCGTGATCCGGCTCACGGCGATCTCGGCCGAGCAGGAGCCGCACAGCACTATCGCGGCCTTCCTCATCAACCCGCGCGGCGACTGCCACTGGGTGCACGCGGGCGACTCGCGCGTGTACCACTTCCAGCATGGCCGCCTGCTGCACCGCACGCTGGACCACTCCTACGTGCAGGCGCTTGTGGACCGGGGCGAGATCACCGAGGCCGAGGCCAACGTGCATCCGCACTCCAACATCCTGGTGGGCTGCCTGGGCGCCGAGAGCGATCCGCCCGCCACCACGCACCTCATTCCCCAGCTGCAGCCCGGCGACGTGATCCTGGCCTGCAGCGACGGCGTGTGGCACTACTTCTCGCCCAACGAGCTGGCCTCCGTCATCCAGGGCCTGACGCCGCGCGAGGCCACGGAGTTCCTCATCGACAAGGCGCGCTCGCGCGCACGCGGCGGCGGCGACAACCTGTCGCTGGTGATCGTCAAGATCGAGCCGCTGGAGGATGAGAAAAAACCGCCGCGCATCGTCTTTCCCGGCGGTTGAGGCCGTACCTCAGGGCTGGGGCAGGCCCGCGGCCGGCTTGCGCCCCTGGGCCGCGTCCTCGGCCGCCTCCTGGCGGTGCTTCTCGCGGCGCTCCTGCGCCTGCTTCTGCTTGGCCTCGTAACGTTCGCGCGCCTCGGCCTCACGCGTGCGGGCCGCCGTGGCGCGCTGGGCGTTTTCCACCGCCTTGGCCTGGGCATGGGCCTTCTGGCGCTCGGCGCGCTCGCGCGCTTCGGCCTCGCGGCTGGCGCGCTCCTGTACCGACATCCTGGACGCCGATGCACGCGGGGCGGTGCTGGCCGCGGCGTCCTGCGCGGCGCGCTGTTTTTCCTCGATCGTGCGCAGGCGCTCGGCCGTGCGTTCGCGGCGCTCGGCATCGCTGATGGCCTGCTCCTCGCGGCGCAAGCGCGTTTGCGCATCACGGTCGCGTGCCCGCACCTGGGACAGGCAGTCCTCCACGGCAAAGCGCTGGTAGCACGCTGCCTCGGCCGTCTGGCGCTCTTGCGCCAGGGCCTCGCGCTCGCTGACGATGCGCGCGCGCGTCTGCGCACGCTGCGCCTGGAGGGCGGACGGGGCGGCTTGCGCCGTTTCGCCCTGGGCTGCAGCACCCGGTTGGGCCCGCACCGGCGCGGCGGCCAGCACGCAGGCGGCAAGGCAGAACGGGAGCGCGCGGCGTGGGGAGAGGGAAAGTCGGTTCATGGCGCCATTTTCCCCGCTCTGCACACCACCCGCAGCCGGCCGCTTCACGTCAGGCCGGTATCCACCACGCGCCGCTCCAGCTGCAGGTATTCCTTCGACTGCATTTCGTTCAGGCGCGACACGGTGCGCGGAAATTCGTGTGCCAGCGGGCCTTCGGTGTAGATGTCCTCGGGCGGCACGGCGGCCGACACGATGAGCTTGACGCGCCGGTCGTACAGCACGTCCACCAGCCAGGTGAAGCGCCGCGCGGGCGAGGCCATGTTGACCGGCAGGTGCGGCACGCCCGACAGCAGCACGGTGTGGAACTGGGTGGCGATTTCCAGGTAGTCGTTCTGCGAGCGCGGCCCGCCGCAGAGTTCGCGGAAATCGAACCACACCACGCCCCCGGCCCGGCGCAGCGCGCGGATTTCGCGCGCCTCGATGTGCAGCACCGGGTCTTCGTCGCGGACTTCGGCGAGCTGGCCGAACATGGCCGCCATGGCGGCGTCGGCTTCGGGGCCCAGCGGGCAATGGTAGAGCTTGGCGTTTTCCAGCGTGCGGCGGCGGTAGTCAGTGCCGTTGTCCACGTTGATGACTTCCATGCGCTCGTTCAGCAGCGCGATGGCGGGCAGGATGCGGTCACGGTGCAGCCCGCCGGGATACAGCCCGTCGGGCTCGAAGTTGGACGTGGTGACGAAACCCACACCGTTGTCGAACAGCGCCACCAGCAGGCGGTGCAGGATCATGGCGTCGGTGATGTCGGCCACGTGGAATTCGTCGAAGCAGATGAGCTTGTAGCGCTTGGCGATGCGCGCGCCCAGCACGTCGAGCGGGTTCTGCGTGCCCTGCAGCACGGCCAGCTCGCGGTGCACCTCGCGCATGAACTCGTGGAAATGCAGACGCACCTTGCGCTTGAGCGGCACGGCGTTGAAGAAGCAGTCCATGAGAAAGCTCTTGCCGCGCCCCACCCCGCCGTACATGTAGACGCCGCGCGGAATCTCGGGGTGGTTGATGAGTTTCTTCAGGGCGTTCGAGCGGCGCTGCTTGTAGCCGCCCCACTCGCGCGCGCAGCGCTCCAGGGCCTCGACGGCGCGCAACTGCGCCGGGTCGCTGTGGAAACCCTTGGCGGCCAGTTCCGCCTCGTATGCCTGCCTGACGTTCACCCGCAATCTCCTTGTGTCTCAAAAAGAATAGCTGCCAGCGCTTGCCTGGCAAGCGCTGGCAGCCATTTTCATTATGAACTTATCAGTGATCCATGGCGCCACGCGCCACCCGCAGTCCATGAAACCGGCGCGGCCCATGCGCGAGCAGCCGCGCAAGGGCCGCCCCGCCGCGCTGGCTGCGTCCCCCTGCCCGCAGTGCGCAGCGCTGCGAGAGCGGGGGGAAGCGGCGCAGCCGCTCAGGGGGGTGTTGTGTCACTTCAGAAGTTCAGGGTGCGCTTGTCCACGGCCAGGGCCGCCTCCTTGGTGGCTTCGGACAGCGAGGGGTGGGCGTGGCAGATGCGCGCGATGTCCTCGGCGCTGGCCTTGAACTCCATCGCCACCACGGCTTCGGAGATCAGCTCCGAGGCCATGGGGCCGACGATGTGCACGCCAAGGATTTCATCGGTGGCGGCATCGGCCAGGAACTTGACCATGCCGGTGGTGTCGCCCAGCGCGCGCGCGCGGCCGTTGGCGAGGAAGGGGAAACTGCCGGCCTTGTACTTCACGCCATCGGCCTTGAGCTGCTGCTCGGTGCGGCCGACCCAGGCGATCTCGGGGCTGGTGTAGATCACCCAGGGGATGGTGTTGAAGTTCACATGGCCGTGCTGGCCGGCGATGCGCTCGGCCACGGCCACGCCCTCTTCCTCGGCCTTGTGCGCCAGCATGGGGCCGCGCACCACGTCGCCCACGGCCCAGACGCCGGGCAGGCTGGTCTTGCAGTCGCCATCGACCACGATGGCGCCACGCTCGTCGAGCTGCAGGCCCACGGCTTCGGCGTTCAGGCCGATGGTGTTGGGCACGCGGCCGATCGACACGATGAGCTTGTCAACTTGAAGCGTCTGGGCTTCGCCCTTGGCGTTGGTGTAGGCGATGCTCACGCCCTTCTTGGCGGATTTGATGTCGCCGATCTTCACGCCGAGCTCGACCTTCAGGCCCTGCTTGTCGAAGGCCTTCTTGGCTTCCTTGGCGATCTGCTCATCGACGGCGCCAAGGAACGTCGGCAGGCCTTCGAGGATGGTCACGTCGGCGCCCAGGCGGCGCCACACGCTGCCCATTTCCAGGCCGATCACGCCGGAGCCGATCACGCCGAGCTTCTTGGGCACGGCGCCCACGCGCAGCGCGCCGTCGTTGGACAGCACGTTGACTTCGTCGAACGCCACGCCGGGCAGCGCACGCGCGTTGGAGCCGGTGGCGACGATGACCTGCTTGCCCACCAGGGTCTCGCTGGCCGCGCCCTCGACCTTGATTTCGTAGCCTCCTTCGACGGCCTTGGCGAACGAACCGCGGCCATGGAAGAAGCTGACCTTGTTCTTCTTGAACAGGTACAGGATGCCGTCGTTGTTCTGCTTCACCACGGTGTCCTTGCGGCCGATCATGGTAGCCACGTCCATGGTCACCTTGCCGGTGCTGATGCCGTGCTCGGCGAAGTGCTTGGTGGCGTGCTCGAAATGCTCGCTCGACTGCAGCAGCGCCTTGGAGGGAATGCAGCCTACGTTGGTGCAGGTGCCGCCGGGCGCGGGACCGCCCTTGTCGTTCTTCCACTCGTCGATACAGGCGACCTGCATGCCCAGCTGGGCCGCGCGGATGGCGGCGATGTAGCCGCCGGGGCCTGCGCCGATGACGATGACGTCGAATTGCTTGCTCATGGTTTCTTCAGGAATGGGGGGAGAGAAAAAACCCACCGCCGGGCCGGGCCGAGGGTGGGTTGTCGGGAACTACGCCGTGCCGTGGATCACAGGTCGAACAGCAGGCGCGAAGGATCTTCCAGCGCATCCTTCATGGCCACCAGGCCCAGCACGGCTTCGCGGCCGTCGATGATGCGGTGGTCGTAGGACATGGCCAGGTAGTTCATCGGGCGCACCACGACCTGGCCGTTCTCGACCACGGCACGGTCCTTGGTGGCGTGCACGCCCAGGATGGCCGACTGCGGCGGGTTGATGATGGGGGTGGACATCATCGAGCCGAAGGTGCCGCCATTGCTGATGGAGAACGTGCCGCCGGTCATCTCCTCAATGCCCAGCTTGCCTTCAGCCGCCTTCTTGCCGAACTCGGCGATCTTCTTCTCGATGTCGGCGAAGCTCATCTGGTCGGCGTTGCGCAGGATCGGCACCACCAAGCCACGCGGCGAACCCACGGCGATGCCGATGTCGAAGTAGCCGTGGTAGACGATGTCGGTGCCGTCCACCGAGGCGTTCAGCACCGGGAACTTCTTCAGGGCATGCACGGCAGCCTTGACGAAGAAGGACATGAAGCCGATCTTCACGCCGTGTTCCTTGGTGAATGCGTCCTGGAACTTCTTGCGCATCTCCATCACCGGGGCCATGTTCACTTCGTTGAACGTGGTCAGGATGGCGTTGGTGGACTGCGACTGCAGCAGGCGCTCGGCCACGCGGGCGCGCAGGCGGCTCATGGGCACGCGCTGCTCGGGACGCCCGCCCAGGTCGGGCGCGGCCGACGGGGCAGCCACCTGCGGCAGCGCCTTGGTAGGCACGCCGGTGGGGATCACGGCGGCGGTGGACTTGACGCCACCGGCCACGGCGGCCAGGGCATCGCCCTTGGTCACGCGGCCATCCTTGCCGGTGCCCGCCACGGCCGAGGCCGGGATGTTGGCTTCGGACAGGATCTTGGCGGCTGCGGGCATGGCCACGCCGCCCTTGTTGCCACCGGCGGCAGCGGCTGCGGCTGGTGCAGCCGCCGCAGGAGCGGCCGCAGCCGGTGCGGGGGCGGCTGCCGGGGCAGCGGCGCCCGCCACGGCCTCGGTGTCGATCTTGGCGATGAGCTGGTCGGCGGCCACGGTGGCGCCATCGGCCTGCACGATCTCGGCCAGCACGCCGCCAGCGGGCGCGGGCACTTCGAGCACGACCTTGTCGGTCTCGATCTCGATCAGGATTTCATCGACCGCCACGGCTTCGCCGGGCTTCTTCTTCCACTGCAGCAGGGTGGCTTCGGCCACGGATTCGGACAGTTGGGGGACCTTGACTTCAACGATTGCCATTTTGAATTCTTTCCAATGCGATGTTTTGTACTGAGAGCGTGGGTTCGGGGCCT
>Ga0209958_1000598_pt1 | contig 53887 bp, 54 predicted proteins | sample ThiBio_inoc_plan_FD_183942 | JGI IMG/M metagenome (GOLD analysis project Ga0209958, IMG submission 183942) | Wastewater bioreactor microbial communities from Cape Town, South Africa - Thiocy_inoc_plan (SPAdes) | ecosystem: Engineered > Bioremediation > Thiocyanate > Unclassified | place: South...
AAGCGGTGCAGATGGCCCGAAAGGGCGTGAAAAGTGGTGCGAATACGCAGGCTAAACGGGCATCCATCGCACTATCTGAAAACGTCGGCCTTGTAGCACTCATGGATCCGAGTTATTCAGGACATCCTTAGCTCGTGCCTGTTCATGCTGCATTTCTTTTTTTCTCAAAATGCGGCGAAAATTCCCTCAGACCAGCCGCGAATTCAATCTGTGGTCCTCACTGGAACCACTGCGGCCAGTGCTGGTTAGACTGACTCCGTCGCCGTGGACCAGCTACTCGGTCGATCGACGGCCATCCTGGCGCCAAACGGAGGTACCACACGATGCCGAAGGTCAAGCCCATCACTGCCATGAAGCAGCGCCTCCAGGAATCGCTCAGTGATCTTGCTGAGCAGGAATCGGTGATCGAACTGGTTCGGCAGGCGATCGAAATGTACGACTTGAAGCCAATGGATGTGTTCTCAGAGGATGAACTCGGGGCGGCACTTGCGCCGGACCCGGTGGACGAGTCCATACCGTACTGCGACCGAGCCGGCAACACCTGGGCCGGCAAGGGGAGGCGGCCGACTTGGCTCGTCGAGGCGATAGAGGCCGGCGCCGCACTCGAAGACTTTAGGAATCCTGCGTACGGCGGCTGAGCCTGACGTCAGGCCCGGTCGAGGGAATTTTGTAGACGATTCCCTAAAAACCGAGATGACCCCGATAAGGCCACACGCAACTGACCATGAAAACCGTTGGCTGCTGCTTTCACGCTGTCGCGCGCTTGTTGCAGGACAGCGAACACACGACGCACGTGCTCCAAGAATAGCTTTCCAGCACGGGTCAGTCGGGTGCTGCGTGTGGTACGGGCAAACAGCACAACGCCCAATTCTTCTTCCAACTCCTTGATGGCTCGGGACAGGGGTGATTGCTCGATGTGCAGCTTCTCTGCGGCTCGGGCGAAATGAAGTTCCTCGGCAACGGCCAGAAAGCAACGCAGATGGCGAAGTTCCAAGGGCTGCCTCCTTTTCTTTTGATAGCACCACTCGATCGCTTCGATCGCCAGGACGCTTCAGCCTTGGTCGCCATCGTTTGTGTTTGTCAACGGCAATTGAATACTGAGACACTTTTCCCGGCATCGGCAAACGAGTATTGATACAAGAGCGCCTACCCTGTTGCGCTGAATGGGGGTATAGGAGATCGCCCCGCGCTTTAGTGCGCCTGGGAAGCATCGGTTGTGTGCGGCAGCCTGCCCATACCGTCATCGTTACCCATCAGAATGCGATCTGCGCGCGAGCGCTGATGGCCTGATAGGCCGCGCCAACGTCACCGCCACTGTTCCGCTTGTCTACCCTGCCGTTGATGTAGTTAAACATGAACCGAATGTTCCTGTTTACATACCAGTTCAGGCCGAGCGTGAGGTTCTCTTGCCGACCGCCAAGTACGTCCTTGTCATTGAGGTCGACCATGCTGTAGCGCGCGGCGATCTCCCATGCCCCCCAGCCGCCCGTCCTCCAGTCGAAGGGACGACTTGGTACGACCCCACCGTAGGAACCGGAACTTGTGCTGTAACTTCGCTTTTCGCCGGTGAAGATATAGCCGCCTTGGACGTAATAGCCATTGAAGTCGAGGCCGGGTCCATTGCCGGGGAGCCGCTCGACGTTGAAATCGAAATACTCGCCCTGGAAGTGGAAGCTGCCAAGTGTCCCAGCCAGTTCCGCGCTCAAGACGCGCGCGGAGTCGATCGGAAGAGCGCCGGTACCCAAGATGCGGTTGCCGTCGATGCGCATCTCAATCCGGTCTCGGAGGTTCAGTTCCGAAGCGCCCGTCGGTGCGTCGAACAGGTACTGCACGTCGCCGCCGATCAGGAGCGAGGCATCGTTGGCCAGCACCGGCAGGAAAACCGCCCGTCCGGTCGCGGCGGTCTGCCTCGCATCAAGCGATGTCCTGCCGGAGGCGGGTCCCGTGAGGAAGGCGCCCGCCCACCATTGCCGGTCGTTGGCGGTGATGCCCAAAGCTGAACGCGTGGCTGCGCCGATGCCAGCGGCGACTTCCACGGGCGCGGCTCGCTCCATAAAGGTGGTGTTGTTGTTGCTTGTCGCTCGGTCGAGCGTGTAGGGCACACTGAGAACACCGCCCCAGATCTTCAATGGTTTGAAGCCGCTATAGGTAAGATAGCCTTTGTCGAGGACCACGCTGGTGGCGCCGCCGGACCCGCCCCCCTCAAAGACGAAGCTGTACTCCCAGTCGTCTAGGAACGTACCGATGACGCCGAACTGTGCTCGACGCGCGATCACGCCGCCGATAAGGTCCTGCGGCGTCGTGGCTGCGGTGTTCGGCCGATAGTTGTAGCCGCCGAAGTCGAGCTGCAGGCGGCTCGTGAGCGAGATGCAGTTTCGCCCGTCGGAACTGCAGATCGTCGGCCGATTGCTGGTGGACATCCGAATGGAGGGCTCCTTGAAAGGAGGTGCAATTTTGGTCGCAGCCGCCTGCTTGGCGGCCCTTACGCCTTCCTGCCCCTCCTTGGTGATGTCCCTTTTTAGGGTCGCGACTTCCTTCTGCAGTTCACTAATCTTCGTCTGTAGTACTTCCAACTGGACGGAGGCAGAATCCTGCGCGGCGGCAGGCGCGCCAGCGAGAATCGCAACGGCAGCAACCGGCACCGTGAGATGATTCCGCATCGTTCTGTGCAATTGCATCTTCACCCTATGTGAGTACTGACCTGGTTTCGATGGGGTGCGTACGTCGCCTTGGGACTACCGCTACGCTAGCGACGGCAAGAACAGTTCGGTGCAGATTCAAGTCGTTTCGCTTGATGCGCCTGCCCATGAGGATCCTACTCGTACCGAATCGCTCAGCCCTGAACACAACTTAGTCTTTCAATGGTCTGGGAATGGCCCGACCCTTATCCTTTTCAGACACGATGAATTCGAGAAAGCGGAGCTTCTCGGTTGCGCTGGGATTCCAATGCGCATGAGTCGTACCGGCCGGAACGAGCAGGCTATCTCCCGCGTGCAAGATGACCGGTGATTCGCCTTCCTCCTGCCAGATGCCGATACCGGAGAGGATGTGGAAGGTTATTGCGGCCGGATGGAAGTGCCGCGGATTGATTCCACCTGGCTCATATTCGACGTGATAGACGGCGGCTTCCTGGTTCGCCGTATTGGGCACGGCCGTTTTCAGTAAAGGCGCATGCGGGATTACTCCTCGTTTTTCTTGGGCGTAGGGCGGGGCGTAGAGCATAGAAAACTCCTATTGTAAAAATACCGATGCTGATAGGGAAAGCCTTTGATCATGCCTTCCTCCCGACGCTGCGAGATGTCTGATCTTTGCCCTGCCAGAGTCGGGTGCGCATATGGCAATCAGCCCATTGAAAACAGAGGCTGAGCCCGTGCTCCCGATCTTAGGTTTCCTGCTCATAGTGTTCGACGATAGAAGGCATATTAGCGTGCTGATGCTTGACTCGAAAACGCTTTTAACTTAGTGTGCAACCAACAAAAAGTTGGGGTCCATATGGTGCGGCGATTGCCTTCATTGAACGGACTGCGCGCGTTCGAAGCGGCCGGCCGGCATGGCAGTTTCACCGCTGCGGCGCGAGAACTGAACGTCACACAAACTGCAGTGAGCCGCTTGGTTCGCCTGCTGGAGGACCGTCTCGGCTTTGCGCTGTTCCGACGGCATGCGAGCGCGCTCGAGTTGACCGCTCAAGGACAAGCGCTGCTGCTCGGTCTTACCGATGCTTTCAATTCAATCGGCCGCCTCACCGAAAGCGTCGCAGCGATGCGCGCCGGCCCTGTGCTTACGGTGGGAGTGGGACCGACCCTCGCGGTCGCTTGGCTGATCCCGCGGCTGGCTAACTTCTATCGCAGCCACCCCGACATCGAGGTGCGCGTGGCGACCGGAGGCGCGACCCGCGCGGTGCGTGACGACTGGACCTGCACCATCCGGCGCGATACCAACGCGCTGCCGGGCCATACTGCAGAGCACCTGTTCTCCAGCGCCGTCGTGCCAGTCTGCACGCCGGAACTCGCATCGACGCTGCGCTCACCCGACGACCTGCGCAACGCAACTCTTATTGTCGCGTCCAACATGCCCAACGAATGGCCACACTGGTTTGCGGAAGCGCACCTATTCTCTCCACTGCATCCCGCCGGGGAGGTGTCATTCGAGAGCAACGCTATGGCGATGCAGGCGGCGCTGGATGGCGTCGGAGTCGCCATCGCTCAATTCCCTTATGTCAGCGATGCCCTGACAGCGGGCCGCTTGGTCGCACCATTTCCGATCGTCGCGCCCACAGGGGAGGACTGGCTTCTGGAATACCGGCCTGTTCATCGGGAGGATCCAGCACTTCTGGCTTTCCGCGAATGGCTGCATCAGGAAGCTGATTGCGAACGTCAAGTTGAGGCCGAATTGGTGAACCGAGAGTCCATGGGAGCAATGGGATCGCGTGCGAGCGCGCGTAGACCTCAACGGCGAAATCGTTGATGACAGGAATAACTGATGAAGTTCACGCTGTTGACCTGTGATGGGCTCGATGCGCTGCGTTCAAAGGATGTTGACGCAAAGAAGCGCTGATGGAGCCTGCTCGCCCTTTGCGACAGCGCGTGCCAGGTCTGGCGGTGTTCAGCAGGACGCGAGGCAGGCGCCCCGGTTCAGTTCGAGCAGCCTGACCTGCCGAAGTCCACGTTGAACCTCGTTGTCTACAAGACTACATCGCAGGTGCTGTGATTTCTTTCATGGCTCTAGCGGATGGATACTTTCAAACGAGTGAGGTCAAGTCTTCTTCACAGGCGAACTCCATGCTCGATTCCTTGCAGGGAAGCGTCGGCAAGTCGAGCGCAAGACATATCAGGTCCAATTGCAATCGCGGCTTTCGCGCGCTTCTTGCGCGAATAAATACCGACCCAACTGTGCCAGCCATCCCAACATTCCCACAACGGACCATGCCACAAGCGCGCGGCCGGCCGCGCCCTGCTGGTCGCTGAGGTAGACGCTGCACAGCTGCTGCGGCGCTTCTTGGTAGAGCAGGCCGGCAACCAGCATCATCCAGAATCCATTGAGCACAAAAAAGGCGCGCAGCACCTGGCTGGCGGCCCGCCAGGACAGGCCCGCCAGCAGCCCCGCGAGCACCATGCTGACCACCTTCGCCAGCGCCACGCCGGCGTGCAGCACTGCATGGTCGAGCGCTGCAGGCAGCATCCAGAGGCTGGTGATGCACAGCGCCGCGAACAGGCCGTTGGCGCCGTGCGTATTCCAGGACGCCAACGCCTGCGTGAGGCGTGTTCCAGCGCAGTGTGCGGTCCACCAGCCGAGCACGAACAGCAGCGGCAGCTGCAGGCCCATGTGCCGCGGCATGGTGCCCTCCATCCACGGGTGCGCCAGCGCCAGCGCCGCCAGTAGTGCGGCGGGTGTGCGCCCGTCGCGCAACACAGTGAGCAGGCGGATGGGCAGCATCGGCGTCATGCGCCCGGTGCGCCCGGCAGCGTGCGCAGCACATCGGCCAGCGCGATGTCAGGCCGGTCCACGTCGTAGGCGCGCACCAGACGACCCTGCCGATCGATCAGGAACAGCGCGGCATTGTGCGCGTAGCCGCCCAGTCCATCGGGCAGCACCACAGTGCCGAACAGCTGCAGCAGCGCCGGCAGGTCATTGACTTCGCGCAGGCCCGCAAAGCGCCACAGCGCTGGCCGGGCATTGAGCCGGCGTGCGTGCTGTGCCAGTACTTCGGGCGTGTCGTTGGCCGGGTCGAAACTCAGCGTGAGCAGGCGCACACGCCCCTGCAGCTGGCGAGCGCGGATTTCGGCCTGCAGCCAGGACTGCCCTGAGGCGCTCGTGAGGCACACGGTCTGGCAGCGCACATAGACCAGGGTCACGAAGGTCACGGCGTCGGACGCGCGCCCGTAGTCGGCCAGCGACAGCAACTGCCCGTTCGCATCGACCAACCCCAGGTCGGGCAGCGCGCGCGGCGTGTGCGCGATGTCGGCGCGACGCACGCCGTCAGAAGTGATGGCGGCAAAGCCCTGCGTGACCCAGGCAAAGCAGGCCAGCGCGAGCGCGGCGATGCTCAGCGCCGCGAGCGCGCTGCGCCCGCGCCCGGTACGCGGTGCGGCGTCAGGCGAGGTGGAGTTCACGGTGCTCGATCTGGGGATGGCTGGCATGCAGGTATATCAAAAATAGGAGCGGCTTGCGCCGATGTTTATTGGCTTTGAGTATTAAAACTATTGCAAACCCAATAGACATCTGCGCTAGAAGCTCACTTTTTGATAACTGGCACCACGGGGGGCGCGCCTGCACCCAGGAACGCGAGCAGTTCGGCGGCGCCGTTCCAGGGCTCGGTGCGCCCGGCCGAGGCCTCGCGCGCGGCCTGCACACCGGCGGCATCGACCGGAGCACTGTCGTTGCCCCATTGGCTGCGGATATAGGTCATAAGCGCGGCGATTTCGGCATCGTTCATCTGCTCGCCAAAGGCCGGCATCGCACCGTTGTAGGTGGTGCCGTCGACGTCAATGGTGCCGTTCATGCCGTGCAGCACGATCTGCAACGGCGCCTCGGGCATGCCCGTGACCCACGAAGCGCCCGCCAACGGCGGGAACACGCCCGGCAGGCCCTGGCCGCTGGCCTGGTGGCATGCCTGGCATTTGGCGACAAAAAGCTGGCTGGCGTTGATGGCCGCGCCCGCCGCGCCCGCCTCGCTGGGCGCCAGCGCCACGGGATCGCGCTGGTCGCCCAGGCCGGCCATGCCGTCGGGGCGCGCCAGCACGATGTAGCCGATGGCCCAGACCACGAGCGCCAGCACCAGCCCGATCATGACGCGCGGCACCGGGTTGTACTGCTCGTGCGGGTCGGCGTGTTCACTGTGGCGGGTTTGCGGGGGTTGCGGCATCGTCGGTTCCTGGGGGGGCATCGGTGGGGGTGTCGTCGGGCGCGGCGCTACCCTGGCGCGCGGCGGGCAGGCGCTGCGTGGCGGCCTGCGCCTGGGCGGGGCTCAGCACCGGGTAGACGCGCTGCAGGCTTTGCAGGTAGGCGACCAGGTCGAGCGCTTCCGGGCGCGCCACGACGATATCGGTGAAGCCCACGGTGCCGGGCGGCAGGGTGACAACGCGATCGCCCTTGCGCACGGTGTTCTCGTTCTTGATCTCGAACATGAAGCGATAGGCCGGCATGTTGCTGCCAGGCACATAGGCGCGCGGCTGGAACAGGTGGCCCAGGTGCCAGTCGGCGCTGGGCTGGCGCACGCCGATATTGAACAGGTCGGGGCCGGTGCGCATGGTGCCCAGCAGCGGCGGGTCGTCGTAGTGGTAGTCGGCGGCGACCGAGGCGCGGCCCCATCCGCGCCGCGCGTCGGCGATGCCGGCACCGGTGGTGCTGGGCTGCTGCGTGTGGCAGGCGATGCAGCCGTTGGCCATGTAGACGGAGCGCCCGCGCAGCTCCTGGCTGGAGTAGGGCTTGAGCGCCTCGGGTGCGGGCTCGTCCTTGAGCTGCAAAAAGGGTACGACGATCATGGCCGCCGTGGCGAGCGACAGCGTGACCATGGCACCGCTCACGAGTTTGAGTTCGTTTTCCATGGCGTCAGGCGGCGGTGGGGCGGAGCGCGGCGCGGTCTGCCTGGGTGAGCACGCCCGAGCGTGCGGTGATCAGCACAAAGTGCCAGGCGAAGACCAGATGGCCCAGCGTCATCAGCGCGCCGCCGATCGAGCGGCCCTGCAGCCAGGGCAGCGTGACCGCGACCGAGTCCATGAAGGGCCGCGCCGGATCCAGCAGGATCAGGCCCTGCAGGATGCCGCCGATGCTCAGTGTGACCATGTAGACCGCGTAACCGGCGACCACCAGCCAGAAATGCAGGCTGATCAGCGCGGGCCGTGGCCAGCGCACGTTGAGGATGCGCGGCATCACAAAGTACACGCCGCCAAAGATCACCATCGACACGAAGCCGTACATGCCCAGGTGCGCATGCGCCACCGTGAAATGCGTGAAGTGCGTGACGGCATTGAAGCTGCGCAGCGCCTGGAACGAGCCCTGCAGCGAGGCAACGGTGTACATCACCGCGCCAAAGACGATGAAGCGCAGCACATGCGAGTGCTTGAGCGCGCTGAAGTGTCCTTTGAGCGTGAGGTGCTGGTTCACCGAGAACGCCACTACGGGGATGATCATCATCACGCTCTGCACGATGGACAGGGTGATCAGCCACTCGGGGATAGGCCCGCCGATCAGGTGGTGGGCGCCGACCTGGCCATAGAAGAAGGCCAGCGTCCAGAAGCCGAGCAGCGACAGGTTGTACGAGCGCACCGGCCGCCCGATGACCTTGGGTAGAAAGTAGTACACGCAGGCAATCGACAGCGGCGTGTAGAACAGCCCCAACACGTTGTGGCCGTACCACCAGTTCATCGTCGCCTGCTCGACGCCAAAGTGCAGGCCCGGGATCTTGGCCACCACATAGAGTGTGGGAAACCAGAACAGCGCTGCGCCGATGTACCAGACCGACACGTACAGGTGGTGCACCTTGCGGCGCGTCAGCATGAAGGCCATGGGCAGGCCGACCAGCATGCCGCCGACGGCGAACAGGCCGCCGATCTGCCACGGAATCTCCAGCCACTCCATTCCAGCGTTGATGCCGATCGCCAGCGCGCCCAGCCCGGCCACCAGGCCGGCATTCCACAGCAGCGCGCCGACGACGGCCAGACGCCCGCCCAGCAAAGGGATTTGCAGCAGGCGCGGCAGCAGCCAGATCGCCAGGCCAAGCAAGCCCAACGGCGCCCAGCCATAGGCCACCGCGTTCAGGTGCATGGTGCGCAGCCGGCCCAGCGACAGCCAGGCCTGGTCGGTAAGAAGGTCAGGCCAGTGGAACTTGAGCGAGCTCAGCAGCCCGGCGGCCGAGGCCACGATGAGCCAGACGACGGCGCAGGCGATCAGCACAAAGGCCGGGAAGGCGCTGGAGCGGTCGGCCATCTCGCGCGCCTGCATTTCTTCCGGAGTGACGTTGCCGCCTGCGCCGAGCGGTGCCTCAATGTGCGCAAGCTCGCGCTGCTGCTCGGCGCTGGCGGCGGGCTCCTCGGGTTGGCCGATCTCGCCAGGCGAGAAGATGGTGCGCGCGCCCGAGGATTCGATATCGAACAGCCCTTTGCGCAGCGACCAGATAAACGCGAACAGGCCCGCGATCGACAGGATGAAAGTAGCCAGTAACAGGCCGGTGGGATTCATGGGGTTCCTCGTCGCATTCGCTCGCAGCCCGGCGGGGCGGCGGTGCGTGGATCAAACGAAGTCCATGGTAAAAACAATGGAGCAGATTGATAAGAAGCAGCTGAACGTGGAAAAACCGGAGCAGATTCTTGGTGTTTGTGATTTCAGTCAAACCTCATAGGCTCTGCATGCGGTCATGCGCAACGAATACATATCCATGATTTTTGTTTATTTCAATAAAAGCAGATCAGCTGCGATGCAGTCGGGCATGCCGATCCATTCACCAGGGGGTTTGATGAAACGCTACGAGGCCTTGGCCGAAGACATGACGGAGTCGATCCGCACCGGCGTGCTGCAGCCCGGCGACCGCCTGCCCTCGGTGCGCCACACCGGCGCTAGCCGTGGCGTCAGCCCCTCCACCGTGTTCCAGGCCTATTACCTGCTCGAAGCGCGCGGGCTGATCCGCGCACGCGAGCGCTCGGGCTACTACGTGTCGGCGGGCGTGCGCCGCCTGCCGCCCGAGCCGGAGCTGGCCTCGCAACCAGCAGAAGAGTCGATGGCGGTGGACGTCAGCGCGCGCGTGTTCGACGTGCTGGAGGCCAGCATGTCGCGCGATGTGGTGCCCTTTGGCTCGGCCTTCCCGAGCCCCTTGCTGTTCCCCATGGCGCGCCTGGGCAAGTTCATGGCGTCGAGTGTGCAGACGCTGGACCCGTGGAGCACGGTGGACGACCTCACGCCCGGCAAAGCGGCACTGCGCCGCCAGATCGCGCTGCGCTACCTGGCCCACGGCATGCATGTGCATACCGATGAAATCGTCATCACCAACGGCGCGCTGGAAGCGCTGAACCTGTGCCTGGCCGCCGTGACGCGGCCGGGGGACGCGGTGATCGTGGAGTCGCCCACGTTCTACGGCTCACTGCAGGCGCTGGAGCGCATGGGCCTGGCCGCCATCGAAGTGCCCACGCACCCGCGCGAGGGCATCGACCTGGCCGCGCTGGAGCGCGCCATCGTGCGCCACCGCCCCAAGGCCTGCTGGTTGATGACCAACTTCCAGAACCCGCTGGGCAGCCTGATGCCGCCGGAAAAGAAGCAGGCCCTGGTCGGCCTGCTGGCACAGCACGGCATCCCGCTGATCGAAGACGACGTGTACGGCGAGCTGTACTTCGGCGACGCGCAGCCGGTGCCGACCAAGGCCTTTGACACGCAGGGCCTGGTGATGCACTGCTCCTCGTTCTCCAAATGCCTGGCACCCGGCTACCGCATCGGCTGGGCCGCGCCGGGCCGCTATGCCAAGGCCGTGGCGCGGCAGAAACTGACCACCACACTGAGCGCATCGGTGCCCGCCCAGCTCGCCATTGCCACCTACCTGGAGCGCGGCGGCTTCGACAAGCACCTGCGCAAGCTGCGCCACACGCTGGCGGCGCAGCAATCGACCTTTGCCGAAGCGGTGGGCCACTACTTTCCGCAGGGCACGCGCGCTACCAGGCCGTCCGGCGGCTACTTTCTGTGGGTGGAGATGCCCGAGCATGTGAATGCGCTGGACCTCCACCGCCGCGCGCTGTCACTGGGGATCAGCGTGGCGCCCGGGCCCATTTTCTCGGCCAGCGAATCCTTTGCCCATTGCCTGCGCCTGAACTATGGCCATGCTTGGGACACACGCAGCGAACAGGCGCTGGCTACGTTGGGGAAACTGGTCGCTGCCAGCTAGAAGCATCGCTCGCGATTACTTGGCACAGCACCTGCTGCCGCCGGACGCCCAGGCCCATCCCACGGGAATCCATGTCTGACTGATGCGACACGAGCGTTGCAGCGACGATGAATCAGACTCATATCCGCGGATTGGTTACCAGCACTTCATCGATTCGTCGCGGGCCTGCCTCGCTCTAGAGTCGGGGATCTGCCTTGCGGTGCCCTGGTACCAGTTGGTAGCGACCATGATGTCTAGCCAATGGATGGTCCCCGCTGCCGCCCAACCTCCCAAGAAACCCCGCTGCCGCGTACCGTTGCTGCCATCTGCTGCCCCAGCCGCAGCTCGATCACAGGCTTCCAGGGCACCAGCGAGAAGCCCATGCCTTCATCGAGCATCGCGTAGCGCCCGCTGGCGAGCATGACGCTGCGCCGATAGATACCGGCCACGCGCTGCCCATCAACCACGGGTCGATGTTCCAGGCCGGTGTCGGCGGCAATGTCCTTGGCGGCCTGGGCCAGCTCCCGGTTACGCAACGTACCCAGCAGGTTACGCGTTAGGATCACGCGCTGCCCGCGCCGCTCGGCCAGACCCTGTTCGGCCAAGAAGTCTGCCCGCCTCTGCAGCGCGTCTTTGACCTCGCTGCCAAAGCCCAGATCGCCCAGTCCTTTGCCGCCGCCAATCAACTGCTGGTCGAGCCAGGTTGCGCCGATGACACGGGCCTGCCGCTCAATGGGCAGATGCGATTTCAGCTCCACGGTCGCACCGCCCAAGCGCTGCGCGTCGTAGCGGCGGCCCTGCTCAGCCAGGTCGTCAGGCACCTTCCATAGCCCCTCGGCCAAACGTTCCACGATGCTGGCTCGACGCAGGGCTTCGAGCCGGCGCACGTGGGCCGCCACGACTTCCTGCGGGTCACGGCCAGACACAGCCTGACCCCGTGCCACGGCCAAGTGATGGACAGTGCGGTACAGGCCATCGCTCGCCAGCGCGGCGATGTTCCTGTCGGCCGCGCGCACGTCGGCCGATCCCTTCACCTCCGCCACGGCGCCGGTCGGGTAGTTCGCCAGCTCGTCGCGAGCGTTGAGCGCGACGTAGTGAGCCTTGCCGTCCACCCCATCGATGACCAGATAGCCCCGATCGCGCAGCTCGTCGGCCAGCCCCTTCGCGGCCACGCGGCCAAGGATGGTTCGGCCATCGTCTCCCGGGGCGAACACCGCCAGCTCGCGCGGCTCGCCGCGCATGGCCCGCTGCATGGTGCGGATGATGTCGCCACGCTCGCCCAGGGCGCGCAGGGTCTTTTCCGCGTCGGCATGGACGGCCCAAGTGCCGGGCTGCACTTCGTCGGCCAGGCCCAGGCGCTGCAAGCGTTGCAGGCGGCCGATCAGCAGCAGGCGCTGACGTTGCAGCTTCGGTTCGTTGAAGCGTCCGACCCGCACACGGCCATCGTCGCCAGTCTCGCGTTGCAGCGTGCGATCCAGGCTCGTCCAGCGCTCCTGCTCCACCTCGCGCTGCAAGGTCCGCTGGATCTCCAACTCGGTGCGCGGCCCCAGCCATTCGGTCGCCAGATCGGCAGCGCGGTGCCGGAAGCCATCGGCGATGTAGTCGCCCGCGATGATGAGGTCTTTGCCGGTGTCGTCGCGCCCGCGCACGATCAGGTGGGTGTGCGGGTTGTCGGTGTTCCAGTGATCGACCGCCACCCAATCCAGCCGCGTGCCCAGGTCGACTTCCATGCGGTTCATCAGGTGGCGCGTGTACGTCCGAAGATTATCCAGCTCGGCCCCATCCTCGGGCGAGACGATGAAGCGGAAATGGTGCCGGTCGTCGGCGCAGCGCTCCTTGAACGCATCCAGATCGGCTTCATCGGCCTGCGGCCCGTAGGCCCGGCCCGGCTCTCCATCGCGGCCCGCGCCGTCGCGCTCGATGTAGCGCAGGTGCTTGGCAAGCGACTGCGGGCTGGCCCGTTGCTGATTGACCAGCAGTGTCTTGATGGTCACGCGTCGCGACATTGGGGTCAGCTTCGCCCCGGCGAAGCGCGCCGCGGTATGGCCACGCCCCAGGCGCGAGCCGGGACGCTGGTCGGTGTGCTTTCCGGTGCCGCCAGCCGATGCGGGGCGACGCATCGCGGACTTGCCGCCGCTGACCTTGCCAACCTGCTTGAGCACCTTGGACACGAAGCCCTGGTCCCGGTTCTTTGGGGCACTGGGGCGGATGCGGAAATCGTCGTCGCGGCGGTCGGTCATGGTCGTTCTCCCTGCGAGCCATGGCGTGTCCTGTCGTGCGAAGCACGCGGACATGCCTGTATTGGCGCGGGCCTCGCGCCCCCGGCGGCACGGCGGCGAAGCTGCACCGTGCCGCCCAACCCCCACGTGCAGACTGGCTTTGCGGGCAGGCAGGTGCCGCCCCCTTTTGTCTTGCCTTCCGCCTTTGCCTCCCGCTTGCGCTCCCGGCAGTGGCGGCCCGGTGGCGCTGCGCTGCTGGCAGCCAGCCCACCGGCGAACGCGGCCAGTGCCGCAGGTCGGGCGCGTTCAAGGCAAGACGCCTGCACGGTGGACGGCTGCGCCGGAGGCCGCGCGAAGTGCAATGCGAACGCATTTGCACTGCACGCGCGACGACACGGCAGCAGCCACCGGATGGAAACGCCTGATGGCACGATGAGATGCACGCTCGCGCGCAGCGAGTCGGCGGCCATCATGGGCGGGACTCCAGCCAGACCGGATGCGCAACGCCGATCACGGCGGATGCGCTGACCGGGCCGAAGTAGCGGCTGTCGAACGACGCCGGATTGGTCCTGCTGAGCAGGAACAGTTCGCCGGGGCGAAGCCGCCGGCATTGGCGCCAGGATGGCAGCGGCCGACCCAGGCGGTCGGCCCGCAGCACGGCGGCCGAAGGCACGCCGTCGATGCGGGCGCTACCGCCAGCGAGGCACACCTCCTGCGGCGCGACCGCGCCCACGCGCTTGAGCAGCGGAACGCGCGTCGGCAGGTAGCCGCGCTGCGCAGCCAGAGTGGCGGCCTCGGCAGGGAGCGGAACCAGCACGATGCTGCCCACGGACAACGAACGTGGAAGCGAGCCGGCGCGATGGTCGAGCGAATCGACGCGATACCAGCCGACCGCCACGCTGTCGGACGGGTTGTAGATCAGGCGCGGCAGCGGCTGCACGAAGGACGCCCAGGCGAGCGCAGCGAGGCCGCAGGCGGACAGCGCAGCCAGCACGATGCGAGCGCGCAGACGCGAGCGAGGATGCGGCGCGGATTCGGCGGAATGTACGGCGGTGGAATGAGCCGTCATGGCAGCGCCCTCCCGGCCAGCCAGGCGGCGTGCCGCTCGGCGCTGTAGTCGGGCAGCGGCAAGCGTGCCGCGAGCCGGTTGCCCAGCGTGCGCCAGTACGCGGGTGATGCGGCAGCAGGCGCGATGCCCAGCGCCTCGATGGCGTCGATGCGCTCCAGCACGGCGCGCACCGCGCTGTCGCCCTCGGCGTGCAGCAGCAGGCGTGCACCCGGCTGCACGCCGGGGATGCGCTGCGCCGCATCCAATGGCGTGCAAGCCTGCATCACCATGAGCTGCCAGCGGATCGTGCCGTAATCGTTGGACTGCCAGCGGGTGCGGCAGAACATGGCGTTCGGCAGGAAGATGGCTACGCTGCGCCAGCGGTCAAGCCGCAGCGTGCGCGCCGGCTCACCAAAGCGCAGATAGAGCTTGAAACGGTGCTCAACAAAGACCAGCGAAACGCGCGTCGGCGGCGTTGAGGCAGGCTGGCCCGTGAGCGCAATGAGTGACGGCGACGGTGCAGCCGTGGTCGCGATAGCAACAGGGGCAGGGGCAGGCAAAGCGGATGCGGTCATGGCTTGTTCTCCGGAAACTCCCGCTCCAGCAGTGCCCGCAAGAGGTCGGCCACCGTCACGCCCTGCGTGAAGGCCGAGACCTTGATGCGCGAGCGCATGGCGGGCGTGATGTCGAGGGTCAGGCGGGCGGTGTAGAGATCGCCTTTGTGCAGCGCATCGGCGTCGCCCTGGCGAATCCACGCCTCGGCGTGCGGATTCGCAGGCGGGCGTGCGCCGATGCCGACGCGCTTGCCAGAGCGTTTGCTGTTGGGTGCAGGCTTCGCCGTCATGTCGGCCACCGCAGCAGCTCATCGACCAGCGCGGCGATCTCGCGTGCGGCGGCACTGTCGGGCGCTGTCTCGCTGGCAAGCCGGCCAGCGGCCACGCTGTCGGCGAACACGATGCGCTGGCGCACTTCCGAGCGCAGCGCGGGAAGCGGCTGCTCGGCCAGCGCACCGCGTGCTTCGCGCCCGATCACCGTGGTGCTGACGCGCCGGTTGATGACGAAGGCCGCGCGCAGCTCAGGCCGAAAGATTTGCGCCTCACGGATCAGCGCCACCATCTCGGCGCTGGCCCATAGGTCGTAGGGACTGGGCTGCACCGGGATCAGCACGCGCTCGGCCGCCAGCAGCGCGGAGCGCGCCAAGGCGGCGATCCTGGGTGGCCCATCGATGACAACGTGATCGGCCCGCCTGGCGAGTTCTGGTGCCTCCTGATGCAGAGTTTCGCGGGCCAGGCCGACAGCGCTGAACAGCCTTGGCAAACCTTGCTGGCTTCTGCGCTGCGCCCAGTCCTGGGCAGAGCCTTGCGGATCGGCATCCAGCAGGATGACCGATTGCCCGCGCATCGCCAGCTCGCCGGCGATGTGCGTGGCGAGCGTGGTCTTGCCCACGCCGCCTTTCTGGTTGAGCAAGGCGACGATCATGGCGCGGCCCTCCAAGCTGGAAAGCTGGCCTGTACTTGCCTTGCAAAACGGGGTTGATCTGGGCTTTTGGCTTGCTGCGCCTTTCGCCTTTCGGCAGTTGTCCACCGAGACGGAGCGCTGCTACTACAAGTTAGAGAATTTAAGTTAGGTAAGTTAAGGGAGGCCGAAACCCGCGCCGTTATTGGCTTTGCGGTCGATTGACACGCCTGATAGCACGATAGTCCCACGCCTGATAGCACGATACCTGGCACGCCTGATAGCACGAGCCCGTCCACAGGCCGCGCACCGGTTATCCCCGTGCCGTGTACGGCACGGGCCGGAAGGTCAGCAGCTCGGCTCCGGTGTCCGGCATCCGTTCGATGCCCAGGACGTAGCCGGGCAACGACTGCCGCGCCACCAAGGCGCGCAAGTCGCAGGCGAAGTCGTAGGGTTTGGCCGTGCTGCCCGATTTGCGGTGTAGGTGTCGGAAGTCGAACTGCCAGCCGCCGGGCTGGTGCCCGCCATGTTTGCGCACCAGCCGATACAGCCAGCGCTCTATGCCGCCCGTCAGCCGGAAATACGCCGGGTCGATGGTCAGCACCAGGGCCGCATCCAGCACGCCTGCATAGAACCAGTCCGGCAGGATCAGTTCGATGCCCAGCGGCGTGCCGCTGGCATCGGCCATTTCCTTCCACTCGTTGATCCACGAGAAGCGGTGCAGGCGCCGCCCGGTCGTCTCCCGGATGGACGTGGCCACCGTGGTCGATTGCAGGCGATCCAGGGCCGCTTTGAGGCGCTGGTAGTCGCGCAGCGACGTACCGCGCCCGATGAAGCGCAGGATCTCGTAGGGCGTGGCCTGCATCAGCCGCGACGGGCGCAAGCCCGCATCGCGCGCCTCCACGATCTGGCTGGCGGCCCAGATCAGCACGTCCGCATCCCAGATCGTGGCGATGCCATGCTCGGCCGTCCCTTCCACGCGAATCGTGATGCCGCTGGCGCGGAAGTCGATCGGCGCCGTGCGCCGCGACTTCGCCAGCGAGAAGAACGGAAAGGCCATCAGGTCCTGGCTGTCGCGCGGTGCCATGTCGCCCGGCAAGGCACGGAACAGATCGAGCTGTTCGCGCTCCTGTGACGGTCGCTGCCGCGATGGCAGCGATGAGTTCGACATGGCGAAGGCCACCCGCGCGCCAGGAATCAGCGCGCACGGCTGTCCGCCGAGTGCTGCTCGGCGTACTCGGGGTCGGACGTGCTCTCGAAGCTGCGTTCCGCAGCCCAGGCATCGAGGTCGGCCACGGCGTACATGACGCGCCGACCGAACTTGCGGAACTTCGGCCCACCACCGATCACGCGCTGTTTCTCCAGCGTGCGCGGCGACAGGCGCAAGTAGTCGGCGGCTTCGTCGTTGGTCAGATAGCGCTGGGGTTGCGCGGAAGTAGTCGCGAGAGCGGCGGCAGGCCGCAGGGGAGCAGGACGCATGGTGAGAACCTCCATCGGTGTCAAAGCTCCGGCCACACAGTGCAACCGGATGGAGGCAGTCTCAGAAAACGAAGCTCTCCTGCTCAGGGTCGTTTTGCGGTTCCCTCAAAACGACCCTTCTCAAGCGGCGGCAGTTGTGCTAGGCGGCGATAGCCGCCGCGCATCAACGCATCGCCGCGCCGCGCCAGGCGGCGCACCTTGGAGCGCAGGCCGCCGTCGCTGTACGAGGGTCGGCCGTGATTCCTGAAAAATCCGCAGAAACGACCCTAAGTCGTTGTCACGCTTCTAGAATTTGATCTTGTAGTCGATAGGATCGATTGCCCTAGACAGATCCAGCGTGTAATCGCCGTAGCGGTTGATATGCGTCGTCCGGTATGGCGATAGCGCTTTCAGCACCGGCTCGCCCACTTGGTAGCCCTGAACCTGGAGCTCCTTGAGCTTGCGTGACATCCACTGCACGTTGTGAAGGATCACCATGTTGGCCACCAACTGGCTGTACTTGATGACTTTGCGCTGCTCGTGCCGGAGGTTCTCGGCAATGATCCCCTCCCCGCCGAAGAACAGCCACTTCACGAAGTTGTTGAACTCCTCGCTCTTGTTGGTAGCGGCATGTATCGAGCGGCGCAACTCCACGTCGTTGATGTAGTTAAGCAGGAACATCGTACGGATCACCCGGCCGAGTTCCCTGAAGGCGAAGTAGAGCTTGTTCTTGCGGCTGAAGGTGCCCAGGCGGCGCAGGATCATCGACGGGGTAATCTTGCCGAGCTTTATCGACACCGCCACGCGCAGCATGTCCCGGTAGTGCACGGCCAGCAAGTCCCAGTCGATGGTGCCGCGGAACAGGCTCTGGATGTGCGTGTACGGGACGCCCGGCTCGGCCTTGAAAAAAACCAGTTCCTTGATGTTGCGGATGCGAGGCATTAGCTTGATGCCCAGCAAGTGGGCCAAACCGAACACCGGGGCGCTCTGTGCCTGCGTGTCGCCGTGCAGGGTGTCGGGCTGAATGTCTGACTCGTTCTTGACAAGGCCGTCCAGGATGTGGACCGCCTCGTACACGCCGCAAGGGATGAAGTTGCCGAACAGCGCGATGTACATGTCCGACACATGGTAGTAGCCGATGCCGCCGTAGCCGCCATAGCGCAGGTGGTACTCGGACATCAGGTTCTGCTCGTACACATTCCACTTGGTGCCGTCGGCCGAGGCGCTCTTGCCGGTGCCCCAATACTGCGGCAGCGAGAAGCGGTTGTAGGCATTGATCACCTTAAAAATCGCCTTGTCCAGCCGCTCCTCTGTCACATGATGCAGGTTGAGCCAGGCCACCTGCTTGCGGGAGAGCCCCTTCACCGATAGGGCCGTTTGCGTCGGCCCGAGATTGCAGCCATAGCAGAACAAGGTGGTCAGGAAGCGTTTGCGTGGGTCGTCAACCTTGCTCTCGAAGCCGGAGAGCGGCCCGAAGAGCTTGTGCAGGTCGAGCCAGCGCTCGGTTTCCGTCAGCACATCCAGGATGCTGGTGGTGGCCATCGAGTTCGTGATGGCCTGGTCAATCTCGGGCAGGCCTTCCGGTGGCGGCGCCCGGTCGGTGCGCCGGATCAGCAGGCCAGTCTCTGTGATGGCCGCATGCTCATTGTCCGGGAAGTGGTCATCCACCTTTTGCGACACGTCCAGCAATTGCTGCTTGAGCAACGCAACCAAGGCATCACCGTCGGCCGGCAGACCCACCATCGCGCTGTAGTCGCCCACCTCGGCTTCGAACTGCTCCCAACTGACCAGGTGATCGCGGTAGTCGTCGAACTGGTCGCTATTCTGCACATAAAGGTCACCGGACTTCAGTTCCTCCATCACATGGGAGAACACGCACAGTTCCAAGTACTTTCGGTGCACCAGACCCGAGGAGGCATCGCTGCCCTCGATCAGCGCACGCCATTTCTTGTCGGTCAGCCAATCCAGGTCGATGACGCCGAAGCCGGTATCGGCGCGCACATGCTCCTTGTGGCTGGAGCGGAACTGGGTGATCCAGGAAATGGCGCGCAACAGGCTTTCGTCGGGCGACGAGGACTTCAGCAGCATCGCGTCCAGGCACTGGAACAGCAGGGCGCGCTTGCTGCGGTAGGGCTGCAGCATGAAAGGGTAGTAATTTTTCCCGGCGAAAGCGATGTGCTCGTCGCAGCGCTCAATCCAGGTGGTCGGGTCATCGCCCAGCACGCCGCGCATTTTCTCGATCCGTTCGGGGTCGCTTCCATCGTCATCGAACGCGGTCAACACCTCGCGGAACTGGGCGATCAAGGCCTCGCCCTGCTCGACGTGCTCCAACTGATATTCCTTCAGCCGCTCGCGCGCGACGTTGTGCATATTGCGGACTGAGCGGATGAAGATCTCAGCGATGTCGTCCACCGCCTTCTGCAACTGGGCGTGAATCAACAGGACGGCCAACGCATAGCGTTTGATGGGCTTGAGGGCCATCATCTCGCGCACGTTCAAGGCCCGGGCTTCGAGCACGAACTGAGTGCGCTTGGACACGGGAACATCCTCAGGCTGGGGCAGGCCGTCGGCCAGCTTTCGCACCGCCTCGATGTGCGTCAGAAAGCTCACCACCTCCCGCACATTGGGCTGCTTGGGTTCACGCTTGAGCTGCTCCCATTGACTGCGGCCGGCGCGGGTGGCGAACAGACGGTCGATCTGTCCAAGCTGTTTTTCATTTAGAGCGGACGCGATCCGGCGCTGAATCTCATCATTGACTTTGGTTCTGACCCGGGCCGCGGCGCGGGACAAGGTGACGAAGCCAGGTAGCTCATAGCGGTGATGGAGCAACTCCTCCAGCAGCACGTTGATGATGTCCGGTAACTCCTGCTTGGTCTGCGCCGCCTTGACGGCTTGCGCCTCCAGCCAGGCATGCCCTTCAACACCCAGAACACGCAGCCCCACGTATTCGCGCAACAGGCGCTGATGGATCGACTTGCTGCCGGACTCGTCATAGGTCTTCAGCGCATTGGAAGAGAAGACCGGAATGCGCATCCGCTTGCAGATGTGCCGGACGATCACCTCCGGCACATCGACCATCATGGTGAAGTAGCCCAGACGCTGCAGCACCTTGAGTTGGATGGTGATAAGGGCCTGAGTGGTCACGCGCCGGTAGGCGTCGGCGATGAAGCGCCGCTCCTGCAAAGTTGGCGTAAACAGCGCGAGAAGATCCTTCTCGGCAACGTCGGTACGCAACTGCGGGTAGGCCGTTTCGTTGATGCTGCTCATCGGGCCAGATCCTTGATAGGGTCGGCTTCAAGCCGAATTCCAGTTGGATCGTGGCCCCAGGACTGCCCACCTCAATCCGTTGATTGCATCAGATGGTATTCAAAAACGCCGCCATTGGCGATGGTGTCAGAGGCGCTTTGGCTGGCCATGCGCTGGAAGACCAGAGAATCGGTGGAGCTGGCTAGCCGCGGGAGCACGGTAGATAGGTGACCAGTTATGGGAAAAGCTTCTCTTCAACTGGCAACACGCCCCATAACTGGTCACCTATCCAGAACTGATCGCGTAGATCACGGCCCCTTGAAAGTGGGGACAATCTACAACCATCATGATTCTCTTTTGCGGCGACCCTCATGGACGCTTTGAACACATCCTGCAAGCAGTTGAAGACACCAAGGCTGATGCCGTGGTGTTGCTGGGCGATATGGAAGCACCAGCGCCCTTGAGCCAGCTGCTCGAGCCGATTCGTGAGCGCGTGTGGCTCATCCATGGAAACCACGACACCGACTCCGAGACCAGCTTCCAGAACCTCTGGATGGATGACCTGGTGACCCGCAATCTCGATGGCAAGGTCGCCACACTACCCGGTGGGTTGCGCGTAGCCGGTCTCGGAGGCGTTTTCCGCGAATCAGTGTGGCATCCAGACCCTGCTTCAAGACTAGCGGGCAAGCCAGCTTTCAAAAGCGCAAATGAGCATGCAGCACGGACGCCGCGTCAGGATCGCTGCCAGGCCATGCAGCATCGCAAGCACTGGTCTTCGATCTACCCAGAAGTCATTGATCGACTGGCGAATATGCGCGCTGACGTGCTCGTGACGCACGAGGCCCCCGGATACCACCCCTATGGCTTCGAAATCCTCGACACACTTGCGCAGCAGATGCGTGTACGGATGGTGATTCATGGCCACCAGCACGATCGCCAAAACAGTTCAGCGCGCTGGGCTGAACAGGGCTTTCAAAGCCACGGTGTGGGACTACGTGGCATCACAGGCCTAACGGACGCAGGCGAGATGCTTGCTATCCGACCAGGCGAACTCGACGATCGAAGGGTTGAGCAGCGCAAGTAAGTTGACTGGGTCGATGGCTGTCCGATCTGGGTAAGGAGTCCGCAGTGGGGGATGCTCATGGCCCAAGCCTTGTCGGTGTAGGTTTGAGCCCTCTCATGGAACGCCTCGGTATTGACAGCATCAAGCTGGGAAGAAGAAGAAGAAGAAGGAGGAGGAGGCAGGGCAGGGCGCTGCGCCGGTAAAGGCATTTCGACATCCTCGGCGAACCAAGATTGTGAAGTCAAAAGGCTGGGGCCTGTTGCGCTGGCGATGCCGATATCGTGACCCCGCTGGCGATTGCCGGCACTTCTCTCGCATGTAGTTGCACAGGAGATCGTTCATCTGATCGTCAGATAAAAGATTCCGTTCTCGGAGTTCTACGATCGTCTGCTCGATGCGGTCGAGCCTGACCTCATCGCCCCCAGCCTGGTGAACGCTTCCGCAAACTCATCCACCTTCGTGCGTGACGCGCGCACGCCATTCTGATTCTCAAAGTCGAGAGTGAACCTCGCCGCGTTGTCTACGGGAATCTCTACGTGCAGATTTGGTTCTGAGCCATGTTCCAATGTGTTGTCCTCAGCCTGGTTAAAGCAACCGCACACCGTTTTTCTGCTGCCGCTTCTCTCGAAGATGATTCACCATCAGCTGGTTCATCTGCTTTCCCGTGATGAAATTTTTCTCTCGCAATGCCACCAGCGTTTGACCAACGAAATCGAGCCTGACTTCATCTCCTGACAGCCTGGTGACGGCCTCAGCAAACTCATCCAGCTTCGTCCTGGAAGCATGCACGCCCTTTTGTTTTGCGAGATTCAACACGAAGCGCGCCACGTCGGTCTCCGGGATTTTCAACGGCACCCTGGGTTGAGCAAGCCACCCGGCGCGCAGCGCCTGCGCATCATGCAGCGCGTGGTGGCGCGGTCTGCCGGGTTGGCCGTGGTATTGGCAGACCGCTTCGTTGAAAAGGAGCTCCTCAGACTGCCATGCAAGCTTGGGCACTGACGTCTGTGTAGATGTCGATGTGCGCCTCCGCCTCGAACGAGGGCGAAGCACCCTCCATGGCCTTCAGTTCGAACGAGCAGATCTCTGCGGTCTGCTGCCACACACGGCAGAGGATCGTATCCAGCACGGTTTCGGTCAATGGCCTTACCACCGTGTCGGCTTCGGGTTCCGTTCCTCGATCTGGATCTGGTGCCAATAAGGATAGATCGGCGTTTCGCGGCTGGCGTCGTCCAGCCGCGCGATGGCCTCGGCCTCGAGCGCCCAGCCGAGCGCGCCCAGGTTCTGTTTCATCTGCTCTTCGTTGCGCGCGCCGATCACGACGTTGGCCACGGTAGGGCGTTGCAGCAACCCGTTGATGGCGACCTGGGGCACGGTCTTGCCGTAGTCGTGCGCCACGGCTTCGAGCGCATCGACCACGCGGTACAGGTACCCGTCGGTCACGGGCGGTGCGCCCAGGCCGCCGCCTGTGGAGATGCGGCCTTGCGCCACGGGTTGGTCGCGCCGGATCTTGCCGGTGAGACGGCCCCAGCCCAGCGGGCTCCAGACCATCAGGCCCACGCCCTGGTCCAGTCCCAGCGGCATCAGTTCCCACTCATAGTGGCGACCGATCAGCGAGTAGTAGCCCTGGTACACGACGTAGCGCGCCAGGCTGTTTTTCTCCGAAGTGGCCAGCGACTTCATCAGGTGCCAGCCCGAAAAGTTCGACGCACCGATGTAGCCCACCTTGCCGCTGCTCACCAGGTCGTCCAGCGCACGCAAGGTTTCATCTACCGGCGTCAGGGCGTCGAATGCGTGCATGAAGTAGAGGTCGATGTGGTCCGTGCCGAGCCGCTTCAGGCTGGCTTCGCAGGCGCGCGTGATGTGGTAGCGCGAAGATCCCTTGTCGTTCGGCCCTTTGTTGCCGGTGGCAAAGTTCGTCTTGGTGGAGATCAGCGCGTTGTGGCGGCGCCCCTTCAACGCCTGGCCCAGGATCTCTTCCGATGCACCGTCGGAATAGGCGTCCGAGGTGTCGAAGAAATTCATGCCGTGCTCCAGGCACAAGTCCACCATGCGCGTGGCCTCGGCTACCTGCGTCTGGCCCCAGTGTTCAAAAAAAGCGTTGGTGCCACCGAAAGTGGCGGCGCCCAGGCTCAGGACCGGGACTTTGAGACCGGATCGGCCCAGTTGGCGATGTTCCATGGGAAAGTGTGCTCCGTGTGATGAGGGGCGCATCGTAGGGGGCCGCGCTTTCATGGCGCAATCCGCGCCCTGCATCCCGTTCATCCGGTGGACGCATGGACATAGCGTGCGTTGCCAACGCGTTCAGCCGCATCAACCTGTTCATGGTGCGCACCTTTCAGCCGCTCTTCAGTGCGGCCCTGATCGCTTACGTTGAAAGCCACGTCACTGACCCGGCGGAGAAGAATGCGCTGTGCACCGTGGCGCCCAGTCCCGAGCGGCCGATCGACTGGCTGCGCATGTGGGCCGTGACGCTCGCCAACACCGCGCGTTGGCGCCAGCATGTCGGGCTGCAGGCCTGGCTGATGCAGTGTCGGCTGAACGCCATCGCGGTGTACCTGCGCGGCGTGAAGCCCGACGACACGGCCAGGCTTGCGCTGCTGCATCAAATGGGCGCCAAGGCGGGTGCAGCCAGCGCCAGGCTGCCGGCACTGCTGGCGTCCGCCACGGCCTGACCCGGATCACCGCATATGAGCGGACTCCAGATCGAAACCCTTGCCGTCAACGGCATCCAAGACCCGAGGCCAACGGCGCCCACCCAGGAGACCTCCGTGACCACGCAAGGCTTCACTGTGGCCCACGCGCCGCAGGCCCGCTTCGAACGCGGACTGCGCTCGTTTTTCGAGTACCGCGACTTGGACATCAAGCGAGCGACCGGCGGGCAGTTCGATGCCCATGTGATCCGGGCCGCCGCCGGCACGGAGTTTTCGAGCCAGCCGCATCGGCATGAGGCCCGGTTCCAGCTTGTCTACGTGCTCAAAGGCTGGATCGAGTTCGATTACGAGGGGCAAGGCGTCGTGCGGCTGGAGACCGGGTCGTGCGTATACCAGCCGCCCGGCATCCGCCACCGAGAGCTCGGCCACAGCCCCGATGTCGAAATGCTTGAGGTCGTGATGCCAGGCGATTTCAGCACCGAGGAAGTGGCCACGGTCGAGCCAGGCGCGATATGACGACGCGCGACGACCCTGGCTGCCAAGCGAGGCCGCGGGCAAGTCGGGAATCAGGCACTTCGCAGCAGCTTCATGTCGGCAATGTCAACTTGCCTCGATGACTCCTTCTTCAGGTGGATCAACAGCAGCAGACTGCCGATTTTCGCTGGCATGCCAGCGATCGATGCGTCTTCAGCTACGGCCCATTCGAACTCGAAGTCCATTTCGTCGCTCACTGTGACGACATCCAGTCGATCATCCAGGAAACGGATCTGCTGCGACCGACGGCCAATGTTCAGCAGTGGGATCATTTGGTCATCGCGGATTTGAAGCGACATGTCCCTCAAGGCAGACTGAAGGCGTTGAATGTTGCCCCCCGCGGGGGAGAGCAAGATGTCAAGATCCTTTGGGGCGCGAGCGGGAAAGTGGTGGTGCATGGCCAGGCCACCGATCACGAGGAATCGCACCTGATGTTTCACAAGCCGAGGAAAAAGGTCCTCACAGCCGAAGGGGATCGGCAGGTGGCGGATCTGGACCCGGGGGGGCATTTTTAGCTTTGCCGTAAAGCGGTGCTGTGGGGTCTTGCGTTGTGAGGCGGAACGATTGACGGACTCGGCGATGTCTTGCGGCGCAAGATCTGTGGCTTCAGAGAAACACAACGAAGTGTCGTCGAAACTGAGTGAGGATGGTGGTCAAAACTGACGTGGCGAAGCCTGGTCACAAGCACCGAGCCCAGGCGTCCAGCACGTCCACTATTCGGTCGTGGAATGCCGGCCACTTGAGGCGTGCGTGCTCATCGAACGCCTGAAACACTTTGGCGACCGACGACTGGTTGGAGATCGTGAGCATGCGCATGCTGCGCCCATTCATCAGTTGCCTCTGCAAGATGCGATTGGCATGGTGCCCGGCCCGAACATTCACGCCGCAACCGCGCGACTCAGCTTGACAGCGGGGAAGTCCACTGGCACGTCAAAGGCCACGTTCACATAGTTGGTGAACAGGTTCAACGCCACGTGGGCCAGGATTTCTACGATCTGCTCTTCGTCGAAGCCGACGTCGCGCAAGGCTTGCACATCCGCGTCTTTCACCTGGGCGCGGTCGTTGACCAGCTTCAGCGCGAAACGCAGCGCAGCGGCGGTCTTCGGTTCGGCGGATTCGCCCACTTGCGCGGCGGCCATCTCGGCCGCACTGGCACCGGCTTTTCGGCCCAGCGCGGTGTGTGCCGCCAGGCAGTACTGGCAGTGGTTGCGGTCGGCCACGGCCACAGCAATCTGCTCACCGAGCTTGGCCGGGATCGCGCCTCCGCCCAGAGCGCCGAAGCTGCCCCACATGCTCTTGAGCGCGGCAGGGGAGTTGGCAACAACGCGGAACATCGCGGGCGTGGAGCCGAAGGCTCCGTGGATCTGGTCGAGCACTTGTTTGCGTTCGCCGGTGGCTTGTGCGGGGTCGATCAATTGAATGCGTGACATGGTGTGGTTCCTTTGCGTGTGGGCATGAACGGATCGGGGTGGCTGCAGCTGCAGATGGAAGTGTGCTAATCAATGCAGTAAGATTGGTCGCAAATCATCTAACATTCATATCAATTCGTCCTGACATGAACCCTGCACCAATCGACCGCCTCGCCGGCCTATTGGACCGTTTCAAGGTGCGGGCGCACCTGTTTCACAACGGCCCGCTGTGTGGCGTGAGCCGCTTTCCTGCTGAGCCCGGGCGCGGGTTTCTGCATGTGATGCAGCGCGGCGAACTGGAGCTGCGCCACGCAGCCCGCACCGGGTTGCCGCGCCGTGTGGTTGTCACAGAGCCCACGCTGCTGTTCTATCCACGGCTCATCGCGCACGAGTTCCGCAACCCGCCGGAAGAGGGCGCGGATTTTGTGTGCGCCGTGCTGGAGTTCGAGGGTGGCGAGCAGAACCCGCTGGTGCGCGCGTTACCCCCGCTTGTGATACTGCCGCTGGCGCAGGTCGATGGGCTGGGGCCCACGCTGGCGCTGCTCTTTAGTGAAACAGAGCGGGTCCGCTGTGGGCAGCGTCTGCTGGCCGATCGCTTGCTCGAGGTGGTGCTGATCCAACTGCTGCGATGGATGGTGGACCACCCAGCCGAGTCCGGTGTGCAAGCGGGCCTGATCACCGGGCTGGCCGATGCGCGACTCGCGCGCACGCTGGTCGCGTTGCATGAGCGCCCTGGCGAATCGTGGAATCTGGAGGCGATGGCCGCCTGCGCGGGCATGTCGCGCAGCGCCTTCGCTGCAGCCTTCAAAGCAGTGGTTGGCCAGCCCCCGGCCGATTACCTCGTCGACTGGCGGCTGAGCCTGGCGCAGACGCAATTGCGCCAGGGCCGACAGGTGAAACGGATTGCCGCTGAATTGGGATACGCGAGCCCTTCAGCGCTCTCACGTGTGTTCAGTCAGCGCCTAGGTTGCTCGCCGCGCCATTGGCTGGAACACAGTGGCGTTTCCGACGACTGAGAGCGCGGTACGAATGGGCATGTCTTGTGGACGATGGGCATCCTTTCAGTCGCCCTTCGCGCACACACTGGCTTCCGAAAAATCCAGGAGGAACGTGATGCAGATTGCCGTATTCGATACCTATGCGACCCGGCCCGATGGCCGCGTGATGCACTTCGACGTGCTCGTGCGCGAAGCCGACAGACAGATGGAGCACGTGTTGCAGTTTGGCCGGCGCTACTTGAAGGCCAAAGGCGTGCCCAGTGTGACGCTGAGTGCACAGGTGTGTCGCTTCTGCCATGTGGAGAGCGCGACAGTGCCTGTGCAGCAGGCGGTTGAGCAAGATGGGTTCGCCATCATCGAGATGGGCAACTGCGACTGACACGTTTTTGCAGTAGCAATGCCGACGGAGCAATGCGCAGCCGGCATTGAGACTTCCACGCCTACCTGTTGATGATCGCAAACGTCTGCCGGTGGTCCATTCAACGAACTACCGGACCCTCACTCGCGCCTCTGGCGGTCTGAGCGGAGGACAGGCGCGACATCATTGCCGGCGCGCATTCGGCGATACCGAAGGCTATCTGATGAAGGGCTTGATTGCCTACGGCGACGAACGCCTGGTGCTGCAGCGCCAAGCCAGTGCGTTGGTCAAAGGGTTCGTGGAGCTGGTTCAAGCGGCGGTCGACAAGCGCTCAGCGCCTTCCAATGCAAACGTCATGACGCAAACGAAAATGTCACAGGGGTACGACCTCGATGTTCCCGGACTTGCGACTGCCGTGTCGAACTGCCCCCCAGAGTCCGCGCATCAAGCGTTGATCAAGTGCGTGCGAGCGTTCGAAGCGACCGCAGAAGCAAAGCTGGCTACCACGCGAGGCGTTGATGGAAGCCACGACGCGGTGCGGCGCAAAGTGCTTGCGAATGACGGTACGCTGGTGCACGACGACCATGAAGCGTGGGTGAAGGAGCAACTGCTGTCGGATACTGGCGATGCGGGCAAGACCTACTCACGGCTTCGTGACGCCAACTACCTGTTGAGCAAGTGCGAGATCACCAGGCTGTACCTGGTGCACGACAAGGGTACCGACAACCCCGCTGACTTTGTGCAGGTAACGATACGACAGGAAGATGAGTTCGTCGACGCCCTTGCCTTCGAAAGGTACACATGGGAAATGCCGAAGACCTTGCGGGGCCTGTTGTACCTAGTGGAAGGAGAGACACTGCCCACTGAAGCACGTCGAAGAATTGGCCATCCCGTCTACCAGTTGGAAGCGGTGATCAATGTCGAGGCCTTTGTGGCCGAGGCCGAGGCGGTTGATGCCAGGCTTCGCGAAAAGGTGCGCCAGCGGACCTACAGAGTCTCTGGCAGCAACGCATCTCCGGACAGCGCGCAGGCATCAGAGATCAAGACCCATGACGAGAATTCTCCGGGATGGATCCACCAATCGCACAAGGCACGTCGCCTTTTCAACGACTGGAAGAGCTCAAGCCCCGGTCTGAGTGGAGCGAGGCTTTGCGACCACTGGGTGATGCAGCTTTTCGACTGCACAGATCCCAAGAGCACTGATCGGCATCTTGACCTCGTGCCCATGTGGACTTTCCCCGAAAAGCTCGCCGAAGTCGATTCAAGCACGGGCGACACCCACACGCATTTTGGCAAATTGCAAACGCTGGATCGGCGAGTCAAAGTGCCCTTTGGCTGGTACTTCTACATGCTTCACGGCGATCGAGTCGGTGATGGTTCTGGCAAGCGGGTGCTGGAAGATGCCGAGGCCGGATTGATCGTGCTTGCCGAGCATGACTATCGTGTGCTCAAGGCGTGGCAGGAAAACGAATATGGCTTCTAGTGAGCAGCGCGGCCAAATCAAGTTCGCGTGAAGTTCGTCGCGTCCGTCGGCTTGACTCAGTGTCGTCTGCAATGTCGCGACCTGTCTTGAAGGTATATTCACCCCGTCGCCCATATCCCTGTGGCGACACCTCCCTGAAGAGGCCTCGCGCCTCTATTTGCACCCGGTTGCTCGCGCAATCGGGTTTTTTTTCGCCGGATGGTCAAGTTGCGAATGCACGGTCCGCATTCATGGCATTCGACCTCGGCGCCCGCATCGGGGTAGTCTCACTTTCGGTGCAGAACACCCGGTTAGGAAATTAGGGTAAACCCTGTTTTTTTATCTAAGCTCATGTCGTCTACCCTCCTGGCTGTCTTTTCAAGGAAGGCTCTGAAGACGAGCTGCAAGTTGCGAGCCGATGGCCTGCGTTAACCCCGCGCGGCCATCGACCAAAAACAATGACTTGCAAAACGGCCGGTACAGCCACGATCGATCATCCAAGGCCACCCAACTGCGATGCGGCACGTTGTGTTGGCCCAAAGCCAGGCATGACACTCCGCCTCCCGCTCGTACCCCACCAGCGTATTCGGGACGTTAGTTAGATCGCAATATCGGGGTGTGACGCCTTCGATCATGGCGGCAATGTCCGGAGAGAACCTTTGCAGTAGATTCTCATAGGGTTGCTCCAGGCGCCAGGTGCTGGTGATCACGACTTTGCACTCTGGCACACGCCGTAGCGCATCTTCCAGGATGGATAGGCAACAAAAATGCTTGGACTCAGTGCAATGCTCTGGATGCAAGACACCGTCGAAGTCCAGAAAGAGTACGGGCATGGCGCTAGCTCAGATACAGAAATCCAACAGGATTAAATTCGACTAAAGGCTCAATGAGACTAGTTGGTCGTGGTCTTTTTAGTCCCGTTGAGCGGAAATCGAGGGAATGTCTTCCCGAAAGCGTGTCCGTCCCCAAGCCGACTTTGGTCGGGCGCTGCAGCAATTGCGCGCGGCACGGGGCCTAGTTCAAGAAGACATGCTGCTCGCAACGAGCCGCCGTCACATCAGCCGCATCGAGCAAGGTCATCAGGTGCCGAGCCTGCGCACCATCGAAGTGTTAGCCCAGCACATGCAGATCCATCCTTTGACGTTGGTGGTTGCGGCGTACTGTCCGGATCTGGATGATGCTTCGGTCACCGAACTCCTCAAAACCGTCAAAACCGATTTCAAGAGCATTGTTCCCAATTAAGCGGTACAAGCCGATTCGGCGTTCTCATTGGCATCCTGAACCAGCATGACCAAGGCCTGCAACAGGTCTACGCCCAAGGGCGAGGGATCACTGCGGTTCAGCATCCGATTGACGATCTCCCGATCGACAGCAGTGTTCAGCAAACACAAGGCCGCCTGCAGAGTATCCAGCCCGATTTCGAAACTTTCGTCTGACCCTTTGGCACCCGCATTGGCAAGGAGTAGCAGGGTAAGCGGCAAAGCCGCTCGGGCTGGATCATGGTCCCCGCTCCAAGCGATGCCAGACAGGAGATCTCTGAACTGGTCTGACACCAGCAACAGCTGCTTGTCATCGAGCGCATCCGGCAAGATGGCTTCCCATCCCCGTGATTTCACCAAGCCCATTATGTCCTGTGCTCCAAAGTTTCCGAGAGTCGATTTTTCCAAACGCAGCATCATTCGCCCTTCAAGTTAATATGAGACTAATTGGTCCCTTCCGAGACCGTGGCGTGCGAAGATAGCGGAACAGGAATGCCGTTTAGGTCGCCGGAGCTTGTCTGACCTTCAATGGAAAGCTAGGGGTTGCCTGACCGTCTGCATTGGCAACCAGTCTGTTGTCTCAATTGTTTGACCGTTTTGAAGAATCGCCTGGATCTCGCCCGCTTGGCCGAACTTGACAGGCAGTTTTGCGACTTCGCGAAACTGCCGCGCCCCGCAACGCCCAGATGTGGATGGGCTAAGACGGTGCGCTTGGCACTGGGAATGAGTTCAAAAACCTTGGGGGAGCGCTTGGGCATGACCGCTCAGGGTGCGCGGAAACTTGAGCAAGCCGAGGCAGATGGGACCATTACGCTGAACACGCTGGCGCGCTTGGCCCAAGGCCTCGATTGCGATGTCCACTATACGTTCGTCCCTCGGACCAGTTTGGTGGAGCAAGTGCTCAGGCGTACGCACGAAGCCGCCGGGATTGCGATGCCACAGACTTTCAAGCTCAGGGAGATGCTGAACGAGCCACAGTCGCTCGCAGCGCTGTCCACGGTACTCGCCCAGGTGAACAAGAGAGGGCTCTGGTGATTGAGAGCCTCAACGTCCCCAACCAGACGCCAACGCGGCCGTGATTGCGGCCATGGCCGTGGTTGCGGCCATGGCCGTGGTTGAGCAAAGGCTGCGAGGGCATTTGGCAATCTGCAGGCAGACGCTGATACGCTGAATCATCCGCGCAAAGCGAGCCCCGGTGCGACCTCTGCGAAAGCATGCCCCCGGGGGCGACGTTTTTCTGGATGTCAATTGTAAAATTTTAGCAAGCGCATCGAACCACCACCGACTGCTTTGCACAAGGTTCAATCAGTTGGCGTCGGCGCTTCGCCCGCCACAGCAGGGACGCCTTACAATTTTCCGGATGCGATCCCGACTGCTTGTTTTCCTGCTGGTACTGTTGCCGCTGCAACTGTGCTGGGCTGCGGTAGGAGCGTATTGCCACGAAGGTAGGCTTGGCTCGGCGCCGGTGGCAACTTTGAATTGCTGCGAGCACGGACAGTTGCGCGGCGATTCGCAAGCGCTCAAGCCTGCGTCCAGTGTGGCAGCGTGCCAGGAGTCTGCCCTCAATGGCGATGGTGCAGCCCACGCGGACTGCAGTGCATGCCATCCTCATGGCTCCGAGGCATTTCACGCGTATAGCGCCTTCGTGCCTGGCGCGGGCCAAGAGTGCTTTGACGCGGCCACAGGCGAGTGGTCATGTCCGGCACATGCCAGCCGCCCCGAACGTCCGCAGTGGCCCGCCCTGGCCTGACCAGGGTATCGGCCAGCAACCTCTCCGATCCCTGCCAAGCGTGCCAGCACAGCGTGTGCTGGCTTCGTTCGCATGCCTCTTTGGGACCTTACCATGTTCATTGCTATCGGGCCACACGGCCCGGGAATCTTCACACGCAGCTGCGTCTTATTGGGAACTTCCCACCTGAGCCGTTTGCCAAGGGGGCGCCGATGAATCGGACCTTGACGCCGCTTTTGGGTGCTTGGCTGGTGGCCGTGGCTGCCACGGGCAGTGCGTTGTTCATCGGCGAAGTCATGGGCATGGTTCCCTGCGTGCTGTGCTGGTACCAGCGCATTGCCATGTTCCCGCTGGCGCTGCTGCTGGGTATGGCGTTCTACAGCGAAGACCGCCGCGGCGCCGTCTACGCCTTGCCGCTGGCACTGGCAGGCGCTGGCGTGGCGGGCTACCACAGCTTCCTGGTAGCAGGCCTGGTGCCAAAGGCATGGGTTCCCTGTGGTGCCGGTGTGTCCTGCACCGATCAGAAGCTCGACATTGTCTACGGCATCGAGCTGCCCTGGCTTTCACTGGCGGCGTTCCTTGTCATCACCGTCTCACTCTCCCTCTATCTGCGCAGAACATCTAAATGATCAACCGAAAACTCATCATCGTCCTCGTGCTGGGCATTGCACTCGTGGCCTTCCTCGTCGGCATGAATCTCTACCAGAGTCGCGTGCAAAGTACCCAGGAGCAGCAAGTGGCCGGACAGTCCGAGCGCTTGGTCCGCATGCATTCGCCCGTGATCGGACCCCGTGAGGCACCCGTGACCATCGTCGAGTTCTTTGATCCTGCCTGCGAGACGTGCCGCGCTTTCTATCCGGTTGTGAAGGAGCTGATGCAGCAGTACCCGGCCGACGTGCGTCTGGTCATCCGCTACGCACCCTTCCACCAAGGCTCGGACCAGGTGGTCAAGCTGTTGGAATCCGCCCGCCAGCAGGACAAGTATCTGGCCGTGCTTGAGTCGGTGCTGGCTGCACAGCCACAGTGGGCGGACCATGGAAACCCCAACCTGGAGTTGGCCTACAAGGCGGCCGAGCAAGCAGGACTGGATATCCCACGGGCACGGGCTGATATGGCGGCTACCACGCTGGACGCCGTGCTACAGCAGGACGTGCAGGACCTGACCGCCCTCAAGGTGGAGAAGACCCCCACCTTCTTCGTCAATGGGCGCCCATTGCCCAGCTTTGGCCAAAAGCAGCTGGCCGATCTGGTGGCGCAAGAGGTTTCCAAGTTGAAGCGATGAACGCGGAAAGCTCGATGAAGGCTTCCTGCGGCCCCTTCGGTATCAGCGCACCCCCAAGCACCGGGTGTGCCGGTCGCCAGGGCATGCCGGCGAACATCTAGTGGGAATGTGCATGCTCCTTGGATGCTGAGCGGTTTGGATTGGGGGCGGGCTCCACCTGTGTGCCGCGCAGCAAGCGCAGGCCGTTGGCCACCACCAATAAGCTTGCCCCCATGTCCGCAAAAACCGCCATCCACATGGTTGCGGTGCCGACCACCGCCATCACCAGAAACACGCTCTTGATACCCAGCGCCAATGTGATGTTCTGCCAGAGCACGGCATGGGTGCGCTTGGACAGCCGCACTGTCTCCGCGACACGTTGTAGGTTGTCATTCATGATGACTACGTCGGCCGCTTCCATGGCCGTGTCGGTACCCGCTCCGCCCATGGCAAAGCCAATGTCGGCCTGGGCCAATGCCGGTGCATCGTTGATGCCATCGCCGGTCATGCCGGTGGCGCCGTAGCGCTTTTGCATTTCCTTGATGGCATCGAGTTTGGCTTCGGGCAGCAAATCGCCGCGTGCGTCGTCGATGCCGGCCTGCGCAGCGATCGCCTTGGCAGTCGCAGTGTTGTCACCCGTCAGCATCACCGAAGTCACCCCCAGCGCCTTGAGGTCGACGATGGCCTGCTTGGACGTCTCCCGAATGGTGTCTGCGACGGCAAACAAGGCCAGAACGCGGGAGTCTTCAGCCAAGAGGGTCACCGTGCGGCCTTGCTTTTCGTGGGTGGCCAGTTCCGCCTCCAGTTCAGGGCTGCACAGTCCCTGCTCATGGATCAGACGGTGATTGCCCAGCACCAGGTGCAAACCATCGACCACGCCTTCCACGCCGCGCCCCGGCAATGCCTTGAAGTTCTCGACCTCGCGGCCCTGTACTTCCAGGCCTTGGACAATCGCCTTGGAGACCGGGTGATCGGAACGGGAGGCGAGGCTGGCCGCCATCTGCTGGGCCGATGCTTCATCCCCAGCACCCCAGACCAGCCATTGCACCAGCTTGGGCTTGCCCTCGGTGATGGTGCCCGTCTTGTCGAGCGCGACCGCTTTCAGGAGCCGTGCGTCCTCCAGGTAGGTGCCTCCTTTGATCAGGATCCCTCGGCTAGCTCCGGCCGCCAGCCCACTGACCACCGTGACAGGCGTGGAAATGACCAATGCACAGGGGCAGGCGATCACCAGCAGGACCAGCGCCTTGTACAGCGCTTCCAGCCACGTGAGACCCATCAGAAACGGCGTGAGAGCTGCCACAGCCACGGCGATGGCGAAGACTGCAGGCGTGTAGATAGCGGCGAACCGGTCCACAAATCGCTGCGTCGGTGCGCGCGTGCCTTGCGCCTGCTCAACGGCTTGGATGATCCTGGCCAATGTGGTGTTACTGGACAAGGCGGTAACTTGGAACTCCAGCTCACCGGTCTCGTTGATAGTGCCAGCAAACACCTGATCGCCAGGTGCCTTGTCCACGGGAATGCTTTCACCGGTGACAGGTGCCTGGTTGATTGCTCCGTTCCCCTTGGTCACCTTGCCGTCGAGCGGAACCCTTTCGCCTGGCTTTATGCGCACGGTGGCGCCGATTGCTACCAAGTCAACGGGCGTCGAGGACCATGCGCCGTTGGGGCCGAGCACCAAGGCTTCTTCCGGTGCCAGTTCCAGCAAACCCTTGATGGCGTTGCGGGCACGGTCCACCGCCTTGGCTTCGATCAGCTCGGCAATGGCGTACAGAGCCATCACCATGGCAGCTTCAGGCCACTGGCCGATCAGGAACGCGCCGGTGACGGCCACGGACATCAGGGCATTGATGTTGAGCTTGCCGCGCAGCAGCGCCGTGATGCCCTTTTTGTAGGTGTCGATCCCAGCCAGCCAAATGGCCACAGCGGCGATGGCCATGCCTGCCACTTTCCAGGCCATCTGATCGGGCGCAAAAAAGGAGAGCACCTCCGAGCCCGTGGCAAACACAAGCGCTGCCACCAGCCGAGAAATGCCGCCAGCGAACCCATGTCCATGGTCGTCGCCCTCGGCATGCTGGGCCGCCTGTCCTCCTTGGGAGCCTGCAGCCGCGGCCACAGGCTGGGGGTCGAAGCCGGCCTTGCGGATGGCATCCAGTGCCAGAGGGTAGGTAGTTTTTGCAGCATCGATCTTCAGGGTGCGCGCGCCCAACTGGAAACCTAGAGAGCGGATTCCGTCCAGGGGTTCAAGCGCCCTGCGGATCTCGGCTTCCTCGGCGCTGCAATCCATGGTCGCGATGCGGAACACCTTGCCCTGGCCGGGGCTGCTGGCTACGGCAGTTTCCGCAGTCGCAGAACTTGAGACTCCTGCGGAGCAGCAGGAGTCAACGTTGGGAGAGGCACTGATTTCTGGTTTCATGGACCTATTTGAAACCCTCAAGTGCCTTTAATGTCAAGTGGCAGAGCGCGCGGCCCTTGCTTCACGCTATTTGAACCACCGCACAACCTCGGACCAGCAACGCCCGCGACTGTCAATGTGCGCGGATCTCGATCCCAACACTCGTCACCCCACTTTCTGACCATGCGATTGGCTTGCCTTGGTGCATGCGAGCGATTGCGCCCACAATAGCCAGGCCCAGGCCATGGTTGCTTTGCGCATGGCTGCGGGCAGGATCTGCGCGGAAGAATCGATCAAACAACTGCGGAAGAATTTCCGCATCGATCGACTCTCCGCTGTTGGTGACCCGGATCTCCACGCGGTCTTCATCCGTGGTCTTGAAATAGATTTGGACGATGGACCCCGTTCTTGCGTATCGGGTCGCGTTCCCAAGGAGATTGGACAAGGCTCGACGCAACAGCGGCACGTCGAAGGCTCCTTGTGCATCGCCCACCACCTTGGCGGTGAGCCCTGCCTCGGCAAGAGCAGCCTCATGGTAGTCCAAAACATCTGCGGCGACCGAAGCTAGGCTCGCTACTGGTGCGCGGCGGGCGCCCACGCCACGATCCGCCCGGGAGAGGAACAGCATGTCATTGACGATGCCGGTCAGTCGATGCAGCTCTTCCAGGTTGGATGCGAAAACCTCCCTGATATCCGCCTGCTCAGGACGCCTCAGCGCCAACTCATTGTTGGCGATGAGGGTGGCCAGTGGCGTGCAAAGCTCATGCGCCACGTCGGCATTGAATCCCTCCATCTGCGAGTACGCTTTCTCGATGCGCGCCAGCAGTGCGTTGAACTGGTCGATCAGCGGTACCAGTTCAAGGGGTTGCTCGCCGCCATCGAGCCGTTGGTGCAGGCTGTCCACCGACAGTGCGCGCGTCTGACTGGCCAGCCTTCGCACGGGCGCCAGCCCGAGGTTCACCAGGGAGAAGCCGCCAAGCGAAACCACGATAGCTCCCCCGATGGCAGCCACGAGCAGAGTGACTGCGAGCCGGTGCAGCAACTGGTTGTCGGTTTGAATGTCCAGCGACAGCTTCACCCGCAAAACCTTCGATGCCGGGTCTGCAACCTGCGCCACCTCGAATTGCCTTTGGAGCCATACCGTGCGCGCAGTCTGGTTGCGGGTATGGGCGTAGAGCATGACCCCATCGGCCTGCAACACCTCAAGCGACAGGTCTCCATGTCCCACCAGAAAATCATCGAGCTTGTGGCTGAGATCTTCCGAATCGCGGTGCTCTTTACCATCCGCCAGGAGATGCCGTATGACGGTTTCCTTTTGCGCGAGCGTGTCCTGTTGCCGGTCGCGAAAATTGAACTCGGTCACCAGGTAGACAGCCAGACAGACCAACCCGAGCCCGGCAAAACTCTGCAGCGCCAGCCACCAGGATAGCCGCTGTCGCAGCGAACGATGGCGGTCCAACACCTTCATCCGTTGCGCTCTTCCATGACGTAGCCCATGCCCCGGATGGTGTGAAGCAACGCCCGCTCGAAAGGCACGTCTATCTTGCTGCGCAGGCGTCGGATCGCAACCTCCACCGCGTTCGTATCACTGTCGAAGTTCATGTCCCATACCTGCTCGGCAATCTCGGTGCGAGACAGCACCTCGCCTTTCCTGCGCAGGAAGAGCGTCAGAAGCAGAAACTCCTTGGCGGTCAGGTCCAGCCGCTGACCACCCCTGGATGCCTTGCGCCGCACCAGATCCACTTCGAGGTCCGCTAGGCGCAGCTGCGTGGGCTCTGCACCGTCGCGCGTGCCATGGGTGCGCCTCAAAAGCACTTGGATGCGGGCGTTCAGCTCGGAAAATGCAAAGGGCTTGACCAGGTAGTCATCGGCGCCGGTCTGCAGTCCTAAGACCCGGTCCTCTATGCTGACCCGGGCCGTCAGCATTAGCACCGGAACCTGCCTGGATTTTCGTAAAGCGGTGAGGAGGCTGAAGCCATCGATCCCTGGCAGCATGGCGTCCAGCACCAGCAAGTCGTGTCCGCCTTCAAGCGCCATGTGCAGGCCGTCCACCCCGTTGTGGGCTACGTCCACGACATAGCCAACCGCTCCAAGGCCCTTGCGCAGGTACTCGGCAAGCTTGACCTCGTCTTCGATGAGCAGAATTTTCACGGGCCCATTCTCGAAGAATGCGGGGCATTTGTAGATTACGAATTTGTAATCTGGCTGTTGGTGCACTGACGTGGGCCGCTTTCTAAAGTGTCCCCATGTCGAAAGGCATAGCCTTAGCAAGTCGCCAGAGGCTCACTTGAACCAAGAGACACAACCATGAATACTCGTAAATCCCTCGCTTTTTCCTTGGCCGCCCTGGCGATCGCGGTCCCCGGCCTGGCCTCTGCCTCGTCGCTGTACCACCCCGCTGGCGGGGAAATCGGCTACACCACGCATCCTGACCATGTTCAAAGCACTAAATCCCGTGCCGAAGTGATTCAGTCAGTAGAAGCCGCACGCAAGGATGGGACATTGGCGGTCCTGTCGCGCGGTGGTGTTTTGCCTATCAAGGCGACTGGCCCTGCCAAAACCCGTGACCAAGTGCAGCAAAAGTTCCTCGACATGTCCGCAGCCGAAAAGCAGCGCATGCAGGAAATGTACGGCGCCGGCGGTTGATCGCTGCGCTGCGGTGATCGCTGACAGGTACACTCGCCCCGATGCGCCGCGCCTTCCTCATCTGCCTGATGGTGTTGCTGCCCTTCCAGTTTTCCTGGAGTGCGGCGGCAGCCACATGCATGCATGAGCACTTGGAAGACTCCTCTCACTGGGGACACCATGAAGCGGAACACGTGGAAGAAGCTTCCGCTGAGCCTGCTGCCGACAGCGTTTCCCTCGATGCGGAAAGCCGCAGCGGGATAGCAAACGTTGACCACCACCATCTGCCCGGCGTTTACCCTTTTCCTTCCCTCTTTTTGCAGTCCTTTCACGTGGGCAATGCATCCAGAGCCTTGCCCCAGCTGAGCGCGGACTTCTCCACCGCGACGATTTCAGGACTCGAACGACCGCCCAAGGTCCTCGCCGAAATTCTTCGGCGAGACATGCCTGGGTACGTTTGAACGCTTCTTGACTTAGCAAGAGGGCGTGCTTCGCCCCATCTCGCCGAATTCCTCCTGTTTCAGTGATCAGCGGAGAATTCGATGCGATACCTTTTGTTGCCGTTCGTGGGAGCGGCGTTTCTTGTGCCCGTGGCATTTGCCCAAGGCACCCCTTCTCTTTCCGCACCACCGCAAGCGCTTGCATCTGAGCAGCAGGGCTTGAGCGCGGTCCAGCTCTCCCTGCGGCAGGCGGTTGAGCAGGCGCTGGCACACCATCCAGAACTGGCTGTTGCTGGGGCCGAAGTGGATGCGCTTGGTGGCGCAAGCCTGCAGGCCAGGGCACTCCCCAATCCCGAGCTGGCCTTCACGCAGGAGGGCACGAAAAGTCCCTCGCGCACCACCACCGTGCAAATCAACCAGCCCATCGAGCTGGGCGGCAAGCGGCAGGCCCGCATAACTGCGGCTGAAAGTGCCGCAGAGCTGGGCCGTGCTGACCTGGCCGCGCGCCGCCATGCCGTCGCCGCCGCTGTGGTGACGGCATTCTTTGACGTACTTACCGTGCAAGAGCGCGTGCGCCTGGCCGAGGCGGCACTGGAGCTGTCCCAGCGCTCGAGCGTTGCGACGTCGCAGCGGGTGAAGGCGGGCAAGCTGTCCCCGGTTGAAGAGACCAAGGCCAAAGTGGCGGAGGCCAATGTGCGCATTGAACTGGCGCAAGCCCGTTCAGAAGCAAGCGCCGCTCGCGCGCGCCTTGCCAGTGCCATGGGCCGGCCCCTGGGCTCGTTCATGCTGGAAGGTAGGCTTGACGAGTTGCCACCGATCCAGAACTACGAAGGTTTTCAGGCGCAGCTCGATCAATCCCCAGCCCTGCAGCGCGCAAAGATGGAGGTTCGGCGCCGAAAGGCCCTGACCGCCGTGGAAAACGCCCGGCGCGTCTCGGACATCACGGTCAGCCTGGGCGCCAAGCGTGACCAGGAACAGGGGCGCACTCAGGCGGTCATCGGACTGTCGATTCCGCTGCCCCTGTTCGACCGGAACGAGGGCAACATCCTGGAAGCCCTCAAGCGTGAAGACAAGGCGCTGCTGGAACTCGCGTCCACCCGCATGCAGCTGGAGAGCGAGGCGATACAGGCGCGCGAACGCCTGTCCAGCGCCAGGGCGGAAGCGCAATCGCTGGCCGCAGACGTGATCCCGGGCGCCCAGTCCGCCTATGACGCGGCCACCAAGGGGTTCGAGCTGGGTAAGTTCAGTTTTCTGGAAGCCCTGGACGCGCAGCGCACCTTGCTGCAGGCGCGCAGCCAGTACCTGAAAGCCCTTGCCGAGGCCCATCGCGCAAACGCTGAACTCAACCGAATTTTGGGAACTGACGCGCTGTCTGCCGCGCGTTGAACTCCGGAGCATATTCATGAACACCAAACCCAAGAAGCAATGGCTGGCCATCGCGGTCGTCCTGATCATCACCCTCGTGCTGGGGGTCTTCATCGTCAGCGGCAAGAAGAGTTCCGGTGGTGGCGACGAGCACGGCCACCAGGAAGCGGAAGCCGGGGAGGCGCACAAGGATGACGACAAGCACGAGGAAGACGCAAAGCCTGCCAAAGGCCCGCATGGCGGAAAGCTCCTGAAATCCGGTGACTATGCCGTGGAAGTGACCATCTTCGAGACCGGGGTGGAGCCGCAGTTTCGGCTGTACACCTACCTTGGCGGCAAGCCCATCGACCCCTCCCAGAGCCAGATCCAGCTGAGCCTGCTGCGCCTTGGCCAACCACCTCAGGCATTCACGTTCCGCAAGGAAAGTGACTACCTGCTGGGGGACTCGGTGGTGGAAGAACCTCATTCGTTCGAGGTCAAGATCTCTGCTACCTACGCGGGTAAAACCCATGAACTCGGCTACGAGCAAGTGGAGGGGCGCATTGCGATGTCCGATGCTCAACTGAAATCCGCCGGTGTCGAACTCGGTGTGGCTGGCACCGCGAAGATCGGGACCACGCTGCGACTCCTGGGTGAGGTCAAGTACAACAGCGACCGGACGGTGCAGATCGTCCCTCGCCTGGCGGGATTGGTCGAGCAGGTGCTGGTCAGTGCGGGAGATACCGTGCGCAAAGGCCAGGTGCTGGCTGTGCTGAGCAGCCAGGTGCTGGCCGACCAGCGCGCCGAGTTGCTTGCCGCACAACAGCGCCTGTCGCTCGCCCGCACTACCTACGAGCGCGAGCGCAAGCTGTGGGAAGAAAAAATCACCGCGGAGCAGGACATGCTCAGCGCCCGATCCGCAATGCAGGAAGCAGCCATTGCCGTCCAGAGTGCTCAGAGCAAGTCCGCGGCCCTGGGCGGCGCCGCCTCAGGCGGTGGTCTCACGCGCTACGAACTGCGCTCTCCTATTGACGGCGTCGTGACGGAAAAGCGCATCTCGCTGGGTGAAGTCGTCAAGGAGGACAGTGCCGTCTTCACGGTATCGGATTTGTCTTCTGTCTGGGTCGAGGCACCGGTGTCGGTCCAGGATCTTGGGGGCCTGGCCATGGGTCAGGCCACCACAGTGCGAGCCAACGCTTTCGACGCCACCGCAACGAGCAAGGTGACATACATCAGCGCCCTCGTCGGCGAGCAGACCCGCAGCGCGATGGTGCGCACCACGTTGGCCAACCCCAAGGGACTTTGGCGCCCGGGCTTGCCCGTCACGGTGGAGGTGTTGCTGGAAGAGAAAGAGGTTCCAGTCGCGGTTTCAGTCAAGGCGGTGCAGGACCTGCGCGACTGGAAGGTAGTTTTCGGCCGCTACGGAGAAAGCCTGGAGGCACGCCCGCTGGAACTGGGGCGCAGCGACGGGCGCATGGTGGAGGTAAAGGGTGGCCTCAATGCTGGGGATCGCTACGCCGCCACCAACAGCTTCGTTGTCAAAGCCGAGCTGGGCAAAGCCGGCGCCAGCCACGACCACTGATGAAGGAGCTGCACATGAAACAGATCACCGCCATCATCCGTCCCCATCGCCTTGACGCGGTGGAAGCTGCACTTCACGCATTGCCCCATCTGCCGGGTTTCACGGTATTCCCGGCCCATGGCCATCCACGAGGGCACGGCCACAACCACCGCTTCGACAACGACGAGTGGAATCCCGATAACCACCAGCAATTGGTGCTGATGGTGTTTTGCAACGATGACGATGCTGCCGGCATCGTGGATGCCATTGCCAATGCCGCACGCACGGGCCAAAGCGGCGACGGCGTGATTGGTGTCACCGAGCTCATCGATGTCGTGCGCACTCGCACGGGTGAACGCGCAGATGCCGCGCTCTAAGGGATACAACGATGTTTGAACGCATCATCCGCTTTGCCATCGATCAGCGATGGCTTGTGCTGCTGGCGGTACTGGGAATGGCCGCGCTCGGAGTTTTCAGCTACCAGAAGCTCCCTATCGACGCTGTGCCCGACATTACCAATGTGCAGGTGCAGATCAATACCGAGGCGCCAGGGTACTCACCGCTTGAATCCGAACAGCGCGTCACCTTTCCTATCGAAACCGCCATGGCGGGCCTGCCCAAACTGGAGCAGACACGCTCCATCTCCCGCTACGGACTGTCGCAGGTCACCGTCGTCTTCAAGGAGGGCACCGACCTCTATTTCGCTCGCCAGCTCGTCAGCGAGCGCATCCAGGAGGCGCGTGGCCGGCTGCCCACGGGGCTTTCGCCATCGTTGGGTCCGATCTCTACGGGTCTCGGCGAAATCTACATGTGGACCGTTGAGGCCGAGCCGGGCGCACGCAAGCCCAATGGGGCCGAATACACGCCCATGGATCTACGTGAAATCCAGGACTGGATCATCAAGCCGCAGTTGCGCACGGTTCCGGGCGTCACCGAGATAAACACCATCGGCGGGTATGCCAAGGAGTTCCAGGTGGCTCCTTGGCCAGACAAGCTGGTGGCCCATGGACTGACGATCGCGGATCTGGTCACTGCCTTGGAGCGCAACAACGCCAATGTGGGTGCAGGCTATATCGAGCGCAGTGGCGAGCAGTACCTGATCCGTGCACCCGGCCAGGTGGGATCGATTGGAGACATTCAGAACGTAGTGGTCGCCACTACGAAGGGCGTGCCAGTCCGGATCCGCGATGTCGCAGACGTCATCCTGGGCAAGGAACTGCGCACAGGCGCGGCCACCGAGAACGGCCAGGAGGTGGTTCTGGGTACCGTGTTCATGCTCATCGGGGAGAACAGCCGGGATGTCTCCACCGCAGTCGACAAGCGTCTCAAGACCATCAACCAGAGCTTGCCCAAGGGAGTCATTGCTAAGACCGTCTATGACCGGACCGTCCTGGTGGACAAGGCCATCGCAACCGTCAAGACGAACCTGCTGGAAGGTGCGCTGCTGGTGATCGCCATCCTGTTCCTGTTCCTTGGCAACATCCGCGCGGCCATCATTACAGCCTTGGTCATTCCCTTGGCGATGCTGTTCACCTTCACCGGCATGGTGAGCAACAAGGTCAGCGCCAATCTGATGAGTCTGGGGGCGCTTGATTTCGGCATCATCATCGACGGAGCCGTGGTCATTGTGGAGAACTGCATACGGCGCCTGTCCCATGCGCAGGCCGCCGCAGGCAGACCCCTCACGCGCAATGAGCGATTCCACGAAGTGTTTGCCGCTGCCAAGGAATCTCGCCGAGCGTTGATGTTCGGGCAGCTCATCATCATGGTCGTGTACTTGCCCATCTTTGCGCTCACGGGCGTGGAAGGCAAGATGTTCCACCCCATGGCATTCACGGTGGTCATTGCACTGTTGGGCGCCATGATCCTCTCGGTCACGTTCGTTCCCGCCGCTGTCGCACTGTTCATCGGTGCCAAGGTGAGCGAAACCGAAAGCCGACTGATGCTGTGGGCCAAGCGAGGCTACGAACCCACGTTCGATTGGGTGATGGGCCGCAAGCCTCTGGTACTGACTACGGCCGCCGCCTGCGTGCTGTTGTCGGGGCTGCTGGTGACGCGCATGGGCAGTGAGTTCGTCCCCAATCTCGACGAAGGCGATGTGGCATTGCATGCGCTTCGCATCCCGGGCACCAGCCTGACGCAGGCCATTGGCATGCAGATACAGCTGGAGAAGACGATCAAGGAGTTCCCTGAAGTGGACACGGTGTTTGCAAAGCTCGGGACTGCCGAGATTGCAACCGACCCCATGCCACCCAACGTGGCCGACAACTTCGTCATGCTCAAGCCGCGCGACAAGTGGCCGGATCCGAACCGCACCAAAGCAGACCTCGTGGCCGCCATGCAGGCGGCAGTCGCCAAAGTGCCTGGCAACAACTACGAGTTCACGCAGCCTATCCAGATGCGCTTCAATGAGCTGATCTCCGGAGTTCGAAGCGATGTGGCGGTCAAGGTGTTTGGCGATGACATGGACCAGATGAACGAGAGCGCCGAGCGGATTTCTCAGGTGCTCGAAGCTATCTCTGGCGCTGCGGATGTCAAGGTCGAGCAGACCACCGGGCTGCCGATGCTCACCATCAAGATCGACCGGGAAAGAACCGCCCGCCTGGGCCTCAATGTGGCCGATGTGCAGGACAGCGTGTCTGCAGCACTGGGTGGGCAGGAAGCTGGCCGTGTCTTTGAAGGTGATCGACAGTTCGACATCCTGGTGAGGTTGCCCGACATTCTTCGCAGCGACATCGAAGCCATCGAGCGGCTGCCGGTTCGACTCCCTGCGGCAGAGGGAACCGCTACACGCGGTTTCGTGCGCCTTTCGGATGTGGCCTCCATCGTCTCAGCTCCTGGCCCGAACCAGATCAGCCGCGAAGATGGCAAACGCAGGGTGGTGGTCACAGCCAACGTCCGCGGGCGAGACATCGGCAGCTTCGTGGCGGAGGCGCAGACCAAGCTGGCCCAGCAAGTGGAAATACCCACTGGCTACTGGACGCAATGGGGCGGCACGTTCGAGCAACTGCAGTCTGCAACCAAGCGGCTGCAGATCGTCGTACCCGTCGCTCTGCTGCTGGTGTTCACCCTGCTGTTTGTGATGTTCGGCAATGCAAAGGATGGCTTGCTGGTGTTCACTGGCATTCCCTTTGCCCTCACCGGTGGCGTCGTCGCGCTGTGGTTGCGTGACATCCCTCTGTCGATCTCGGCAGGGGTGGGCTTCATTGCCTTGTCGGGAGTGGCGGTGCTGAACGGGCTGGTGATGATCTCCTACATCCGAAGCCTGCGGGAAGACGGGATGGCGCTGGATGCCGCCATTCGCGAGGGCTCGCTCACCCGGCTGCGGCCTGTGCTCATGACGGCATTAGTGGCTTCCCTGGGCTTCGTTCCCATGGCCATTGCCGTAGGAACGGGCGCAGAGGTGCAGCGGCCACTAGCAACCGTGGTTATCGGAGGAATCCTATCCTCCACCGCGTTGACGCTGCTGGTGCTGCCCATGCTCTATGGGATGGCGCATCGCCGCCGCGAGAAGGCCGACAAGAAGGCGGAAATCGGCCCGTTGGCCGAGGCTTGATCGAAGAGCGGGCTCAGGCAGTTGCCTGGGCCCTGCTTTATCTGGCGGATTGTCGATTGCGCGGCTGCAGCGCTCCCACCGAGGCCCGGATGCCATGAAACACAGACTCTATTGGATCGTGACGCTGTTGCTTGCGGCATCCCTGACTGGGTGTGCAACGCCCGTGTACGAAGACCGCCTGGCCTGGAAAGATGGCTGGCGCACCGGTGTCGTGGTCCAGATCGAAGCAGGTGAAGATCTTCGACGACGATACAGGGGGCAATGTGTCTTCTCAGCGCAGCCCCAATCCATTGAGTTGCTGGCCGTTGTTCGGTGGAAAAGCATGAACAGGGTTCGGTGGCGAGTGGTCGCACTGCCCAGCAGCACCTCGATTGAGATGAACTCTGCGGTCTATGTGAACGTATACAGCTGCGAGAGCGTGCTGGAGAAGCGCTCGGTTTTTTAGCGCTGGTCGACGGCGGCGATTGTTCGTCGCCGATGCAAGCCTAGCAGCCAAGCTGATTGCGATGAGAGCGAAACGAACTTTCATGAGGATCTCCTTGATCGCTGAATGCCCGGTTGGGATTCAGGTGATCCACTTTGTTTGCACCACGGAGACAAGTCTAAAAATCGGCCCCCCACGCAGCACTGACCTCAGGATTACATTTTTGACAGCACGGTGTCCAAGTGAACGTGCGTCCCCCGGGGAAGACCAAAAGTTTGGAGCCGAGGGATTTCATCCCGTAGAGATGATCGTGCGCCAGCTGGGTGGTTGGCATGGAGCCTGCGGACGGAAGGGCTAGAAAGCCACTTCTTGTTACCTCAATTTCTGGATCAGGCGCACGTAAGCCAACTCGCTCAGTAGCTCCACCAAGGTCTGCGTAACGATGACCGCCGGTAGGATCGGAATCGCTCCAGGTACCGACAGCGCGAGCGGCAAAACAACCAGCGAGTTGCGTGTGCTGGTACTGAACGCGACTGCGCGACCGGCAGCCGCTTCCAGTTTGAAAATGCGTGCAACCATCCACCCCAACAGAGGCGCCAAGACTGCAAACGCTGCATACAGGGGTACGACTCGCAAAGCGGACTCAACGGCCGAACCCAGTTGCGGGACCACGGCCGCAATCACTACGAAGAGCACCAGGGCCGTTGCCGGTACGGGAAGTAGGCCCAGCAGCGCCGAGGCACGTGCGCCGCTCTTGCTCCTCGCTGCCCACAGCTGGGTAGCAGCTGCGAGCACCAGGGGAACAGCGATCAGCCACACGAAAGCGTGAATGAACGGCCCCGCCTTGACCAGGCGGGCAGCCTCTACACCAAGGAAAAGACCCATGTAGCCAGGCAAGAGGATCATCTGAGCGATGAGCAAGACCGGAGTCGCAGCCAGCAACAGCCGAGAGTCGGCGCGCCCGAGATGGGCGAAGGTGACCACGTAGTCAATACACGGTGTCAGCAAGACCAGCAGCACCCCCAGCCGAAGCATCGGTTCAGCTGGCAAAAACTGGATCAGTCCCCAGACCAACACCGGGATGGCAATGAAGTTCGCAACCAGCAGCGCACCGAGAAACCGCACTTGGCCAAACGCACGCCTGAGCTCCGCCACCGGAACCTGCAGGAACGTCACGTAGAGCATCACCGCAAGTGCGGGATTGATGGCTCCTTCCAGCACGGTAGTGCCAGGGATCGTCAAAGCGACCATGGTAGCGACGACGATGGCCACAAAGTAAATTGAAATCTGATGCCGTTCCAGCGCATCTCTCGTGTGTTGCATGTTGAGTGGTTCTCGAGGCAGATTAGGCTAGGCATTGGTGCACGTCGCACGGAAGGATCCTGCACGGCGGCCGTAGTATCGCAATGCAGGGCTGGGTTTTCGAATAAAACCCCGAAGCAAGCAACCAAGGCCTATACAGCGCAACCGCACCCGCTGCCGGCGCAGCCCCGCGTGGGGTTGGAGACGGTAGTTCCACAGTGGTCGTAGAGCGTTGCCGTGAAGCCGTCCGTATCGGAAGGTGCCAAGATCCTGAGCTCGATCGCACCGTGCTCCTCCTTCCGGTCAAAGACGAGAAAGGGGCAGCACTGGCGCTCCAGCTCCAAAATGCTCCGAAGCTCGGGGCCGGCGCCTTTGGCGTAGCTCAGGTGCAGCGTGCGGCCGTCTTGCCTATCGGACCGCAGGTGGCGTTATGCCAGGAGCGCAATGCGAGCGAGCCTGCTGGAGAGGCTGTCGGTGTCAAGGCTGCAGGACATGCCAGCCTGGGGTGTCGTGTAAGAAATCACAGCGTCCCTCCGCTCGAAGCAGACTTGACGGACCCGCTGCACCCGCACGAGGATGCGGGCTGTAGTTCACCTCCGTAGGGCGCGGAGGGAGCCGCACAGGTGCTTGTCGCGCGCCGGCGCCGGGCCAGCCAAAGTCCTAAGGCCACCGCTAATGCAACAGCCACCCCAAGCACGATGGCCAGGTACTCTTGGCTGACGGCCAGCCGGTTCCAGTCCAGCCCGACCAGTCCAGCCACCGACAGACCGGACATGATGGGCACGAGAAGCGGCACGGCGCAGCATGCGGCGCAGGCGCCGGCCAGGCCGATGGTGGTCAGAATGGGGTTTTTCATCGAATTTCCTTGCGAAGAGCAGTTCGGATAGACTGACCTAGGACCTCAAGTAGCTTGAGATGCAAGGCCTGATGATGAGTAACCCTTCCGCACAACTGACCATCGGCGCGCTGGCCGAGCGCACCGGGCTGAACGTATCTGCCATCCGGTACTACGAAGAAGTCGGCTTGATCCCAGAAGCCGTACGTCGACCAAGCGGCCATCGGGTATACGGTACCGAGGCGCAGGAGCTGCTCACGCTGATCCGGCACTGCCGTGACTTCGGATTCTCAGTGGATGACACGAAGACCTTGGTGTCACTGGCCTCCAGCGAGGACAGGGATTGTGTGGAAGCACGTGAAGTCGCACAGGCCCACCTTGATACCGTGCGGGCGAAGCTAGCGGAGCTTTTGGCCCTGGAGCGCAGCTTGAGCCGGTTTGTGACCGCGTGCACGGAGCAATGTACGGGAGGTCCTGCGCCCAAGTGCAGCATTCTTCAGGATTTGAGCCTCAGCGACGCCGCCCTGGTGGCAAAGTCCGCCGCGCCAATACCAAATCGCTGCTGCAGATAGGCGAAGGGTCGGCTGAATCGGTGCCGGTGCCCGAGGCTTGGCCAGTGACGAAGCGCAGGGGTATGCTTTTCATTGACTCTCGCTGAGTCACACATGAACGGGGACACGAACGGGCAGTTGCTGGCGCACCCAGTTGGCGTTGACCAGGGAGCGCACACCATCGGCATGGACCTGAGCGTTGCCATCCAGCGACCTCAGGCTCACGATCAACGCAACGTTCAACGGCTCGGCCAAAGGCGGCTCATTGGCGCGCAACAGTGCATCCAGCTGGATCGCCCATTGGTCTCCCGCGACTCCCTGCGGGAACCGTTTTCGGTGCAGCTTGACTGGTGACCACTTGCCTCCATGCTCGATCTGCGCCGCCTCGTAGCCAGTGGTTCCAGCTTCGCCCTCCATCGGCACCTTTCCCGAAATCCTATTGCCATTGAGCACGCCAAAGCTGACATTCACGTTGGCTCGCACGTATTCGGCGCCGGCACTGGGATCGAGCGGTGGCGAGTAGGCAGCCGTGATGATCACTTCGGCCCGCAGTTTGCCTTGGTGCAACAGCGATGCTGGAATGGGGTATGGAGCCTTGCGCCATTTGAAACCCGGCACGACCAGCGCCTCGAACATCAACGTGAAGCAATCATCGCTGTCATAGAGCGCAGAGAGCGCATCCTTGGGGATGCCAGACCCGTAGTAGCGCCTTTCTTGTGCTCCATAGTCTGGGGAGGCCAGCCGCGCCGCGTGGACCAGCAGCGCCTTAACCATGTGGGGCGCAACGGTGAGATCTGGGCGCCCATCGAGGCTTTGCCAGACATGCCCAGCAACCGAACTAACGATCGGGGTGGCGAAACTCGTGCCAAAACTCCCATACGGGGCATCTGTCGGATTGAGCATCTGCAGGCTGCTGGCTCCCACGTTCCACTCTGAGTGCACGCCTCCGCCTGCGTGCACGAGGTCCGGCTTAGGAGTAAAAACTGGACCTGGCCCTCTGCGGGAATACGGTGCTGGATGGCCTGCGGCAACCATGGCCCCGGGCGAATCTAAATGGGCGACGGCTCCGACTGTCAGCGCGCGCACAGAATCTCCTGGACTGCTCAGGCGATCCTGGAGATTTGGGTCGGAGACCGGCCATCCTCGACGTGGCAAGTCCACATAGTTGCCCGCAGCGACGACAAAAAGCACTTTGTATTGGTCGCTCAGCGCGTCCAGTTGCTGTGCGAAGTAGCTGAAGTCCTGGTCCCCGATCTGCCCGGCGCCAAGCGACAGGTTCCATACCTTGACATGGGGCGCCTTGCTCACCGCATCCGAGAGGCGCACGATCAAATCGGTGACATTTCCTCCGGCCGCCTCCAGGCCGCAGGTGTCGTGAACTTGACACCGCGTTGGGGGAAGCCAGCTATGGTCACCGTTGAGCAGTTTGGCACCGGCCACCAGAGAGGCCACTGCGGTGCCGTGCACATGATCTGTTTCGGGTGGCAGAACGTACAGGTCGGTGGAAGAAATCCACGGCCTTAAGCTGGTCGCGCTCGCCGCAGTTCCTGTATCAAACACACCGACGACGGGAAGGGTGACGCCGGGAAGCGGCGGCAGGAATGGACCCGTTACAAAGCCTGAGGTCGCAGCTGTGGACTGCACCTTCGGCTCCGGGAAAATTGAGCGAAGGCCCGGGAACATGCTCAGCGCGTCCAGCGCTTCATCTCTAATCTCTCCCAGGTCAACCAGGAATACCGGTGGTCCCCAGCGCTGGGTGATCGGCTGGGCTGGAATGTTGAACCTCTGGAGCACGGTGCGCAAGGCATCGACGTTTCGGGCAGTAGCATCCGGAGCGTGGTAGCGGAAAACACTGAGCAATGCTCTACCGCGCCTGCGTAGTTCGGGCACAGGGGCGAGGAGGCGCCGGTTTTTGTCCCAGGCTTGGATTTTCTCGATTGCAGAGAGATTGGCCCGGATCTGCTGGGTATTCCGACTGAGGATGACCACAGACAATGAATTGAGGCTTGCAGCATTGGCTGCCACAAGCATCTCCTCTATGCGCCCAACCCCGGCGGGCTGAAGCTCAGCTTCTGCCACGAGCGTATTTGGGCGGTGTGATTTGGCGATGGCGGTGTCGCGCAGCTTGAAAATTAACACGCCCGGTGAATTTGGGTAGAGCGCAATCTCGGGTTGCAATGCCGTGGCCGCCGTCACCAGCGTTTCAATCAGCGCCGACCTGTACTGCGGCGTCACGGGCACTAGTTCCTTGATGCCTCCGCCGCCATTTTCTGGCGCCGACAGATCGGCGCGTTGAAAGGGAATCCGATGGAACGGATTGTTGCTGCGCGCGCTATGCGCTCTCATCTCCTCGGTTGCCATGGACGTTCTCCTCCTCGATCGCGTTTCTGATCTGTCGTTGCGACACCCCGTATGCAGCGGCCAGTACCCTTTGAGAAAAGAATTTGGGATGCCAGTGGCGCAGCCATTGGATCTCGGACTGCAGGCTGTGCAGCCTCTGTCCGTTGTTCATTGCGACTGTCAGCCCAAGGCGGCGGAAAACCTCAGTTTCCTCGACTTTTGATTTAGCAGACAAGATGGCAGTACGCTTGGCATCCAGGCACACTTGCTCAATCGCAGCGCCGGAAAGCCCTTCGGATCGCTGAGCCAGGTCCGAGAGATTCAGTTGCGATGGGGTGTAGGCACCCAGGAACTGGGCCCACAGTTGATCACGCAGTTCTTGGTCCGGCAAAGGCATGGCCAAGCGGTAGGTGAACCGCCGCCAGATGGCGTAATCCAGCAACTGGTCATGGTTCGTCGCAGCCAGCAGAATCGTCTCATCCGGCAAGGCATCGATGTTCTGCAGCAGTGCTATCACCACGCGCTGCAGTTCCCCGACATCGCGTTCGTTGCCGCGGGCGGTGGCCAGGGCATCGAACTCATCGAGAAATAAGACGCATGGGACTTCCTGGGCGTAGTCGAACACGCGCCGCAAGTTGCGGCTGGTCTGGCCCAGCAAGCTGCTGATCAGAGTGTCACATCTGACGGTCAGCAATGGAAGCTGCAACTGGCCAGCAATCCACCGCGCCGTTTGCGTCTTGCCTGTCCCCGGTGGGCCGTGCATAACCAAGCGATTGGGCTGAGACACGCCGGCGGCCAAAAGTTTGTCTCGGTGCTGGATCGAGGACAAGAAGTCTTGCAGCCTTGCTTGCAGCCCGCTGGGCAATAGCAATTGCACGGAACCTGGCGCGGGACGGCTCACGTCCACGGTATTCAACCGACTGTCGCCGTCCACCGGAAGGGTGCCCAGAGACGCACCATACGTCCCGAGCTGCGCTGATGCCAGCGCCGCGGGTACACGAGCCAGCCGCTCGCGAATTGCAGAGGCTTCGCGACGGCTACCATCGCGCTCGAGCTTATCCGCCAGAAGGCCTGCGTAATTGGCCGCCATGCTCTGGTTGGATTTAAGAGCGCCGTCGAGGATCTTGAGGACTTCGGAAAGGTGTTCCACATGCGATACGGTTAATGATCCAGTTTAGTGCAAAGTTGAATCGAATTATGGTCATTGTGATTCGATACTTGGCCATTTTTTACCGAAGGAAGGCTGGCACGATACGCGTCTGAGCGTCCTCAAAAGTGCTTCGCGCTCGGTTTTGAATGCTCTCAAGCGAGCCTGGCGGCTACTCGACGTACCGCGCCGCCTATTAACCTGACGTCGCTCCTACCAAAAACGCCCCCTCCCGGCACAAGTGATTGCGAAGGTGTTTACCGTTGCGCCAACTGACAAGGCCTAGATGATTCGTGCTGCTCCACATTGGCCCTCCCTGCGCGGCGGGCTGCTGGCCCTGCTGGCCGCCGCGCTGTTCGGCGTGAGCATGCCCTTGGTCCAGCACTTTGGTGCCCGGCTGGGTGCGTTCACGGCCGCAGCCTTGCTGTATGCGGGGGCCGCAGTAGTGGGCGCCTTGTCGCGCCAGCGGGTGGATCAGGAGGCGCGCCTCAAGAGGTCTGACATGCCTCGGCTGCTGTCCATGGCTGCTTTGGGCGCAGTGTTGGGCCCGGTGGCCATGGTGTGGGGGTTGCAGCACACCAGCGGCACCGGCGCTTCGCTGATGCTCACACTTGAGGCGCTGTTCACGGCCCTGCTGGCGCGCTGGCTGTACCAGGAGACGATGGACCGCCGGGTATGGTGCGCAATGCTCTTGCTGCTGGCCGGTGGCGTTGCGCTGGTCGTGGACCAGGGCCAAGCCGGCGGCAACCAGCTATGGGGTTTGCTGGCCGTGCTGTTGGCCACCGCCGCTTGGGGCGCGGACAACACGCTTTCCCGCGCGCTGGCCGAACGAGACCCCGGCCAGGTGGTTCTGGGCAAGGCCTTGCTCGGAGCGAGTGCAACCACAATCTTGGCGCTGGCCTTCGGTGATCCCCTGCCATCCATTGGCGCTGCGCTGGCCTTGCTGGCCGTCGGCGCCACCGGCTACGGGCTGAGTCTGCGGTTCTACCTACTCGCGCAGCGGGCCTTCGGTGCTGCGCGCACGGGATCGGTGTTTGCATTTGCGCCTTTTATCGGGGCGGCTCTGGCCATTGCACTGGGCGACCGCAGCGGCAGCTGGGCTATGGCGGCGGGCGGAGCGCTGATGGCGCTGGGCGTGGTGCTGCACCTGGCCGAGTCGCACGGCCACGAACACCAGCACGAGGCCGTGGAGCACGAACACGCGCACAGCCATGATGATGAGCACCACAACCACAACCACACCCGTGCGCAAATGCCTGCCGGCACACACAGCCACCTGCACCTGCACGAGCCGTTGGCGCACCTGCACCCCCATGTACCTGATTTGCATCACCGACACGAGCATTGACCAGCCAACCAGTGACCGCTAACTTCAACACCTGTCACTGATCGACCTATTGACTCAAAACCGCTCGACCAGACCGTTTTATCGGTTGTGCTTCACAGTCAAAGCCGAGACACGCTCCGGCGCGAAGCCATGAGGCTCTCCGACGTCTTCAGCACGCTTCTATCAAGTGCCGCTTCTCGCTGCCCCCTCCTTCTCGCGCCTTCGTGCAGCAAACCAGAGCAGTGATATTCCTGAAGCCAAAAGCCAAGGGACAAGTGCCAGGTTCATGTTCTGCCAACCCAGCGTCTGCAGAAGCCAACCTGCGCTGAAGGAGCAGGTCAACCCGACCGCAAAGATCGTCATGTCGTTGATCGCCTGCGCCCGCGCCTTTTCAACTACCGTATACGTGCCTGTCAGCAGCGTTGTTCCGCCGATATACATGAAGTTCCACCCCACTCCCAGGAAGACGAGTGCAGTTGCGAACGAGGCGAACCCTGTGCCTGTGAACGTCATCAGGATATGCCCAGCAAAAAGGGCCACACCGGTGAGCATGATTCGGAGGACACCGAAGCGGGTAATGAGAGATCCCGTAAAGAACGAGGGCAGGAACATGCCCAGTACATGCAACTGGATCACTGTTGCAGCGGTACCTAGCCCGTGGTGATGGTGCACCATGGCAATGGGCGTAGCCGTCATTGCCAAGATCATGATGCCGTAGCCTGTTGCTGCGCCAAATAGCGCCACCATGTAGGACGGCTGCGAAACGATTTGCTGCCATGGACGGCCCTTGTCTGCCGAGTCCCTTTGCGCGGCAGGTTGCGGCACCTGCAGCTTGATCAGCGCTCCCGCCGCGACCATTGATACAACCGCCAAAATCAGGAACGAGCCGAGATACTCGGGCTGATACAAGGGACCGCCTACACGGGGTCTCCTCGTTTTCAGTGCAATAAGTGACGGTACGAAAAGCTAGCACTGGCGCGGAGGTGGTGTTGGTAGATCGTTGATTTCATTGACTTTCCTGTTCACTTTCAAATCTGCGATTCGTGGCGT